>Ga0184623_10000228_pt1 | contig 23659 bp, 21 predicted proteins | sample PLM1_100_b1_FD_133138 | JGI IMG/M metagenome (GOLD analysis project Ga0184623, IMG submission 133138) | Groundwater sediment microbial communities from an aquifer in East River, Colorado, USA - PLM1_100_b1 | ecosystem: Environmental > Terrestrial > Soil > Riparian zone | place: USA: East River... | reverse complement strand
CGCTCCGGTCAGGAGAAACGGGACTGTCGGGGTATCCGGTCTGAAACCGGGCGCGGGATACCCCAAGAACCCCGACAGTTCGTCGTCGCATGCGCGTTAAGTCAACGGCATTGAGTCTGACTCCCTGATCCCACCCCAAATCTTGCAGGAACCTGGTGATCGACCAGGGCGTTGATAACCGCGATCAGCCTCAAAGGCAAGGATTACATCCGAGGTCTCGGGGGAGCTCTCGCACGTTGGATCGAACATGGCGGATTTGGTAGCACTATAGATCAGATCTCTTTCTTGACCGGCTGTCTGAGGACCGGCATTCTGTCCCCTACGTCGGAGACGGTGCGGAGCCCGGCGACTGCTCTCCCTTCAGAGAGGACATCAGTCGATGCGCCGGATCTCCGTGTCGGTACGCTGCCTCGCCGCGGCGGTGGCCACGCTGGTCGTCAGTGCCTCCGCCGCCTACCCGGTCCAGGCCGCCGGCGGCCTGACCGTGTACCTCTCCCCGTCGGGAAGCGACGCGAACCCGGGAACGTCGCCGGGCCAACCGTTGCGGAGCCTGCAGAAGGCCCGTGACGTCGTTCGTACGCTCAACGCCGACATGGCGGGCGACATCACTGTCTCTCTCGCCGACGGCACCTACCAGCTGACGCAGCCCCTGGCGTTGGATGGCCGGGATTCGGGCAGCGGTGGCCACAATGTGATCTGGGCCGCCGCGCCCGGTGCCCGTCCGGTGATCAGCGGTGGGCGGCAGGTCACCGGCTGGCAGCGGCCCGACACGGGCAAGAAGGTCTGGACCGCCGCTGATCCGGCTGGCCTCGAGACGCGCCAGCTGTACGTCAACGGCGTCCGGGCGCAGCGCGCCAGTGGCCCGCTGCCGGTGAAGGTCACCAAGACCGCGACCGGTTACACGACCGATTCGCCGGCCATGGACAACTGGCGCAACCCGGAGCACATCGAATTCGTGTACACCGCCGGGCTCGGTGGCTGGACTCAGCCGCGCTGCCCGGTCCGGGCCATCTCGCCGACGAAGATCACGATGGCCCAGCCCTGCTGGGACAACACCGACCGGCGCCCGCCCCGGATCCCGAACCAGGCGTGGAATCTGGTCGGCCGGCCCAAGCTGCACGTGCCGCCCACATCGGTGGAGAACGCGATCGAGCTGCTCGACCGGCCAGGCGAGTGGTATCTAGACCAGTCCGCGAACAGGCTCCACTACCTGCCTCGCCCTGGCGAAGACCTGACCACCGCCAACGTGGTCGCGCCGGTGCTCGAAGCGCTGGTGTTCGGGCGTGGTACCGCCTCTGCGCCGATCCACCACTTGGCCTTCGACGGACTGCAGTTCTCCTACGCCACCTGGCTGCGGCCGAGCACACCCGAGGGCTTCTCGGAGATCCAGGCGACCTACGCGTACACCGGGAAGGACGCCGCCAAGACCCAGGGCCTGTGCACCAATGTGCCTGGAGGCACGTGCCCGTACGGCGCATGGACGAAGACGCCTGGGCACGTGTCATTCACCTACGCCAGGAACGTCAGGTTCACCGGTGGCGGGTTCGCGCACCTCGGCGGCACCGGCCTGGACCTTGGCCGCGGCACGCAGAACTCGACCGTCCAAGGCGTCGTGTTCACCGACATCTCCGGCAACGGGCTGCAGCTCGGTGAGGTCGACAACCCCGAGGCCGCCGCGATCGAGCGCGCGTCCAGCAACAAGCTGTTGAACAACTACGTGCACGCCGTGGCCGCAGAGTTCCACAGTGGAGTGGGCATCTTCGTGGGGTACGCCGAGAGGACGACGATCGCTCACAACCAGCTCAGTGATCTCTCCTACACCGGCATCTCGATGGGCTGGGGCGGCTGGCTCGACAAGATCCAGAAGCCGGGCCTGTCGAACTACTCCACCGGCAATAGCATCAGCAACAACCTGATCTTCGACCACATGCTGCGCCTCAACGACGGCGGCGGCATCTACATCAACGGCGGCCAGGGTAGGGATCTCGTCGGCGGGCTCAAGATCGTCGGCAACGTGATCCACGATGAGAACGGCCAGTCCAACTCCAAGGGCATTTACACCGACAACGGCGCAAACTACGTCACCATCAGCGGGAACGGGCTCTACCACAACCCCATCGACTGGACCCGTCGGCACCGCAACTGGGGCGGCACGACCCAGTACAACCCGTACGACATCCAGCACAACTACTGGATGAAGCCTCCCCCGGAGACGACCGGTGGCGGCGTGACCATCGAAAACAACCACGCGATCACCGGCCCGAGCCAGATCCCGTCGAGCATCATCGCCAACGCCGGGCTCGAAGCGGCCTACAGACACCTTCTCGCCTGGCGACCAGCGGGCTGACCGCGGCGGGCACATCTCGCATTTCCCAACCGTCGATGCGATTAGCCAGACCATCGTGCTGGGCATCGGCGATCCCGACCGCCACGAGCGCGTTCGTGCCTGTGCTGCGCCGGTAGTGGGAACGGACCCAGTGCGAGGCAGCCCCGACTGCGATGGATTTCGGCCATGCCACCGTCCTCACGACGCCAGCGCGGACGGCCACGCCAGCAGCCGGTCGCTGGGCAGCAGGAACCAGTGCCGCTGGAGGCACTGGACCTTGATGTGCTCCGCACCGATGTCCGTGCTCGACGCGGTGCCGCGCCAGGTCACCTCGGCCGGGTGGGCGCACTCGGGGCAGACAACCCAGTCCATGGGAACTCCTCTCGATATTCAGCCTGACCGTGGTTGGCTCCGGCACCGCACCCACGTCGCGGATCCGACTGCCGTGCTGGCGGCCGGCCCGCAGGTCCTAGGCTCTGGACGCTAGGCGGCCCGCGGTTCCCGGCCGTATCAGGCGCGTTTCCGTCGCGTTCCGGTACGGAGAGAGGGGGCTGAGGCGATGCGCTTGATACTGCGTATCCACACCCGCGGCTCACCCGCGAGGCGCCGGTCAGGCGGGCGGGAGGCGGTAGGAGCCCGGGGTGGAGCCGGTCCATCGCCGGAACGCGCGGATGAAGGCGGCGGAGTCGGCATATCCGAGGCGCACGGCGACCTGCTCGACGCCGAGTCCTGCGGTGGTGAGCATCTCGACCGCGAGGACGTGCCGGACCTCGTCGACGAGACGCCGATAGGAGGTACCTTCCAGCGCGAGGCGACGGTAGAGGGTGCGGGTCGAGACGTGCAGGTCGGCGGCGGCGACGGCCATATCGGGGATTCCGCACTGCCGGTGGGTGAGCAGTTCGCGAACGCGTGCCGAGACCTGCCCGTCGACGCGGCGGGCTCGCAGCGTGCGGCACTCACGTTCGCACAACCGCATGGTATGCGGATCCGCCTGTGGCAGCCTGCGGTCGAGGAGGGCGGCTGGGGCGACGATGGCGTTGCGGGCGGCCCCGAACGTGACCGGCACCCCGGCGAGCGTGTCGTGCGGCCCGGTGGCGTCGGGACGAGGAAACCGCAACTCCATGCGGATCGACGTGACGGGCTCGCCGACGATGGTGTTCAGGATGGTGCGGATGACAGCCAGCTCGCGCTCGACGACGAAGCGTCGCACGGGAACCGGAACGGTGGTGTCGTCGACGACCAGGTGAGCCTCGCCATCCATCTCTTGTAGACGGATGGCGGCCGTGGCGAAGGTGAGTTCGACGTAGCGCAGGCCGACGCCCGCCGCCTCGCGCAAGGTCGGGCTGGCGAGCAGCGCGAATCCCCACACGCCGTACATGCGCAGCCGGAACCGGCCACCCACCTCCAGCCCGAGCCCGGTCGGGTCTCCCGTGGCCTGGACGAGGTTGTGCGCCACGGTCAGCTCCTGCGCGCCGCGGACCCGGGTGGCGTCGCTGGCGAGCGCAGACTCGTCGAGGCCGCTGCCGGCAAGGCAGATCGCGACCGGAACGCCGTGTTCAGCACCGACCTCTGCCATGGCGCGGACGCCGGCGACGCCGCGCGAGAACAGCGGGGTGGGCAGCGCAACCTCGGCTGCGTGTCCGAAAGTGTCAATGGTCTGTCCGGCGCTGCCAAGGCTCGACACTGCCGCTCTCCCTAACCTTGGACGGGACGCCGCCAAAGCGCCGCTCCTCAACGGTAACGGCAAGTCATCCTCAAATCACGATACGTCGTACAAAACACGACCGTTACTGATTCTCAAGCCCCCATGACTGTCTGGCCCCGGCCAGTCCAGTTAGGACAGTGCGCCCAAACAGCGCAGAGACACGAGATCGAGACGAAAGGGGAAGTCTGTGGCGCGCACCGTGCTGGTCACCGGCGGCAACCGCGGAATCGGGCTGGCAACCGCGCAGGCATTCGCTGCGCAGGGCGACCGGGTGGCGATCACCCACCGTGGGAGTGGGGCGCCGGACGAGTTTTTCGGCGTCACCTGCGACGTCACAGATCCGGCTGGCCTCGACGCAGCGTTCGGCGCCGTCGAGGCAGAACTGGGCCCGGTGGACATACTCGTGCCCAACGCGGGCGTCGTCGACAGCACCCTGCTGACGCGGATGAGTGAGGAGCAGTTCTCCCGCGTGGTCGACACCAACCTCGCCGGCGCATGGCGTTGCGCCAAACTGGCCGCGCCGAAGATGGCGCGCCGCCGGTGGGGCCGGATGATCTTCATCTCCTCGGTCGTCGGGCTCTACGGCAGCGCTGGTCTCACCAACTACGCCGCGAGCAAGTCCGGGCTCATCGGGCTCGCCCGGTCGATAGCGCGCGAGTTGGGCAGCCGCAACGTCACCGCCAACGTCGTGGCACCTGGGTTCGTCCGCACCGACATGACCGCGGAACTGCCCGACAAACGGGGCTTGGAGTACCGCAACGCCATCCCGCTGGGGCGCTTCGCTACTGCCGAGGAGGTGGCCGCAGTGGTGGCGTGGCTGGCGAGCGAGGCCGCCGGGTACATCACCGGCGCGATCATCCCGGTCGACGGCGGATTGGGCATGGGGCATTGAGGGGCAACGGACTCCCCGCGACGACTGGCGCGATCGTGCAGGTCGACGGCGGCTTCCATGCCGTCGCAGTATGAGGTCGGGCCGGCCCGGTGCGGGGTGGCGGCGGACGCCCCCATCATTGACGTGCTGCTGATCGACAACGAGGACCTCGTGCGCCGAGGATTCCGGCAGGCTCTCGGCGAAGCGTCGGACATCGCCGTCGTCGCCGAAGCCAGGGTGGGCGCGGAGGCGCTGCGCCTTGCCCGCGTCCTCCGGCCGAGGATCGTCCTCGTCGACGCGGGCTCCTCCGCACCAGAGGGTCGGGCCGACTTCGTGCAGGCGCTCGCCCGGTCGTCGGGCGCGGCGAGCCCCCGGATCATCGTGCTGACCAGCCTCGACCTCGATGACTACCTGGTGCGCACGTTGAAGGCGGGCGCCAGCGGCTTCCTGCTCAAGAACATCAGCCAGGACGAGCTGATCTACGCCGTCCGGTCGGTCGCCGACGGGCACGCGTTCATCTGCCCGGCGATGACCCGCCGACTTGTCGAGCGGTTCGACATCCTGCCGCGGCCCGCCGAGAACTCGTATCCGGCGGCCCTGACCGTGCTGAGCGGCCGGGAGAGGCAGGTGCTGATCGGGATCGCCATGGGAAAGTCCAATCAGGAGATCGCCGTCGAGCTGTATCTGACGGCGGCGACCGTGAAGACCCACGTCTCGCACATTCTCGCCAAACTCCAGCTTCCGAACCGGCTGCAGGCGGCGCTCCTGGCCTACCGCGTTGGACTGGTGCGTCCACCGGCGGCGGCGACCTGACGAACGACATTGGGCGCCCGCCCGGTGTGTGACCGGGCAGGGCGCCCCACCGGGGAACTACGCTGCCACCACCTGCTGGACGAGGGCGATCACATCGCGCACGGTCTTGAGCTCCAGCAGCCCCTCGTCCGGGACCTCGACCTCGAAGACGTCCTGCACGGCGGCCGCGACCTCGACCAGCGTGAGCGAATCGATCCCGAGGTCGTCGACGAGCGTGCGGTCTGGCTGCACATCCTCGGGTGGCACCCCGGCGATGTCCGCCAGGATGTCGCGGAGGGCGTCCAGGATCTGCTGTTCCGGGCGCGTCATGATCTGTCTCCTCGTTGCCGGTGGATAGGAAGGGTTGCCTGTCGGTTCCGGGGTCGTGTGCCCGTGGTCACGCTGCCTTGGTGAAGGCGAGGACCACGTTGTGCCCGCCGAACCCGAAGGAGTTCGAGGTGGCGGCGGTGACCTTCGTGTGCCGCGGCGTGCCGGCGACGATCTCCAGCTTCACCTCGGGATCCTGCTCATCGAGGTTCCTGGTCGCGGGGATCACGTCGTGGTACACGCTGAGGACGGTGAAGATGGCCTCTACCGCACCGGCGCCGCCGATGAGGTGACCGGTCATGGACTTCGTCGCGGTCACCAGGGCATGGGAGCCGAGCGCGGTTAGCACGGCGGACGCCTCGACGCCGTCACCGACGGGCGTACCGGGCGCATGCGCGTTGACGTGCATGATGTCCTGCGGGGTGAGACCACCGGTACGGAGCGCTTCCGTGATGGCGCGTATCTGGCCGTCGGGCAGCGGCGATGTCATGTCGTACGCGTCGGAGGTCATGCCAGCGCCGGCGAGCCTGGCGTACGCTCGCGCGCCGCGTGCCCGCGCGAACTCGGCCCGTTCCAGGATCACCGCGCCGGCGCCCTCGGCGATGACGAACCCGTCCCGCGCGCTGTCGAACGGACGGGAGGCGGCCTGCGGCTCGTCGTTCCGCCTGGACAAGGCGCCCATCCGCGCGAACCCGGCGATCGGCAACTCGCCGACGCAGGTGTCGGTGCCGCCGGCCAGGACGACGTCGGCCCGCCCTGTCCGCAGCAGGGCGAGCGCGGTCGCGATCGCCTCGGCTCCGGACGCGCAGGCGCTCGTCGGCGCGTGCGCCCCGCCACGGGCGCCGAGGTCGAGACTCACGGCAGCGGCGGCGCCATTGGGCATCAGCATCGTGATGGCGAACGGCGAGATGCGCTTCGGTCCTTTGTCCCGGACCACGTCGTGCTGGTCGAGAGCCGTCCGGCCGCCGCCGATGCCGGTGCCCAACACGACGGCTAGCCGCTCGGGGGCCACGTCGGGCTCGCCGGCGTCCGCCCACGCCTGCCGGGCCGCGACCATCGCGATCTGCTGGCAGCGGTCCATTCGGCGGGCCTCAACCCGGTCCAGCACGTCGGTCGGTTCCTGGCGCAACCGGGCCGCGATCCGTACCGGAAGGCCACGGGCCCACGGGTCGGAAAGCGTCGCCGCGCCGGACTCCCCGGCCAGCAGAGCCGCCCACGTCGAGGCGACATCCGCGCCCAACGGGGTGGTCATTCCCATCCCGGTCACCACAACGTCCTGTGTGGCCGTGGCTGAATCCGGAAAACCCGCATCGATACGACTGGTGGACATCATGGGACCTCCTTCTCGAAAGGGCGTCGATCACCAGACAACCAGGTGGGGACAGCGGCGATAAGCGGCTGCGGGACGGACCCGGCGGCCACCCGCTGGCTGACCGTCACCGGCCGCCGGGCGGACCCGGTCTCCTACTCCGGTGGTGCTTCCGCCCACCGTCCGCTGGCCGATTCCGGGGCTTCCCGGTCGTCCGTAACGTGCTGACCGCCGGCGAAATTGGCCGCCAATTCAATCCGCGCCGAGGACAGGAGATCAGGAGACGATGCCGAGGACTCCAGATTTGAAACTGCCGCTGGCACCGTCCACTTTGGTCGAGCTCTGTCGCTCCCGCGCGGCCGAGCAACCCGACCGATCGACGTTCGTGTTTCTCGATAATGGCGTCGATGAGTCCGACTCACTCACCCTTGGCCGGCTCGATATCCGGGCCCGTGCCATCGCGGCGCGGCTGCGCGAGTACGCCCCGCCGGGCGCTCGGGCGATCCTGACCTATCCGCCCGGTCTGGAGTTCGTCTCCGCTTTCTTCGGCTGCCTGTACGCCGGCGTGATAGCGGTACCGGCGCCGCCCGTCGGGCGCTCCCGCGACGACTCCCGGTACGCGCGGTTCCAGGCGATCGCCGAGAGCTGCCGGCCGGCGGTCGTGCTGTCGGACGCGGCTTCGATGGATGGGTTGGCGTCGTTGCTGAGCGAACCGCATGCCCTCGGCCGGCCCATGCCCGTGGCTACTGACGAGATCGGAGACGCCGACGCGGAGCAGTGGAGTCCGCTGCGCATCCACCCCGAGACGGTGGCCTACCTGCAATACACGTCGGGCACCACGGGTCGGCCCCGGGGCGTCGTGCTCACCCACGGGAACGTCCTGCACAACCTCGCGCTTATCGTGGCGAACGGCTCGCGGCGGGACGACAGCGACGACCGGGTGCCGCCGCTGGTGTCCTGGCTACCGGTGTTTCACGACATGGGCCTCATTAGCAACGTCGTGCAGCCCCTCTTCGTCGGGTACGACGCCGTGCTCATGCCGCCGACGGCGTTCGTCCATAACCCGGTGAGCTGGCTCCGGGCGATCTCCGCACTCGGGGAGGCGAACAGCGCGGCACCGAGCTTCGGCTACGAGCTGTGCCTGCGGCGCGTCTCCGAGCAGCAGCGCCGGTCGCTGGACCTGAGCGGTTGGCGGATCGCGATCATCAGCGACGAGCCGATCCGCGCGGACACGATCGAGCGGTTCAGCACGACGTTCGCGCCGAGCGGCTTCCGGCGCGCCGCGTTCCTCCCGAGCTACGGGATGGCCGAGTCCACGGTCCTGGTCAGCGGCGGGCCGGTCGAGTCCGAACCGGTGATCCGACGGTTCGAGGTGGCGGCCCTGGCCAAAGGGAAGGTGCAGCTGGCCGGGCTCGATGAGGAGGCCCGCGAGCTGGTCGGCTGCGGTGAGCCACAGTCTTCCTTGGCGGTTGCCGTAGTGGATCCGGTCACCGGCGCGCCGTGCGCGCCTGACGAGGTGGGGGAGATCCTCATCTCCGGTCCGAGCATTGGCACGGCGTACTGGAACGACGCGGAGGAGACGCTACGGGCCTTCGGCGCCGCAGTTCCGGGCCGCGGCGGCCAGACCTTCTTCCGCACCGGCAACCTCGGCTTCCGCTACGAGGGCCAGCTCTTCGTGACCTGCCGGGTGCCGGACCTGATCGTGCAGGACGGTGCGCAGCACTACCCTTACGACATCGAGGCCACCGCGGCAGCCAGCCACGACGCGGTGCGGGACGGGTTCTGCTGCGCCCTCTCGGTCCACAATGGTCAGCGCGTCGTCGTCCTGGCCGAGATCGCGAGCCGCTACCACGTCCGCGCCGACCCAGCTGCCGTTCCGCCGCCCGGCCCCAGCCCGTCGACCCGCCGGTCGGTATCGGCTGGCGACGTGGAGCTGGCGATCCGCGAGTCGGTCGCCGCCGAGCACAGTGTGCGGGTGGACGAGGTGGCCCTGCTCAGGGTCGGCTCGCTGCCGTTCACGACCAGCGCCAAGTTGCAGCGTTCCGAGTGTCGCTCCCGGTACGAGGAGGGAACCTTCCGGAGCGCTGTCGACACGTCCCGCTCACTGGTGTGAGCCTGTTCCCCCTGGAGTGATGGCATGCGAACCGATCTTCAGACCGGCATCTCCCTGCCCGCCGGTGTAGCTGGCGCGAACCAGTCGCTGACGACCCTCGTCGACCTGTGTCGCAGCCGTGCGGCCGCCGAGCCGGACCGGCGCGGATACATCTTCCTGGCTGACGGCGTCGACGAGTCCGATGCCCTGACGCTCGCCGAACTCGACCGGCGCGCCCGCGCGATCGCCGTCACCCTGCGCGACCTCGTACCGGCCGGCACACGCGCGCTGCTGAGTTTCCCACCCGGGCTCGACTTCCACGCCGCGTTCATCGGCTGCCTCTACGCGGGGCTGGTCGCGGTGCCGGTGGCGCCGCTCGACGGCACCCGCGACAACATCCGGTGGACCCGGCTGGAGTCGGTCGCCGGCAGCTCGCAACCCACGCTCTTCCTGTCTACCAGGGACGCGCTCACCGTGACGGCGTCGATCCTCGCTGAGACCGCAGGGCTCGCCGGCCTGACCCAGGTGGCGACGGACGAGATCGACGCCAGCGTCGCCGACCGGTGGGCGCCGCCGGAGATAACCTCCGACACGGTCGCCTACCTGCAGTACTCCTCCGGATCGACCGGAGCACCTAAGGGGGTCACGCTCACCCACGCCAATGTGCTCCACAACCTGTCCCTGATCTACGAGAACAGCGCGAGGCCGTCCGACGACGAGGGGATCGCCCGACCACCCGCCGTGGCCTGGCTTCCCTCGCACTACAACATGGGCCTGATCGGCGGCGTGCTCGATCCGCTGTTCGCCGGGCGCGACGCCACCCTGATGCCGGCGACGGCGTTTCTCAAAAGCCCGGTCTCCTGGTTGCGGGCGATCTCCGACCTCGGCCGGGCGGACAGCAGCGCCCCGAACTTTGCCTACGAACTCTGTGCCCGCCGCGTCACCGACGACCAGCGCCGCACCCTCGACCTGAGCGGCTGGGAGAGCGCGCTGGCCGGCGGCGAACCGGTCCGGGCGAGCACGCTCGAACGGTTCTGTGTGGCTTTCGCGCTGGCGGGCTTCCGCCGCGAGGCTCTACTCCCTGGGTACGGCTTGGCGGAGTCGACGGTCATGGTCACGGCCGGGCCGGTCAACCACGGGCCGGCGATCCGGCGCCTGGACGCCGCCGCGCTGGCCCTGGGCAGGGTCCGCCTCGCCGCGCCGGCAGGCCAGGGCCACGACGTGGTGGGCTGCGGTCAGATCCACCCGTCGCTCACAGTTCTGGTCGTCGACCCGGCGACGGGGAAACGCGCAGCCGACGATGAGGTGGGGGAGATTTTCGTCTCCGGGCCGAGCGTCGGCGCGGGCTACTGGAACGCCCCGGAAGCGACCGCCGAGACCTTCGGCGCGTGCGTGCCCGACCATCCGCGCCTGCGGTTCCTCCGCACCGGCGACCTCGGCTTCGTTCACGACGGGCAGCTCTTCATCACCGGCCGCGCCAAGGACGTGGTGATCATCGCCGCCGCGAACCATTACCCGCAGGACATCGAGAGCACGGTGGACGCCAGCCATCCCGCTGTCCGCGAGTTCTTCTGCTGCGCGTTCGCAATCGACGATGGTGAACGCGAGCGGCTCGTGGTTCTCGCCGAGATCTCGCCCGAGTACCTCACCGGCAGCGCTGACTCCGGCCCGTCCCCGGCCGGGGTCTCGGTGAGCGCCACCGAGATCCGCCGGACGATCAGGCGCGCTGTCAAAGCCCATCACCGCGTGCGGGTGCACGATGTGATCCTTGTCGAGCCCGGCTCCTTGCCGTTCACCACCAACGGCAAGCTGCGGCGACGTGAGTGTCGTGACCGCTATCTCAACGGTGGCTTTCAGGCGGCGGCACTCCCCGAATGATGGCGCGGCGGATGAACTGGTGGTGCCAGTTAGGGTCGGGGTATGACGGTGCCTGCTGCGTACGATGCGCACGCTGACTGGTACGACGAGTACATCGCAGGGACGGCTTCCAGCTACACGCAGCGCAGACACGATTTGCTACGCGATCTGCTGGGCGCCGGTGCGGGCGTCTGCCTCGACGTGTGCTGTGGGACTGGCGTGCAGGCGCAGCCGCTGCGAGAGCTTGGCTGGACGCCGGTCGGCATCGACCTGTCGCGCGGGCAGCTGCGCCACGCCGTACACCGGTTGCCGGTCGCAGTGGGCGACGCGATCGCGCTGCCGGTGGCCGACCAGTCGGTGCCGGCGTCGGTGTGCGTGCTGGCGCACACCGATCTGCCTGACTACGCCGCCGTGCTGCGAGAGGTGGCCCGGGTTCTGCACCCGGGCGCACGGTTCGTGCACCTCGGCGTGCACCCGTGTTTCATCGGCGCGTTCGCCGACTGGAGCGACCGGCCGCGCATCGTGGTCGACGAGCGATACGCCGACCGGTCGCACAGCTTTGACGCGTGGTGTCCAGCCGGGGTGCGGGCGCGCGTGGGTGCCTGGCATGTGCCACTCACCGATCTGCTCAACGGTGTGATGGCGGCCGGCCTGCGCGTAGTCCGGGTCGCGGAGACGGAACCGGGTGGCGTGCCCGACATGTTCGGCCTGCTCGCCGTCAAGCCAGGCTAGGCGGCTTGTCTGGGGAGCGGTCGCGGCAGCTTCTCCATATCGTCGCGCGGCCTGATCAGCGGACCAGTCCGGTGATGAGGCTGACGGAACCCGCCACGATTACCACGCCGAACAGGTACGACTGGATGGCGTGGGAGAGCACGGTGCGCCGGATCTGGGGATCGCGGATCGTCGTGTCGGACACTTGGTAGGTCATGCCGATCGTGAAGGCGACGTAGGCGAAGTCACGGTAGTTGGGCCGGGTCGGCGTGTCCGAGTCGGCGAAGGCGATGCCCTGGGCTGTCGATCCGAAGTGGAGGTCGGCGTAGCGCAGGGTGTAGACGGTGTTGACGACGGTCCACGAGAGCATGACGGTCAGTGTTGCGACGCCGATGAGTAGCACCTGCAGTGGGCCGCTCTCCCGCCCCGCATAGCTGAGGGCGAAGCCGACACCCAGCAGGCTGGCGACGCTCGCCCCGACCAGCAGCACCGTGGCGGAGCCGCGCGTCTCGTCCTCGCGCGTGGCGAGCTGCTCGGCGTGCGAGCTGTCCGCTCGGATGATGATCGGCCAGATGGCCATGAGGAAGGTGAGCGCGGCGGCGTCCCAGCCCCCGACCCCGGCCAACTCCCATGTCACGAACGGCAGGAGCGCCAGAGCGACGATCAGCCCGATGGCGGCCACGATGCCGGCTCGCCGCAGGGCAGGAGCGTGCCAGCCCAGCGATCGGTGGTACAGGGTCTCGGGCGGGATGCCGGTCATCGTCCAAGTGTCTCCAACCGTGCGTCGACCACGGTGGCGATACGCTCGGTGCCTTGCCGATTACGATTCGAAGTGTTCAATCCCGATGTCGCGGATCGCTACCCGGCCGCAGTTTTCGGGGCCTTACACTTTGCGCCACGCATCGGCGGGGTCGCACGCCGCCATGCCACCCGGGCGGAGGATGTGACAGTCGTGGCCGGTGGTCGCCACCGAGGCTCAGACGGCACTCAGTGGCCTGTCGTGCACGCGCCTCGACAGCTTCGATCGGGAGGCGGGCGGCGGGCGGCGGTTCCGTGGATCGTGGCCGCGGTGGTCGTCGTGCTACTGCTCAGCGGCCTGTCCTTCGGCTACGTCTGGTTCGCCGGTCGCGGCTGTGACGGCGCTCCGACGACGATCACGGTCCTCGCCTCACCGGACCAGTTCAACACGATGTCGAGCTTGGCCAGGCAGTGGCAGCAGGCCGAGCCCGAGGTGGACGGTAAATGCGTCGGGGCCGTGGTTGAACGGAAAGAGTCGGCCGACGTCGCCGCTGCGCTCGGGCCATCCTGGGACGCGCGCCGCGATGGCGCGCGTCCTGACGTGTGGGCGCCGGACTCCTCTGCGTGGTTGCTGGTCGCCGCCGACCGTCCGGACGCAGCGGGGATGATCCCGCCGAACCCGGCCCACCTGGCGTCTTCTCCAGTCGTGATCGCGATGCCTAAGCCGATGGCGGAGGCCCTCAAGTGGCCGCAGGCGCAGCTTGGCTGGCACGAGCTCATCACCACGTTCGGTGGCGGCAAGACCTGGGCCGACGCGGTCGGCAACGCGAGTTGGGGTCGGTTCCGGATCGGCATGACTGACCCGGCCACCTCCACCGCAGGCCTGCACGCGCTGTTCGGGATCACCGATTTCAACAACGACGACCAGGTGAGCGACGAGGAGCTCAAGGCCGGCTTGGTCTTCGAGCGCGGCGTCACTACCTACGTCTCCGACACTGGCAAGCTCTTCGACGGACTGGCGAAGGCGGACGCGGCGAGCCAGGCGGACGCCCTGGCCTACATCTCGGCCTTCCCAGCGCTGGAGAGGGACGTCTCGACGTACAACGACGCCAACCCCAAGGTGCCGTTGGCCCCGCTCTACCCGAAGGAGGGCATCTCAGACGCCGACTACCCGTACGCGGTGCTCACGGCCGCATGGGTCGACGACCAACGCCAGCAGATCGCGGAGAAGTTCCTCTCCTTCCTGCGCAGCGACACCGGGCGGAAAGCTTATGGCGCCGCCGGATTCCGGGCGCCCGATCGCTCGACCAGGCAGTCGCCGCGCCTCACCACCGAGCGCGGCTTCCAGCCCACGATCGAGGCCCCGGCCCGCAAGCTCACCGGGGCCGAGTCGGTCACCCGCACCGTCGTCGCGTGGACCGCGTTGCGCCGGCGGTCAAATATCCTCGCCGTCCTCGACACCTCTGGCTCGATGGCTGACCCGGTCCCCGGCACGCCGCTGACGAAGTTGCAGATCGTGCAACAGGCTGCCGGCAGGGCCACCCTGCTGTTCAGCAACGCCACCAAGTTGGGCCTGTGGCAGTTCTCCAGCAAGCTCACCCCGACGAGCGATCACCGAGAACTGGTGCCGAGCACGCAGGTCGGCGGTCAAATCGGCGGCGTCCCCACTCGGGCGGCGCTGCTCCGAGCGCTCAAGAGCTTGCAGGCCAAGGGCGGCACGGGCCTCTATGACACCACCCTCGCGGCATACCTCGAAGCGCAGAAGAACTGGGAGCCCGGCAAGATCAACCTCGTCGTCATGATGACCGACGGCAGGAACGAGGACGATGTCGGCCTCAGCCGTGAGCAGATGCTGAGCCAGCTCAAGCGGGCGATCAAGGCCGACCAGCCGGTGCAGATTGTCACGATCGCCTACGGCGCCGACGCGGACGTGAACGTGCTGCGGGAGATCTCGGCTGTCACCGGTGGCCGCACGTTCGTCTCCCGGAATCCGGTAGACATCGAGAAGGTGTTCCTGGCCGCCCTCTTCGGCAGCCGCTAGTCGGCCAGTCGGAAGACGAGGTCTGTTTCCGTCATGTCCCTCTTCGGCAGAGCGCTCCAGGTGATGATGACGAGAGTCTTCACAGCCGTGTCCTCCAGCAGGCGTGAACGGTTCTCGCGTTGTAGCCCGTCGAGGAGGCGACCCGATGGAGATGTTCCCGGAGATTCCCTATGCGGCGTGGGCGGATACTCGCGCGACCCTGCACCGTTTCCTCCAAGTTGTCGGCAAGATCCGTCTGGCCTCGAGCCCGCGCCGCAACCACTGGTGGAACGTGCCGTTTCATCTCACCGGGCGTGGCATCACGACCCGCCCGATGGGAACGGATCCCCTCTTCGCGATCGACTTCGACTTCCTGGACCACCGGCTGATCATCTCCGCACTGGACGGCCAGACCGTCTCGTTCCAGCTCGTCGGACACTCTGTCGCGACCTTCTACAGCCAGGTGCTGCGAGGGCTGGATCTCATCGGCGCCGAGGTGACGATCGCGGTGGCGAGGCCGTTCGACCTGCCGGACGCCGATCGGCCCTTCGCCGAGGACACCGAACACGCCTGCTACGACCCGGCTGCGGTGACCCGCTACTGGCAGGTGCTCAGCCAGGTGAATCTGCTACTGGAGCGGTTCGCCGGCGAGTACTCGGGCAAGACCAGCCCGGTGCACCACTTCTGGCACACCTTAGACATCGCGATGACGCGGTTCGCCGACGTCGAAGTCCCACAGAACATTGGAAGCGACCCCGTCACCCGGGAGGCTTACTCCCGGGAGGTGATCAGTTTCGGTTTCTGGTTCGGCGACGACACCTTCGGCGAGCCGGCGTTCTACTCCTACACCGCGCCCGAACCCGACGGACTGGCCGAACTCCCACTCCACCCGTCCCACGCACAGTGGCGGGAGCGTGGCGGTAGCCATCTCGCGGTGCTGCGATACGACGATGTCCGTGGCAGCGACGACCCGCGCACGACCGTGCTGGACTTCTACGAATCCGCCTACCAGGCCGGCGCGACACAGGCTGGCTGGGACATCCAGCGTTACGCATGCCCAGGCGGTACCACCGACCCGTGGCGGCAGGCATGAACTCAGCCTCGGCGTGGCGGCGAGATCAACCCTTCGGTGGAGTCGCAGCCACATTTGGTCGTGCAATTGTCGAGCCCTTCGGGCGAGCAGCACGGGATATGCGCGCAGCTTTTCTGTGATCTAGTTGGCGCATCCGTTCGGGCCTATTCGGCGCAGGCCGGCGGCTTAGTAGCCAATTTCAGCACGGGAGCCGTGAGTGGGCAGACTCTGGCAACGAATATTCGGCGTGAACCACTGGACTGTGCTGGGCGGCATCGCCGGGGTGCTGTCGTTCGCACTCGCCGCATGGGTGGCGTTCACGGGAACCGGTGCGGCGCAGCAGAGCGGCGTCCTGGGCTCTGATCCGAAGACCATCATCTCGTTCAGTCCGGTGCCGTCGCTGTCAATCTCCGTGTCGCCGTCTCCAGTGTACGTACCCACCCTGCCCGCCGAGGCTGACGCGACCGACAGCCCCTCGCCCACAGTAGACGGCAATGAAAACCCATCGATCCGATACCTGATGGACCTACCGTTCGTAAGCGGCGGTGCGGCATCGAAGGATCCGGTCACGTTCTCCAATGTGCTGTATGACCGGACCGTGACGGTCAATTGCGACGATAATTCCGCGCCGAAGGCTTGGTCCGTAGTCGGATACGGCACATTCTCGGCCACGCTCGGTATACACGACGCCGCCAACAACGCGATCGGAACCTCGATCAACGCTACGTTCACCAATCAGGATAATCAATCACTTGGCGCCGCCACAGCAGTTTCTCTAGGCAAACCACGCCAGGTCAGCTTTCCGCTGAAAGGAGCGGTGCAGATGCAGTTGCGCTGCCGCACCAGGGGGTCCCAGTACGTGAGACTGAGCCTCGGCAACGCGGAACTGGTGCGGTGAGGCGAAATGACATCCGAGAATGAACCCCAACCCGCGGACGCTGCCCCGCCGCACCAGACACCGGCCCGTCCAACGCGGAAGAAGAATCTGCGGCGGGTAGCTCTGATCGCGCTGCTCTGCGCGGTTCCCGGCGGCGCAGCCGGCTTCGGGCTGGCGCAGCTGACCGACGGAACGCAGAAGCCGACGGTAGTGATCAAGCCGTCCTTCTCGCCCTCCCCGGAGGTGTCCGCGTCGCCTTACGAGACGCCCTCACCTGGCACGCTGACATCGACGCCCGAGCCCACGCCAACCGGGCTGACGCCGTCACCCGAGCTGACGTCGCCGACGGCGCCCGGCGCGACCGCAACCTCCGCCATCGAGCCACCTACACGCGCCGCCACGCCATGACCGGCCGGCCACGCTGGAACCGCGTGATCGGTACCCGCCATCGGCGCCGGCCGATGCCGTGTCCGGGACCTCGTCGCGGTGCCGGGCCGCCAGGGCGTCCAGGATCGTGGCGCTCGCTGTCACCCCGTACCGGCTGACAGCGAGCGCCGCCAGCCCACATACCGCTCTCGCGGTCGCCGTTGATCGGTGAGGCCGAGCCGGCGCAGGGAGCTGTTCATCCAGATCGGCGCCCGCCACCGGATACGAGCGTCGAGGGCCACCGCCGTCCGCGGCCGCAGGCACGGTTGGGGCCGGGCGTAGAACTCCGCGCGAGCGGCGGCTCGGTCGGGTTCGGGGATGCCGGCTCGATCGGCGTACACGGCGAAGATGACGTCGGCGGACGTGTAGTGGTACGGCCGGCCCATGATCATTGGCGAACTGCCGCGCCGCTACTGACAGGTTCGCCGCGTCCGCGGAGACGTTCGGCGTGCTGGCGCGGAGCGTTCGTCGGCGGTGCAGGTCTGCAGCCCTGCACCGCCGCTCCTACAGGTTGCGCTCGGCGTACGCCTTCATGGCGTCACGGACGAACGCCGCTGTGCCGTCACCGTGCGTGTCGTAGTTCGCGGTGAAACGCGGGTCGTCCACATACATCTGGCCGAGCCCGGCGAACTGCTCGGCGGTCGGGCGCCTGCCCTGCCAACCGATCGTGATCCACGCGTACTGGCGCCGGGCAATCGCCTGCACGTCGTCGCTGTCCGGCGACCTGCCAGCCGCGTGTGCGCTGCCGAACGCGGCGGCGATGGCGAGCTGTTCCTGCATGAACCCGTCCTTGTCCGCGTCCGACAGCGAGCGCCACCAGCGGTCGCCACTCTCGTAGGCCTCGCGGCCCCAGCGTTCGATGACCTCGTCCTTGTACTGCGTATGGTCGAAGCCGTCGAAGACCTCTTCTACCATGAGTTGTTCACCTCCTTCCATCTTGCGCAGGGTCGTGCGAACCGACGCGATCTGCCGCCCTATCCGCTCGCGTTCCTGCTCGAGCAGCTTGAGGTGGCTGTGGAGCGCCGGGGCAACGTCATGCTGACCTTCGAGCACCTCCGCGATGGCGGGCAGGCCAAGGCCGAGCTCGCGCAGCAGCAGGATCCGTTGCAGCCGCACGAGCGCGTGCTCGTCGTAGTAGCGGTAGCCGTTGCCGCCGACCCGGCTGGGTTTGAGCAGGCCGATGTCGTCGTAGTGACGCAGCGTCCGGCTCGTCGTCCCGGCCGAGCGGGCGATGTCCTGGATGGACCATTCCATCGCGCACCCCGATCCGTTCGGTGATCACGACGGTAGAGGTTGACGCTACGTCAATGTCAATCATGGAGAAGCGCGACGCCCAGGAGGCCGGCGGGCCGGGAAAGCCCTTACGCGGCGGACCGGCGCAGGAACTGGCGGACGGCTCGCGCGGCGGCCAGCCCCGCCCGGTTGCCGCCGATTGTGCTCGCCGACGGCCCGTACCCGATGAGATGGATTCGGGCGTCGCGAGCGGCCTGTGTGCCGTCCAGCCGGATTCCTCCTGACGGCTCACGCAGGTGCAGCGGCGCGAGGTGCCCGATGTCGGCGCGGAAGCCCGTGGCCCAGATGATCGCGTCGGCACGCTGGATGTGGTCGTCGGCCCACTGGATCCCGTCGGGGACGATCCGCTCGAACATCGGTTCAGCCCGGTACACGCCGCGCGCGGCGGCTGCCTGTTCCTGGTCCCGGAGCAGCAGTCCGGTCACGCTGACGACGCTCTGCGGAGGCAGGCCAGCCCGGACCCGCTCCTCGACCTTGGCGACGGCAGCCCGGCCCTGCTCGGGACCGAAGGTCGGATCCGTGCGCCACAGCGGCGGGCGTCTGGTCACCCAGGTCGTGCTCGCCACCTCGGAGATTTCCGCGAGCAGCTGGACCGCCGAATGACCGCCACCGACCACGACCACGTGTTGGCCGGCGAACTCGCTCGCGTCCCGGTAGTCGGCGGTGTGTAGCTGGCGGCCCAGAAACATCTCGATTCCGGGGTACGACGGGACGAACGGGCGGTTCCAGGTCCCGGTGGCGTTCACGACGGCACGGGTGGTCCAGGTGCCTCTGTCGGTGACCACGTCGAGGCGGCCATCGCCGGCTTCGCGGACCGCGGTCACCGTCACCGGCCGCATCACAGGCAGCCCGAAGCGGTTCTCGTAGTCGGCGAAGTAGCGGGGAACGAAGTCCTTCGCGGACTCTTCGGCCGTCGCGTCGGGAACGGGCAGTCCGGGCAGCGTGGAGATGCCGTGGACGTCGTGCATCGTGAGCGACGCCCACCTGTGCTGCCATGCGCCGCCCGGCGTCTCGTTGCGGTCGAGAACGACGATCTCGTCGAACGCTCGAAACCCCATCCGGGTGAGGTGGTAGGCCACGGATAGCCCTGCCTGCCCGGCACCAATCACGACGACATCGGTACTGGCCAACTCATACGCCCCTGTCAGCGTGCGGCGAGGAGTTGCTCGAAGGGCGTGGGGGCGTCGAACGGGTCGAGCGGGCTGTCAGGGTGGCGGTCGCCGATGAGCCTGGCGAGTTCATGAGCGGCCCGGTCGATCCGCTCCCTGAGCGCGCTACCGTCACCGCCGTCGGTACCCCAGTCCTCCGACGCGGCGAACACCGCCGTGGGGGCCACGATCGACCGCAGGTACGCAAACATCGGCCGGAGGGCGTGTTCGAGCGCCAGCGAGTGCCGCGCGGTTCCTCCCGTGGCGCCCATCAGGACCGGCTTCCCGGCCAGCGACCCGGCGTCGAGGACGTCGAAGAACGTCTTGAACAAGCCGCTGTAGGAGGCGTTGAAGATCGGGCTCACCACGATCAGACCGTCGGCTTCCACCACGGTGTCGATCGCGCCGCGCAGCGTGGCGCTGGGGAAACCGGTAAGCAGGTTGTTGGTCAGATCGTGGGCATGGTCGCGCAACTCGATCACGTCGCTGCTCGCCTCCACACCCTGCTCACGCAGCACCCGCAGGGTCGCTGCGGCGAGCTGGTCGGCCAGAAGGCGGGTCGAGGACGGTACGCGCAGTCCTGCGGACACAACGGCCAGCTTGCGGCTGCTCATCGGACCATCTCCTCCGCGTCGGCCTGGCGGGCGGTGTCAAGGTCGGCGGCGGCCTTGAGGCTCGCGTGCGTCGGCGCCTCGGGCACGTGCGCCGGGCGTAGGGCGTCGAGTTCCTTGCGGAGCACCGGGACGACCTCCTCGCCGAGCAAGTCGAGCTGTTCCAGGACGGTCTTCAGCGGCAGCCCGGCGTGATCCATGAGGAACAGTTGGCGCTGGTAGTCCCCGAAGTACTCCCTGAACTTCAGCGTCTTGTCGATCACTTCTTGCGGGCTTCCCACGGTGAGCGGTGTCTGCTCCGTGAACTCCTCCAGCGACGGGCCGTGTCCGTAGACCGGGGCGTTGTCGAAGTACGGCCGGAACTCGCGTAGCGCGTCCTGGGAGTTACGCCGCATGAAGACCTGGCCACCCAGGCCGACGATGGCCTGGTCGGCCGCGCCGTGCCCGTAGTGCTCGAAGCGCCGCCGGTAGAGGTTGATCAGCCGCACGAAGTGCTCCTTCGGCCAGAAGATGTGGTTGGCGAAGAAGCCGTCGCCGTAGTACGCCGCCTGCTCCGCGATCTCCGGGCTGCGGATCGATCCGTGCCAGACGAACGGCGGAACCCCGTCCAGCGGACGCGGTGTCGAGGTGAACGACTGCAACGGAGTCCGGAACTTGCCCTCCCAGTCGACGACGTCCTCGCGCCAGAGCCGGCGCAGCAGGGCGTAGTTCTCGACGGCGAGGGCGATGCCGTCGCGGATGTCCTGACCGAACCAGGGGTAGACGGGGCCGGTGTTGCCGCGTCCCATCATCAGATCCACCCGGCCGTCCGCCAGGTGCTGCAGCATGGCGTAGTCCTCGGCGATCTTGACCGGGTCGTTCGTCGTGATGAGCGTCGTCGACGTGGAGAGGATGAGCCGCTCGGTGCGGGCAGCGATGTAGCCGAGCATCGTGGTCGGTGAGGAAGGCACGAACGGCGGGTTGTGGTGCTCTCCGGTGGCGAAGACGTCCAGCCCGACCTCCTCGGCCTTCTGCGCGATCGTGACCATCGCCTTGATGCGCTCCGACTCCGACGGAGTCCGACCGGTCGTCGGATCGGTCGTGACGTCACCAACCGTAAAGATTCCGAACTGCATGCGAGCCACTCCCTCTGGACGACGCCGGGTCGATCTAGTTGAATTGACAACTACCTCGACAACGGGGCGGACCCGCGATTCATTCCGAGTCGACGGCGGACTGCTCCCGCACCCAGCGCTGATACGCGTCCACGGCGGTCGGCAGGGTGGGGAAGATCCGGTCCGCGCCGATCTTGGCGACAAGCGAGTACGCCCGCAGCTCCTCCAGTAGGTCCTGCTTCACCCGGGCTAGCGCGAAGACAACGCCGCGGCTGGTCAGCTCCTGCCGCAGCTCTTCGAGCGCGTCCAGCCCGGTGATATCGACCTCGACGTTCGCCTCCGCGTTGAGCACGAACCAGTTCAGGTCGCCATCGAGCTCGTTCGCCGCGGCCAGCGCGCGGCGCTTGAAGTCCTGCGCGTTGGCGAAGAACAGCGGCGAGTCGTACCGGTAGACCACCAGGCCGGGGATCGTCCTCGCCTTGTCGTAGTCGTCGACGTCGTGCATGCCGGCCAGGCCGGGCACCCGGCCAAGTATCGCGTCGTGCGGGCGGGCCACCCGGGCGAGCAGGTCGGCGACGGAGAGCGCGATGGCGACCAGGATCCCGTACAGGATGTTGAAGGTGAGCACCCCGACGGTAGCGGCGAGCGCCAGCATCAACTCGCTCCGCCGGAACGAGGCGAGCCGGCGGAACCCGGCGAGGTCGACCAGCTTCACGGCCGCGTAGATGACGATGGCGCCCAGCGCGGCCGTCGGGAAGTTGGCCAGTACCGGACGCAGGAACAGCAGCACTCCGATCACCGACGCCAGCGCGACCAGCGAATACAGCTGGCTCCGGCTGCCTGACGCGGCGCCGATTGCCGTACGGCTACCACTGCTGCTCACGGGGAAACCCTTGAACAGTCCGGCTCCGATGTTCGCGCTGCCGAGCGCGAGTAGCTCCTGGTTCGGATCGACGGTGTGCCCGCCCTTGACCGCGAACGCCCGCGCGGTGAGCACGTTGTCGGTGTAGCCCACGAGCAGCACGCCGACCGCCGGCAGGAGCAGCTGGGTCAGGTCGCCCAGCGGCGGCAGGGACGGGGTCGGGAACGCGGCGGGCACCTCGCCCACTACCGCGAGGCCACGGTCCTTGAGATCGAAGAGGGCGACGGCGGCGGTGGCCAGCAGCACGGCGAGCAGCGGGCCGGGCAGTCGCGGGAACCGCCACTGCACGATGAAGAGGAACGCCAATGTGGCCAGCCCAAGCATGAGCGTGGCCGGCTCGGGCTGATCCATGCCGCGGAAGAACGAGGCCACCTCGGCGGCGAAGGTTCCACCCTCCACCGGGATCCCACTGATCTTCTCCACCTGGCCGATGATTATGATCACCGCGACGCCGGCCAGGTACCCGACCAGGATCGGCTGCGACAGCAGGTCGGCGACGAACCCCAGCCGCAGCAGCCATGCGAACAGCGCCAGCGCGCCGACGACCACCGCCAGGGCCGCCGCGAGCGCGGCGTACCGGTCCGTGTCACCCGCGGCGAGCGGCGCGACCACCGTTGCGGCCATCAGCGCGGTGGTCGACTCCGGCCCCACCGAGAGCTGCCGCGACGAGCCGAGCAGGGCGTAGATGGCCAGCGACGGCAGGATCGCCCAGAGACCGGCGACCGGCGGCAACCCGGCGAGGCCTGCGTACGCCATGACCTGCGGGATGAGGTACGCCGCGACCGTCACGCCGGCGATCACATCGCCGCGGAGCCAGGACCGCTGGTATTCCCGGATCTGTGCCAGCCCTGGCAGCAGCGCGGTGACTCGCATGGCGCTCCTCTCGGCCGGGGTCCGGCTCATTCTCCTCCCGCCCCGGTCTGGTGGATCTAAGCTGGTCGGCGCCGGCCGGCTCGGGGCCGACGGGGAGGTGGTCCGGGTGGCGGACCTGGGACGGGACCTGAAGTTCGGGCACTTCCTGGTCCCGAACGTGGCCGATCCCTTGCTGGCTACGGCCCAGGAGGTCGAGCGGCTGGGCCTGGATTACGTCGCGGTGCAGGACCATCCGTACCAGCGGCGGTTCGTCGACACGTGGGTGCTGATGAGCATGGTCGCGGCGACCACCACACGGGTTGGCATCTTCCCCGATGTCGCGAACCTGCCGTTGCGCCCGCCGGCGGTGCTCGCTAAGGCTGCGGCGAGTATCGACGTGCTCAGCGGAGGCCGGTTCGAGCTGGGGCTGGGCGCCGGCGGATTCTGGGATGCGATCGAGGCGTACGGCGGGCCGCGCCGCAGCCCGGGCGCCGCGCTCGCCGCGTTGGCGGAGGCGATCGAGGTGATCCGCAAAGTCTGGAGCGGCGAGCGGAACCTGCGTTTCACCGGTGAGCATTACCACCTTGCGGGCGCGCACTCCGGTCCAGTGCCGGCG
>Ga0184623_10000226_pt1 | contig 23702 bp, 17 predicted proteins | sample PLM1_100_b1_FD_133138 | JGI IMG/M metagenome (GOLD analysis project Ga0184623, IMG submission 133138) | Groundwater sediment microbial communities from an aquifer in East River, Colorado, USA - PLM1_100_b1 | ecosystem: Environmental > Terrestrial > Soil > Riparian zone | place: USA: East River... | reverse complement strand
TGGGCCTCCAAGGCAGCCTCACGGGGCCGTCGCCGAAGGGTCGTCGAAAGGATACCGCAGCCGGCTCCACGACCCGACACCGGCGCGGGCCCGAATGACGGCCTTGGGCGAACATGGACGGACAAACGACAGTCGAGGAGGCGGCCCTTCAATGTTGACCCTCGGATACAAGGCATCGGCCGAGCAGTTCGGGCCGCGGGAGCTGCTTGACTTCGCGATCCAGGCCGAACAGACGGGCTTCGACAGCGTTTTCGTCAGCGACCACTACCAGCCGTGGCGCCACACCGATGGCCACGCCCCGAACTGCTTCGCCTGGCTGGGCGCGCTGGCCGCGCGGACTGAGCGGGTGGCGATCGGGACGAGCGTCCTGACCCCCACGTTCCGCTACCACCCGGCGATCGTGGCCCAGGCAATGGCGACGATTGGCTGCCTGGCGCAGGGGCGCCGGGTCATCCTAGGCGTGGGTACCGGCGAGTCGCTCAACGAGGTGCCGCTCGGGATCGAGTGGCCGTATCAGAAGGAGCGATTCGCAAGGCTGAAGGAGGCGAGCGAGCTCATCCGCCGGCTGTGGACGGAGGAGTTCGTGACGTTCGAGGGGCAGTTCTTCAAGACCCTCAACGCGACCGTCTACGACCGTCCCAAGACGCCCGTGGAGTATTGGATCGCGGCGGCCGGCCCGGCGGCGGCGCGGCTCGCGGGGCGCGTCGCCGACGGCTTCATCTGCACGTCCGGCAAAGGCATGGAGCTGTACGCCGACACGCTCCTGCCCGCGGTCGCCGAGGGGGCCGAGAAGGCGGGTCGGTCAACTGACGCGGTCGAGAAGATGATCGAGGTCAAGATCTCGTATGACCACGACAGGAACCGGGCCCTCGAGGACACCCGGATCTGGGCGGCGCTGGCCCTGCCTGCCGAATCGAAGATGGGCGTCGAGGATCCACGGGAGATGGAGCGGCTTGCCGCCGAGCTGCCGCTCGAGAAGGCCGCGAGCCGCTGGCTCGTGTCCTCCGACCCCGAGGAGCATGTCGAGCAGATCCGGCCCTACGTCGAGCTCGGCTTCCGCCACCTCGTGTTCCATTCCCCGGGCAACGACCAGGCCCGTTTCCTCGAGCTGTACAGCCGCGAGATTCTGCCCCGCCTGCGTGAGCGCTGGGCCTGAGCGGCGCCCTCCCCGACTGCGTTCGACAGCCTAGTAGACCGAGACCGTGACCCAAGTGGTTCCTGCCCACGACGGGCACCCACAGATGTCAAAGAAGTCGGGCGTGTAGAGGTCGACGATCCGCTGGTTGAAGTCGGCCGGACCGTAGTCGCTGATGACCCGCTCGATGCATCCGCCCTCGCCGCAGACGACGACCGTCGTCCCTCGTGGGAGCCGCATCGCCGTCGTCCCATGGCTGTAGAACGTCGCATAGCCGCTGATCTTGTAGCGCGGCGGCTTGAGCAACGACCCGCCGTTAGCCGCCGGTTGGTGGACCGTCGGGCGGCCGACGGCCCGTTCGGGCGCCTTGCCCGGCTCCACGAAGGCTGTGGCGGCGGTGACCCGACCGGCGGACGCCAGCGACGGATCGAGCGGACCGACAGAGGTCGGATGTTCGCCGGCGGACGCTGGGACGGGGATCGGCTGGAACGCCGCCGGATCCACGATGCTCGCGGAGCTCGAGCTCCGGGAGCCAGCGATGTCCGGCAGCACGACCAGGGCGAGGGCGGCGGTGAGCGCCGCGATCGCGAGCAATCGGCTCGGTCGCACGATCCGCGCACGATACGCCGATTCGGGCCTGCTCGCATCCTCCTGTCCTGTGTGATGGGTGCGGCGCCAAAGGCCTCAGCGAACGAGCAGGAAGTCCCCCTCGGCGCTCTCGACCTGGCCGAATCCCTCGTTCGTCCAGGCGAGGACCTTCACGTGCTTCGCTTTCCCCGAGCTGCCAGCGGGGGCCGCCCACGCGAGCCGGCCGTCTGCGATCGAGAAACCGGCGAGCGCCCGCTCGTCCTCGAGCGGCGGGTTCGAGAGGTCGATCCGACCGTCGAACGTGTCGACGACGTAGAGGTTGAGAGTGCCGACTGTCGGGTCGTCCGTGTCGGCCACCCAGACGGCGAGCCGTGTGCCGGTCTCGTCCCAGCGCGCGTCCCAATCGGCGAGCGGACCCTCGGCGATCGTGGTCTCAGCCCGTTCGACGGATTGGTCGCCCGTCAGGGGCGTAGCGGCCGCGCCGTCGGAAGCGTCCGTAGCGGCACTCCATCGACCGACGACGAGCCGCCCCGCGACGGTCCGCCAGCCGAGGTCAGCGTCGGTCGGCTCCAGCGTGCCGGCCCAGTAGACCGCGGCGCCTCCGGTGGGGTCGACCGCCGGGCGCCAGGCGAGGCCAGCCTGCGGAAGTGCGACGGCCGCCTGGCCGTCGGTCGCGAGCACGAAGGCCGCCGGAGTGCTCGTCAGCCCGTCATCCGAGGTCACAACCGTGCTGCCGACGATCACGTCGCCGACCCACGAGCCGAAAACCGATCGGTGGTCGGTCGTGATCGGACGAGCCTTGGGATCACCCACCGTCCAGAGATAGATGTCGGGTCCGTGCGAGCCGTCTGACGGCCGAGCCGTGAAGGCAAAGGCCGAGCCATTCGGGGCGTAGGCCGCGGTCGTATCGACCACGTCGAGGCCACTCGCGATCTCGACCGTCCCGGCCGGCGGTTCGCTCGAGGCCGGAGGCGTCGACGCGATGGGCGGGCTCGCCGGCGGCGTGGGGCCGCTCGTGTCCGAGCCCGATGGCGATGGCGTCGGCTTGACCGATGGCGTGGGCCTGATCGAGGGAGTCGAACCGGGTCCGATCGTCTTGTCCGGCCTCGCGACCGCATAGACGCTCGACCCGTTGGCGCTGTCGCCGAGAACGACGAGCGGGGCGTCGCCCGATCCGAACACGGTCTCCGGGCTCGAGAGTGGGCCGATGCTCACGACCTCGCTCGGCTGCGTCGTCGCACAGGTGCCGGCCCCCGTCGGACAGACCTCCGAGATCTGGGTGGTATTGATCTTGGCCTGGCCGTTGCGGTCGAGGCTGACGTACTCGACTTCCTGGCGGGCGACAGCGAGCGGGGTCGGGCCGGGTGGGGCGGTGTCATTGGTCACGGCGATCTCGCTCGATGCGGCGGGCGTGGCCGTCGCGATGCCGGGAAGCTGGGAGGAGGTCAGCGTTCCGACGACGACAGCCACGGCCACCGCACCGGCGAGCAGGGCATACGGGGCAAGGGCGGATCGGCGCGGGCCGCCGCGAGGCTGGAGTGCGCGATGGCGAGCCTCGCGCTCGATGGACGTTGCGGTCCTCGCCCACAGATCGCGGGGCGGGGCGGGCATCCGATCGCGCAGGGCGCGGAGCTCGAGGCGCTGGGCCGCGTACTCGACGGCCGTGACCGCACACTCGTCGCAGGTCTCGAGATGCTCGTCGAGCCAATGAGACTCCTCGGGATCGAGGGGGCCGTCGAGCCGTTCTGAGAGGCGCGCGCGAGCCCGGTCGTGTTGCGTCGACCAATCGTCGGCGCGCCCGCCGCGGCCGCCGCGGCCGCCGAGGAGGCTCACTGCTTGTCTCCAGATGTGGCGGTGTACCGTGGCTCGGCCTCGGCGAGACGTTCGGACGCGAGCGCCTGGCGGAGGCTTTCCCGGGCCCGAGTGAGCAGGGCCCGTGCCGCCACGTGGCTGACCCCGAGGGCGGCCGCAAGCTCGAGGCCGGTCAGATCATGCAACTCGGCCAGCAGGAGTGCGGCCCGCTGACGTTCGGGAATGCGCTCCAGGGCGCGCTGGAGGTCACCGGAGAGGTGGGCCTCCATCACGAGATGCTCAGCCGAGGGGACGGCTCCGCGGGACTCGCCGGTCCAGGGCAGGAAGCGGACGATCTTCTGGCGACGAATGTGGTCGAGGGCCACGCGGTGAGCGATCTGGTAGAGCCAGGCCCGCGCGTTCTCAGGCTTTTCGAGGGAGTCGTACGCGCGGTAGGCCTTGACGAACGCGTCCTGGGTCAGGTCGGCTGCGAGCTCTGGGTCGCGGATCATCCTGATCAGGTAGGCGTAGATCTCGCCATGATGCTTGGCAAAGAGCTCCTCGACGAAGAGGCCCGCGAGGTCGTGATCCCAGGCGCGGCTCATGGCCGCGCCGCCGAGCAGGGCCCGGGTCGCGCCGAGGTCGCTGCTGAGGCCGCCGACCATGGGTCCTCCGAAGTTGGAGAGAGGAAGGAGCCGAGCGACAGTCGTTGCCCAGTCCACGAGGCAGAGACGAGGTGTTCCGTCATCGTGTGACGCCGTCCCCGCAGCGGCGCACCAGCCATCAGCCCGCGGCCTCCCTCGCATCGTGGAATGCCGGCCGGACGCGACCGAGCAGCTCCTCCACGGCATCCTCCGGAGAGACGGGGTTGACCGGCAATCCGGTCCCCAGCTCCAGCCCGGCGATCTCTCGCAGCCGGGGATGGACCTCCCAATGCCAGTGGTACGTCGCGTCGACCTGCTCGCGGAGTGGCGACGTGTGCAGGACGAGGTTGTATGGCGGCCCGTCCAGGCTCGCGGCGAGTCGGGCCAGAACCTGCCGGAGGGCCTCGGCGGTGGCCGTGACGTCCGGATCCGTCGCTCGCCCGAAGTCCGATTCGTGGCGTCGCGGAACGATCCAGATCTCGAACGGAGAGCGGGAGGCAAACGGCGCGAACGCGACGGTGGAGTCATCTTCCCAGACCATCCTGTCGGGCCGACTCGTCTCGTCGCGGACGAGGCGGCACCAGGGGCATTCCCCTTCGCGGATGACAAATCGGGCCGAGCCGCCCAGCTCCTCCGCGACCCGGTGCGGGATCTGGGGGAGGTCGTAGAGGTCGAGGCAGAGGTGGTTCGTCCGCGCTCCAGCCTGGGCACCCCAGTTCTGGATCACCTGGAGATGGTCCGTCTGCGCGGTCGATCGCGCGTCCGAGATTGCAGCGCGTGCACGGGCGACGAGGCCCTCTATGATCTCGTTGCCGACGGCGTGGAGTGGCCGGTGCTCGCCGGGTGGCGCGACGATCGTTCGCCAGCTCCCGCTCGCCCGCGCCTGCGACAGCGCGACCTGGGCGAGCGTCCCGTCCAGCTCGCGGGCGTCCTCGTTCGTGCCGACGACATGGAAGGCGAAATCCTTGAGCGTCCGGACCCGTATCCCGTCGCCTGCCGGCAGCCGACAGTTCTGGCAATCGCCGCCATCGTCGACCAGCTCGGCCGGCGTCGCGAACCGGTCGCGATGAAAGGCTCGATCCACGACGGTGGCGACCCACCAGCCGGTAATCGGGTCCTTCCGGAGCTCGAACAGTCCTGCGGCCATTCGCTCAGCCGGACCGGCGGAGAGATGCGGCAAGCTCCCGAGCGAAGACACCGGCCGCGGCCTCCACGGACGGGACATTCGCCTCCTCGCCTCGTCGTGCCAGCTCGCGCGAGATCGATGTGGATTCGACTCCCGGCATCCCGCACGGATCGATCAGGTCGAAGTCGGCCAGCGCTGGATCGATATTGAGGGCGATCCCGTGGTAGCTGACGCCGCGCTCGACGCGGATTCCCAGTGTCCCGAGCTTCCTCGGTGACGGTCCGTCCGGGTCGCACCAGCAGCCCGGGTGGCCGTCGCGCCGCGCCGCGGCGACGCCGAACGCCTCGCTCGTGGCGACCATTGCCGCCTCGAGGGCCCGAACCAGCGGGCGGAGCAGGAGGCCGCGACGGGAGAGCGCGATGATCGGATAGGCGACGAGCTGGCCGGGACCGTGATATGTGACCTCCCCACCCCGCTCGACCCGCAGGACCTCGATGCCCCGGCGATCGAGTTCCGCGGGCGAGGCGAGCACATGAGATGCATCGGCATGCTTGCCGAGAGTCAGGACCGCCGGGTGCTCGAGAAGCAGCAGCCGGTCGCCGATCTCGCCGTCGGCGCGGGCGGCCGCGAGCCGTTTCTGGAGATCCCAGGCCACCCGATAGTCGACCCGCCCGAGCCAGCTCACCTCGAGGGCCTCGCCGACGGCATCGTGGTCGGATGGGGGAATCAGCGTGGCAGTGTCCACCGCCGCACGATAGCAGTTGCCCAGCGATCAGCCGTCTGCGCGCCGGCCTGTGGCAAACGCCGGGTGGCGTCGCCGCCGGTCAGCCAGGGGGTTCGATGGGTGCCGTCCCGGCGTAGACGTCCTTGCTGAGCTCGTACGCCCGTTTCTCCATCTCGAGGATCGTCGCACGGAGCTTGGTCAGGTCCTCGCTGCCGAGCTTCGTGACCTCAACGAGCTCAAGGACCTCCTGGTCCTTCTCGAGCGCGCCGGCCCAGCCGACCCGGACATTGCCGATCCCGGGTGCGTAGTACTTGAGCTGATAGGCGTCGGGCTCGTCACGGTTGAACTCGGCGGTCACCAGGACGTCGTCGTAGCAGCCGGCGGGAACGCAGGTCGCCGAACCCGTCTCGAAGATTCTGGCCCGGTCCGCCCAGCCGACATCGGGGCCCCAGCCCTGGGAATAGCTAAGACTGCCGAGCCGCGGCTCCGCCTTCATGTAGATCCCGGCCTTGTCTTCCTTGACCCCGGCCATCCAGGCCGGCGTTCCGACGATCTCCCCTTCCTCGTACTCCTCGGGGTATTCGCCCATGTGCCACACCGTGCCTTCGTCGTCCTGGGCCCAGAAGGCGAGCTCCGCCTCGACGAGCTCGCCGGCCGTGAAGTCAAGCTCGTAGCCGATCAGGTTCTCCACGCCATCGATGACTTTGGTCATGTCGGTGACCGTGATGACGACGCTGTGGGGGATTCGCTCCCCCTCGTCGCCGTTGATCTGACCCTCGAAGGTCAGGCGCGTCCCCGGGATTAGCGGGTAGTAGACGTTGTCCACCGTGGTCGAGTTGCTGAAGGAATCGCGGGGGAACGTCTCGGTCAGCGATTCGGTCGGTTCGGGCGTCACCGTCGGTTCCGGAGTGGACGTCGGTGAAGGCGTGGCGGAAGGGACGCTGGCGCTGGGTGGCGCCGTGGCAGCGCCGGGCGTGGGGCTGGTGGCCGGGGCGCAACCCGCGGCCGCGAGGACGGTCGACAAACCGAATGCGAGGAGACCAGGGATGGGACGCATGTAAACGAAACCCCTCCGTAAGCCCCCGGTGACGGTAGATCAGGTTGTCTGGACCGCGGCCTCCGTTCCGCTCCCGCCACCCCCACGCCCGGCGAAACGCAGGTAGAGGGACGGGACCACGAACAAGTTGAGCAGCGTCGAGGTGACGAGGCCGCCCAGGATGACGATCGCCATGGGGTGCTCGATCTCATGCCCCGGCAGGTCGCCGGCGATCGCCAGCGGCACGAGGGCCAGACCGGTAGCCAGGGCTGTCATCAGGATCGGCGAGAGCCGCTCCCGTGCGCCGCGGATGACGAGCGCTGGACCAAACTCCTCGCCCTCGTAGCGCTCGAGGTGCTGGAAGTGGTTGATCATCATGATCCCGTTGCGGGCGGCGATCCCCAGGACCGTGAAGAAGCCGACGAGCGACCCGAGCGAAATCACCCCACCACCGATCCACGCCGCCAGGACCCCACCGACGAGTGCCGACGGCAGGGTCAGGAACGACAGCGTCGCCAGGCGGGTGCTCCCGAACGAGGCCTGGAGCAGCAGGAAGATCCCGATCACGGCGGCGAAGGCGAACAGCAGCAGGCGGCCCTGGGCCGCCTGTCGCTCGGCGAACTCGCCCAGGAACTCGGGGTGATAGCCGTCGTCGAACTCGATGCTGGCGACGGCTGCTTCCACGTCGCGGATGACCGCACCCAGGTCGCGTCCGCTCACGTTGGCGTCGACGTCGATGCGACGGTTGAGCCCCTCATGGCTGACGCTGTTGGGACTGGAGACGACGCGGACGTCGGCGAGTTCGCCGAGACGGACCGGTCCCGAGACCGGAGTGTCAATCGGGAGGTCCTCGATGTCGGTCACGCTCTCGCGAACGGCAGGCGTTGTCCAGACCATGACGTCGTAGGCCTTGCCGGCGACGAAGATGTCGCCCACCTCCTCGCCGGCCAGCAAGACCGAAACCGCGCGACGAACGTCGCCCGGCTTGACCCCGTATGCGAGGGCCTTGGCGAGGTCGACCTCGACCTGGACCTGGGGAATCTCGACCTGGAGTTCGCGATGTAGGTCGATGATGCCCGGGATCCCGGACATGGCCTCCTCGAGCTCGATGGACTTCTCCCGAAGAACTTCGAGGTCCGGCCCGTAGATCCGGATGACGATCGCGTCGCTGGAGCCGGTAAGGACCTCCCGGATCCGCTCCTTGAGATACGTCTGGACGTCGCGGCGCAGGCCGGGATAGCCATTGACGACTTCCAGAATGGCGGCATGCGTCCTGTCGTAGTCGACGGCCGGGTCGACGCTGATCCAGTTCTCCCCGAAGTCGATGCCGTACGGCTCGTCGGCCTGAAACGCCTGGCCGATGTGGGAGCCGCAGTTGCGGACGCCGGGGATCGAGCGCAACTCGATGCAAGCAGCGGTCGAGATCCGGACCTCCTCTGCATGGGAGGTCCCGGGCGCGGTCACCCAGTGCATGAGGAAGTCCCGCTCCTTGAAGTCCGGCAGCAGCCCCTGGCCAAGCTGGGAGAAGACGACGCCGCCGACGACGCTGATCGCTCCGACAGTGACGAAGGCCGGCCGGGAGCGGCGAACGATCCGGGTCAGGAGCCCCTCGTAGCCGCGCTGGAGAAGCCGGGCAACCGGCGAGCCACGTCGTTCGATCGCGGAGTGGCGGAGCAGGATCAGGGCCATCGCCGGGGTGACCGTCAGAGCGACGGCGAGGGAGGCCAGCACTGCCAAGCCGTACGAGATCACGAGCGGCTGGAAGAACGCTCCCGATAGACCCTCGACGAAGAAGACCGGGATGATCGCAACGACATCGATCAGCGTCGCGTAGATGATCGCGCTTCGGACCTCGAGAGAGGAATCAAGGACGATCGATGCCGTCGAGCGGTTGCTCCCGGCCAGCCGGTGCTGGCGCAGACGCCGGACGATGTTCTCGATATCGATGATCGCGTCGTCAACGACAACCCCGACGGAGATGATCAGCCCGGCGATCACCATCGTATTGATCGTCGTCCCGCGGAGGTCGAGGACGAGCAAGGCGGCCATCAGCGACAGCGGGATCGCGACGAGGCTGATCAGTGCCGTCCGCCAGTCGAACAAGAACAGGACCAGGATCGCGAAGACGAGGATGGAGCCGATAAGCAGGGCCCGAGCGAGATTCTCCAGGGCCACGGAGATGAAGGTCGCCGGCCGGAAGATCGTCGTGTCGATCTCGATGCCCTGGAGACCCGGACGCAGCTCCGCGAACGCTTGCTCGACGCCGCGGGTGACGTCGAGGGTGTTGGCCCATGGGAACTTCTCGACGATCAACATGATCCCTGGACCGTCATTGATGACGGCGTCGCCGATCAGTGGCTGGAAGTCGGAGACGAGCTTCGCGACGTCGGTCAGGGGGATTTGCCTGCCGCGTGCGTTCTCGACCGTGACGTTGGCGAGACTTTCTGCAGTGATGACCGTCGGCAAGTGCTGGACGACGATCCTCTGGGTGGCGGTGTCCACAAAACCGCCCGTGCCGATTAGGCTGCCGTCACTGAAGCGGAGGAGCCCGGCGTCGAGGGCGGATGCAGCCGCCACCATTACATCGTCGAGGGTGACGCTCTTCGCCGCCATCTGCTCGGGGAGGACCTGCACCTGGAGCTGCTTGAGCCGCTCGCCATAGATCGTGACGTTGGCGACGCCCTCGACGCTGAGAAGCCGGCTGCGGATCGTCCAGTACGACGTCATCGACAGGTCCATCAAGGACACCGTGTCCGACGACAGGCCGACCTTCAGGACCCGACTCGTCGCCGAGAGGGGCTGGATCATGAACGGCGGACTGGCCCAGGTGGGTAGCGTCGCTGCCACGTTGGAGAGGCGTTCGGCGATCAGCTGGCGAGCCCGCAGAAGGTCTGTTTGTCGGGTGAAGATCAGCTCGATCTGCGAGAGCTGCGGTACGGACTTCGAGCGCAGGATGTCGAGCCCCTCGATGCCAGCAAGGGCCTGCTCGATCGGCACGGTCACCAGCGACTCGACTTCCGCGGTCGACATCCCGAGAGCGATCGTCTGGATCTCGACCTTTGGCGGGGCGAACTCCGGGAACACGTCGACAGGCACATTCTGAATCCGGCCGAGGCCGATGAGCATCATCCCGGCGGCGGCGGCGAGAACCAGGAAGCGGTAGCGCAGGCTCGAACGAACGATGAGGCGCATCATGGTGGGGATCCTCCCGGGTCAGCAGCGTTCAGCTGACCGCCTCAGTGGCCACCACCAACACCTGTATCGACGCCCCACAGCTCCGCCGTCCCGACGGTGACGACCGCCGTGCCGACGGGCGGGCCGGCCGACAGGAACGCCAAGTCGCCCTCGATCCGCTCGACCTCGATTTCATGGCGGACGAAGTCGAGGCCCTGGGGATTCGTGTAGACCCAGGTCTTGCCCGCCTTGTCGTAGACGAGAGCCGCGTATGGAATGGCTGTGCCCGCGCCGGACGCAGAAACGGTGCCAGTGGCGATCCCGAGGCGTTCGGCTGCCTTGGCCGACAGGGTCAACCGGCTGAGTCCTGACGCCTCGTTCTTTTCGACTCGAACGGGCGGATCCTCGGAAACGATGCCTGCCACCTCCCCCTGCGAACAGGCCGTCAGCAGGAAGGCGGCGAGGCCCAGGACGATCAGGCTCCTCCGATTGCTCCGCCCCATCGTGAACCTCTCTCTCGTGCTGGTTGGCCTGGAAATGTTCATCAGACCGGACTCATGCCGGGCTGCTCGACCAGCTGGGTTGCCGCGTCCGGCTCCGGGCTTGGCCCTGAGCTGAAGTACACGGCGGGGACCAGGAACAGGGCGAACAGGGTCGAAGTAGCGAGGCCACCTAGAACGACGATCGCCATCGGTCGCAGGATCTCGATCCCCGGCAGCCCGCCGAGAACAATGAACGGCGCCATTGCGAGGGCCGTCACGATCGCAGTCGTCAGGATCGGCGAGAGCCGCTCCCGGGCTCCGTCGAGGATGAGATCCGGCCCGAGCTCCGCGTCCGGCGCGTTCTCGAGCGCCTGGTAGCGGTCAACCATCACGATGCAGCTCCGGACCGCCATCGTCAGAACCGCGAACATTCCGGCGACGACGCCGATCGAGAAGAAGCCGCCGGTCAGGATCGCGCCGAGGACCGCCCCAACCAGTGCCACTGGCAGAGCCAGGTAAATGAGCAGTGCCCGCCGCCAACTGCCGAAGGCCGCCTGGAGGAGGAGCAAGATCGCGAGCGCCGCGGCGACCACGATCGCGATCAGGCGGGACAGGTCCGCCTGGGCCTCGAGCGAGGCGGCGAGGACCTCGGCGCGGTATTCCATCGGGAATGCGACCGCCGCGAGGCGGCTGTTGACGTCGTTCATGACCGAGCCGAAGTCCCGCCCACGGACATCGGCCACGACATCGATGAACCGGAACACGCCCTCGCGCCGGATTACGGAAGGGCCGCTGCCGATGCTGACGTCGGCGACGTCTCCGAGTCGGACCTCGCCGTTGTTGGTCGGGACGATCACGTTGCGGACACTGTCGATGCTGTGGCGGGCCTCCGGCGAGCCCCACACCACGACCTCAAAGATCTTCTGCTCCTCGAACAGGAAGCCGACCTCGATGCCAGCCACCTGTGTCGCCGCAGCCCGCCGGACGTCGCCCGGGGCGACGCCACGCGCGCCGGCCCTCTCGAGGTCGACGGCAATCTTGAGCCTCGGCTCCTCGATCGGGGCGACGACCGTGAGGTCGACGAGGCCATCGATCCCGGTCAGGGCCTGGGCGACCTCGTCGGCCTTCTGGCGAAGGATCGCGTCGTCCTGGCCGTAGACGCGGATGGCAACGTCATTCGGGTCGCCACCGAGGACATCGGTCGTCCGGTCGCTCGTGTAGGTGCTGACTGCGTAGCTGAGGCCGGGGTAGCCGGCGACCGTGTTGCGGATCGCGGCGAGCGTGGCATCGTGGTCGGCGGTCGGGTCGATATTGACCCAGATCTCGCCGGCGTTGGTGCCGACGACCTGATCGGAGGTGATCGCGCGGCCGGTATGGCCACCGACGCCACGGACACCCGGAATCGACCGGAGCTCGGCTCCCGCTAGGGCGCCGATCCGGTTCATCTCCTCGCGCGAGGTGCCGGGCGCGCCTGCCCAGCGGATCAGAATGTCGCCTTCCTTGAGGGGCGGCACGAAGGAATCACCGAGATGCGGCGCCGTGACCGCGCCGGCCACGACCACGACAGCAACCGTGACGGCGGCGGCCGCCAGGAACATCGCCCGGGTGCGCCGGAGCAACCGCGACAGCAGCGACCCGTATGCATTGTGGATCCGCCGCGACAGCGGGGTCTGGTGCCCGTTCCGAGCGGTCCCCGACAGGAGGATCAGGGCGAGCGCCGGCGTCACAGTCAGCGCCACGACCGTGGACGCCAGGATCGCGAGGACATACGCGATGATCAGCGGCGGCAGGAACGCTCCCGCCTCGCCCGAAGCGAAGAACGTCGGCGCCATCGCGAACAGGGCAATGAGCGTCGCGAATACGATCGGACGCCGCCGCTCAAGGGCGGCCTCGAGGATGATCGAGGCCGCCGGCCTGCCGGCGTCGGTGCCCTGCGGATGGCGACCGCGGCGGAGGACCTCGTCGATGCCGACGATCGCGTCGTCGACGATTACTCCGATCGCGAGGATCAGGCCGGCGACGACGATGGCATTGAGCGTGGCACCGAGACTATTGAGGACCAGCAGGGCGGCGATCAGCGACAAGGGCAGGGACACGAGACCGATCAGCCCGGCTCGCCAGTCGCGGAAGAAGACGAGCAGCACCACCGCGGCCAGGACAAACCCGGCAAGCAGGGCCAGCGACACGTTGCCGACCGCCTGCTCGATGAACGTAGCGGGCCGGAAGACCTTGGTGTCGATCGCGATCCCGCCCAGTCCCGGGCGCAGCGCTTCGAGAGCCTGCTCGACGGCGAGGCTCACTTCGACAGTATCGGCATTGGGGAACTTCTCGATCACCAGCATCAAACCGGGCCCGTCGTTGACGACGGCGTCGCCGATCAGCAGCTGGTGGTCCTCCACGACATCGGCGACGTCGCCCAAACGGACGACCCGCCCGCCGGTGTCCTCGGGCTGGATCCGGACCTGGGCAAGATCGTCGGCGGTGCTGATCGGGAACACGTGCTGAACGCCGAGGCGCTGGTGGGGCGTGTCGATGAACCCGCCCGTGCCCGGCGTCGAGCCTTCGAGGAACGTCAGCGGTGAGACCCAGAGCGCGTTGCCGGTCGCCTCGATCACGTGCTGGAGCTGGACGCCGGCGGCCTTCATCCGGTCGGGGTCGACGCGGACCTGGAGCTGTCGCTCGCGGTTGCCCCAGATCGCGACGTTGGCGACGCCAGGGACACCCATCAGCCGCGGCCGGACCGTCCACTTGGCGAGCACCGACATGTCGATGAGCGGGACGTCGGTCGAGGACAGCGAGATCATCATCAGGCGGCTGGCCGACGAGAGGGGCTGGAGCATCTGCGGCGCCTTGGAAACATGCGGCAGCGCGTGTGCCTGCGTCAGTCGCTCGGCGACCACCTGGCGTGCGGCGAAGATGTCGGTTCCGGGCTCGAAGATCATCACGATCGACGACAGTCCGGCGACCGACTCCGAGTGGATCTCGTCGAGAAACGCCACGCCCTGGAGGAGGTCGGCCTCGAGGGGCACGGTGATCAGCTGCTCAACCTCGTCGGCCGACAGGCCGAGCGCCTCGGTCTGGACTTCGACGTATGGCGGCGTGAACTCCGGGAGGACGTCGCGGGGCATGCTCGGAAGCTGGAGGAAGCCGAAGAGCAGCGTGATGGCCGCCAGGCCCAGCACGAGACCCCGATACCGAAGAGCCCACCCGACAACGGACCGCATCATGCCGCAGGCCTCCAAGCGCAGTCCGCCCGACGTCGCCCGTTGAGGGCGGTATCGGGGCGCACCGCGGATCCACCAAATCCCGAAGGCGTGCCGACGCGCACGGTCGGCAGCCGGCCGGGCACGTTCAGTCCGTTCGACGGCGCCACGGCGGGCACCTGTCAAACGCCGCACTCCCCATCGCGCCGCACCCCCATGCGATCGCGCCCTCATCGACACCGCGCGGTACAGGGCGTACACCCGCGCAGGTGGCCGTCGCTTCCAGGTCCCCGAGTGTCCGCGGACGGATTTCCGCACGCAGACGTCTGGAAGTCGGCAACCGCATCATTGCCGGAGGGCCGGGCACATGCCTATACTCAAAATCCACCAAAGAGGGGGCTCAGGTCGACCATGGGCGGAGTGCGCGGGCCCGTTCGCGTCTGGGGCGTACCGGCCATTGGGCCGGTGGCGATGCGCCGCCTGCTCGACGTATCGACCTACTGCCTCGCATTCGCCACGTTCGCCCGTTTGGCTGACACCGAAATCCTCCTGCACGCGCTGTGGGTGACGGTCGGGGTCGGCGCTTTCCTATATGGGCTGAGAATGGCGTTGCTGCGGATCCTGATCGCAGCCGTCGTCGCGATCGGGTACTCGATAGCCGGTCAGGCGTTCGGGCGGCCGTTCATCCTCGAGCCGCTCGACTTCGCGGAGTGGCCGCTGATGCTCCTGATCTCGGCGATCGTGGCCGTGCTGGCCGATCGCATCTCGACCTCGGCGCAGCGCTACGCCGGGCTCTATCGGCAGGCGAGCGATCGGCTGCTGACCGCGCACGAGGAGGAGCGCGGGCGCCTCGCCCGCGATCTGCACGACGGCGTCGGCCAGACGCTGACGGCGGTGGTGCTCACGCTCGATGCCGCGGAGGCCGAGTTGTGGGCGGGACCAGGGGCCCCGTCGACGCTGGCCCAGGCGACGATGCGGCGAGCCCAGCTGCTAGCCGCCACTGCCCTCGAGGAAGCACGCGACGTTGCCGCCCAGTTGCGGCCCACCCGGATCCACGAGATGGGCTTGGGGGCGGCCTTGAGCAACCTTGCCAAATCGGCCGGCGTCGCTGTCGACGTCCGGTTCGACCCGACAAGGCTGCCGCCCGGCCTGCTCGAGAGAGAGCGCGAGATCGATACCTACCGGATCGTCCAGGAGGCGATCGGCAACGCGGCGCGCCACAGCCACGCCTCGAACATCTGGATCGATGGCGACGTCATAGACGGCCAGATGCGGCTCATCGTCGGCGACGATGGCGTCGGCCTCGAGCAGGCAGCCCGAGGCCGCGGCCTGGGGCTTGCCGGCATGCAGGAGAGGACGGCCATCCTGCGCGGGCGGCTGGATGTCCAGTCACGGCCGGGTGAGGGGACAGTCGTCCAGCTGCAGGTACCGCTTACCGGCGACCTCGATTCGGGCCACTTGACTGTGACGCCGATTCCAGCAACGGACCCAGTGGGCTGATGGATCTGCCGAACCTTCGCAGGGGGGCAGCCGCCGATGATGGCGAGGCCGGGATGTCGACCGCCGAAGCGATCCCCGCGCTGCCGGAACGCCAGCGGGTCCGCCGCCCCATCCGAGTCGCTCTCGTCGAGGATCACCACCTCGTCCGGGAGGGCCTTCGGCTGGTGCTCGCCGGGGCCAGCGGCTTCGAGGTCGTCGGCGAAGCGGCCGCCCAGGAGGACGCCTTCGATCTGGTGGCCCGGACTCGCCCTGACGTCTTGCTGCTCGACCTAACGTTTCCCGATGGCGACAGTCTCCCCCTGCTTAGAGCCCTGCGCAGTCGTCATGACGAATTGCACATCGTGGTCTTGACGATGCACAGCGACCCGGAGACGGTTCGGCAGGCCCTCGCCGCGGGCGCAACGGGCTATCTGGTCAAGGGCGCGCAGTCGCACGAGTTGCTCGAGGCGATCCGCGCAGTCACGCGAGGGGAGCGCTACCTGCACAGCAGCGTCACCGGGGCAATCGTCGACGACTCGATGCGCTGGCTCCAGTCCGGCCCCATGAGCGTACGCGAACGCGAGGTCCTGACTCTTCTAGCATCGGGGCATGCGCCGGCGGAGATCGCCCGGCGGCTGAACATCAGCGTCCACACCGTTCGCCGTCACGTCGCCAACCTGTCCGAGAAGCTCGGACTCCGCGGCACAAACGCGCTGACGCGTTACGCCATCCGGCACGGCCTGATCCGAAACGAATAGCGCGAGTCCAGGTTCCTGCCCACACCCGGCGACTCATCGTTACGCGGCCTCTCCCACGTTCACGCCGCCGATACAACTAGCGGATATCGCTCGCTTGCTGACCGATTTCGGTGCGGGCGCGCACCGCCGCTGGCCCGGGGCTGCCGCGGTCAGGCCGCCGGCGTGGGTGCCGTGATGACCTCCTTCGGTCCCTGCAGGCCGCCGACGGAGATCCGGCTCGCGAGGAGCACCGCGACGAAGCCGATGAGCGCGGCCGAGATGAAGATCGCGTGGTAGTCCCCGAGGACGTCGTGGAAGAAGCCACCTAGGAACGCAGCCAGTGCCGCTCCAGCCATGTGGCTGGCGAAGATCCAGCCGTAGATCGTGCCAAGGGAGCCCCGGCCATAGATTCGCGCGGTCAGGTTCGCAGTCGGAGGGACGGTCGCGATCCAGTCGAGGCCGTAGACGATCGCGAAGAGGAACAGCTGCGGGATGTTGAGGATCAGCGGCAACGCGGCGATCGACAGCGCCCGGAAGCCGTAATAAAGGGCAAGGAGCCGGCGATTGTCGTAGCGATCGGTGAGCCAGCCCGACGCGAGCGTGCCGACGATGTTCATCGTCCCCATCAGCGCGACGGCGCTCGCCGCGGTCACCTCGGTGAAGCCGTGCTCGACGGCGTGAGGGATCAGGTGCGTCCCGATCAGGCCGTTCGACGTGTAACCGCAGATGAAAAAGCTGCCGGCGAGGAGCCAGAAGTCCCGCGTCCGGGCAGCATCGCGGAGCGAGGTCGTTCGTATGGCCTCCCGTTGGTCGGCGGCCTCCGCGGCGGCATCCCAAGTGGCCCCGAATGCCGCCTGGCCGACGTCCTCCGGGCGATCGCGCATGAGCAGAAGGACCGGCAGGAGCAGCAGCCCGACGGCGGCGGTCAGGACCGCGACAGCCGTCCGCCAGCCGCTGTCGAGGATGATGCCCTGGAGCGTCGGGATGAAGATCAGCTGGCCCGCCGACGAGGCCGCCGCGAACGCGCCGAGGATGATGCCGCGGTGGGTCCGGAACCAGCGCAGCGCGATCGTCGCGCCGAGGACGTTGGTCACCGCGCCCGTCCCGACGCCCGTGACGATCCCCCAGAACAGGTGGAGCTGCCAGAGCTCGGTCATCAGGGCGAGGGGAATGAGGCCGCCGACGATGAGGATGAGCCCGCCGAGCATCACCCGCTTGGGACCGAACCGGTCGATCAGGCCGCCGGACAATGGCGCGCCCAGACCGAAGGCGAGGATGCTGACGGCGATCGCCAGCGAGATGCTGGCCCGGTCCCAGCCGAACTCGGCCTCAAGCGGCACGATTAGCACGCCAGGCGCGGCCCGAACGCCGGCCGCGGCCAGCAAGACGAGGAACGTGACGACGACGATGAGCCAGGCGTAGGGCAGCCGACGAAGCATGCCCTCGACTCTACCGTGAACCCTTCGAGTGCGAGGCGCTACGGAGGAGTGGCGACAGGTCCGCTCGGGCGGACCCACTCCCCGCAAGACCAGATCAAGGTCCCTGACAGCACTGCCGGGTAGCCATCGGGTGGAGCCTTGTCCGGTTCGGTGAATGCGACTCGGGTGAATTCGACGCGGCCGCTGCGATCGCCTTCCATTCGCTCGACAACGTCGGCGGATCCCGCCCAGAACGGCGCTGAGCCCTTGTCCTCGACGGAGGGTCTGATCCAGATAGTGACCGCCGGTCGTCCATCCGGCGCGCCAGCCAACGTCGTCAACGACGCGGCGACAATGGCCGTCCCGATGCTTCCGACGACGTCCCCGCCGATGTCGGCGATTCGCTCCGTGTCCTGATCGGACCGACATTGGGCGAGCACATCGCGCTGGCTGGTGTAGCCGACTAGCCCATCGATCGACACGTTCAACGTCCCCGGAGCCTCGAGGACGACCGACTCGCGATACTCAGGCCGGAACGCCGGCTCGACCGCCCAACTGACAACAACACCCGCCACGAGGACGAACCCGGCGACGAAGATCGATCGCGCGGCTGCGTGACCGCTCTTATCCGGCGAGAGCGCGAGGATGACGGCGACCACGGCCATTACGGCGAGGATCGTCCCTACGATCAGCCCGACCACAAGGGCGACGATTGAGCCCAGGCCGCCCTGGTTCAGCCCGGAGGCGAGCCCACCGCCGAGATAGGCTCCAATGGCAAGAGCCACCACCAAGCCAGCCAGCTTCGCCTTCGATACGCCGGGGCGAGAGCGATGAACGGTGACGGGGTCCATGAGTAGGGCTCCAGTTTGGGTCTAGGCACGTAGGACGCGTGCCGCGGCGCGATGTCACGGTGCCAGGGGTGTCGGCATGGCGACACGGTGGAGACGTCGCAAGCGGACGCTGCCACGTGTCTCTCTGCCCACACACTCCGCCCGGAGGACATGGGATGCGCTCATCGCTGAAGCCGGTCGCCACGACGATTGTCGCGGGACTGCTGCTCGGTGCCTGCGCGTCAGCCCGAGGCCTGGCCCGATCACGACGCCAGGGGCGTCGGGCTTCTGGCAGCCTCGCGAGTGCCGAATCGGCTGCGACGGTGGCGCCCGTCAGCGACGTTGCCGCGGTGCCGACGGCCCAGGTCGCCAGGCCGGCGTCGACGGCACGGCCGGAGGCCCCCCGCTCTGCTGACTCTGCACCGGGCGAACTCCGGTTCCGGCCGGATCTCGAGGGCTTCCGCGGCATCGCCATCCTGCTCGTGTTGCTGTGCCACGCGCGCCTCCCCGGCGCCGAAGCCGGCTTCGTCGGCGTCGACGTCTTCTTCGTCCTTTCCGGCTTCCTGATCACGGGCCTGCTCGTCGACGAGAGTCAGCGGACAGGTCGGATCCGCCTCGGTGCCTTCTACACGCGCCGTGCCCGACGAATTCTCCCGGCGGCCATCGTCGTGTTGGCGAGCACGCTGCTCGCGGCCCAACTCGTTCTTTCGCCACTCGACCTGCCGCGTGTCGCCGATGACGCCCTCGCCGCGAGTCTCTCGCTCGCGAACGTCCGATTTGCCCTCGACGCCACGAACTATTTCGCGCCGGATGCTGCGTCGCCGGTGCTCCACTTCTGGTCGCTAGGAGTGGAGGAGCAGTTCTACCTGCTTTGGCCCGTCCTTCTCTTGCTGGCTGCCCGGTCTCGGCGCCCGCGTCTCGCGATGACGGTCCTCATTACCGTGATCCTGGCCGGCTCATTCCTTCTCTCCGTCGCAATGACGACCTCGAACGGTCCGTGGGCCTACTACCTGTTGCCGACGCGAGGCTGGCAGCTGGCCGCCGGAGGTCTCCTGGCCGTCGCGGCTCCATGGTTCGGCCGTGCGCCACGCCCGATTGCCGCGATGGTCGGCTGGCTGGGAGTCGGTCTGCTGGTCGCCGGGCTGGTTGTCATCGGGCCGATGACGGAGTACCCCGGCCTCGCCGCCCTGCTGCCGACCCTCGGCGCCGCTGGGATCATCGCCTCCGGCGGGCGTGCCGGGTCGCCGGGCCGGATCGTGCTTTCCCTCGCTCCACTCCGCTGGCTCGGTCGGATCTCCTATTCGCTCTACCTCTGGCACTGGCCGATTCTCGTCCTCGCGCCCGTGGCTCTCGGGTTGGCAGCCTCGGAAGCCGGTCCCGCCGAGGACGACCTTGCCCTTCGGCTCGGTCTCGTCCTCCTCGCCGTGATCCTGGCTGCGCTCACGTGGCGGCTGGTGGAAGAGCCATTCCGCCGCGGTCGGCTCTCACTCGGTCGCCAATCTCTTGGTGGCCGCGTGCGCGGGTTCGCAATGGCGGGCGCGGCGGTGCTCGTGATCGGCGTCGGCTCGACGACGATGGGCGCGGTCGCCCAACGCGACATCGAGGCGGCCGCGTATGACGGCGAGCAGGCTGAGGTCCTGGCCAGTCCCTCGCTCACGCCCACGCCTTCCCCTACCGCCGTCGCATCGCCGACTTCGTTCCTGCCTCGACCGAGCGCCGCCTCGACGCCGGCACCGAGCGCGACGCCGTCGCCCAGTCCAACCCCGATCCCTCGACCAAGCCCACGGATCGACGGTCCAGTGCCGCGCGATCTAACGCCGTCCCTCGGCGCATCGCGCAGCGACGACGATCCCCTGCTGGCCGACGGGTGCGGGCTCTCGCTCGCCGGCTCCCGACCTCCCACCTGCGTCTACGGGGATCGAGATGGTGCGATCACGGTCGCCCTCGTCGGCGACTCGCATGCAGCCCATTGGTTCCCGGCCCTGGAGGTCGTCGCCAAGGAGCGTGGCTGGCGTCTCGTCCCGTTCACGAAGTTCAGTTGCGTCTTCGTCGACCTGCCGATCTGGTCGCCCAACCTCAATCGCGAGTACACCGAGTGCGAGGCCTGGCGGGAGAACGTCGTCGATCGGCTGGTGAAGTTGCAGCCGGATCTCGTGATCGTCGCCTCGAACCGCTGGCTCCCGGTCGTCGCCAACCGCGACAACGAGCCCGAGCGTCAGGGAGCCGGGCTGGCGCGGCTGATCGAGCGCATTCCCGGGACCGTTGCGATCCTCGTCGACACGCCGCGCTCCGAGTACGACGTACCCGCGTGCCTGGCCAAGCACCGCGACGCGATCGAGCGCTGCACGACTACCCGAACCGCAGCGTTCGGCTGGCGACACCTCCGCCGCGAGACCGAGGCGGCCCGGCTGACGGGCGCAACCGTCGTCGACTTGTCCGACGTCGTATGCCCGACCGACCGATGCCCGCCGATCATCGGGAAGACGCTGGTCTACCGCGACAACCACCACCTCACCAGGACCTTTGTGGTCTCGATCGCAGCGGATCTCTACGCGGCCCTCCCGTCCATCGGCGCCCCGTGAGGCCCGCTGCGGGTCGGCGGCTCGCCGGCGCCCTGATGGTGCTCGGGCTCGTGACCGCTTGCTCGCCGGCGGCAGAACGAGCCGCGGATCGCGCGAGCGACGCCGCAAATCCGACGGTCGCCGCCTTGCCATCACCGACAACACCGCCGTCGTCGTCTCCGTCCCCGCTCGTCCCGGTTCGGCTGCCTCCGGTTCCCGTCCTCCCCGAAGTAAGCGTCGCCGTCGCCCACGAGACGGCCGTCAGCCTCCTCCCGAAATCCGTTGAAGATCGAGCATGGGAGCCGGTCGTGGCGACGCATCCGACGGACCCCGCCCGGGTCGCCGTCGTCTACCAGCACCGCGGGCCGGGCACGGCCTGTAGCCTCAATCCCACGATCAGCATCTCCCACGACCGCGGCGTCACCTGGCGGTCGACCAAGAAGAGTCCGGCGGCAGGATCCGGCCGCGGCGTCAGCCTCCACGCTGCGATCGCCTGGGGACCCGGTCCGTCGGGTGGGAGCCGCCTGTACTGGGCGAACATGACGGTGCCGACTTGCGGCGACGGCCGGTTCAGCCTGTCGACGGCGTACAGCGACGACGAGGGCACAACCTGGTCGAAGCTCCGTGTCGAGCGCGAAACGCCGCCATGGGTCGGCGGCATGCCCGAGATCGCGGTCGACCGAAACGTCGCCAGCCCGAACTTCGGCACCGTCTACGTCGGCCACAACTGGCTGGCACAGAGTGCTCCCGGTCCTGGCTTCCACCTCCTGGCCTCAGCGGACTTCGGGGAGACGTGGGCATCGACCGAGATCGCCCCGGTACCGGGTCCACGAGGCTACGGCGACTGGTGGCGGATCGGGTATCGCCTTCGGCCCGCCCCGGACGGCGGCGTGTTTGCGTCCTGGTACCAGGTCGACCTCCGTCGCTGGGATCGGTCGAACATCTTCGCGAAGGGCGGGCCGGCCAACGTGGGACGGCTGGGCGTCGCGGTCGCCCGGATTGATTTCGACCCCGCCGGGAAGACCATGGCCGTCGGGCCGTCGCGAATCGCGACGACCGTCCCAGAGACCGCCTTCACGACGTCGGGCGCGAGCGCGGCCGGTACAGCCGGCAACATCCGTCCGGATCCGATGTGGCTCCATGGCTTCGACGTCGATCCGCCAACCGGGCGCCTTTACGTCGCCGTCGCGGCGTACAGCCCGGCAACCGGAGGTGCGCCGCGGGGCACGATCCAGGTTGGACGAAGCGACGACGGTGGCGAGACCTGGTCGTTCTCGCGCCTGCCATCCGGCGGCGATGTCGGAGGCCGGCGCCAGTCGAGCATCCGGCCGAACCTCGTCGCGGGGCTCGGGTACGTCCTCGTGACGTTCCACACCCTCGACGACGTGGGGGGCGCGGCAACGATCGGCAATGCGTTCACGGTCTCCAGCGACGGTGGCGCCACCTGGCGGACGCCCGCGGCGATCTCCGAAGACCGCTGGCGGGCATCGAACCTCGGCGGCGTGATCAACGGGACCGGGCTGCGGGAGCGGGCCGAGCGGATGGCCGACGGCGACGTCTTCTGGGCATACGGCGACGGTCGCTACGCCACCGGCTCGAAGGCCGGCCGGGTCGCCGTCGTCGGAACCCTCATTCGGGTCGATCCAACATACGCTTGCGACCCGTTCGCCGCGGCCCGACGACGATGCTGACGCGCGTTGGTCTGTCGCGCGTCGCGCCCGTGATCGTGTCGTTCCTGCTCGCCGCTGCCTGTGCGTCACCCAGCAGCGCGACACCGTCAGCGACCATCACTACGCACTCCCAGGGGTCGCCCACTCCGACGATCGCCGCCAGCACCACGCCGTCATCGCTCCGATCAGCGCCTGCCTCCGCGCCACCCTCCGAACCATCCGGCTCGCAGACCCCCGGCGCGCCGACCGACATGGGCTTCCGCGACAGCGACATCCTGCGCGTCGAGGTCGATGGTCTGGCGGTTCGGGAGGGTCCCAGTCGCAGCAGCCTGCTCATGCAGGGCGAGCGTGTCGTCGGGGTGCCGATCGCCGAGCCCACCGGCGACGTTCGGCTCAACGCCGGCGACTTCGTCAGTGTGCACCTCGGGCCTCTATCGATCGGCGACACGATCTGGTACCTGGTCTGGCCGGCCGAGGGCGGGTTGCTCTTCCACAGCACGATCAGTTGGAACACCGCAGCGTCGGACGGAAGTGGCTCAAGCCCGGGCTGGGTGGCCGCGTCCGTTGGCCCGGACCACTACCTGAGCCTCCATCGGCGGCCGGATCCGAGCGAGTATGGGTCGGCCTCGCCGGGTGGGCCGACGACGCTGATGACGGGTGGGGATGGAGACTACGAGTCGGGATCGCAGGTACGGCATGACCTGTTCTGGATCAACTGGGTTGTGGTCGCGCGCGATTCGTCGCCATGTGAGTTCTCGATGACCTTGCGGCCGGATGGCGAGGCGGCGCCTCTGGTTGCCATCGAGACGACGACGAGCGGACTCCTCCAGGGACCGCTGACCGGCCCGGACAGCCCTGATACACCCTGGGGCCGCTCCGCCGGGGGCGACTGGGAAACATTCACGGTCACGATCGAAAGCAGTTGCAAATGGGCGATCCGGCTCGCACCCATGGCCCACGACTAGCAGTCCAGCCGGCGGGTCACGTGGAGACTTCCTGGATTCCGGGCCCGGACGCTCCGACGAAGAATTCCCCCAGCCGCCGCAGGTAGTCGAGCATCGCCGGCGGCTCGACGACCGCGAATTCCGCCCCAACAGCCGCGAG
>Ga0184623_10000224_pt1 | contig 23736 bp, 24 predicted proteins | sample PLM1_100_b1_FD_133138 | JGI IMG/M metagenome (GOLD analysis project Ga0184623, IMG submission 133138) | Groundwater sediment microbial communities from an aquifer in East River, Colorado, USA - PLM1_100_b1 | ecosystem: Environmental > Terrestrial > Soil > Riparian zone | place: USA: East River... | reverse complement strand
TGGCGTGGACAGCGGCCGGCGTCGACTGGTTCACCGGCAACGCCGACCTGCCCCGCGGTGTCCGTGCGCTGTTCACGTACGGAGCGGCGCTGGCAATCACCGCGCTGGCGATCGGCGAGGCCGTGCGCGTTCACCGCCGCTACGGCGTCACGTTGCGCAGCGGCGCGATCCCCGTCCGGTGGCCTACTGAATCGCCGAGCCGGGCGTCGGCTCCACCGCGATGACGTGGTCGGTGTCCTTCAGCAGCCCGTTGGCTCGCGGCCCGAGGTCGGTCTTCCACAGCGCGCTGCCGTAGAACTCGTCCCACTTACGCTGCCGCTCCTCCTGGTCGGCGAAGCGCCGCAGCCAGACGAACGTGTTGTCGTCGTCGACCGCGGTGAACTGACCCAGCACGTCCAGCCCGAACTCGCGCTGCGCCGGGAGCAGCACCTCGTCGTAGAGCTTCACGAACTCGTCGCGCTTCCCCTCGTGGACGGTGTAGATGCGGACCTCGATCACGGACATGCGGCCTCCTCGGACGGCGTCGATACCCGCAGGCTAGGAGTCGATCCCTGACATCTTCTGTCAGGGAAAGCTGGCAGACTTCGACCCATGCGTGCGAGCCGGCTGGTGTCCCTGCTGCTGCTCCTGCAGGCGCGCGGCCGGATGACCGCCCAGCAGCTCGCCACTGAGCTGGAGGTGTCGATCCGCACGATCTACCGCGACGTGGAGTCGCTGCACGCCGCCGGCATCCCGCTCTACGGCGACGCGGGCCCGGCCGGCGGTTACCAGCTCCTCGACGGTTACCGCACGCGGCTCACTGGCCTGACCAGCGAGGAGGCCGAGTCGCTGTTCCTCGCCGGGCTGCCCGGGCCGGCGGCCGAGCTGGGCCTTGGTTCCGTCGTGGCCGCGGCACAGCTCAAGCTCATGGCGGCACTCCCGCCGGAGCTACGCGACCGCGCCGGCCGGATCTCGACTCGCTTCCACCTGGACGCGCCGAGCTGGTACCACGACGCCGACGAGACGCCGCACCTCGCGGCCGCCGCCGACGCGGTCTGGAACCAGCGGACCGTGCAGGTGCGGTACCACCGGTGGAAGGCGCCGCAGGACGTGACGCGCACGCTGGAGCCGTACGGTCTCGTCCTCAAGGCCGGCCGGTGGTATCTCGTCGCCCGCAACGTCGGCGGCCGCGTTGCCACCTACCGCGTGTCGCAGATCCTCGACCTGCGCGCCCTCGACGAGCCCTTCGAGCGGCCGGCCGGCTTCGACCTCGCCGCCCACTGGCGCTCCTACCTGGACGACTTCCAGGCCCGGCAGCACCGGGGCGAGGCCGTCATCCGGCTCTCCCCGCGCGGCGTCGAACGCCTGCCCGACAACGTCGCGCCCGCCGTAGCCCGCGCCGCCGCCGTAACGGGGACGCCGGACGGCGCGTCCGGCTGGACCAGGGCGGTCATCCCGATCGAGTCGGTGGAGCACGCGACAGGCGAGCTGCTGCGGCTCGGCACAGATGTCGAGGTGCTGGCGCCGCCCGAATTGCGCACGCACCTTGCCGAGACCGTCACCGCCCTGGCACGGATCTACGAACGGGGTTAGGCGCGGGCTCAGCGCAGCGACCGCAGCCTCAGCCGCCGCCCGACCCCGCGAAGCCTCAGCCGCCTACGAGAGCCACCAGCCGGACGAAGGAGATCTCCGGATCGCCGGTGAGGTCGACCAGCTCGTCGAGCTCCTCGATCTGGCGGTCGCCGACCATCAGGAAGAAGCCGTTGCGGGTGAACGCCCGTTCCGCGATGGCCGCCTGGCGCTCCCAGTCGAGCAGCCGCCGCTTCAGCTCGACTTCGGTGCGCGGCGGCTGCACGAGCCCGCCGTAGGGCTGACCAGGCTTCAGGTTGTGCTTCGCCACCTCTTCCCGGACCCGCCAGCGGATCAGCTCACGCGCGGTCGCCGTGGTCGGTAGGTCGGGCAGGGAGAACCGGGCGATCTCTCGACCGGTCGGTGTCTCGTCCCGGAACGTCACCGTGGACACTGCATGGGCTCCTCTCGTTCCCCCACCGTTCAAGCCGTTGGGGGTGGAACCATAGAAGCAGCCCCTGACAAGTCCAAACCCGAGTAGCCGGACGCTTACGCGCAGTCCCGACCGAGAATCAGACCGCTGGTCGGCACGCCCGTCCCGGCGGTCACCAGCACCTGATCCACATCGGACACCTGGTTGACCGCTGTGCCGCGCACCTGGCGGACGCCCTCCGCGATGCCGTTCATGCCGTGGATGTACGCCTCACCGAGCTGGCCACCGTGCGTGTTCACCGGCAGATGCCCGTCGAGTTCGATCCCACCGTCCGCCACGAAATGCCGAGCCTCCCCGCGCGCACAGAAACCCAGCTCCTCCAGCTGCACGAGGACGAACGGCGTGAAATGGTCGTACAGCATCGCGGCCTGGATCTCGCCGGGCCCGGTGCCGGCCATCGCCCAGAGCTGGCGCGCGACCGTACCGAGTTCGGGCAGGCCGGTGAGGTCGTCGCGGTAGTAGCTGGTCATCACGTACTGGTCGGCGCCGGAGCCCTGGGCCGCGGCCCGGATCACCGCGGGTGGATTCGGGAGGTCCCGAGCCCGCTCGACGCTGGTCACCACGACCGCCACTCCGCCGTCGCTCTCCTGGCAGCAGTCCAGCAGTCGCAGCGGGTCGACGATCGGGCGCGAGGACTGGTGGTCGTCCAGGGTGATCGGGCGGCCGTGGAACCAGGCACGCGGGTTGGTGGCGGCGTGCCGGCGATCGGCGACCGCAACGGCGCCGAAGTCCGCGCTGGTCGCGCCGTAGGTGTGCAGGTACCGCTGGGCGAACATGGCGACCCAGCCGGCCGGCGTGGTGAGCCCGAACGGATGGTGCCAGCTCGCGTCGAGGCGGTGCGTCGTCGGCGGGCCGTACTGGCCGAACCGCCTGCCGGACCGCTCGTTGAACGCGCGGTAGCAGACCACGACGTCAGCGACGCCCGTGGCGACCGCCATGGCCGCCTGCTGCACTGTGCCGCACGCCGCGCCGCCGCCGTACTCCACCCGGCTGAAGAACCGCAGCTCACCGACGCCCAGCTCGCGCGCTACGGCGATCTCGGCGTTCGTGTCCTGGGTGTAGGTGACAAGGCCGTCGACGTCGGCGGGCGTCAATCCGGCGTCGGCCAGCGCGTCGAGCACGCACTCGGCGGCCAGCTGCAACTCGCTGCGCCCGGAGTCCTTGGAGAACTCGGTGGCGCCGATGCCGACGATGGCCGCGCGCCCGGAGAGGCCTGTCATGGCAGCTCGATTCGCACGGTGCCGGTGACGTGATCGCCGAGCCGGTTCGCGCCCCGCACGTCGATAGTGAGGACCTGCCCGTCCCGGCTGGCGACGGTGCCGGTGAGCGTCATCGTGTCGCCCGGAAAATTCGGCACACCGAGCCGCACCGAGACGCCGCGCACCAGCGCGTCCGGTCCGGCCCAGTCGGTGACGTACCGCTGCACCAGCCCGGTCGTCGTGAGGATGTTCATGAAGATGTCCGGGGCGCCGCGCCGCTTCGCCGCGTCCCGGTCGTGGTGGACGTCCTGGTAGTCGACGGTGGCGATGGCGGCCGACACGATGAGCGTCGGCGTCAGCGGCAGCACCAGCTCCGGCAGCGCGGTGCCGACCTCCGCCGTGATCACGCCAACCGCCAGGACGGCAGCACCAGGTCGTCGTCGACCCGCTCGAACACGACCTCGACCGCAGCGCCGATCCGCACGTCCGCCGGATCGGCGAGCACGTTGCCGACGATCCGTACCCCTTCGGGCAGCGCCACCACCGCGACCACGAACGGCGCTGTCTTCCCCGGCACCGGCGGGTGGTGGTGGACAACGTAGCTGTAGATCTCGCCGTCGCCGCGCGCGCGGACGTGCCCGCGATCGGTGGAGTGGCAGCGCGGGCACAGCGGGCCGGGCGGGTGGCGCAGGGCGCCGCAGCCGCCGCAGCGCTGGATCCGCAGCTCGCCCTCGCCCAGCCCGTCCCAGAAGAACGCGGTGTCGGCGCTGATCACCGGCCGCAACGGGTACGGCTCGGTCGCCTCAGGCGGCGGGGCGGGCTCGGGCGCTGGCGGGCGGAACTTGAGGACCCGGAACAGCATCTCGCCGACGGGTTCGGCGCCGACCCGCCAGGTCATCCGCGACGTGACGAAGTATCCCTCTCCCATGCCCGTGCGCTTCGGCCCGCGCACCGAGTCCAGCCGGGCCGTGATCGTCAGCTCCTCGCCGGGGCGCAGGTACCGGTGGTAGGTCTGCTCGGAGTTCGTCGCGATCACCGACGTGTAGCCGTGCGCGTCGAGGATGGCGAGCATGTCGCCGAGCGGGCTGGTGCCGGCTTTGGTGCGGTCGAGGCCCGGCATCGTCCAGACCTGGAGCATGGCCGGCGGGGCGACGATCCCGCCGTGGACGGAGGCCGCCGCGGCGACGGCGTCGGTGTAGACGGGGTTCCGGTCGCCCATAGCGTCGGTCCAGTGCCGGATCATTGCCTCGTTGACAGGCCCGCGCGCGGCCACCGGCGCGCTCTCGCCGGCCGCGATGATCCGCGCTGCCGCAGCGGTGATCTCCCCGGCGGCCGTGTCCGGAGGCGCGGTCGTGCTCGCGGTCATCGCGGTACTCGCGGCAGTCCCAGGCCAAGCGTCGCGATCAGCTCCCGCTGCACCTCGTTCACGCCGCCGCCGAAGGTCAGCACGAGGCTGCTCTTGGCCGCCCGGTCCACCCAGCGCGCGAGCGCATCGGTCTCCGGATCGCCGGGATCGCCGTAGCGGGCGACGACGTCCGCGATGAGCTGGCCGAGCCGCTGCTGCTGCTCGGACCCGAAGACCTTGGTCGCGGATGCCTCGGCGACGCCGTACCCACCGGCCTCCATCTCGGCCGCGACCTGCCAGTTGAACAGCTGGTTCACGGTGACCGCGGCGTACACCTCACCGACGGCCCGCCGCACCGCGGGCGCGTCGAGCGGCGGGCAACCGTCCGGGCCGGGGCGGCGCGCCCACACGAGGAACCGGTCGAGGAAGCGGGCCAGCGCACCGGCGGGGCCGAGGGCGATCCGCTCGTGGTTGAGCTGGGTGGTGATCATCCGCCAGCCCGCGTTCTCCTCGCCGATCCGTCGATCCACCGGTACGCGCACGTCGCTGTAGTACGTGGCGTTGGTGTGGTGCCGGCCGTCGCTGGTGATGATCGGGGTCCAGGAGAAGCCCGGCGAGGTCGTGTCGACGACGAGGATCGAGATGCCCTGGTGTTTCGGCGCGTCAGGCGCGGTACGGCAGGCAAGCCAGATGTAGTCGGCGGTGTGGCCGCCGGTCGTGTAGAGCTTCTGCCCGTTGACGATGTACTCGGTGCCGTCGAGGACAGCCCTGGTGCGCAGCGAGGCCAGGTCGGTGCCGGCGCCCGGCTCGGTGTACCCGATCGCGAAATGGATCTCGCCCGCGAGGATCCGCGGGAGGAAGAACTCCCTCTGCTCGGCGTTGCCGAACCGCATCAGCGTGGGGCCGACCGTCTGCAGCGTGATCACGGGGTACGGGATCTCGGCGCGGTTCACCTCGTTGACGAAGATCTGCTGCTCGACGGCGCCGTACCCGCGGCCGCCGTACTCGACCGGCCAGCCCACGCCGAGCCAGCCGTCGCGGCCCATTCTGGCCACGATCGCCTTGTACGCCTCGCCGTTCAGCTCCTCGCTGAGCTGCGTGCGCTCCTCCGGCGTCATCAGACTCTTGAAGTACTCGCGCAGCTCGTCCCGGAGCTTGCGCTGGTCGTCGGTGAGGTCGATGAACATCACGCCACCTCCCCGGTGCCGTCGCCGACGAGGACACCCAACGCCTCGATCTGCTCGCCCGCCCCGCCGAGCGAGTGCGCGAGGTACCGCGCCCACGCGAAATAGCGGTGCAGCGGGTAGGTGATGTCGACGCCGATGCCGCCGTGCAGGTGCTGGCAGGTGTGCAGCGCGCGGACCCCGTGCTCGGCCAACCAGTATCCGGCCACGCCGAGGTGGGCACGCGCGTCGCGGCCGTTGGCCAGCCGCCAGCACGCGGACGCCGTGGTCACGTCGAGGGCCTTGTTCGCGATGTAGACGTCGGCGATCTCCCCGGCGACAGCCTGGAAGGTGGCCAGCGGACGGCCGAACTGCTCGCGCGTGCGGATGTGCTCGGTGGTCAGGCGCAGCGCCTCGGCGAGCACGCCCGTCCCGGTCGCGCAGACGGCCGCCGCCGCATGATCGACCAGGAACCCGGCGGCGCCGTCGCCGAGCCTCGCGTCGGCCGGGACAGCGACGTTCTCCAGCTTCACCCGCGACTCCGGGTGTCCGTGCGAGGTGTGGCTCGGCGTGAGGGTAAAGCCGCCGGCGGCCGGATCGACCACGAAGACGGCCTCGCCGCTGTCGGTGTGCGCCGTCACCAGCAGCCGGTGCGCGACCGTCGCGTACGGCACGCCGATCTTCACGCCGTCGAGCCGGTACCCGCTGCCGTCGGCCCGCGCCGTCGTGGCCGTGCCGGTCAGGGCCGGCTCCCGGTACGCCGCGCTCAGGACGGATTCGCCGTCGGCGACGGCCGGCAGCAGCTCGCGCCGCTGCTCCGGCGTGCCGTACCGGGCGATCGGAAGCGCACCGAGGGCGAGGCAGGCCAGCGCGGGCACGGGCGCCGCCCGGCGGCCGACCTCAGCCAGCACGACCGCCAGCTCGACGGCGCCGAAGCCCTGGCCGCCCTCGTCCTCCGGTAGCACCAGGCCCAGTAGGCCGGCCTGCGCCATCGCCTTCCAAGCGGTCGTGTCGAACGGGGCACCGGACTGCTCGTGCGCGGTGACGCGCTCCACGCTCGCCTCGCGGGCCAGCAGCCCGGCGGTGAGGGTACGCAGGTCGGTGTGCTGCTCTTCCAGCGAGAAGTCCACTCCAGACACCTCCGGCGGATCGCGTGAGCCGAGACTAGAACGTATTCTAGTTTTCGTCCACTGAACCGGTTCAACGCGAGGGCTGGCGGCGACAACGTGTTCTCGGTATTCAATGGCAGAATGGGCACGTGACCGCGAATTCAGGCGAGAGGACGGACCCCGACGTGAGCACCGTGGGCGCCCAACCGATCGGCCTCCGCGCGCGCAACCAGCTCCAACGCCGCGCCCGCATCGTCAAGGCGGCCGCCGCACTGGCCTCCCGGGGCGGCATCGAGGCGATGCAGATGCGCACGGTGGCCGAACGGGCCGGCGTGGCGCTCGGCACGCTCTACCGGTACTTCCCGTCAAAGATGGACCTGGTCGTCGCGGTCATCTCCGAGGAACTCGACCTGCTCCAGGAGAGCATCGCGCGGCGGCCGTTGAGCGGCACCAGCCCGGCCGAACGCGCGGTCGAGGTGCTGATGCGCGCCACCCGCGGGCTGATGCGCGAGCCCGAGCTGGCCGACGCGCTGGTCCGCTCGATGCTGCTCACGTCGGAGGACATCAAGGTCGACTTCGGTGACCGGGTTGACCGGCTGCTGCTGCAGGCCGCCGTCGGGCAGGATCCCGAGGCGGACGCCGACCCGGACCAACTCGGCCTCGCCTACCTGCTGCAGAGCGTCTGGGTCTTCGAGCTGCTCCAACTCCTCAAGGGCAAGCACACCCTCAGCCAGACCCAGCGCCACTTGGAACTTGCCGCCGAGCGCCTCCTCCAGGACTTCTGAGCCTCACTGGCTTCCCGCGCCTCGTACCCCACCGCACGTAGGCCCGCCCGACCTCTCGCCGTCTGGAACTAGAACGCGTTATAGTTATCGGCCACCGAGCCCGGGAGGCGAGATGGCGACACCGGTGATCGTCGAGGCCGTGCGTACCCCGATCGGCAAGCGTCGAGGCTGGCTGGCCGGGGTCAAGCCGGTCGCCCTGCTCGCGCACGCCCAGCGGGCGGTCGTGGAGCGGGCGGGCATCGACCCGATCGAGGTGGAACAGGTTTTCGCCGGCTGCGTGACCCAGGCGGGCGAGCAGGGCGGGCATGTTGGCCGGTATGCCTGGCTCTACGCCGGCCTGCCGTGGCAGACGGGCGTCACTACCGTGGACGCGCAGTGCGGTTCGAGCCTGCACGCGGTCAACCTGGTCGCCAGCCTCATCTCCTCCGGAGCGATCACCACCGGCGTCGCCTGCGGCGTCGAGGTGATGAGCCGGGCGCCGCTGGGTTCCAACGTCCGGCCAGCCCGTCCACGCCCCGACGACTGGTCGATCGACCTGCCGGACCAGTTCACCGGCGCCGACCGCATCGCCAGCCGGCGGGGTCTCACCCGGGACGACGTGGACACGTTTGGGCTGCGATCCCAGCAGCGAGCGGCGAAGGCGTGGGCGGACGGACGGTTCGAGACAGAGATCGCCGCCGTCACGGCCCCGGTACTCGACGCGGACGGCGAACCGACCGGCGAGACCCGCGTCGTCGACCGCGACCAGGGCCTGCGCGACACGTCCCGCGCTGCCCTGGCCGGGCTGGCGCCCGTCCTCGACGGCGGGTTCCACACGGCGGCCACGTCGTCGCAGATTTCCGATGGCGCGGCCGCCGTCCTACTGATGTCGAAGGAGCGGGCGCGCGCGCTCGGCCTCCCGATCCGGGCCCGCGTGGTGACGCACTGCCTGGTCGGCGCTGAGCCGTACTACCACCTCGACGGGCCGGTGCAGGCCACCGAGCGGGCGCTGCGCCAGGCCGGCATGGGGATCGGCGACGTCGACCGGTTCGAGGTCAACGAGGCGTTCGCCGCGGTGGTGCTGTCGTGGGCGTCGGTGTTCCAGCCGGATCTGGAGCGGGTGAACGTCAACGGCGGCGCGATCGCGCTCGGCCATCCGGTGGGCGCGACGGGCGCGCGGCTGGTGGCCACGGCGCTACACGAGCTGGAACGCGCTGACCTCAGCACAGCGCTGATCACGCTCTGCGCGGGCGGCGCCCTCGCACCCGCCACCATCCTCGAACGGACCTGAGCGGCCCCACCAACCCCTCGAGTTGTGGAGTTTCGAGGGTGCAGGGCGCCCGCACACCCTCGAAACTCCACAACTCAACGGAATTGAGTCAAGCGAACCGTGCCAGGCCGCGGGTCAGGACGGCGCTCTCTCCCACCCGCGCCATGAAGCGCACCTCGCCCGGCGCCGGCACCGCGCCGGAGAGATCCAGGACGTCACCCGGGCGAACCGGCGCCGCGAACCGGACGGCGAGTTCGCGCAGGTCACACGGGTGGGCGCCGGCCGCGGCCGCCACTTCCCGGGCAGCGAATCCCAGCGTGCAGAGCCCGTGCAGGACCGGCGTCCCCAGCCCGGCCTCGCGGGCAGCGTCCGGATCGATATGGATGTGGTGCCGATCGCCGGTAAGCCGGTAGAGCGCCGCCTGCTCTGGTGACGTGCGGCAGCGTCCCAACGGCCGCTCCTCGACGGGCACCGGCGACGCGGACGGCCCGCGCGCACCACCCCAGCCGCCGTGGCCGCGCACGAACAGCGAGTAGGTCGCTGCGAAGTAGTCGGTCTCCACCTCCACGTCGACGAACGCGTGTTCGCCCTTGTCCCAGACATCGGCGATCCGGCCCGTCATGGCGACCTCGCCGGGGATCGGCAGTGGCGCGAGCGTTCGCAGTGTCTGCGCGCCGTGCAGCGCTTCGGACGCGTCGAAGGCGCCGAGCCGGCGCGGTTCGTCGGCGGCCCAGACGCCGAGGGTGAGCGCGAACGTCGGCAGCGCCCGCAGGTCCCGTTCGAAGACGAGATCCAGGTCGGCGGCGCCGGCCCCGACGGAGAGCGCGTAGAGGATCACGTCCCGGTCGGTGTAGCTGACGGTCCGCGTGCCGAGATCGAGCCCGGCGAGCGCCGCGACGTCCATGCGACCACCTCCCAACCAAGCAACCGCTTGGTACGCTAACCGCGCTGATCCCGGCCGGTCAAACGGAGAGCCATGGACGTCGCGGACGCGCTGCGCGAAACCACCCGCCGCCTGCTCGCCGACCACGCCCCGCCGGCCGAGGTGCGCCGGTTGATGGCGAACGCCGACGGGTTCGACCGGCGGCTCTGGTTCCGGCTCGCGGCCGTGGGGCTGCCCGGCCTGCTCGTTCCCGAACAGTACGGCGGCGCCGGGTTGGGCTTCGGCGAGCTGGCCGTCGTGCTGGAGGAGGTGGGCCGTGCGCTGCTGCCGGCACCGTTGCTAGCCACGACGCTGGCGACGGCCGCCCTGATCGAGGCGGGCGAAACCGCCCAACTTCCCGGCATCGCCGCAGGCACCACGCTCGCCACGGTGGCAATCACGGGCGGCCACCGCAACCCGGACCGTCTCGACGTGCAGGCCAGGGACAACGACAGGCTCTACGGCGTCGCCACGCACGTGCTCGACGGGCAGGTAGCCGACCTGATCGTGGTCGCCGCGCACGGCCCGGCACTGTTCCTCGTGGACACAAAAGCTCCAGGTCTGGCCCGCACCCCGCTGCCCACGCTGGACCAGACCCGCCGCCTGTCCCGCGTCACCTTCGCGAACACCCCGGCACAGCCGATCGGCGCTAGCCTCGACCACCTCCGCGACCTAGCCGCCGTTGCGCTGGCGGCCGAGCAGGTCGGCGGTGCGGCGCGGTGCCTGGAGATGGCGGTCGAGTACGCGAAGGTCCGCACCCAGTTCGGCCGGCCGATCGGCACGTTCCAGGCGATCCAGCACCGCTGCGCCGACGTGCTGGTCGCCGTCGAGTCGGCACGGTCGGCGGCGCACCACGCGGCGCAACTGGCCGCCGGACACAGCTCAGAGCTACCGGCCTACGCCGCGCTCGCGGCGACAACATGCGCGGCGGCGTACACGTTCGCGGCCGGCGAGAACATCCAGATCCACGGCGGCATCGGCTTCACCTGGGAGCACGACGCGCACCTGTACCTCAAGCGGGCGAAGTCGTCGGAGGCGTTGTTCGGCTCGCCGGCCCGGTACCGCACGCGCCTCGCCGAACTGGTTGTCGGCCCCCTGCCGTCCTGATAGCTTACCAAGCGAGCGCTTGGTCAAACCAGGGAGGCGCCATGGCGTCGCTGCGGATCGGCATGGGCTACGAGCTTGAGGTACGCGGCCGCTCCGCCGAGGTGGAGCAGCGGGCGTTCGACAACGCGCTGGAACAGGTGGTCCTCGGCGACCAGCTGGGATACGAGACGGCGTGGTTCGTCGAGCACCACTTCACCCGGGGCTTCTCGCACTCGTCCTCACCAGACATCGTGCTGGGCGCGCTGTCCCGCATCACCACGCGCATCCGGCTCGGCCTCGGCGTCGTGCTGCTGCCGTTCCAGCATCCGGTGCGCACCGCTGAACGGGTCGCCACGCTGGACGTCCTCTCCGGCGGCCGGGTCGACTTCGGCACCGGGCGAGGCGCGTCGCCGCTGGAGTACCAGGCGTTCCAGCGGCCGTTCGAGCAGTCGCGCTCGATCTGGGAGGAGAACCTCGACGCGGTGCTGCGCATCTGGGCGGCCGACGGCGAGCCGGTCACGGCCGAGCACGAGTTCTGGAACGTGCCGGACGTCGCCGTCTACCCGCGACCGGTGCAGCGCCCGCACCCTCCGGTGTGGACGGCGTCGACCAGCCTGGACGGGTATCTCGCCGCCGCGGCGAACGGTCACCACCTGCTGGGCATGACGATGCTGAAGGGCCTGGATGACGTGGCCGAGGACATCGCCGCGTACCGGCGTGCGCTCGCCGAGCACGGGCACGATCCGGACACCCGGCGCGTGGCGCTGATGATCCCGTGGCACGTCGCGGCGACGCGGGACGAGGCCTGCCAGAACGCCGTCGACGCCGTGCTCTGGTACATCCGGCGGCAGGTGAACCTCGTGACGCCGCCGGACTACTACGACGCCCGCCACGCGAGCTACCGGGTGCTCGGCCAACTCGCCGCCGGCATGCCGCCCGAGGAGTGCGTCGAGACTCTGCGCGCGCACCACATGGTCGTGCTGGACGACGTGGACGGCTCGCGCAAGGCGCTGCAACGGATCCAGGAGGCAGGCGCTACCGACCTGATCTGCCAGTTCCAGGTCGGCGGGCTCGCCCACGAACACGTGATCGACTCGATCAAGCTCTTCGCGACCGATGTGGCGGGGCTGTGAGCACCGACGTCGGCGCGCCGGCCACCACCTGGGTCACGAGGTCCGAGCTGCGCGTCCCCGGCAGCGGCTTGCTACTCGTCTCGCCGCTGGGCGACACGGTCGTCCCGCTGGACGGCGACGCGCTGGCCGCCGCGCTGGACCTCGCACGCGAGGGGCTCACCGCCGCCGGGATCGCGGCGGACGACCGGGTCGTCGTCGCGCTCAACAACGACGAGGGTCTGACGGGCGCGCTGCTCGCGCAGGCCTCGGCCGGAATCGCGGCTGCCGCTGCCGCACCGGGGCCGCGTGGACGGATGCGACTCCTCGCAGTGCTGCGGGCCGTCGGCGCCACCGCGCTGGTCGCCACGCCGACCGGGGCGATGGACCTGCTGGCCCGGCTCCACCTGGAGTTCCTCGTCGACCCACTCGACCTGGGGCTGCGCCGGATCGTGCTGACCGGCGAGATAGCCAGCCCGGGCACCGCACGGCACCTCGCCGCGGAGTTCGATGCCGAGGTCACCGAGCTGTACACCGATCCGGTCTTCGGCCTTCCGGCGGCGACGGGCCCGTTCACACCCGTCCGGCCCGACCTGCTCGCGCTGGCGCCGCTGGACAGCGACGAACTCCGCACCCCGGCCGGTCCCGCCGAGGTGGTCCTGACGCCGACCTGGCATCCGCACCTCGCCCATCTGGCGATCCGTACCGGCCAGGTCGTCGACAACCCGCCGGCCATGCCCGCGCACACCGTCGGCGACCACCTGCTCGTCCGGGGTCGCTGGCTGGCGCTGCCCCGGCTCACCCAGGCGCTCGCCCGGATCGACGGGATCGCGCACTGGGAGCTGCTCGTCGCCCGTTCCGGCACGCTCGACGCGGCCACGCTGCGGGTGACGTTCAGCCGCGCGTCGTTGCTGCGGAATCCGATGTGGACCCGGCGGATCGAGCAGGCGGTCGCCGCCGTCACGCCCGTGTCGATCGCGCTCACCGTCGCCAACGAGATCGCCGACGCGCCGCAGCCACCTACCGTCACCGACCAGCGCGGCCAGCACCTGGGGCTCGACCGCGCCGCGGTGGGATGACCACGCTGCGGCCGGTGCCTGGCTGGGGCACGATTCCGGCGGCGCTGCGCGCGCTCGCGGCCGAGCACCCGGACGTCGAGGTGGTGGCGGACGGCGCCACCCGGTTGCGCCTCGCCGTGCTGGCCGACCAGGCGAGCGCCGTAGCGGGGGCGCTGATCGCCCAGGGCGTCGAGCGCGGCGACCGGGTCGCGGTGTGGGCGCCGAACTGCTGGCAGTGGGCCGTCGTTGCGTTCGGGATCTGGGACGCCGGCGCGGTCGCCGTCCCGCTCAGCACCCGGTACAAGGGGATCGAAGCCGGCACGGTGCTGGCCTCGACCGGCGCCCGGACGCTGCTCGTCGCCGAAGGATTCCTCGGCACGTCCTACCTCGGCCTGCTCGACGCCGAATACGGCGGCCCGGACGGCGCGCGGCCGTTCGCCGGGCTTCCCGACCTGGCGCACGTCGTCACCCTGGACGCTGCACCAGCCCGACCCGGCGCCCGCCCGTGGGACGCGTTCCTCGCCGGCGCCAGCCGGATCCCCGCCGCACAGGCCGAGCGCCGCGCCCGCGGTGTCGCGCCGGGTGACCTCGCCGAGATCCTGTCCACGTCGGGCACAACGGGCGCGCCGAAGGGCGTGATGATCGACCACGCCCAGCTGCTCCGCGGCTACTGGGACTGGGCCGAGGTGGTCACCCTCTCCCCCGGCGACCGGTACCCGATCGTCGCGCCGTTCTCGCACGGGTTCGGGATCAACGCCGGCCTGCTCGCGTCCGTGCTGCGGACCGCGACGATAGTGCCGATCGCCGCGTTCGATCCCGACGCCGCGCTCGCGCTGATCGAACGGGAACGGCTCTCGGTGCTGGCCGGTCCGCCCACGCTGTTCGCGCGGCTGCTGGAGCGGCCGGATCTCGCCGCGCACGACACCTCCTCGCTGCGGGTGGCGATCGTCGGCGCGGCGTCGGTCCCGACCGAACTGGTGCACCGGATGCGGCGGCACTTTGCCCGTGTGATCAACGCGTACGGCCTGATCGAGGGCACCGTCGTGTCGATGACCCGTGAAACCGATCCGCCGGACGTCGTCGCGACCACCGCCGGCAGCCCGATGCCGGGCGTCGAAGTGCGGATCGACGGGGACCCCGAGCCGGGCGAGCGGGGTGAGGTGCTGATCCGTGGGTACGGCGTCATGCGCGGCTACTGGCGGGCGCCCGAGCTGACGGCCGCCGCCATTGACACCGCCGGCTGGCTCCACACCGGCGACATCGGGGTGCTCGACGCCGCCGGCAACCTTGCGATCGTCGACCGCAAGAAGGACCTCTTCATCGTCGGCGGCTTCAACGCGTACCCGGCGGAGATCGAGAACCTGCTGCTGCGGCACCCAGACGTCGGTCAGGCGGCGGTGATCGGGGTGCCCGACGGCGCGCTCGGCGAGGTCGGGTGGGCCTACGTCGTGCCGGCCGGGCCGCTGGACGTCGACGCGCTGCTGGCCTGGGCGCGCGGCGCGATGTCGAACTACAAGGTGCCGCGCCGGGTCATCGTCTTGGACGCCCTGCCGGTCAACGCGAACGGCAAGGTCGACAAGCAGGCGCTCCGGGTCACCGCTCTGAACTGAGCGCGCGGACCAGCAGCGGCACCGCCTCACGCCAGTCCCCGACGATGCCGAAGTCGCACGCGTCGAAGACCGGCGCGGCCGGATCGGCGTTGACCGCGAGTACGAATCGGGCGCCACGCACACCGGCGAGATGGGTGAGCTTCCCGTGCACCGCAAGGGCGACGTACAGGGCGGGCGCGATGCTCTGGCCGGTGATGCCGATCTGGCGGCTGCGCGGCAACCAGCTGAGGTCGGTGACCTTGCGGGTGGCGCCCAGCTCGGCGTCGAGCAGTTCGAGCAGAGGCTTGAGGTCGGGGTAGTCGGCCGGCTCGATGCCCTGGCCGACCCCAACCACGACTCGGGCAAGGGCCAGCGCATCCGGATCGTCGTCGCGCACCACGTCCGTGACCGTGACCCGCCCTCGCGGCGCCACCTCCACGGCACTGAAACCCGCCACCCCGCCGCGCCGCAGACCAGGCAGCGGCAGCGCGCCGGGACGGACCGTCGCGAGCTGGGTCCGCGAGGACGCGGTGACGGCGGCCAGCAACTGGCCACCGAACGCAGGTTTCCAGCAGACCAGCCGCCCGCCGCGCAGCTCCACCTCGACCGCGTCGCCCGTGAGGCCTGCGTCGAGCGCGGCCGCGACCCGTGCCGCCACCTCCCGGCCGTGACACGTGCTCGGCGCGAGGAGTGCCCATGGCGGCCGATCGACACACCACTGGAGCACCGCAGCGGCCACGTCCTCTGCAGCGCCGACGCCGCGCAGGTGGACCAACTCATCCGCGCCCCAGCTCCACGCCTCGCGCGGGGTGACGGTCCGTTCGGTGAGCAGCGCCACCCGGCCATGCAGGTCTGCCGCAAGCCCCGTCGCGGCACCGAGCAGTTCGCGGGTGGCCCGGTCACGACCGGGTTCGGCAAGGACGGCGAGCACCGGGCCATCGCGCTGCGGCTGCCGAGGTACACCGGCAAGCCAGGCTGCCGAAACCGCGGCCGGTGCGCTGGCCAGGACCCCGCTGGCATCGAGCGCCCGAGCGGCCTGGCGCACCTGCTCAGCCAGCGATCCGCTGCCCCGTTCGCGGCGGCGGACGACCGGGAGCAGTCGGGTGCGGCCGACGGCCGTCGGGCTGCCGGCGGCGCCCCAAGGTCCGGGGCCGAGGTCGGCGGCGGTGAGCGTGGTGATCCGGTCGGCCGGTACCTCCGCGCGGCCGGTCGGCGGAACCTTGGCCGGCGCGCAGAGCCGTTCAGCGGCGCTCACCACCGCCGGCAAGGCGACCGTCGCGTCGGCATAGCCGTCGTCGCGCTCGCACCGCGCGTGGACGGCCTGGCCGACCAGTTCGAGCGTCCGCGCCGGGCCGAGGAACGGCAGGTCGAGCAGGGCGGCGAGCTGGGGCCCGAGCTGGCCGGTGTCCGCGTCGACGGAGTTCCGTCCGGTCAGGATCAGGTCGAACGGCCCCTCCCGGCGCAGCGCCGCGGCGAGGGCCCGCGCCGTGGCAAGGGTGTCCGAACCGGCGAACGCCGGATCGGTAATCAGGATGCCCCGCTGCGCACCCCACGCGACCGCTTCCCGCAGCGCATCGGCGGCCGCGGGCGGTCCGAGGGTGAAGACGACGCACGACCCCAGCTCGACGCCCTTGGCGACGGCACGCCGGCAGTACGGGTTCAGCTCGAGTTCCAGGCCTTCGCGGAGCAGCCGGCCGTCCGCGCCGAGCCGCAGGTCGCTGAGGACGGGCACCTGCTTGACCAGCACAGCGATCCGCATGCCGTCCACCTCTCCTCGGTCAGGCGAGCGGGCGCCACCGCACGATGGTCAGCCCGGGCTCCAGGTCGTCGAAGTCCGCGCGCACGGCCAGGCCCGGCTCGACTTCGTCCGGCTTGATCCCGCGCAGGTCGCCGTACATCACGAGGTCGTCCTGCTCGGCGAGGCGGACGAGCGCGACGACGTACGGCACCGCGTCGGTGTACGCGGGCAGGAAGGCGTGGTGGGTGACGATCCAGCTCGCGATCGTGCCGCGACCGGAGACCTCGCGCCAACCCGAACCCCGAGACCGGCACCGCGCGCAGATCGGGACGGCCGGGAACCGCAGCGCGCCGCACCCGTCGCAGCGCTGGACAGTGAGCCGGTGTTCCCGCACGGCCGCCCACCACGGCGCCGAGTCGCGGTCCTCGACCGGCCGCGGCGCGGTCATCGGGCGCCCGTCAGGATCAGCGCCGACGTGCTGCCCATCACGTAGCCCGGTTGCGACGTGGAAAGCGCCACCTCGACCCCGGGCACCTGCCGCTCTCCCGCCTCGCCGCGCACCTGCTGGACGGCCTCCGCCAGGTGGTTGAGCCCGTGCACGTACCCCTCGGAGAGGAAGCCGCCGTGGGTGTTCACGGGCAACGTCCCGCCACGCGCCGTCGCGCCCGACGCGACGAACGGCCCACCCTCCCCCTTGGCGCAGAACCCGTAGTCCTCCAGCTGCACGATCACGGAGTAGGTGAAGCAGTCGTACAGCTCGGCCACGTCGATGTCGCCGGGGCCGAGCCCGGCCATCGCGTACAGGCGGGGCGCGAGCGCGGCGGCACCCGTGACCGTCAGGTCGCGCCGGCCCTCGTTGACGAACATGTGGCCACCGCCCCATGCGGCCGCGGTGATTGCCACGGGCGGTTTCCGCAGGTCCCGGGCCCGTTCCGCGCTCGTGACGACGACCGCGCACGCCGCGTCGGTCTCCAGGCAGCAGTCCAGCAACCGGAATGGCTCGACCACCCAGCGGGACGCGGCATGGTCGTCCGCGTTGATCGGCTCCCGGCGTAACGCGCGCGGGTTGAGCACCGCGTTCGCCCGTTGCTGGACGGCGACCTGGGCGAAGTGGTCCGTTGACGTGCCGTAGCGCGTCATGTGTGCGCGCGCCATCATCGCGAACTGCTGCGGCGGGGCGAAGTAGCCATACGGGGCCTGGTACTGAGCGCCCCATGTGGGCGACGAGCCGCGACCGGTGGCGCCCATCCGGAATTCCGAACGGGCGTTGATCGCGCGGTAGCAGACGATCACGTCCGCGAGGCCCAGCGCGCACGCGGCCGCCGCCTGGCCGACGATCGCGTGCGAGACGCTGCCGCCGCCGAACTGGTCGAGATACCAGCGCACGTCGTCCAGCCCGAGCGACGGCGCCACGACCCAGGGCGGCGTCGAGTCGCCGACCCGGTGGGTGGCCAGACCGTCCACATCGTCCACGGTAAGGCCGGCGTCGTCGAGGGCGGCGGTGATGGCGTCGACGGCGAGGCTGAGCGTGCTGACGCCGGAGTCGCGGCTGAACGGCGCGTACCCCACGCCGGCCAGCGCTGCCCGGTCCCGGAACGCGTCAGCAGCCACGGCGCCACCTAACTATTCAAACAAGCGATTGACCAATAATCGAGGCACCGTCGGCGCGTGTCAACAACCCCAAACCTTCTTTAATGACGCCCGGCAGGCCGGCGGACACGCCCTGGCCGGCGCGCCGTCAGCCCCTCCCTACTCCGCCCTGCCCCGCCCAGTCCCGCCCTGCCCCGCCCAGTCCCGAAACGGACATGCGGGACTCCCGTGCCTACGTCGGGCGCCCGTAGCCACGGATACCCCGCAAGTCCGTTTTGTGCGGGCGTAAGCAGGTGGTGGGGAGTACTCCGTGCGGCGGTGGGCCAGGGAGGGGCTGGGACTGCGCCAGCCAGCCGGTGGGGTTCGCCGGCCTGCCGGGCGTCCGGTAAAGAGATTTGAGGGTTTACCTGGCTGCGCCGTACACCTGGCGCCCGCCGGCCCCGCCTTGACAGGGGGCATCCTCGCACCTAGCCTCATACCAAGCAAGCGCTTGGGCAAACGGGAAGGCGGCCGCCATGACCAGCAGCGCGTTCGCCGCCTGGCGGACCGCACGCGCTCCGGCGGACACCCCGGACTTCGACTCGGCCCGGTTCCGCGCCGTCCTGGGCCACTTCGCCACCGGCGTCGTGGCGATCACGGCCGTCGACCCGACCACGGGCGAACCTACCGGCCTGGCCGCCAACGCGTTCACGTCCGTCTCGCTCGATCCGCCGCTGGTGGCGTTCTGCGTGGCGCACACCAGCTCCACCTGGCCGAAGCTGCGCACGGCCGGCCTGATCGGCGTCAACATGCTGACGTCCGAGCAGCTCGACGTGTGCCGGCAACTCGCGTCGAAGGGTGGCGAGAAGTTCCGTGGCCTGCGCTGGGCCCCCTCCCCCGGCGGCGCGCCGATGCTCGAGGAGGCGCTCGCCTGGATCGAGTGCGAAATCGACGCCGAGCACGAAGCGGGCGACCACGTGATCGTCGTGTGCCGGGTCCGCCACCTCGGGAACCGGCCCACCCAGGCGCCGCTGCTCTTCTTCCGCGGCGGGTACGGCAGCTTCGCCGAATGACCGGCCTCCGCGCGGAGGTGCGCCGCTGGCTGGCGGAGAACCTCACCGGCGAGTTCGCCGACGCGCGTGGCCTGGGCGGGCCGGGACGCGAGCACGAGTGCTTCGACGTCCGGCTACGCTGGGAACGCCGGCTCGGCGAGGCGGGCTGGACGTGCGTCGGCTGGCCCGAGCAGTACGGCGGGCGGGGCGCGAGCGTGCCGGAGCAGGTGGCGTTCCACGAGGAGTATGTCCGGGCGGACGCGCCGGTGCGGGTGGGCCACATCGGCGAGGGACTGCTCGGCCCCACGCTCATCGAGCACGGCACCGACGGGCAGCGGGCCCGGTTCCTGCCGCCGATCCGGCGCGGCGAGGAGCTGTGGTGCCAGGGCTACTCCGAACCCGGCGCCGGCTCCGACCTCGCCAGCGTCGCCACCCGCGCCGAGCAGTGCGGCGACGAGTGGATCGTCACCGGCCAGAAGGTCTGGACGTCGCTGGCCCACGTCGCCGACTGGTGCTTCGTGCTGGCCCGCACCTCCCCCGGCAGTACCCGCCACCACGGGCTGAGTTACCTGCTCGTGCCGATGCGGCAGCCCGGCGTCGAGGTCCGCCCGATCCGGCAGCTCACCGGCGGATCGGAGTTCAACGAGGTGTTCTTCGACGGCGCCCGTACTGACGCGGCCAACGTCGTCGGCGGCGCCGGCAATGGCTGGCGCATCGCGCTGGCGACCCTGACCTACGAACGAGGCGTGGCGACGCTCGGCCAGCAGCTCGGATTCCGGCGGGAGCTGGAGCGCATCATCGGGATCGCCCGCGAGAACGGTGCCGCCGAGGATCCGATCCTGCGCGACCGGCTCACCCAGGCCTGGATGGGGCTGGAGTTGTTGCGCCTCAATGCGCTTCGGGCGCTTGGCGGCGCCGGGCCATTGTCGCTGATGACGAAGCTCTCGTGGTCGACGTGGCACCGCGACCTGGGCGAGCTGGCGATGGACGTGCTCGGCCCCGACGGACTGGTCACCGGCGGCTCGCCGTACGAGTTGACCCCCGAACAGCGGCTTTACCTGTTCAGCCGGGCCGACACCATCTACGCCGGATCGAGCGAGATCCAGCGGACGATCCTCGCCGAGCGCGCGCTCGGCCTCCCGCGCGCATGAGCGCGCCGCCGTACCCGTCGTCGCACGGGTTGCTGGCGGGCCGCACGGTACTGGTCACCGCTGCCGCCGGTACGGGCATCGGCTTCGCCACCGCACGCCGCGCCGCCGAAGAGGGCGCCACCGTCGCGCTGAGCGACCGCCACGAGCGCCGCCTGGCCGAAGCCGCCGACCAGCTCGCCGCGCTGACCGGCACCAGGCCGCTCGCCGTGCCGTGCGACGTCACCGTCGAGGCGGACGTGCAGCGGCTCTTCACCACCGTCGCCGCTCAGCTGGGCCACCTCGATGTGCTGGTGAACAACGCCGGGCTCGGCGGCACCGCGGCGCTGGCCGACATGACCGACGAGCAGTGGCACGCCGTCCTCGACACCACGCTCACCGGCACGTTCCGCTGCACCCGCGCGGCGCTGCGGATCATGCGGGAACAGCGCGCCGGGATCATCGTCAACAACGCCTCCGTCCTGGGCTGGCGCGCGCAGGCCGGCCAGGCGCACTACGCGGCGGCCAAGGCGGGCGTGATGGCGCTCACCCGTTGCGCGGCGATCGAGGCGGCGGAATTCGGGGTACGGGTGAACGCGGTCGCCCCGAGCCTGGCGATGCACCCGTTCCTCGCGAAGGTGACCAGCGAGGAGCTGCTCGCCGAGCTGACCGCCCGGGAGGCTTCGGGACGCCCGGCGGAGCCGTGGGAGGTGGCCAATGTGATCGTCTTCCTGGCCAGCGAGTACTCGTCTTACCTGACCGGCGAAGTCGTCTCGGTGAGCAGCCAACATCCGTGAGCGTCGAGCCGGCGCCGCAGGGTCAGGGCGTCGTCGGCGAGCGCCGTCACCAGCGTGCCCGGACCGGCGAGCTGGAGCACGGCCACGTTCTGGTCGGCGTGGGCCTGGCCGGTCCACTGTGGATCGACGACGAGCAGCGACCCGCACGCCCTCGCGCCGGTGACTGACGCACGGGACAGGTCGGCGCCGTCGAGTACCAGCTCGTGCCGGAGCAGCGGCGCGCCGGCCACGTCCACCCGGAGCCGGCCGCGGTAGGCGCCGCCGGTCTCGCCGTGCCGGCCCAGCACGACCTCCTCGCGGACGTGCAGCACCCCACCGGCCTCGACCTGCGCTTCGACGCTGGTGCGGTGCCGGGCGCGCGCGGCGACGACGGTCGGCTCGGGCAGCACCACGAGGCGCCCGCCGCCGGCCACGTTGAGCAGCAGGGTCATCGACGATTCGCTCGGCCCGGGCAATGCGATGGTGGCGCCGACCGTCCGGAGCATCAGCGTGGCGCCCGCGCCCACCTCGACGGTCAGCTCCAGGTCGTCGCCGCCGAGCGGCCCGCCCGCCGCCGCCGCGAGATAGACCGCATCGGCCGCCGGACGCAGCACGAGCGGCACCTGCGACTTCACGAGCGTGAGCCGGGTACGGCCGGCGGCGTCCGCCTCCGCGCGGAGCGCCGCACGCGCCTTCACGGCGCGGCCCACTCCCGCAACTGCTCCTCGACCCATGCGGCGACGGTCGGCGCGGCAGGCGCGTCGCGCAGCGAGATGAGCTGCACGGGCAGTTCGCCGCGCATCGCCACGGCGTCCCGTCTCATCACCGCCAGATCGGCGCCGACCAGCGTGGCCAGATCCGTTTTGTTGACGACGAGCAGGTCGGAGCGGATGACGCCAGGCCCGCCCTTGCGCGGCACCTTGTCGCCGCCGGCCACATCGACCACGAAGATCTGCCGGTCGACGAGCCCGTAGCTGAACGTGGCCGTCAGGTTGTCGCCGCCGCTCTCCACGAGCACCAGATCGAGCGCCGCGAACTTCGCCTCCAGGGACTCGACGGCGTCGAGGTTGGCGGAGATGTCGTCGCGAATCGCGGTGTGCGGGCAGCAACCGGTCTGGACGGCCGCGATGCGCGCGGGATCGAGCACGCCGGCGTCGCGGAGGAAGTCGGCGTCCTCGGTCGTGTAGATGTCGTTGGTGACGACGGCGAGGCCGAGTCGGGCCCCGAGTGTGCGGCAGAGCGCGGCGACGAGCGCCGTCTTGCCGCTGCCGACCGGACCGCCGATCCCGATCCGCAGCGCGCGCCGGCCCGCCGGGGGCGTGGGCGGCGGCTCGCCGTCCACGATGTCGATGTCGGGGTGGGTGTGCGGGACCTCGTCCGGGTCGTACGCATGGCTATGAGGCAAGTCGCTATGAGGCAAGTCGCTATGGGACAAGCCGCTATGAGGCATGTCGTTATGAGGCAAAGAGACGCACCTCCGAGATGGCGTGGAGTTCGGCGAGCAAGTCGAGCCGCGGCGCGGTCGGGCACGGCAGGTCGCGCAACGGGCCCTCCGCGGCGGCGGCCCCGGCCTGCGCGACCGCCGTCACCTCCGGCGTGAGCGCGGCCAGCAACGCCTGCACGGCGAACGGGTCGTAGCCGCGCAGCCTTACCGCCGCCGCGGCTGGCCCCGAGATCGTGAGATAGGCCGCCACATGGGCAACGCCGGCGGGGTCACACCCCGCTGCGGCGCCCACAGCCCCGAGCGCCACCGCGTGATGCGGCCCGGCCACAGGCGCGCATCCCCCACCCGCGGGAGCCTCATACCGAATCGGACTTGCGGGGTAATCGTGGCTACGCGCGCCCGTTGTAGGCACGGGAGCCCCGCAAGTCCGATTCGCGGCGTCGGCGTCCGGAGCGGCGGGAGCAGCGGCGGTGGCAATGGCCGAGGCCAGCCCGGGGAGTAGCGGCGACGGCCACGCCACGCTGCCAGCGCGGAGCAGCGCCCGTCCCTGCTGCCGGGACGCGACCCGCTGAGCGGGCGAGGCGGTGCGGGCGTCGGTCTCGGCGTCGAGCGCGCGCCACACCGCGGCATCGGCGCCCGCAGCCCGGTGGCACGCCGCCGCCGCAACGGCTGCCGACACCGCGCCAGCCGTGCGGAGCCGTCCCCGGAGGAAGACGGCGAGATCGTCGAGGTCGCGGATCAGCCCAGCCGCCATCGCCGGCTCGACGCCACCCGAGTGAGCATGCCCGCCGGCCGGCAGCCGCGAGTCCGCGAGCGCCAGCAACGAGACCAGGCCGTCCATCAGAACAGGAAGTAGCGCTGCGCCATCGGCAGCTCGCGGGCGGGCTCCGGCTCGACCACGTCGCCGTCGATGCGGACGGTGAACGTGTCCGGCTCGACCTCGATCCGTGGCAGCGCGGTGTTCTCGGGCAGGTCAGCCTTGCCCCGGGCGCGGACGTCGGCGACCGGAACCAGCGCGCGGGCCAGCCCCAATCGCTCGGCGAGACCGTCCTCCAGCGCGGCCGGCGCGACGAACGACACGGACGTCCGGGCAGCGACTGAAGGCGCCGCGCCCCACATCGGCCGTGGCAGCACCGGCTGCGGCGTGGGGATCGACGCGTTGGCGTCCCCCATCGCCGCCCACGCGACCATGCCGCCCTTGAGCACCGCATGCGGCCGGACTCCGAAGAACGCCGGCTCCCAGAGCACCAGGTCGGCGAGCTTGCCAGCCTCCACCGAGCCGACCTCGGCCTCCAGTCCATGGGCGATCGCCGGGCAGATCGTGTACTTGGCGACGTACCGCCGAGCGCGGTGGTTGTCCGCCGCGCCGTCACCC
>Ga0184623_10000223_pt1 | contig 23748 bp, 24 predicted proteins | sample PLM1_100_b1_FD_133138 | JGI IMG/M metagenome (GOLD analysis project Ga0184623, IMG submission 133138) | Groundwater sediment microbial communities from an aquifer in East River, Colorado, USA - PLM1_100_b1 | ecosystem: Environmental > Terrestrial > Soil > Riparian zone | place: USA: East River... | reverse complement strand
CCCCGTGGTGCTCGAAGGTGACCCGCTGCCGGTACGTTTGCGCAGGTCGGTCAGTTCTGGCCGTACGCAATGAGCGCCCGGGAGTGACACCCGAACATCGCGACCGTCTCGGTGCGTGTTCCGTTGAGTGCCCTTTGTGGCCGCGTCGGCGCCTACACTGCCGGCCACCATCGGTGGCATCACCGGCGCCTTGTCGACCAGCGGGTGCACCAACCTGACCCCCAGATCGTTAGGCTGCCTCGATGCTGGTGCTGCATGCCCTCTGGTCCGCTGCCGGGCAGCTCTTCCTGTGGGCAGAGGACTCGACGCTGCCATCCGAGGCTCCCCGCCGGCGGGGCCGGACGCCGAAGGCGCCGAGACCGCGCCGCCACCCGTTCGGTGCCACGGCGGAGTCCCTCGTCGAGGCGCTGACCCGATCCGGTCCGCAGGTCGGCGACCCTGTCCTCAAGGCGACCACGACCGAACTCTCCATGCTCTTGCCGTCATCGCCCGCAGCGCCGCTGCCCTCGCCGGAATTGGTCCGCGACCCATACGCGCCTACAACCAGAGCCCCGGCCGGATCGATAACCGCACAAACGCCGGCGGTGACGTTGGTGCCCTGGCTGGTCGAGGGCGTAGCGGTGGACCCGGGCGCGGCGCTGGACGTGCTCGACCTGCTGGGCTCCGGCGGGCAAGCGGTAGAGGAGCCGGATGAGCTGCCGTTGCCGGGCGCTGCGGTCAAGTTCCTCGCGTGCGTTGCCGGGTTGGCCGTGGATCTGACTTCGAGGGGGCGGGTGCTCCCCGCGCTGGTTGAGGAAGGCCACGGGTACGCCGCACGCTGGCGGCCCGTCCTTGCAGGCGAGGACGCCACCACTGCGCGCGCGTTCGCCGGTGCGGTGCCGCCAGTCTGCCGCGCCGAGTACCTCGGTGCGAGCGGCCGGGAGCGGGCACTCGGCAATGAGGCGGACGACGGCGGGGCGCGGGGTCGCTTGTCTGGTGACGTTCTCAGCGGTGCACTGAACGACCTCACCGACGCGGCCGCGCGTGCTGCTCTCGTGGACCGCCCGACCCGGCCGCGAACCCGCCCCCACTCGCTCCTGCCACCCCGGCGTGGTCGGCGTCCGGCCTCCGTGCCGGCGGCGGAGGCGTGGGTCGAGGCGCTGACTGGGGCGCAGGCGCAGGTCCGCGCGGAACCGAGCGAGCTTGCTGAGCTGCGAGAGACGTTGAACGCCTGGCACCGGTCGGGGGCCGCCGCGGACGGGCCGCTGCGCACCTGCTTCCGGCTGACTGCTCCCCCCGAGCCTGTGGGAGTCGACGACGATGGCGAAGAGCGCGAGCAACCGTGGCGGCTGGAGTTCCTGCTGCAGGCGACCGACGACCCGAGCCTGGTTGTCACTGCGGCGGAGCTCTGGCACGCCGCCGGTTCGTTGACGCCGCTGATCCGCCTCGTGGACCACCCGCAGGACGTCTTGCTCGCCGACCTCGGCCGGGCGAGCCGGCTCTACCCGGAGCTGGACCGTGCGCTGCGCACCGCCGCGCCAACTACCCTCGAACTGGACGCGGCCGGCGCGCACGACTTCCTGCGCACCGCGGCCCCGATGCTCGACGTGGCCGGCTTCGGCGTCCACCTGCCGTCCTGGTGGACGGCGCCCTCGGCGCGGCTCGGTCTGCGGCTCACCGCTACCGGCGCCGCGAGCGAGCCCAGCGCGGTGGCCCGGCTCGGCCAGGAGGAGCTGCTGGACTACCGGTGGGACCTGGCACTTGGCGACGAGCGGCTCAGTGAGGCGGAGCTTGCGGAGCTGGCCCGGCTGAAGGTGCCGCTGGTCCGGGTCAGGGGGCGCTGGGTGGAGCTCGACACTGACCGTCTCGCCGCTGGCCTGAAATTCCTGGAGCAGAACGGGACGGGCCAGATGCGCCAGGATGAGGTGCTGCGCGCCGGCCTGGTGCCGACCGACGCCGACCACGGGCTGCCGGTGGTGGACGTGGACGCCGACGGGTGGCTCGGCGATCTACTGTCGGGCCAGGCGGAGCAGCGCTTGCAGCCGGTGGCCGCGCCTGCCGGGTTCGGCGCTACCCTGCGCCCGTACCAGGAACGCGGGCTGGCGTGGCTGTCCTTCTTCTCCCAGGTGGGCCTCGGCGCCTGCCTCGCGGACGACATGGGGCTCGGGAAGACCGTCCAGCTGCTGGCGCTGCTCGCGAACGAGAAGGCGCAGCGCGCCGGGTCCAGCAAGCCGACGCTGCTGGTCTGCCCCATGTCGGTGGTCGGCAACTGGCAACGGGAGGCGGCACGGTTCGCCCCGATGCTCACGGTCCACGTCCACCACGGCTCGGACCGGCTCACCGGCGACGAGCTCATCCAGGCGATGAGCCTGGCCGACCTGGTGGTCACCACCTACGCACTGGTCACCAGGGACGCCGACACCCTGGCCGGCGTGGACTGGCGGCGGGTGGCGCTGGACGAGGCCCAGAACATCAAGAACAGCGCGGCGAAGCAGAGCCGAGCGGTGCGCCGGCTGCCCGCCGAGCACCGGGTGGCGCTCACCGGGACGCCGGTGGAGAACCGGCTCGCCGAGCTCTGGTCGATATTGGACTTCGCCAACCCGGGCCTGCTCGGCTCGGCGAGCGCGTTCCGGTCGCGGTTCGCCGTACCGATCGAACGCCACGGTGACGACGAGGCGGCCGGCCTGCTCAAACGCGTCAGCGGACCGTTCGTCCTGCGCCGGCTCAAGACCGACACCTCCATCATCAGCGACCTGCCGGACAAGCTGGAGATGAAGGTCCTCTGCAACCTCACGGTCGAGCAGGCGTCGCTGTACCAGGCTGTCGTTGAGGACATGCTGGCGCGGATCGCCGAGAGTGATGGCATATCCCGCAAGGGCTTGGTGCTGGCGACGATGACCAAGCTCAAGCAGGTCTGCAACCACCCCGCGCAGCTGCTGCACGACGGATCGCGCTTTGCCGGACGCTCCGGAAAGCTGGCCCGGTTGGAAGAGACACTCGAGGAGGTGCTGGCCGACGGCGACAAGGCGCTGTGCTTCACCCAGTTCGCAGAGTTCGGCGCGATGCTCCGTGCACACCTGACCGGCCGGTTCGACCACGACGTGCTCTACCTGCACGGCGGCACGCCGAAACGGGAACGCGACGCGATGGTCGCCCGGTTCCAGGAGTCCGAGCGGCCCGCAATATTCGTGCTCTCGCTCAAGGCCGGCGGCACGGGGCTGAACCTCACCGCCGCGAACCACGTCATCCACGTCGACCGGTGGTGGAACCCGGCGGTGGAGGACCAGGCCACCGACCGGGCGTTCCGGATCGGGCAGCGTAAGGACGTCCAGGTCCGCAAGTTCGTCTGTGTCGGAACGCTGGAGGAGAGGATCGACGCGATGATCGAGGAGAAGAAGGCGCTCGCCGAGCGGATCGTCGGCACCGGGGAGAACTGGCTCACCGAACTGTCCATCGCCGAACTGCGCGAGGTCGTGGCGCTCTCGGCCGACGCGGTGTCGGAGTAGCCGCCGTGGCTGGCTGGGGCCGCGGATTCCCACCGAAGTCGCGCCCGCGCACGGTTTCCGGCGGCATCACCGCGCGCAGCCGTCGCGGCGCGATCGGTGAAACGTGGTGGTCGCGCCGGTTCGTCGAGGTGCTGGAGTCCCTGCAGATGGGCGGGCGGCTCACCAGGGGCCGCTCCTACGCCCGCTCCGGCCAGGTGCTCGACCTGGAGGTCGCCGCGGGATCCGTGGCCGCCCGGGTGCAGGGCTCCCGGCGCGCGCCCTACGACGTCTGGATCGAGCTGCCCGTCATCTGGCCAGAGCAATGGGCCGACATCGAAGAGGCGCTCACCAGCCAAGCGCTGTTCAGCGCCAAACTGCTCTCCGGCGAGATGCCCCCTGAGATCGAAGACGTGTTCGACGACCTCGGACTGCCGCTGTTCCCCACCTGGTCACACGAGCTGCATCTGGAGTGCAGCTGCCCGGACTGGGCCGTGCCGTGCAAACACCTCGCCGCCACCTTCTATGTGCTCGCCGAGTCGTTCGACACCGACCCATTCCTCATCTTCGCCTGGCGCGGACGAACCAGGGACGACCTTCTCGCCGGGCTGCGCCGGCACCGCGGCACAGCTGCAGCAACGCCTTGTGCGGGCGAGCCGCGCAGCCCCGCGCTCTTCGCCGCCGAGGATCAACCGCTCGCCGATAACCTGGACGGCTTCTGGAGCTTCTACGCCGACTTGGCCGCCACGGCGCAGCGTCCCAGGGCAGCCGCCTTAGCATCAGACCTCGTCCTGCGCCAGCTCGACCAACCGAACATCACCGTCCGCGGGCAACCTAGTCGAACTACTCGGCCCGGCCTACCAGGCCATGGCTACGGCTGCCGAGCCCCGTCCCATCGGCACCGACTGACCGCCCACTGCTCGTATGAGCTCTGGTCAGCCGTGACCAAGTGCATCTTCGAGAACCAGACGCGCCCGCCGCTTCGCGCCACCGCGACCGCATCACTGCCGAGGACACGACGAGAATGCTTGACCAGGCTGCTGAGCTGAGGATTCTCAGGGATGTGCACACTCTTGTTACGAGTTCGTGAACGGATAGAGGAGGCGGGCGTTCAATTCACAGGCGAGAAGGGGGAGCACCCGCCACCCGGGTTCAGAAATATCATTCAGATCAGCGTCGATACTCCACGGAACGAACTCTTCTCGCTCAAGCGCGGGGCACTGCTCCGTGCCTTGAAGCACGCTGAGGTAAAGCGAGCGGACCTTGGTCCGGCTGACGAACTGCTCATAGTGAACAGGACTGGGCGGCATGCGTTCAGGCCCAGCGAGATTGGGTGAGTTAGTGACCAACGCATGGACGAGCGATCACGACACGTTGCTGTGCTGGATCGCGGACCTCACTCCGATCAAGGCAGATGCGAACGAGCTGCTCGCCTGACAACGCACCGTTCTGGAGGAGGGCGAGAGGCTCCACGTCTTCCGCGTCCTCGAAGCACCCGCTGTGGACTACGAGCGAGATCGTGACGGGCCGTTCCCCCTGTATCTGGATGACCGCTGTCGCAGCACCGGTGAGCTCGACCTGTTCTCGTTCACTCGTGGCGGCATACTCCCCGTCGATGGCCGCCGGCTGCGCGCCACCGCAAAGGTCGCCCACTTTGACGCCGAAGGGAATATTCAGGAGACCGAGGTCGATGATGTGGGCGACCTTCTCCAGAAGCTGCGGCCGGGCGACGTCGACCACGGCTGGATACATATGCGCCATGGCCCACCCTTGGGCATCGACCCCTCGATTTCACCTCCATTGACTCCGGAAAAGCTCGCCCGTGCCCGACGGATCGAAGTCCGGTTCCGCCTGTTCTCCGACATCTGGATGCCTTGGGTAGTGGGAAGCCTCGAACCTCCAGGCTCCGATTGCCCGCAGGACAACAGGCCCCTCGCAGCCCGTCACACCGCTCGACTGAACGCCTTCCTTCACGCCGTGAGCGCGGCCACGGAAGCCTGCGGCGGTCGCTGGTTCTTCGAGCACGAACTCACCCCGGCCGGACCCTACTACCCGGTCTCGGACGCCGGCGTAGACCTCGATGCCCCGCCACCTGACCCGCGACCCGGCCCACTGGACTTCGTCGATCCATTCGACGCCCCGCGCCGACACCCGCGGCCGTAAGGGGTGCGGTGCGGCAAGCCTTGCGCAGCCATGTCGCCGGCCACCAGCGCAGCCGACTTCTGTGCACGCGCTGAACCACCCGTGGGCTTCGTTCAGCGGTCCAAACCCAGTGAGGTTAGCCCGTCCCAAGCTGGACCTCCTCACCCTCACGTGTGTTGAAGGTCGTCGGCGGCCGACCCGGTTCGCGTAATGGCCGATCTCGTCCCGCCAAAATCGCAGGTCACGGCATTGGTGGGGCGGGTGGGGCTCGAACCCACGACCGACGGATTATGAGTGCGACCGAGGACGTGCCGGACGGTGATGAGTGATGCCGATCCGAGCCGTTCTCGCAGGTCACCCCATGTCCTACCTGGTCGGCTTGAACCGGTCTGGATCGGAGTGGGCCGGCGCGTCCGTGAGCCCGCCGTTAGCACCCTGCACCTCGGCTGAGGAGCTGCGCCGACGTCGGGGAGGCGCGCGATGAGAACCGCTCCAACCATGCCGGTCTCTCCTACTGCCGAACCCGCCAACCCGAGTCCCAACGGCCGGGTACCGACCACTTCGCCAACGTCCCCAATGAGCCCGGTCACCCCGGACGAGGCCTCGCGGCTGGAGGTTATCGAGCGACGGTTGCTGCTTGTCATCCAGGGCATCGTGTTCGGCGGGGTCATCCTGCTGACGGTCGGAGCGGGCGCGCTGTCGTGGTCGCACCTGACCCACATCGCCCAGACCAACGGTCACATCGCGCCGCACGGCCTTACGTTCCTATTCCCCACCATCATCGACGGGTTCATGGTGATGGGCTCGGGGGTGGTGGTACGGCACGCCCTGACCGACGAGCTGGGCGGGCGCACCTGGTACGCCGGTACGCTCGTCGCGGCCACGGCCAGTTTGAGCATCTGCCTCAACATCCAGGACTCAACGGGCCAGGAGATCATCCCGGCCTGGGTCCTGCCTGGGATCGCGCCAGCTCTGTACATGCTCGGTACGGAGCTGGGCCTGGCCGAGCTGCGTCTGCTGATGCGCAAGCTACGGTCACGCATCCAGGCCGCAACACCTGCGCCGGTCGTGCTACCCGAACCGCTGGCACCCTCGAAGAAGGAGGTCGTACTGACGGCGCTGGCGGAGACCCGCGGCAACGTTAAGGCGGCGCTGAAGTTCCTGGCCGAGCGTGGCGTGTCGGTGGACCGGTCGTACGTGTACGAGATCCGGCGAGAATCGGCCGGAGTCCGTCGGGCTGGATCGAAGACGTCGACGGAGGTGCCGTCGTGAAGGTCTCCGACTACGCCCCGGTTGAACCTCTGCACCGCGAACCCGAGGGCGCGTACGTCCATCCCGAGGTGCGCGAAGCTGCGCTCCGTGCCGCGTTGCGCGGCGTAGAACTCGGCGCCTACGACGAGCGGATCGTCGCTTGGATGGTGCGGCTGTTCGACGACTCGACCATGCGCACGATCGTCTCGCTGATTGAACGAGCAAGGCGGGTGGAGTCGACCGAAAACATGTGACCAAGACGGACCTGCTTGTCGCGGCCCTTGCGGGCCACGGTTCAAGCAGGTCCGTCTTGGTGGAGCTACTGAGGCGTTACTCGAACCGCCCAGAGCTACTCGACCGACTGCTCGACGTGCTGCGAAGGATCGGGGAGGGAGGCCAGGAGGACGAGCCTGGTGGGGTCGTGTCGCCGGAGCGCTGCCTGGTGAGGCCGAGCGATCGGCTGAGCGACGCGCACGTGCGCGAGATCGTGACCCGGTTCAGCGCCGGTGTAGCCAAGCACAAGCTGGCGGCGGAGTACGGCATGAGCCTGAGCACCATGAAGCGGTTGCTGCGGAGGCGGCGAAAGTAAGGGCTATTACTATACTGTGGCCTCGGGGTGCTCATTGAGATATATTTGGATCCAATTCCCCTAAATAAGGACACTAGATCTGCGCGCTGGGTGAAGAGTGAGTACCCGAAGTCCTATCCCTACATGACCTACTCGGTACGAGACGACAAGCGTGTGGGAAAGTTTCTGAGCTTAAGAGCGTTGTCGCGTCAGGTCGAGACTTTTCGGTCTGTACTGGAGAATTACTACAGTGCGTAGCGCCTACGTCTCTTGACCATTGTTTGATATTGGCGACTTGGCGAGGAGGGTGCTCAGGAACTCGTGGCAAGCCTTAGGGCTGGTGGTGTGACCAAGTACGAGCTGGCAAGACGGTTCGGCATTAGCCTAAGTAGCGTGAAGCGGGTTGCTGCGGCGTAGGCGCTAAACGAGAAGAGCCCGGCGCGAGGCCGAAGGGCTCAGGTCTCCAGGCATCCAGCTCTCCACCCTCAAGTTAGGCAAGCGGAAATCCATCCCCGAGAACGACCTTCCATAATCGCTTCGCCTCGTGAGGGTTGCCGGCGATCTCCTCGTTGATCGCTCTTACTGCACGGTCGTTCGCCGTCTCGAACGATCGCTTTACTTCATCGCGAGTTGACCACGATAGGTAGCCGCTGAGCGCGCCCGACTGCTGACCCGGGTCTGATACATCAAGATGTTGTCCAGCCCATTGAAAGAACGATTGAAGCCCATTCTGGCGATTACTAGTGAGGGATGAAAAAGTGCTCGCTGCCATCGTTTCAAGGTGGAAAGATTTCAAGCGCTTTGAATGTGATTCATTCCACTTCTTCAAAAGTCTCACCAAGGGAGCGAGGTTATACCCAAGCTCCGAATTCTTTGTCCTGAACCAATCGTTTGCGACGAAGGGGGACGTGATAATCCAGCCGCCATCACCGGCCGGAAGATGATAGTCGTCGTCAGATCGCTTGAAGACGGGCGCGACGTCGACATGACCGCCAGTCTTGAAGAAAATACGAACCGCTTGGCCTCTGGCTCCGACCTGCGCGGCTTCAAGGCCGTCATAGGCCCGCCGGACACGATAGAGAAAAGCCCGTGAGTCATGCTGGTATGTGTTTTGCCAGGCCTGATTCTGATTTGAGAAGACGGCAAGTACGTCAATATCGTCGATAGGCCGGATGATGGTGCTCTTTGAAGCGGAGCCCATGAGCCTGCCAGCCGAGAACGGAAGATCGGAAGTGGGCGGAAAACTGCTTGTGAGGTTCTCAATTACCCTCTCGCGCCGACCCTCCACTATACTTGTTTTTTGATAATCCGTGATGGTTATATCGTCAAGAAATTGGGCGAAAGCCTGACTAACTGTGGCCACAATTCACTCCCCTCCGCACCATACTGGATTAGTCATACGCTGGGAATCGCCCGTTAAACAGTAAGTCCCACTGTTCGAACGCCGCGGCGGTCTTTCCATCCTTATTGTATTGGACCGCCTTTGACGCGCGCGTAACGGCGGTATCCAACCGAGATTGGGCGATCGTTAGGTTGGCATCGCTCGAACATGGCTGAATACGCCCTGTGCTTCCGGTCGGATCGTTCATTGCTGCAAGCTCGGAACGTTGCAGAGAATTCAGGAAATAACACACGTCGAGTGGGTAGATGACCGAACTTTGGGTCGCCATGTAGGCGGCCGCTCGCATCTCCAAATAGAACGACGAGATAGGTACGTCGCGGTAATACTTCCATGCCTTCGCGAGCCGGGCCAGTTGCTTTGCTCCTCCCTTTACGTCGTCCTTCGAATTGCAGGCATTAACATAGGCTAGGTGCGTTTCAGGACTCGATTCGAGCCACTGTTCCAGAATCCCGGGAATGTTGAACTTCATATTCCCGTCTGCCAGTTTACTTTTCACATAAGCGGGAATCACCTCGACGCGCTCATAACCCTGTCCGAAGTCCAACACAACCGCTGGCCGAGAGACGTGAATATACGTGTTTGGAAACCGCACCTTTAGCGCGTCGCGAACCGCCGCCAGCGTCGAACTGGACAAATTGGGTCGGTCAGGCTTCAGTGAGGCGACGTAGTCAACGTCGCTGTATCCGCTGACGCCCGTTCCGTGCTTAAACGATCCACTCTCAAACATGCGGAACAGGCCAAATTTGTCATCTAATTTACTATAGATCGAGGCTCGGTGCGAGGCTGCTTTTGCTCGCTCCGCCTCACTGGGCGTGATCCATCCCAGAAGAACCTTGAAGCCTTGCTCGACAGACCCTGCCACTACGAGCCTCCCATCTGGCCGTGGCCCAAGGCTGCCGCTTCGGCCTTAGCAATAGCCGCGAGTTCACTCGCGGCGGCGTTCATGTCGCGCTCGTTCTTCTTTCGCGTTCGCCGATAAACGAGATTTGGAATCTGCGGCGCATCACGGCGCAGGTTGTACAGCTGTTCCTGCCAGACGAGTAAGTCTTGCGCGGTCCACGTCTTGCCGTCCTGGTGCTTTATGCCCTCCTCGATTCCTTGAGCTAGCGCTCGGCGTTCTGCCCCAGCACGTCGAGTAGACCTCCACTGATCGAAAACGTCCAACAATGCTGGCATGAGCGGGAACGCCACACCCAACAAGAACGTCTCAAGCGAGAAGTGGAGCAACAGGCTGACGACGACGGCAATCGCTGTCCAGAGGGCCGCTAGGCTTAACCAAATGAACGCACTCGATCGCAGAAGGCGGTCAGCATAGGCGGCATTTGCGCGCTGAGCAATAGCGATCGTGACCGCCCCATCCAGGTCTTTATCGATCGGGTACCAGTTGCGGAGGTCCTCCTTGTCGATGGCACGCGCGAAACGCTGATCGTCACCAACTAGCCGCGAGACTTCCTCGGGGCTGACATGAGGCTCTCGGAGAGCGAGCTGAGGCATGCCATAGATTTTCAAGTCGAACATTTCTTGAACGACAGCACCGCGCCCGGAGTAGTAGCGTTCGGCAGCAACGAACGCTCCACGTGAGAGAAAGATCCATACTCCCGCAAATGCGCCCACACCAACCGAAGCTTTGGGCCAGACGGCCGTTATTATCGGAGCCCCAACAGCGACAACACTGAAACCGATGCTACGCAGGAGTGCCCAGCGTTTAGCCACGGCATACAGACGCCGCTGGGCCAGCAACAGACGCAATCCTCCGTCCTCATTCTGAGCCGTGGCCATAGCTGCGCTTGTAGGAGGGGCGTAATTTGCTCTCTCATCAGGGCTTGACATAGACACGACTCCGCTTACCTTTCGTCCACTTTATCCGTTATCACTGTTAGTGGCCAGCGCATCAGTCTCGAAGCGGCTGCAGAGCCAACTCTCGAAGAGCTTCTGTCTTCCATTGGACTAGGCAAGGCTCCGTTCAGATGGAGTTTCATACTTCGCAAGCAGCTCACTAAAGAAGTACCTGAGCATTGCATCTGCGCCCGGCCTTCCTAGCTCTGCTCCTCCGAACCGGTAAACATCATAGCCGCGGAGTCGCAGTTTGCGATCCTCCGAAACCATCTCGCTGTAAAGGCGCGGCGAAGCCACGTTACCCTCCGCGTAGTGTTGCTTGCCGTCCACTTCCAGCACGACGCGTATACCGTTTGAGAAGAGCAGCAGGAAGTCCATTCGCTCGCGGCTCAATGGCCCGGGTCGGTTTCTCCGCTCCCGACGAGTGTACGGGTCGTAGTGCAAGTAGACCTGCGGCAGTAGGGCGGGCATTTTGTCGCCATCTTCTTTGCCGTAGCTCTCACAGTACGTACGGAATAGTACCTGTTCGGGAGGGCTATCGGCTGCAATTGACTGACTGAGACGGACGTAGAGGCTTCTCGCCACCTCAAGCTCAGTGGCGGCCGCGAGCGAGTTAGTTGACCTCCACCAGTCGGTCAGGGCTCCCCACGTTAGGCCCGACTCGCCAAGTTGGCGGTCGTAGACGAGGCAAGATTCGGCGTTCTCCACAACCTCAATTACGTTATTGATGGCATCTCTTAGAATGATGCGAGGCTTTGGACCGGTGGACGCAAAGATGATGTTCTTTAGCTGCCCATCGACTCCACGGATGGAATCAGACGCTTTCTCGTCCTCAAGCTCGTCGAGGCGGGCCAAGATCGGCGAGAACAAGTCATTCACGTAGCCTCGTCGGGCAGCCCAGGAGCCGCCCATATCGTGATTACTCCAGTACCCATGAAAGCCCTTGAAGTCCCGGAAGGGCACGTCAAGGGTGAGTCCCAGACGCTTTAGCACAACACGGAGTGCCCGCAGGAGGGTTGTCATTTCGTCGTCGTCGAGTTTGTTGCCGCCGCCTGTGCCATAAGCGAGCAACTCTCCATGCGCCAGTTGTGCGAGGCCATACGCCGCATCGGAATCAGGGATATCTGCTTGAGGGGCCGTTCGAAGCCGAGAAACGAGCTCTGAGTTGAAGACCGATGTCATGGCCCAAGGATCAGCCCCGCGCAAATCCCACTCGGGATCTTGTTCTTCAATAAAGAAATCGCTCGGCTTCATGCAAGGATATTACTGCAATCGGGGCAAGGCATCGAGAGCTTGCCAGTACGTCACAGGGCCAGATGCAGAGCCGCCTGCCACACCGTCCACGTCGGTAGGCTTGTCTCGCTTAGCGTAACCAGCATGATTCGGTACAGAAGGGAAATGAGCAAACATGCCCGATCCAGACCAGATGCCCACAGAAACGCCCATCGGAGTGAGGCTAAAGATTGAGCGCGCGCGCAAGGGCGCAGATGAGCTGCGAGATGCGACTAAGGCCTTCTTTTCTACCTCCCCATACAGCATTGAGAAGGCTGAGGAGGAGAGCGGTGATCTCGTATATCGGGTTAGGGTGCGGGAATCACCGCCGCCCGTGTTGGCGATAATTCTGGGTGACCTGATACACAACGCCAGATCGGCGCTCGATCACTTGATTTGGTGGGCCGTTGAGACACAGGGAGCGAGTCCTACCGCCCGAACCAGCTTTCCTATTGCGGATACAGAGACAAAGTTCAGCCAAATGGCAGTTACTGCACTGGCAGGCGTCAGTTCGGAGACGCGCGCCAAGATCGAAGATATCAAGCCCTGGAAGGATGGGAGCCCGCCACTTTTGCACCTACATCGGCTCGACATTGTAGACAAGCACCGGCTGCTGCTTGTGGTCGGTGCTGCACACCGCAGCGTAGGGGTATCCTTCCAGTTTCCTGATGTGCCAGGGATGCCGCGTATCTCTTCGCCGACGATCTTTATCAGACCGGCTGATCGTCAGTTTCCTCTGGAGGATGGCGCTGAAGTATTTCGAGTGGCAAGAGCGGCGCGAAGCTCCGATATGGCCCATGAGCCCCAGTTCAAATTTGAGCTCGCCTGCGGTGATGAGGTGGTCGCTGGTAAGCCACTCGATGAGCTAGTCGCTGAACTGATCGAGGCCGCGGAGGGTGTCGTCCGCGAGGTTCTCGCTACTCGAATGAATGACTAGGCTTAGACGGCGTTGCCAATTGTCGTGAGTGGCGCTGGTCTCCGCGGCCTGGTTTCTCAGGGAGCGGCGAGAGTCAGCTCCATTCTACGCCTGTCGGCCGCTGGCCAGTCTCGATGTACTCGCGCGCAGCCTGCCGAGCTGCTTCCGGCATGACGCGCGTGCGCTGTGGATCAAGCTCGGTCCACGTCCCGAAGAAGTCAAGACCAATCGGCTCATTGGGCGCGACCACGCCTGGCTCGTGGGCAGCGGCGTCACCAGTGCCCTCTGGGACGGCGTTGTCGACCCAGGAGACAAACGAGCGCTCCGGGTGGCCGACCCCAATCATGAGGCCGACATCCTCGCCATCGCGGTAAATCTGCACGGCGTAGGGCTGGTCGTCGGTGACAGCCTGATCTGCAACCTGGTCCAGTACGGCGTCCAGCTCGGCGGCCGTCGATATCGACGCTTCACCGCCGCGATCCGGCTCGGTAATGCTGGGGCCATCCCACATAACGACGAAAGTCACTCCGCTACTCCTTCTCCGGTCCCGTCGTAGGTGTCGTAGTACCAGGTACGTTCACCATCGGTGAGATAGACATGCAGCCGCTTATTAGCGGGTAGCATACCAGGCAACATATCATTGCAGCCTTTGTAGATACCCCGGCTGCGGCAGGGCGTATTGTTCAGCACGAGGCTCGCTTCTTGTGGTGAATCAGGTTGCCGCAGCATTGCCGCGGCGTGGGCTTCAGCATGATCGTGAAATTCACGGGTCGGGAACCACTCTGGCCGCAACCCTTCACGAGCGGCCAGTACGCGACCGCTACGAATGCGGTTGTCTTCGCCGACCGTTAGCGTCAGGTCGGCTAGCTGATTACCCTTGGCGTCCCAGAGAAAGCCCTGTGTGCGGTCGCCGCGCTTCCACTTCGGGAGACGGGTAGCCTTCTCCTTGATCCACGCCGGCACTGGCCGTTCTGGACGATCTCCAGATGTGCTAGTTCCCCACCCACCGCCAGCGTCCCCCGATGTACCGCTGGCAACCTTGAGGCCATCACCGCTTCAAGCGGGTGGCTCAGCCGCACCGGCACCGCCCACAGAACCGATCTCCCTGGCGTGTTGGATAGCCGCGTCGATCTTGGCGGTCAATGTGTCAATAGCCATGATCTTGGCCAGCAGGCTCTTCTCCTTGGCCGCCATCTGGGCGATGAGCGGACTGCGGCTGCCGGATCGGCCGAAGGCGTGGCTCACGGAGTTGCGAGCCTGGGTGATAATGCCGACAACCTTGAGGCCATCAGCCTTGGCTTTGGTGAGCTGTTGCTTGGCAGTTTCTAGGTTCGAGATGATCTCATCGGCGGACAACTAGCTGCTCCCGTCTGCTGAAGTGGCTGCGGGCGCAGATCAGCGCCGGCCGATGCCCTGGGCACGTTGAATGGCGTTGTCGATACCTCTAATTAGCCCATCGATTCCGGCGACCTCAGCGGAGATGGCTTCTGCCTGCTTGGCTATATCGTCACCCAAGTTCCGGTCAGGCGTGCCGTCGAGCGCGCTGTCGACCGGCACCTTGGCTTCAGAAACCGCCTTTGCGACGGCAGTTCCTGCACCCTTCGCCTGCGCGAGCTTGTTCTTGGCCTCGGTCAAGCGGCCGACGATCTCGCGAACGGACATGGAGCGGTTCCCCTCGTGTGGTGGTGCTGCCGATCAGGGCAACAGACTCTAGCGGAGATGAATGTCAGTTAACGCTGCGGTGCCTCAGTGATCCTCGACCGCCTGGCCATCGGTTCCGGCCAGCGGCACCACGGCGTAGTCACAGAAGAAATGCTCTTCGGCGGTCATGTCACGGCCTGTCTTCGGGCGGATATCGAACCCGAAGCTGCCGCGTTCGTTCCAGGAAACGTGCGCCGCCTGTTCGACGTACCCGGCAGGCTCAGGCTGGTGGTTGTCGGTCATCGGCCACGGCCAACCGTGTGTGGCTCGGTTGGCGGGATGTCCGGTGGCCATTGCTCGACTTGCTGGCCGAGATTTTGGAACAGGGTGCGGAGCTGGCTGCGCCAGGCAGCAGAGAAGGTGTGCAGGTAAGCGACCTCGCGTTCGAGCTGTTCTTTTTGGGCTTGGTAGTCCTCGGCGGTACTGGCCGCGCGATAGGCGGTCGCGGCGGAGTTAGCCGCAGCGGTGGCCGTGCGGTGGGCGTCGCCGAGAATTGCCTCGGCCTGCTGCTGGGCCTGGGCGATTATGCCGTTGTAGTGCGCCCGCGCGTCGTCGGACATTTGGCGGCACTGGTCTTGCGCTTCGGCCACCGCCTGCTCGGCCTCGCGCTGGGCGGCGCTGACGATGCTGACCGCCTGGTCCTCGACAATCCGGGCCTGCTCGTTGGCGTCGAGCAGGCCGAGCTTGGTACGCAGGCTGCCATTCTCCTGGCGCAGTACGTCCCGTTCGTGGATGAGCGCGGTCCAGTCGCGGTCGCGGCGGTAGAGCTCGTCGCGGCATTGCGCAATCGTGTGGTCCACCTGGCCGCAGTCGTAGCCGCGGAATGATCGGTCGAAGAGCTGGCCGTGCAGGTCTTCGCCAGATAGGCGTGTCAGCCTCGCCATCTTCTGTCCCCTCAGCGTGCGGCGAATTCGTCAAAGCGGATACGGTCGGAGGCAATGCCGGTTTGGGCCAGTGCGGGTACCGTGCGCTCCACCATGCGCGGCGAGCCGCAGACCATGACGTCGTGGTTCTGCCAGTTGCCGGCGCGGGTGACGACCTCGGCCACGGAGCCGTGCTGGATATCGGGCGCATGGCTGTACTCGGACAGCGCGTAGGTGACGGTTAGCCAGTCGTGCGCGGCGGCCAGGGCGTCGAGGTCGGCCCGGTCGTAGAGGCCGGGATAGGTCCTTGCACCGTGGAACAGATGGACGCGGCGACGCCGGCCCTCGATGATGAGCTGCTCCAACACGGCCTTGAGCGGGGCGAGCCCGGTGCTACCGGCCACCAGAAGCAGATCGCGAGTGGACCTTGCATCAACCGTCAGGCGGTGCCCGACCGGCGAGCCCAGCCGCAGTACCTCACCGACCCGCAGATGGCGCACCAGGGCGGCACTGACCATGCCGCCGCTGACGAGCTGGACGTGGAAGTCGATGCTTGCGTCCTCGCGCGGCGCGTTGGCCGGCGACAGGTAGCGCCACACTTTCGGCTGGTGCCTGCTCTCGACCGACAGCGATTGGCCCGGCAGATACCGGGGTGGCTCGTCAACTGGCTGGACCCGGATGACGGCGATGTCGAAGGCCCGCCGGTCGTGGGCGACGACCTCGGCATTCCACCAGGCCGGTTCGCTCGTCGCGGCTTCCGCGGCGTCAATCATCGTCGTGGCCGCCAGGTTGTAGGCGGCCAGCCAGTCGTCGGCCAGATCCGTCGACCAGCTCGGCCCGGAGAAATGCGCCAGAGTGGCGACGAGGCTCGCGCCCACCGCCGGATAGTGCTCAGCGATCGTGCCGAACTTGCGATGGTCCCGGCCGAGCTGTTGGAGAAACGGCACCAACTCATCCAGCCGATCCACCTGGCTAACGATGTGGCCGAGCGCGTCCAGCAACCGGCCGCGCTGGCGCAGCATGTTGACCGGAAACAGCTCCCGGCACTCCGGATGGCTGATGAACAGGTGCGAGTAGAACCACAGCGCTACTTCGTCGCCGTGCCGAGAAACGGAGGCGAAGCTAGCTCTGAGCCGTTGCGCGTCAATCATCCGCCGGTCAGCGGCCGTACTCATTGCGCGGACCCTCGGAGTCGGGATCAGCTGTGGCGATTTCGTCCTTGTGGGCGGCCAGCGCGCCGATGACGGCATCGACCGACGCCGTGCTGGCCCCGGCGGCTTCGAGCACAGCGGCCAGGTGAGCGGCGACCCGCATGAAGTCCTCGGCCGTGATGTCCAGATGGGCGTGGGCCACCGCCAGGTCGCGGCCCTCGTACTTGGCCGGACCGCCCGTGATGGTCGACAACAATGCGGCCTGGTGCCAACGCAGCCGCTCCATATCCACGCCCGTGAAGTAGTGGGCGAGCTGGGTATCGGCCTGGACCCGGTCATAGAAGGCGTCGACGGCCTTGCGAATGCCGGGGCCGGCGCCAAGCTGCTGGTAGATCGTGGGCATGGCGGGTCAGTCCTCCCGTGTCGGTGATCTCTTATAGGGGAAGCGGCGGCACGCCCCGCGTCCTGGGCGAGACCGCATGGGGGCGTACCGCCGCTCCGGTTCCCTCGGTGGTGGTTCGGGTCTGGCATGGCGGCCGACGGCTGGTAGCCGCTGTGCCGATCGGTCCTCCCCGCCACCAAGGGAGTTGGAAGGCCAGAACGAGCCGGGGGTATGGGCCAGGTACGGAGGCGACTGACCCCGTCCGGCCCGCTCTGGCCGCTTGTGACGACTACGCGCGGTGGCGGCCGGCGTAGCCGTGGGGCGCCACCTGACGGCGGTCCCGGCAGTGCGGGCAGCGCTTGCACTGTGGGGCGGGACCATGCCGCAGGTAGATGACGCTGGTCGTGATGACAGCGAGCGCACGAACGCCAGGAACGCGATGAGGGTGGTCGCGGTCTGGCCCACGCTTGGTTGTCACTCCGGGTCGGCCAGCTGGGGCGGTCTGCCCCGGTGGCCCTGGCTTGTGGGTCTCTAACCTCGACCATCCGCAGGCCGGGAACCACCCTGGGTAACTGGCATCTGTTGCCCCGGAATTTCCCCGCTGAACGGGTAAGTTTTGCGGCCGTTTTTCGAAGACGCGGGACGGGATGTACCGTCTTCAATACGTAGCCGTGGGGCGCGATAGGCAGCCCGCACGAAAGGACCCCGCTGGTGGCCGAGGAACGGAGCCTGAAACAGGAGCGCAGACGGCGCTCCGCGGAGCTGCGTGCCGCCGGCCGGACGTGGGTCGAGGTCGCGGCGGATTTCCGGCAGCGCTACAACGTGAACTCGCGCGTGGCCTTTCGGCTGGCGCATGGCTGGAGCCAGCGGCAGGCGGCCGATGAATGGGCCAAGCGATGGCCGGACGATCCGAAGACGCTCAAGAACTTCTCGTATTGGGAGGTGTGGCCGAACGGGGGCTACGCGCCGTCGCTTGATGTGCTGGGCCGACTGGCCGAACTGTACGAATGCAGCATCGCTGATCTCGTGACCGACTGCTCCAATTTCCGCCACCGTGATTGCCAAACGACGGCACCGGCCACGTCGATTAGCGACGCGACGCCGCTGCAAGGCGAGATTGTCCCGGCCGAACCAGCGGACCTAATGCTGCTTAACGCCTTGGGCATGGGCGCCCTGGGTGCGCCAGCTGCGCAGCCGTTCTTCGCCGCTGGCCAAAACGGCGACGGACTGCTGAACCGCTTGCAGAGAATCAACTTTGACGAACTTGCGCAGGTCATCGTTATGTGGGCTCAACGACTTAACCCCAACGTCAGCCGCCGCTCATTGCTGTTTAAGATGAGCACCGCCCTGGCCGTGGCAGCCGCGGCCCCGGTCTTCGACATGACCGACCCCGACGACCGCGAGCGCGTCACGCTGGCGCTGGGTGATCCGAGCCGGTTGGACATGGCGACGCTGGCGCACACCGAGGAGATCCTGCGACGCTGCCGCCGACAAGGTGATGTGCTTGGCCCCGAGATTGCTTTGCAGACGGCGATCGCGCAGCGCAACGTTATCGCCCGGATTCTTAGGAAGGTACCCGATGAGCTGCTGCCGCGGACGCTGACCGTCTATGCCGAGATTACGCAGCTCGTTGGGTGGCTACTGTTCAATCTGGGCGACTACCGGGCGGCGCAGTATTACTACGACGATGCCCGCACGGCCGCCCACGACGCCGAGAACGTTGATCTCGTGACCTACGTGCTGTGCACCATGAGCCATCTGGCCACCTGGTCGGGCAAGCCGCGTGTCGGCATCGACCACGCCGTGGCGGCCGGAACCTGGGCACAGCAAACCGACAGCCAGCATGCCCGCGCGTACGCCGCCGATGTGGCGGTCCGGGCCTACGTGGCCGACAACCAGCCCGACAAGTGCCGGGAAGCGCTGGACCGCGAGCACGAAGCCCTGCGGGCGATTGATCCGAGCGAGCCGATGTCGTCGTGGTGGTACTTCTACGACGAGTCCTTCTACTGGCGCACCCGCAGCGAATTCGCCCTGCGCCACGGCAAGCCGGATGTGGCCTTGGCCGAGGTTGAGAAGTCGCTGGAGCTGGTTGATCCGGCCAACCTGCACAACTACGCCTTCCGACTGCTGTTTAGGGGCGAGGCGCTGATCCGGCAGGGCGAGATTGCCGAGGCCAGCCGGACCATTGGTGATGTGGCCACGCTGACGGCCGTCAACACGGCCCGGCGGATCGACCAGCGCATCGAGACGGTGCGCGGCAAGCTGACGAAGTGGGACCGGACCAAGCCCGTGCGCGAGCTGGACGAACGGCTGGCGACCTTCCGCCGGTTACGGGCGCGGTAGCGGCAAGGACACCACGAAGCGGTGATAGGCCGAGAAGTACGCGCCTAGCTTGCCGGGCACCTGGCCGACTCTGGTCCACCCCCACCGCGGATAGACGTGCTGCGACGGCACTTCCAGGCCGGTCGCCAGGGTGGCGCGCTCCTCCGCCCGGTCGCGTAGGAACTCGGCTTGTAGCAGCCGGCCGAGGCCCTGGCGCTGCCAGGCTTTGCGCACCTCGATCTCGGACAGCACGACCGTGCGCGTGCCCGTTTCCTCGGTGAAGCCAGGCGGCGGCTCCGGGTCGAGGCCGTCCCACCAGCCACGTTCGGGTCGCAGCCGGTAGCCAAAGACGAAGCCGACCAGCTCGCCGGCCGCCCGGGCGGTCACCAGGTCGAAGCCCGCCGCCTTGAAGGCGCTCTGGGCGCGACCGCGGAAGGCTTCGCTCTTCTCACCAGGCTCGACGCCGTACGCGTCGGCGTAGGCGTCAGCCAGCTCGTCGAGCATGGCTTCGGCGGCCTGGCCGTCGTGGTGAGCGAGATCTACGTCAGCTGTCGTGAGCGCCATGTCCAAGAGCCTAGCCAGTCCTCGGGACCTACAAAACGGCGTGCACCAACTCCTCTTTGGCGCACGCCGTCTTTGCCGCTGGCTTACCGCTGAGCGTGGTACTGCTCCGCAATGTCGGCCGGGATACGGCCCCGCTCGCTGACCTTGAGGCCCTTCTTCTTGGCCCACTCACGGATGGCTTGGTTCTGCTCGCGGTCGGCCGTGGCTGCGCCGCCTCCGGTGCGGGCCCGCTTGCTCGTAGTGCGGCCAGCCTTGCGGGCAGCACTGACGTAGGCGGCGATGCCATCACGGAGTTTCGCGGCGTTCTTGGACGACAGGTCGATCTCGTAGGCCGAGCCATCGAGGCCGAAAGCGATCGTCTCTTCGGCCTGGCCGCCGTCGAGGTCATCGACGAGGGTGACTTGAACCTTCTGGGCCATTTCGGTTGCCTCCTGCTACGGGCTCACGTTCGTTGGAGCCAAATGTATGTCGACTGGCAAGCGAAGGCAAAGCCAACACGCAAGAGGCGAGGTCTGGCCGGTCACCTTGCCCTCGTGTGTCGTAAGTGATCGCCCACAGCGCCACCGCAGCGGGGTTGTGCCAATCAAATCAGTTCGACGCCCTTCGAAGAGCTGCCTAGAGGGTGAAGCTCCTCGTCTTCGTGTCTTTTCCCCCTGGCTCGCCATACTGAAGCGTTATATCTATGTGTGAAAACATTGATCTTCTAAGAACATCTTCGACGACTCCCCATATGCCGTCGGCGGACGGGCCATAGACATAGATGGTGCATTCACCATCGCCAAAGTCGTCGCCATCAACCCCGGAGTCGGCGGGTAGAATTTTGGCAATTTCACTCTCTAGGCTTTGGATTGCATCGAACTCTTTGCCCTGTGACGATTCATCCGAGTCACCAAGTCGAATGGCAATTATAACGCCCTCGTTGTATGAAAAACTTGGCTTGTCTTCCGCTGCCTTCTTACTGAACCAGTTCACTTTCTACCTCTATCTCCCTCGCGGGGGCTTAATTTTGTTCGCCAACCAAGGCGCTCGCTTTCCGCCTAACACGTTATACAAGGCTCGCTCAACCGATGCGCGTCTGTTAGCACTTGCGATTGGTATTTGTAGTCGCCCTGATGTGAGCGCGATCTTCCCGGAGGCGGCGTGCTGCTTTGCGCGAGTGGCAAAGTTTACAGTCTTTCCTACGTATAGCAGCTTATTGGTCGTCCGTGCAACATATACGCCACCCCGCACAGCTTTATACGCGGCGAGCCCTACCCGAGCGGCTAATGCAGCCTGCCCCAGCCCTGGCACAAACATGAGCGCCGTGAGAGCAATGTCCGCCTTGTATTTCCATGCCCAATCGCCGACGCTCTTCCAGCTAAGGTTCCCGTCCAGATCAAAATCGTTGACCGGGTCTGGTGGATAGACGTAGCTATTCTCTACTCCACCCTCGACTGGGTCCATGGACAGGAATCGCCCGAGGCTTGGGATGTAGATCCGGGCGCCCATTTGGATAGGCTTGAGTGCGAAGTCGGTCTCGGAGAGTTTCTCGTGCTGGCCAACCCAGCCGTAGGTAGAGCCGGTGGCGGTGTTGGTTGGCGTACTCGTGCCAATGACGTTGCCGAAGGGATCGTATTGGAAGGTGCCGATCTGGGCGCCCTCGGCGTCGGTGGTGGCCATGACGTCGCCATGGACATTGGGGAGCGAGAAGGTGCTGGTGGAGGCGCGCTTCGTCAGCAGTGCGCCACCCGGGAGCTGGAAGTACTTCTCGACTACGGCATTGGAACTGTTGAGGAGTAGGTCCGGGGTGTCGCCGGAGCCGGTGAAGCCGTAGCGGTATTCGGTGGAGGTGGTGGCGGTTGAGGTGACAGAGACGTTATCGAAGGTGGCGGTGCCGGTCGTGTTGGCTACGCCGGAGGTTGCGAACAGGCCAATGACCGCGGTGCTGCTAAGTGTGACGCTGGCGCTACCAACCTGCGTCCACGAGGTGCCGTTGGATGATTTGTAGGTGGTGATGGTGTTGCCGGAGCGGACGAGCTTGAGCCAAGCATTGGGCAAGCTGTAGGAGCCGCCGTCGATGTCGTTCTCGTAGTTGTACTGCATGCGGAGGCCATCACCAGGACAGATCATGGCCGCGGCATAGTTGGAGCCAGTCTTCATGGAGTCTTTGATGATGACGCCGGCTTTGGCGTAGGTATCGGTATTGGTTTGACTGGTAACGCGGGCGATGATTTGGCCGTCGCCGGTGAGGGTTTGGTAGGCCAGTTGCGACTGGTCGTCACTACCCCAGATGTCGACGCCGGCGCCGTTGAGTGTGTAGGTGCCGCTGGAATAGCTGGAGCTGCCAGTAGTAGACGGATTGCCGACGTCGCCATTGGCCCAGCCAGACGGGAGGGTGGAGCCGGTTTGGGTGACGGAGACGTTGTCGAAGGTGGCTGAGCCGGTGAGGCTGCCATTACCCGAGGTGACGAACAGGCCAATTTGGGTGGTCGCGGACAGGCTGACGGTGGCTGAGCCGACTTGGGTCCAGGAAGTGCCGTTGCTCGACTTGTAGGTCGTAATGGTACTGCCGGAACGGACGAGCTTGAGCCAGGCGTTGGGGAGGCTGTAGCTGCCGCCGTCGATGTCGGTGCCGTAGCTGTGCTGCATGCGGAGGCCGTCACCGGGGCAGATCATGACGGCGGCGTAGGCGGAGCCGGCGTTAAGGGAGTCTTTGATGATGAGCCCAGCCTTGGCGTAAGTGTCTGTATTCGCCTGGCTCGTGACGCGGGCAATGATTTGGCCGTCGCCTTTGAGGGTTTGGCTGGTGAGCTGCTGCTCGTCATCTGAACCCCAGACGTCGTAGCCGGAGCTGGTTACGGTAAAGGCGCCACTGGAATAGCTGGAGGAGCCAAATTGGGTGGGCGAGCCAAGCTTTGTCGTTGTCCACGGGCTCGGCAGCGGCGGCGTGGCAGGCTCGGTGGCGACACGCTTGGTGATGCGGTTTTGGACGTCGCGGGTGTAGGTGCTGGACCGGATGCCTTCGGCGATGGAGATGTTGCGGTCAGAGGCGTCGTAGCCGAAGCTGGTGTTGCCAAGGGCCGTGGTGTTGCCGTGGGCATCATAGGTAGCGGTGCTGGCAGCCGCGTTGGTGCTACTGATGAGGCGGTCGGCGTAGTCGTAGCAGTAGTTGGTGGTGACGCTATCCACGGTCTGGCTGCTGCGGTTGGAGTTTTTGCCGGCATTGGCGTTGTAGGTGCCGGAGCAGCCGGTAGGGGTGCCGAAGGTGTAGGCGTAGGTGTGCGAACCAAAGGTGGCGGCGGTGAGGCGGCCGGCTTTGTCATAGGTGTAGGACTTGGAGGCGCCGAGCTCGGTGCCGGAGACGATCTGGCCGGACTGGGAGCGAGTTACGGAATCCGTGAGATGGCTGGTGCCATTGCCGAGGGTGTAGTCCAAACCACTGGTGCGGCCGAGGGAGTCGCGGGAGAGGGCTAAGGCTTGGCTGCCGGCGGTGGGGTACGCGACATTGCTGAGGCGGCCATAGCTGTCGTAGGTAGGCGTGGCGATGACGGTGCTGTCGAGTTTTTGGCTGGTGAGGCGGTTTAGATCGTTGTAGACGAATTCCTCGGTACCGAGGGGGCCGGAGCGGCCGGTCATGCGGCCGAGGTTGTCGTACGTGGTGGTCGTGGTCTGGCTGAGGGTGTCGGTGTAGCTGGTGGTGCGGCCGAGGAGGTCGCTGGTGGTAGTGATGGTGCCGCTTGAGTCGGCGCTGGAGACGGCTAACGGGTTGTCGCTGACGGCCCAGTTATTGGTGACGGTGCGGGCGGGTTGGCCGCCCCAGGCGGGGATGGCAACGGTGGTGACGCGGCCGCGGGTGTCGTAAGTGGTGCAGGTCCAGGAGTCTGAGTTGTAGCGGGTGGCGACGACCCGGCCGGCGTCGTCGTAGATGGTTTCGGTGG
>Ga0184623_10000222_pt1 | contig 23752 bp, 28 predicted proteins | sample PLM1_100_b1_FD_133138 | JGI IMG/M metagenome (GOLD analysis project Ga0184623, IMG submission 133138) | Groundwater sediment microbial communities from an aquifer in East River, Colorado, USA - PLM1_100_b1 | ecosystem: Environmental > Terrestrial > Soil > Riparian zone | place: USA: East River... | reverse complement strand
CTCATGAGGCGGGCAGCGCGCCCGCCGCGGTCGGAACCTTTATATCAGGGCCTCGGCTCAGCCGCAAGTCCGGGGCGTCCCATGTTGTACACTCGTTTTGAGAGAGCCCGGATCATCGGGGCCCGGGCGCTGCAGATCTCGATGGGCGCGCCGATCCTCCTCGACGACGTCCGGGGCGTCGTGGACCCCATGGAGATCTCGATGCGGGAGTTCGAGCGCGGCCTCGTTCCGATCAACGTGAAGAGGCTCCTGGATGCCGTCCATTGAGGCCGCGGAGATCCGCAAGATCCTGGACAGCCGCGGGGACCCGACGGTCGAGGTGGACATCCTCGCGGAGGGGTCGCGCGGGCGGGCCGCCGCCCCGAGCGGGGCGAGCACGGGCGCGCACGAGGTCCGGGCGTTCCCCGAGGGCGGCGTGGACGCCGCGATCGCGAGGTTCCACGAGGACGTGGAGCCCCGACTGATCGGCCTCGAGGTCACCGCGCAGAAGGAGGTCGACGGGCTCCTCCAGCAGATCGACGGGACGCCGGATTTCTCCCGTATCGGGGGGAACGTCGCCGTCGCCGTGTCCCTCGCGGTCGCGAAGGCCGCCGCGAACTCCTTCGGTCTTCCCCTGTACCGGTACGTCGGTGGGGCGTTCGCCCACCGCCTCCCGTACCCGATGGGGAACGTGATCGGCGGGGGCCGCCACGCGATCGGCGGGACGACGATCCAGGAGTTCCTGGCGGTCGCGCAGGGACCGACGGTCGCGGCGTCCGTGTTCGCGAACGCGCGGGTGCACCGGGTCGTGCGGGACATCCTGCGGGAGCGCCAGCCCTCCGGGCCCCTGGGTCGCGGCGACGAGGGCGCATGGGTCACGGCGATCGGGGACGAGGACGCGCTCGCGATCATCGCAGAGGCGTGCCGGGTCGTGTCCCACGAGGTCGGCTTCGACGTCGCGCCCGCCCTCGACCTCGCCGCCTCGGAGTTCTACGCGGACGGGAAGTACCGGTATCGGGACCGCGCGCTCTCCCCGGACGAGCAGATCGACTTCGTCGCGGGCCTCGTGGAACGGTTCGGCCTCTTCAGCGTGGAAGACCCGCTCGACGAGGAGGACTTCGCGGGGTACGCGCGCCTCACGGAGCGGGTGGGCGGTCGGTGCCACGTGATCGGGGACGATCTGTTCGCGACGAACGTGGAACGCCTCCGGAAGGGGATCGGCGTCCGCGCGGCCAACGCTATCCTTATTAAGCCGAACCAGATTGGCACGCTGTCCGGCGCGAAGGCCGCGGTCGACCTGGCGCACCGCCACGGGTACGCGACGGTGATGTCCCACCGCAGCGGGGAGACGACGGACGAAACGATCGCGCATCTCGCGGTCGCCTTCGGGTGCCTCGGGATCAAGACGGGCGCCGTGGGCGGGGAGCGGATCGCGAAGCTGAACGAGCTCATCCGGATCGAGGAGGGGCTCGTCGAGGGATAGGATGCAGGAAGAGGAACGGATCGGCGCAGAGGACCTCCTCGTGCCCGAGGACACGTACCTGACGAGCGGAGTCCACATCGGCACGCAGCAGAAGTCCGCGGACATGATGCCGTTCATCTACAAGGTCCGCAGCGACGGGCTGTACGTCCTGGACATCAAGCAGACGGACACCCGGATCCGGCTCGCCTCGAAGTTCATCTCCCGGTTCCCGCCCGCACAGGTCCTCATCGTCGCGGCCCGGCAGTACGGGCAGAAGCCCGCGCGGCTGCTCGGAAAGGCGTGCGGGTTCCAGGTGATCGCGGGCCGGTTCGTCCCGGGCACGATGACGAACCCGCAGGTGGACGAGTACGTGGAGCCCGAGGTCCTCCTCGTGACGGACCCCGCCGCGGACCAGCAGGCCCTGCGGGAGGCCCTGAACATCGGGATCCCCGTCCTGGGCCTGTGCGACGCGAACAACGAGACCCGGAGCGTGGACCTCGTCGTCCCCACGAACAACAAGGGCCGGCGGGCCCTCGCGACCGTGTACTGGCTCCTCACCCGCGAGGTCCTGAAGGAGCGCGGCGCGATCAAGTCCGACGGGGAGTTCACCCCGACGATCGACGACTACGAGGCGTCCCTGTAGGGAGACCGATGCGCTACCCGGCGGTGGCCGGACAGTTCTACGAACGGGATGCCGGGGCGCTGAGGAAGCAGATCGACGCGTGCTACCGCCACCCGATCGGACCCGGAGGAAAGCCCGCCGCCGCGAAGGACGGGCCCCGCACCCTGAAGGGGCTGGTCGTGCCCCACGCGGGGTACAGGTACTCGGGCCCCGTCGCGGCCCACGCGTACGCGGCCCTCGCGCGGGACGGGCCGCCCGCGTCCTTCGTGATCCTCGGCCCGAACCACACGGGCCTCGGGGCCGCGATGGCCCTCGGGGCGCACGACTGGGAGACCCCGCTCGGGGTCGCGACGTACGACGCGGACCTCGGGGGCCGCCTCCTCCGGGGCCCTATTACGGAGGACATCATCGCCCATCGCCACGAGCACAGCATCGAGGTCCAGCTCCCCTTCCTCCAGGACCTCTTCGGGGCCGTGCGCTTCGCGCCGGTCTGCATGGGCCTCCAGGAACTGAAATCCGCGGTCGAGGTCGGGGAGGTCGTGCGGGACGCGCTCCGGGGGACGGACGCGGTCGTCCTCGCGTCCACGGACTTCTCCCATTACATCCCGAAGGCGGAGGCCGCGCGGCGGGACCGGAAGGCGATCGACAAGATCCTGGCGTCCGACGTGAAGGGGTTCTACCGCACGGTCAAGGAGGAGGACGTCTCGATGTGCGGGTACGGCCCCGTGATCGCGATGATGACCGCGGTCGCCCCCGCGAAGCCGGAGTTCCTGAGGTACGCGTCCTCCGGGGACGTCGCGCCGATGGAGGACGTCGTCGGGTACGCCGCGATCGGGATGCGGCGGTGACGCTGGGTCAATTCGTTTTCCACTTCAATCCATCGTGCATGTGATTCTCAGCGGGAATAATCGCGGGGATACCCTGATAGATTCCCCCGGGGTGGACCCGCCGCCTCCATGCCGGTTGTCACGATGTCCGAGTTGCGGGCCGCCCTCCGCGCGACGGTCGGGAAGCGGGGGATGACGGAGGACGACGTCGGCACGCTCGCGGACTACCTGATGTCGTTCTTTGGGTTCGACTCCGAGGTGATCGACAACCGCCTCGACATGGACGACCGGGACGTGTTCTACATGCTCGAGGAGGCCGGCCTCCTCTCCACCCGCCAGGAAGAGATCCACATCAAGAAGGGGAAGCTGTGGCGGATCCACTACTGGGTCCTCCGCACGGCCCGGATCAAGGAGCTCGCGGGGACGCGGGTGCCGACGGAGGAGTCCGGCGGATTCGCGTACGACCATCTCCCCGCGGAGGCGTGGGAGCGGGCGCCGATCCCGAAGTGACGCCGCGGCCGGGACCGCGGCGGGATCCGGCGAACCTCCGGAATAGGTCTTTATAGGGCGCGGACTACTTCGACGCGGGATGGCGACCGTCCTCGACTTCCTCCTCTTCGTCGGCGTCCTCGCCGCGTGGACCGTGGCCATCCGCCTCCTGGATCGCAAGGGGTTCCTCTCGAAGCACAACCTCGTCCCCGTCGGGCCCTTCCTGATGGTGAAGACCCGGCGGGGGCGGGACTTCATCGACCGCTCCGCGCGGTTCCGCCGCGCGTGGCGGGTCTTCGGGGACCTCAGCATCGTCCTTGTCGGGCTCACGATGGTCGGCATCACCGCCCTCCTGATCTGGGAGGCCGCCCTCGTCCGGAACATCCCGCCGGACCGGGCGCCGAGCCCGGAGCTCCTCCTCGGGGTGCCCGGGCTGAACCCGATCATCCCCGTCGGGTACGGGGTGTTCGCCCTCGCGATCGCGGTCGCCCTCCACGAGTTCATGCACGGAATCCTCGCGCGGGTGTCGAAGGTGAAGATCGAGAGCCTCGGGATCCTCCTCTGCATCCTCCCGATCGGCGCTTTCGTGGAGCCCGCGGAGGCGGAGATGAAGGCGCTCCCGCGGCGGGAGCGGGCCCGGATCTACTCCGTGGGCGCGGGGATCAACATCCTCCTCGCCCTCCTGTTCGGCGTCCTGTTCAGCACGATGATGCTGTACGGGGTCGAGCCCGTGCAGCCGGGGATCGGGATCGTCGGGTTCACGTCCACGGACGCGCCCGCGCTGAACCGGTCCTGGCCCGCGCCCATCGAGGTCGGCAGCGTGATCATCCGTCTGAACGGCACCCCGACGCCGTCCCTCGTGGAGTTCCAAGCCGCGCGCTCCAGGACGCGTCCCGGCGACAACGTGAGCGTGGACACCTGGAAGGCGGGTGGGACGCAGCGGTACTGGGTGGTCCTCGGGGACGACGGCCGCGGGACCCCGATCCTCGGGATCCGCACGGTCGAGACGACGACGGCCTTCTACCATCCGTTCACGGACGCGGACCGCTTCGGCGGGCCCCCGGGCGCGCTCCTCCTGTTCATCTCCCTCCCCCTCACGGGGTACATCTCGCTGCAGAGCCCGACGACGGACTTCTACCGCCTCTCCGGTCCGTGGGCCGCGGTCCCGGAGCCCGTGTTCTACCTGATCGCGAACGCGTTGTACTGGCTCTTCTGGCTGAACCTGATGCTCGGCGCGACGAACGCGCTCCCCGCGGTGCCCCTCGACGGCGGGTTCGTGTTCCGGGACGGGATCGAGGCGCTCCTCGCGCGGTTCCGCCGCGGGCTCCCCGCGGAGAAGCGGGACCGGGTGGTGCGGAGCGTGAGCTATGCGTTCGCGCTCATGATCCTGGCCCTGATCCTGTGGCAGATCATCGGGCCGAGGCTCCGGTTCTAGTGGGTGACGGCCTCGAACCCGCCCTCGTCGAAGATCAGCGGGTAGTACCCGCGTCGGTGGGCCGTCTTCCGCATCTTCACGACGCTCAGGAAGAGGTTCACCTGGCGGTCGTCCCGCCGCAGGTCGAGGTGGACGATCCCGTCGGACAGGAATTCCTCGCCATTCTGGCAGAACTTGTCGGAGTCTTGCTCCATCTCTGCGATCAGGAACGTGGTGATCTCGAGCTCCCGGAGCCACTCGAAGAACCGGAACAGGTCGTCCCTCGGGTCCTCGAACTTCGCCATCACCTCGAGGACGGGGAGGGAGTCGATCACGAGGATCCCGATGTCCATCGTCTTGTCGAGGTTGTCGACGTACATCTTGAACACCTCGAGCCACGACTTGTTCGAGAGCTGTTTCAGCTTCTTCCGGATCAGCCCGAGGTCGAGGACGCTGAGCTTCGACTCGAGGCCGCGGATGTCCATCCCGAGGCCCGCCATGTTCTCCAGGAGGCTCTCCCGGGACTGCTCGAGGGTGACGTACACGCACCCGATCCCGTCGTTCCGCGCGTTGTTGAACAGCATGTTGAACGCGACGGAGGACTTCATCGTCCCCGGCTTCCCCGCGATCAGGACGATGTGGGACTTCGGGACGCCCCCCTGGAGCTGCTCGTCGAGGCCGCGGATATACGTGCGGACCCGGACCGGCGGCATGGAGACCCCGCGGTCGCATGCGGAAGGTTGGAGATAAACATTCTCGCACGGTTCTCCGGGTAGAGAGGACGTCACTGCGTCCCGCGGGCCTCGGAGCCCACGATGCCGAGGACGCCCCCGATGATCACGAGGATCGCTTCGAGGAGGCCCCCCGCTTGCAGGATGAAGATCAGGACGCCGATGATGATCGTGAGGAGCCCGCCGGTGCTCATCCGGCCCTTGTAGATGAACAGGCCGCCGAGGAACGCGGCAATCCCGAGGATCACGCCGACGGCCCGCCGAGCGAGCTCGTCGAGGCTCGTGTTCCCCTGCACCCCGGTCAGGGCGCCCGCGAGGACGAGGATGCCGCCGATGAGCGCGAGGAGGAAGCCGAGGACCGCGAGGAGCCGCTTCTCCGTCACGGGCGTCGCGTACGCCCCGCCGTTATTTCACCCTTTTGCGGCTCGTTATCCCTTCTCGAGTCCCGCGAGCGCGAAGATCCCCTTCGGCAATCCGTGGTACGCGTCCCGTCCCCGGTACATCCGGAGGGTCCGGAACGCGGTCTCCAGGCGCAGCTCCCCCGCCATCCGCTCGTGGTGCTCGTTCGGCATGGGGGCCGTGAGCCCGATGCGGGTGGGCCCGAGCCGGGACAGGAGGCCGTGGAGGAGGTCCCCCGCGACCTCCGGCACCGTCGGGTTCGCGACCCACGGGCCGATCTCCGCGGCCCCGGCATCCGCGTTCGCGACGATGTATCCTCGGATCCCGCCCTCGTCTCGCGCGACGAGGAAGTGCTGCGGGAACTCCGGAAGGAGGCGGGCGAGGAGCCGTTCCCGGGAGGCGCCGAAGTAGAACGAGTCGAAGTGCGCGATCGCGAGGAGGTCCTCCGGGGTGGCGGGCCGTCCCGCGCCCGGCGTTCCGGAGGCCCTGACGTTCCCGTGGTACCGCACGTTCTCGTATTCCCCGCGGAAGCCGAGCCGCTCGTAAAACGGGACCACGTTCAGGTACGCGTTCAGCCGCGCGGTCTCGATGCCCTTCCCGTCGAGGTAGTCGAGCGTCGCCTTCATCAACGCCTCGCCGACGTGCTTCCCCCGCATCTCCGGGTGGACGATCACGGCGCCGATGAACGCGAGCTTCCCGTATGTGATCGAGCACGTGATCCCCGCCCGCTTCCCCCCGACGAGCGCGACGAAGCAGCCTTCCGGCTCGAGCGCGAGGAGCCGCTCGAAGTCCGCCCGGGTGTACCCCCAGCGCTCCAGGTCCGTGAGGCGGATCGCCCAGCTCACGTCCCGCTTCAGGAGGACCCGGACTTCCGTTTCTGCCACAGATCGACCCTCCTGGTCAGTTCCTCGACCTCGTCGCACTCGTGATACCCGTACGTGATGTACCGCTTCTCCTTCCGCGCGTTCTTGTACATGCACGGGCCGTACTCGTCGTCCTCCTGGCCGTACCACTTGTCGCAGTCCTTGCACTGGTGTCGCGACGGCAGTTGCACTTGGAGGTCGCTCGGGTCCAGTTACATCCCCCGAGACATGGTCCGGCTTACCGTACGCATTGGCTTTAAACCCGCGGAATCCGCATGGCTGCCAGCGCACGGCGGCGGTGTCTTATTGGACCACGGACTCGAGAGGGTGCAGCCCGAAAGTGATCATCGGTGGCCGAGTCCGGGAACAGGTCGTTTGGGATGGCTGATTGAACGTTGCCTGGAATGTTGGCCGAGCCCGTCGTTCGGGGCGCGAACGCGAGCCACCCCATGCTCCAGGTAGCGGAATGGCATGAGTATCGCTCCGTCCCGAGCGGCATCATGGCGGGGAAGACCCGATCGCCCTTGTCGCGCCTGCAACCTGCGGCTCCTCCTCCTGTTCCACGACAAAGGTAGGTTGAAGGCCGTAGAACGCAGCTTTCAGCCACCTCCCCCTCAAGTGCATATTACCTAAGAGAGGCCTCATCACTTATCTGTTCGCATCTGAAAGATACCGGCGCCTCTCCGCTATCCTCACCAGGAAGTATGACCTCGCGCCTGATGCTGACTTGGGATGGCTCGTGGGGGTGATCCTCGGCGATGGATACATTTGGAGAATGCAGTCTGGGGGCTACGTCATCGGATTGGACACGCCGGAGGAATATTATGCGGACCTCTTCGCTGACACTTTGGCAAAGAGATTCCCCGGACTCTGGGTGAGGAAGTATTTTCGTCGCCGGAACCGTCTAAGGAACGGCAAAGAATTCGTCGAGGAGGTCTACACCGTTAGGGCCGTGTCGAGGTTTCTCTACGACTTTCTCCGGCCGCATAAGCAACATGATTTTCATTGGACGATCCCCTCGTCGATTCGCAAGTCACGGGCATGCATACGAGGATTCCTTCAGGGGATTTTCGACGCGGAAGGTGGCGTCCAGACATCAGTTCCGAGGATTTGTCTCACTTCCAAGCATTGGCGGAATCTATCGCCTGTTAGGGGCTTGCTGCGGGAATTTGGAATCGAGAGTCGCCTCTATCGCGATCGCAATTGTTCTCGTCTCTTCATTTCGCGAAGGAAAAACATGGTCCTCTTCGGTGATGAGATTGGCTTCAGGCTGCCCAGGAAACAGCAACTCTTGGTTAGCGCAAGTCGTGGGAAGCCGGTCCGCGAGCTCGCGGGGCACGGGAAAGGCCCGCCCCATGACGGAAGAGGACCGGCTCGTGACGGTTTCACTAGACAGGTCATTGCCATGAAGGGAGAGAATCCATCGGGTGGATACAAGCCTACATTCCCCAGAACGGGTCGTCCTTCCGCTTGATTGCAGCGATCTGGTGGAGGGCCTCCTTCTCGTCCGGGTTCAGCGGCGTGTCCCGCAGAGAGCGCGCGGCCTCCTCCGGGAGGTCCACGTACAGGACGTCCCCGCCCTTCACCTGGCGGCCGACGGTGACGCCGTCCACGGCGATCGCGACCTCCGCCCCCGCCACGGCCTCCGTGACGACCTCCTCCCCCTTCCGGATCGATCGGACCCGCCCGAGGCGCTTGCCGTCCTCCCGCATCAGGGGGAGACCGGGTCGGAGCCGCCCCGCGAGGACCCGGACCCCGAAGATCGCGGGCTTGCTCGCGCGGAACACGTACTCGGGGAGGAACAGGAGCTTCGCGGGATGCGGAATCTCGAGGCGGCGGGCCGCGTCGATCTCCTGCTTCCGCTGCTCCACCCACGCCTGGTAGTCCTGGAGGAGGCGGTAGATCACGTCCCCCTGGAGGACCTTCACGTCCGGGTGCTTCGCGAGCTCCTCCTTCGCGTCGTCGAGGAGGGGCACGTTGAACGCGAGGGTCACCCGGTGGAGGGGTTCCGGGGCCGTCGCCGCGTCGATCACGTCCCGCCGCGAGACGGGCCCGACCCGGGCGAACTTGATCGACGTCTCCGAGGCCTTGCACTCGTACGCGATCGCCTCGAGGGACCCGAGGGCGTCCGCCTTCACCAGGATCCCCTCGTCCGAGGTCTCCACCTTCGGGACCGTCTCCGCCGCGACCGCCCCGACGACCTCCTTCAGGTTCCTCGGCGTCGCCTCCCGGAGCGGGGCCCCCGCGAGGGCGCCCTGCAGGTCGCTCGCGGAGATCTTGACGCCCGCCGCGGCCGTGATGCGGTCGACGGAGTCGAACCGGTCCTGCGGGTCCCGGATCTCGTCGAGGGGTTTGGGCCGGAGGATCGCCTTCACCTTCGTGACGATTGGCTTCCCCGTGGACCCGAGGACGATGATGTCCCCGCGGCTCAGGACGCCTTTGTAGATGATCGCGTCCAGGGTCACGCCGAGCCCCTTCTCCTCCTTCACCTCGAGGATCGTCCCCTCCGCGGGCCCCTCCGGCACCCTCAGAGAGTCCTCGAGGAACCGCTGCGCGAGTCCGACGAGCATGAGGATGAGCTCCGGGATCCCGATGCCGTGCTTCGCGCTCGTCGGGACGATCGCGACCGTCATCGTGAAGTCCTGGATCCGGTCGTACCGCTCCGCGGTGAACCCGTGCTCGAAGAACTTCCCCACGAGGTCGTACAGCCGGCGGTCGAGCTCTTCCCGCACGGACTCCTGCTGTTCCGCGTACGCGACCGCGAACGGGACCTTCCCGATCTTCCGCCAGCCCGGCACCATGTCGATCTTGTTCGCGGCGACGATGAACGGGGTCTTGTACCGCTTCAGGATGTTGAGGGACTCGATCGTCTGCGGGCGGAACCCCTCGTTCACGTCCACGACGAGGACGGCGAGGTCCGCCAGGGCCCCCCCGCGGGCGCGGAGGGTCGTGAACGCGACGTGCCCCGGGGTGTCGATGAACAGGAGGCCGGGGATCTTGAACGTCTTCCCCTTCACGAGGTCCCCGCAGATCGCCAGGATCGCCTCGAGCGGGACCTCCGTCGCCCCGATGTGCTGCGTGATCCCCCCCGCCTCCCGGGCGACGACGCTCGTCCCGCGGATCTGGTCCAGGAGGGAGGACTTCCCGTGGTCCACGTGGCCGAGGACGGAGACGATGGGCTGCCGGATGTACGCGCCCATGGGCGCGCTTCGTAGACGACGTGCCGTAATAGAACTTGCGGACCCCGCCCGCTCCCTATTCGTACAGCCAGGTCTCGTCGACGCGGGCGTACTCCAGGAGCTCCTCGGGCCTGAAGAACAGTCCGGTCTCCCGCTTCGCGGTCGCGACGGAGTCGGACCCGTGGATCAGGTTCCGGCCGATCTTGATCCCGAAGTCCCCGCGGATCGTCCCGGGCTCCGCCTCCGCGGCGTTCGTCTTCCCCATCATCTTGCGGACGACCGCGACCGCCTCGTCCCCTTCGAGGACGAGCGCCACGGACGGCGCGGACGTGATGTATTTCACGAGACCCGCAAAGAACGGCTTCCCCTTGTGCTCGAGGTAGTACGTCTCCGCGAGCTCCCTCGGGACCTTTGTCGTCTTCAGCGCGACGAGCTTCAGGCCCCGCCGCTCGAACCTCTCGAGGATCGCGCCGACGAGGGCCCGCTGGACCGCGTCCGGCTTCAGGAGGACGAACGTGCGCTCCCGGGGCACGGGGTCACGCCCCCTTCTTCGCCTTCTTCGCGGTCTTCGCCTCGACCTTCGGGGCCTCCTCCTCGTCGCCGCCCCGGCGGCCCTTCACCCGCTTCGCCTCTTCGTCGAGCCACCGCTTCAAGGTGTTCCGGCCCTGCGGCGTCACCAGGAACGACATGAACTCCTGCACATCGACCTTCTCGACGTGCTTCCCGCCGTGCTTCTTCCGGTACCACGGGGTGATCTGCACCCTCAGGGGGTCCGAGTTCGCGAACGTCGCGAAGTGGCGCTCCGCGTCCGCCCGCGCGAGGCCCGGGCCGAGGCGATGGTCGATGAGGTCGATCACGTCCGCGGGGATCGCCTTCCCCTTCGGGGCCTCCGCGGAAAGGAGCTCCCCCGCCCCCGGCTCCGCCACCCCGGGCACCGCGGGGGGGGCCTCCTCCTCGACGAGCCCCTTCGCCCGCCGGAAGTGCTTCGTCCACGGGGTCCACCGGGCCTGGCGCCCGAGGTTCAGGAGGTTCCGCTCGCACTTGCTCGAGCAGAAGAAGTAGATCGTCCCGTCCCGCCGGATGAACATCTTCCCCGTGCCGGGTTCGATGTCGTTCCCGCAGAACGAGCAGGGACGCGTGATTGGCACGAGATGATCACCTCACGCTCAGCTTGCGGGCCTCGCGGGCCGTCTCCCGGAGGACGAGGACGTCGCCGATCGCGATCGCCCCCTTCACGTTCCGGGTGATGATGCGGCCCTTGTCGGGCCCCGTCCGGACGCGGACCTTCACCTGGGTCGCCTCCCCCGTCATGCCCGTCCGGCCGACGATCTCGACGACCTCCGCCTCGAACCCTTCCTCTTCCGCCATCGCCGATCGACCCTACTTCTTGAGAGCACGGACCTTGTTCACGAGGTCGTCCAACATCGGCTTCGCCTTCCCCGGGTCGAGGATCGCGATGCTCGCGGTCGCCTTCCCGAGCCCGCACGCGACGCCCAGCTCCTGCTTCGAGGGGACGTACGCGTACGGGATCCCCTTCTCCTCGCACAGGAGGGGCATGTGGGCGAGGATCTCCTCCGGCTGGACGTCCTCCGCCATCACGACGAACTGGGCCTCGCCCCGCTCGACGAGCTTCGTGACTTCGTTCGTCCCCTTCCGGATCTTGCCGCTCTCTTTCGCGACCTCGACGACCTGGTAGATTTTGTCGGTGAGGTCCTTCGGAACCTCGAACCGCACGTAGATGGCCTTCGCCATTAGAGACCTCCTTCAGTTCTTCCGAACTTCACGATTCATCGGGCTCTCTGAGAAGAGCGGTCGTCGAGAACTCCTATCCTATTAAAGGCTTTGCGGGCGCCGCCCGGGACGAGAACGAGGTACGACGCCACCAGCACTCTTATCCCCGCGGGAGGGGCTCGGCGGAGGATCATGGACCCTCGCCGGCTCCGGTTCGTCGTGGCGGGAGTCGCCCTCCTGGTTATCGCGGGGATCGCGTTCGCCGTCTCGTACAGCTCCGGATCCCGACAGTCCACGTTCAGCTTCGGTCCCGATCTGCACTACCGGATCCCGGCGGACTTCGCCGCCGGGACGACGATCGAGGGGCAGTTCCGGGAGACGAGCGGGCGGGCCGTGAGTTTCTACCTGATGAGCAGCGCGCAGTACAGTTCGTACGTCGGTGGCACGTGGATCGGGAGCCTGTACGGCGTCGGCGAGGCGATCTCGTCCTCGATCTCGTACACGACCCCGGTGCGGGACACGTATTACCTCGTGTTCTTCCACGGGACCGGGATCAACGACACCCAGACGGTGAACTTCGAGTGGGGGTTCCGGACCGTGAGCGTCCCGCTCCTCGTCGCGGGTGTCGCGTTCGTCGTGCTCGCGGTCTACGACTTCTATGTCGCGTTCGGGCGAGCGCCCTCGGGTTCGACGGCGCCCCCCTCCGGAGAGTCGCCGAAGGGGCCCGATCTCCCGGGTCCGTGAGCACCGCCCTGTCATCGAGGATGCGTCGACGAGTGGCTCGTGGACGGAGCCTCCCTCCAGGAAACGAAGTGCGCGTACGTCCGCCGCGCCGTCGTCGGGCCACAGGTATCCTTACGTAAGGATACTTCCCGGGGAGCCCGACCCGCGCGCACCGTCGTGGCGCTTCGCTCGTCCAAGGAAACTAACCGTGGGCCCGCCGGCGGGGTTTCCGTGCGCTCGGCTTCCCCGCCACGGCGCTGAGAAGATCCCGTCGCGTGTCCCGAAGCGTCGGCCGGAACTCCCGCGCGACCCGGAGGTGCCGGAGGTCCACGTCCGCGATCACGACGTCCTCCTCGAAGTCCTTCCCCCGTCCGAGGTCCTCGCCCCGCGGCCCGATCGCCTGGGTCCCGCCCTGGAACACGATGTTCAGCTCCGTCCCCACGAGGTTCCCGTAGAGGACGAAGACCGTGTTCTCGATCGCCCGCGCCGGGAGGATCTTGTCGAAGAACGGCTTGCTCGTCGCGGGGCTCGCGCTGATGATCGCGAGCGCGTCCGCGCCCTGGAGCGCGTACGCCTTCGCGAGCTCCGGAAAGAACGCGTCGTAGCAGATCAGGAGCCCGAGCTTCCCGAGCCTCGTCTCCGCGAGGACGGGGTCGGAGCCCCGCCCGAAGTACAGCCCCTCCTCGAAGGGCCCGAAGTTCGCGGGGTGGATCTTCCGGTACCCCCACACCTCCCCGTCCGGCGCGACGAGGACGCTCGTGTTGAACAGGTAGCGCCCCTTTGTGTCCCGTTCCGGCATCCCGACGAGGACGTGCGTCCCGTACTCCGACGCGATCTTCGAGAGTCGATCCGTGGCGGGACCCGGGACCGTCTCCGCGAGGCGCGGGAACGCGTCCCGGGCCATGTACCCCGTGAGGAACAGCTCCCCGAAGATCGCGAGGTCCGCCGCCGCCTTCGCGACCGTCTTCTCGATCCTCGAGAGGTTCGCCTCCTTGTCCAAGAGCTTCGGCGCGAGCTGCGCGAGGGCGACCTTCATGCCTTCTTCCCCTTTGCCCGGGCCCGGCCCGCCTCTAGGGCGCGGTCCTTCGACACCCGCTGTGCCCACGTGGAGAGGAACAGTCCGAACCCGAGGAACGGGAGGAGGACGAGGAACCGGAACTGGATCTCCGGGAGGTATGTGAGGAAGAGGATCGCGGCGCCCGTGAGAATCACGGCGATCGCGGCCCAGTACTGCCACGGTTTCGGGACGTCGATCCGGACCGCGGTCCGGCCGCACGTGTGGCACGACTCCCGCTCCATCGTCGCGAGCGCCGACACCGCGTCGCAATACGAGCAGTACACGAGCTTCACGGATGCACGAGCCCCCGCCCCCGGTAAAAGGGTTTCCCCGCCCACAACGTTTATGCCGGTCCCGCTCTTAGCGCGACCCCGCGCTCCCGTAGTCTAGCGGCCAAGGATGGAAGCCTCTCGAGCTTCCGGCACGGGTTCGAATCCCGTCGGGAGCACTATCCCCGTAGGGTCGATACAAGTCCCGCGAGTTTAGGTTTGACTTTGAACTCGCCCCCTGTTCCCGCTGATTCCCGGTCGGACAGCCGGGGCACTTTCCTGTTGCCGCTCGCGCTCGTTCGATCCCTTTTCCTTTTCAACGTGATCCTGGTGGGATGACCGCTAGGACGTCCCACGGGTACGAGCTCACCGCGGTCCGCGGCTCACACGGTGATGACGACTTTTCCTCGCGCGTGTCCCTCTTCGAGATAGCGGATCGCCTCAGGGGTCTCACTCAACGGGTACGTTCGGTCGATGACCGGAGTGACCTTCCCGGCTTCCATGAGCTCCTTCAGAACAATCAGGTCGTCCTTGTCGACATTCGCGATGAAGAAAAGGAATCGCTGGTTCACGAACCGTGACAGGACGACCGCCCAGAGCGCGCGATCCATGGGCCGGATCCAACGACCGCTCGGCCCTCCGACCATCACGTACGTCCCATCCCGGGTGAGCGCCCGCCTGCACGCCAGCAGCGACTGCGTTCCGCCCATATCGACGATGAGGTCGAAACGCGGCCCACCCTTCGTGAAGTCCTCCCGGGTGTAGTCGATGACACGGTCGGCGCCGATCGATCGGACCATGTCCACGTTCCTCGTGCTGGTCGCGGCGGTCACGTCGGCTCCGAACGCCTTCGCAAGCTGCACCGCGAACGTGCCCACGCCTCCCGCCGCGCCATTGATCAGGACCCTCTGCCCCGGCTGAACCTTTCCCTTATCGCGAAGAGCCTGGAGGGCGGTGCATCCCGCGACGGGTATGGCCGCGGCTTGCTCGAACGTCAGGTTGGCCGGCTTCAGCACCAACTTGTCCTTTCGTGCGCAAACGTACTCCCCGAAGGCGCCGCCGCGCGTGCCGAACACCTCATCACCGGGTCGAAACTGCGTCACATTCTTGCCAACCGCCTCAACGCGCCCCGCCACGTCGACGCCCATGCCCCTGCTCTTGGGTTTGCGCAGTCCTTCTGACATGCGGACGAGGTACGGAAGGCCTCTCATGACGTGCCAGTCAAGTGCGTTGACGGAAGCCGCGCGAACCCGCACGAGCACGCGGTCATCGTCGAGCACCGGCTTGTCGATGTCCTCGAGTTCCAAAACATCCGGTGAGCCGTACTTGCGGTGGACGATCGCTTTCATGTGGGGCTTCGTCCTTGGCTGAACGATCGCGAGGTTTCCGCGCTACGGGTTTTCATTGGGGATCATGGTCCACATTGATGACCACATGTCTCTTTTTTGTGTCCTGTTTCGACATACCTGTGCGCCCCGGCAGTCTGTTCTAACGGATAGCGTCGTCACTCCGCCCGAGTTACAGAACGGGCTTTCACTTCCGTGCGCGCTCGACCATCCCCATCAGGAGGACGCCTCCGAGGAACACCCGCCGGTCGAACGTCGCGGGCAGGTTCTGGGCCTGGATCTCCCAGACGTCGCCGATGATCTTGAACTGCTGGTTGATCGTCGCGACGGGCTGCCCGCCGAGGGTCATCGTGAGCTTCTCCGGGATCAGCCCGCCCCCCGGGAGGTACTTCCGCGCGAGGCCGCGTCCCGTGGACTCCTTGATCTCCCCGATGAGGTTGTTGTACGGGTCCCGCATTTCCCACTCGTCCGCGATGAACGTCGACGTCAGGGCCCTCCGGCGGACGTACCCGAGGACCGCGTTCGTCGCGGAGTCGACGACCGCAAACGTGCCCCAGATGTCGAGGATCTGGGTCTGCCGGATCTGGAACAGCTCCCGGGCCATGCTCTCGTCCGTGTACACCCGGATGTCCTCCTTGAGGCGGAGGAGCTTCTGCTTGCTGTACGCGAGCCGGGTCCCGGCCTGGTCCTCGATCCAGTACTGACCCGTGAGGGCGAGCACCTTCTTCCGGATTCGATAGAAGTTCAGGGTCCAGAGGGACGGGACCGCCTGGGCCACCACGGGCGCAGCGGCCTGTGCAGACGCGGAAGCTTGGGCAGGTGCCGCCGCCTGGGCGATCGCCGGGGTCTGCCCCGGGGGATAGTATCGCTGCTCCTTCGCACACCACCACTGGCTGTACTGCGCCACCCACTGGAGGGGCGCGCCGCACCCGGGACACGCGGTTGTCGACATCCCTCTCACCCCGCGGCGGGATACCCGGGGGGGGATTTAGCCTTTTCATCGCCGGACAGCGTTCGAACCCAGAGAGAGTCGGCGCGCCGTGTCCGTGGCCCCGATTTTCCGCGAGTGTGGGAACTCCCCGGGAGCGGAACCTTTCCGCATCTGGAGACCCGCGACATAAGCTATTTATAACGCGGTTATATAAGATTCACTGTACGCGGGGTAAAACGATTCCTAGCCCCCTGCGTTCGGAGTACCAGCATGGTCACAAAGGCGGAACTCGAGGAGAAGTACGCCACCGCCCAGGAGTACAAGCACGGGTTCGTCGCGGACATCGAGGAGGACATCCTCCCGATGGGCCTGAACGAGGACACCGTCCGGTTCATCTCCGAGAAGAAGGGGGAGCCGGGGTGGCTCCTCGACTGGCGGCTCCGCTCGTACCGGCACTGGCTCACGATGAAGGAGCCGAAGTGGGCGAACATCCACTACGGCCCGATCGACTACCAGGGGATCCACTACTACGCGGCCCCGAAGAAGAAGCCGGGGAGCATGAACGAGGTGGACCCGGAGATCCTGGCGATGTACGACCGCCTCGGGATTCCCCTCCAGGAGCGGGCGGCCCTCGCCGGGGTCGCGGTCGACGCGGTCCTCGACAGCGTCTCCGTCGCGACGACGTTCAAGGAGAAGCTGAACGAGCTCGGGATCATCTTCGGCTCGTTCTCGGACGCGGTCCGGGAGCACCCGGACCTCGTGCGGAAGTGGCTCGGGTCCGTCGTCCCGTTCAACGACAATTTCTTCGCGGCCCTCAACTCCGCGGTCTTCAGCGACGGCTCGTTCGCGTACGTGCCTCCGGGGGTGCGGTGCCCGATGGAGCTGTCCACGTACTTCCGGATCAACGCGCAGAACACGGGCCAGTTCGAGCGGACCCTGATCATCGCGGACAAGGGCGCGTACGTGAGCTACCTCGAGGGATGCCTGCCCGACTGGGAGGAGGTGTCCACGGGGGAATCGATGGTCCCGATCGCGGACGTTCAGCTCCACGACACCGTGCTGAACAGCGAGGGACGCGAGGTGGACGTCAATCGACTCATGACGCGGTACTACGAGGGGGGCCTTCTCGACATTACGCCACGGAGCACCGGGAACCGGTTCAGCGTCACGCCGGAGCACCCCGTTCTCGCGATTCGGCGGGAGAGGATTCGCAAGACCCTCCGCCGCAACGGGAGGTGGGCGGACCTCGATTCCGGGAAGCTCGCGAAGGCAGAGCCCGAATTCGTCCCCGCGGGGGATCTGCGGCCGGGCGACCTCCTGGTGTTCCCTGTAAACGAGATCTCACGGGAGGATCCAAGCCTTACGGACGAGTTCCTCGAGCTACTCGGTTACTACGTCGCCGAAGGCTGTGCGACGAGATTCAACGGGCACGACGCGGTGGAGTTCTCCTTGGGATCGCACGAAAAGCGGCTCATCGCGCGCATCGGCGAGCTGATTCACCATGTGACGGGCAAGAGTTACTCCGTCACCTATGACCGGAAGCGGCATGTAGCCTACGTCGTGGTGTACTCGACCGAGCTCGCGGCACGCATGGTGGAACATGGCGGGAAGTATGCCATCGGAAAGCGGTTCAGCAAGGTCGTGATGGACTTGCCCCCCGCCCGCCAGAAACTCGTCATCGACGCCTACATCGAGGGGGACGGGAGCGTGCGGCCCCGCCCGAGCAAGTCAGGAAAACTCGTCGGGGTCCGCGCATGCACGGTGTCCCGCCAGCTCGCGTTCCAGCTCCAGGAGCTCTTCGCGCGCCAGGGGATCTTCGCGTTCATCAACACCCGCGGAGCGTTCGACGAGACGATGAAGGACGGCCATCTGGTCCGTCACAAGAAGCGCTACTGGGTCATCCACCACAGGAACACGCGCGGTAAATCGGTGAAGCCCCGGGATGGGTATTTCCTGGTCCCCGTTCGAAGCGTCGCACGGACCCCCTACGCAGGCTACGTCTACAACTTCGAGACATCGGGGGACCCGCACACGTACCTCGTGAAGGGGTTCGCCGTGCACAACTGCACTGCCCCGATGCGGGACGAGAACCAGCTCCACGCCGCGGTCGTCGAGCTCATCGCCCTGGACGACGGCGAGGTGAAGTACTCCACGATTCAGAACTGGTACCCCGGCGACAAGAACGGGAAGGGCGGGATCTACAACTTCGTGACGAAGCGCGGGAAGGCGCTCGGGAGGAACTCGAAGATCTCCTGGACCCAGGTCGAGACGGGGAGCGCGATCACGTGGAAGTATCCCAGCTGCATCCTCCAAGGGGACAACTCCGTGGGCGAGTTCTACTCCGTCGCCGTCGTGAACAACCATCAGCAGGCGGACACGGGCACGAAGATGCTCCACATCGGGAAGAACACCCGGAGCACGATCATCTCGAAGGGGATCAGCGCGGGGCTCGGCCAGAACACGTACCGGGGCCGGGTGCAGATCCACAAGGGGGCGGTGAACGCCCGGAACTACTCCCAGTGCGACTCCCTCCTCCTGGGGGACAAGTGCGGGGCCCACACGTTCCCGGACATCGAGGTGAACGAGCCCACCGCGCAGCTCGAGCACGAGGCGACGACCTCGAAGATCGGGGACGACCAGCTCTTCTACTGCCAGCAGCGGGGGATCACGCCGGAGGACGCGACGAACATGATCGTGAACGGCTTCTGCAAGAAGGTGTTCCTGAACCTTCCGATGGAGTTCGCCGTGGAGGCGCAGAAATTGCTCGCGGTGAGCCTGAACCTCGAGGGTACGGTCGGCTGAACGCCCCTGCGATGGGGAGGAATCCACGATGGCCCTGCTCGAAGTCAAGGGATTGCGCGCGAAGGTCGGCGACCGGGAGATCCTGAAGGGCGTCGACCTCACCGTGAACGTCGGCGAGGTCCATGCGATCATGGGGCCGAACGGCTCCGGGAAGAGCAGCCTCGCGAATGTCCTGGCGGGCCGGCTGAACTACGAAGTGACCGGGGGCAAGGTCCTCTACGAGGGGAAGGACCTCCTCACGATGAAGCCGGAGCTCCGCGCCCGTGAGGGGCTCTTCCTCGCCTTCCAGTACCCGGTCGAGATTCCCGGCGTGGGGAACGCGTACTTCCTGAAGTCGGCCCTCAACTCGATCCGCCGGCACCGCGGGCAAGAGGAGCTCGACGCGATGGACTTCATGAGCATCGTGAACGAGAAGATGAAGCTCTTGGGGCTCGACGAGAGCTTCCTGGGCCGCTCCTTGAATGATGGCTTCTCCGGCGGGGAGAAGAAGCGGAACGAGATCTTCCAGATGGCGGTCCTCGAGCCCCGCCTCGCGGTCCTCGACGAGACGGACTCCGGCCTCGACATCGACGCCCTCCGGATCGTCGCGAATGGCGTGAACACGATGCGGGCGAGGGACCGGGCGATCGTCGTCGTCACGCATTACCAGCGGATACTGAATTACATCACGCCGGACTTCGTCCACGTCCTCGTGAACGGGCGGATCGTGAAGTCCGGCGGGCGGGAGCTCGCCCTCGAGCTCGAGAAGCGGGGGTACGGCTGGGTCGAGGAGGACGCCTCCCGGACCCCGGCCGCGGTCTCGTAGGCCTGAGGTGATGGGATGTCGGACGTCGCGGACCCTCGCGAACCCTACCTGTCGGACTTCGCCCGCCTCGAGCGGGAGCACTTCAAGGACGACCCCGCGTGGCTCCACGAGACCCGGAGGAAGGCGCTCGCTCGGTTCCGGGAGGTCGGATTCCCGACCCTGAAGCACGAGATGTGGAAGTACACGAACGTCGCCCCGATCGCGAGGACCCGATTCGTCCCCGCGGCGACGGTCCCCGGGAACGGACTCTCCGCGGAGGCCCTCGGACCCGTCGTGTTCGGGAAGTTCGAGGGCAGCGAGCTCGTGTTCGTGAACGGCAGGTTCTCCCGCTCCCTCTCCTCCGTGCGAAACCCGCCGGACGGCCTGTGGCTCGGGAGCCTCGCGGAGGCCCTGCGGGAGGACCCGGCGGACGTCCAGCGGTACCTCGCGAGGACGGCGCCGTACGACGCGAACCCGTTCACCGCCCTGAACACCGCGTTCCTCCAGGACGGGGCTTTCATCCACGTCCCGCGGGGGAAGGTCGTCGGAGAGCCGATCCACCTCCTGTTCGTCTCCACGTCCCAGCCGGAGCCCGCCGCCGCGTATCCCCGGAACCTCATCGTCGTCGAGGAGGGCGGGCAGGTCACGGTCACGGAGAGCTACGCGGGGCTCGACGCGGGCGTGTACCTCACGAACGCGGTCACGGAGGCGATCGTGAAGGAGGGCGGCGTGCTCGACCATTACAAGCTCCAGCGGGAGAGCGAGCGGGCGTTCCACTTCGCGACCCTGGAGATCGAGCAGGGCCGCGGGACGAACGTCTCCGACGGCTCATTCTCCCTCGGAGGGGCCCTCGTGCGGAATGACGTGAACCAGCGGTTCACCGCGGAGGGCGGGGAGATCGCGATGAACGGCCTCTTCTCCGTCACGGGCGTGCAGCACGTGGACAACCACACCCGGATCGACCACCTCGTCCCGCAGTGCACGAGCCGGGAGCTGTACAAGGGGATCCTGGACGGCCGCGCCCGCGGCGTCTTCTACGGGAACATCATCGTCCACCCGGGCGCACAGAAGACGAACGCGGTCCAGTCGAATAAGAACCTCCTGCTCTCGAAGGAGGCCCTCGTCGACAGCATCCCCGGCCTCCAGATCTACGCGAACGACGTGAAGTGCAGGCACGGGTCCACGACGGGGCAGATCGACGAGGACTCCGTCTTCTACCTGAGGTCCCGCGGGATCGACGGGGAGACCGCGAGGGCGATCCTCACGTACGCGTTCGCGCGGGAGGTCGTCGACCTGATCCAGGTCCCCGCGATGCGGGCGACCCTCGGCGTCCTCCTGCTCTCCCGCCTCCCGAACAGCGAGGCGGTGCGGGAGGCCTTATGAGCCCCCGCCGGGATGCCTCCGCCGGAGCCCGACCCGTCGGGATGGAGGCTCGGTGATGGCGGACCTGAAGGAGCTGTACCAGGAGCAGATCTTGGACCACAGCAGGAACCCCCGGAACTTCCACAAGCTCGAGCCCGCGGACCGCACGGCCCTCGGGCGGAACCCGCTCTGCGGGGACCAGTTCATCGTGTACCTCCGGATGGAGGGGGACCGGATTGCGGAAATCGGCTTCGAGGGTCAGGGGTGCGCGATCTCGAAGTCCTCCGCGTCGATGATGACCGTGGCCGTGAAGGGGAAGACGGAGGACGAGGCGGAGCACCTCTTCGACCGGTTCCACGATCTCGTGACGGGGAAGGAGGCGGACCCGGAGTCCCTCGGGAAGCTCGCGGTCTTTCAGGGCGTCTCGGAGTTCCCGATCCGCGTGAAGTGCGCGAGCCTCTCCTGGCACACCCTGAAGGCGGCCCTCGAGGCGAAGGGGAGCATCTCCATGGAGTGAGGGCCGTGGCAGCCTCGGATCCGGGTCGCAGGATTAAAGGGGTGGGAGCCGTATCGCGGAGCCACCTCGGGCAGGGGAGGCCATGGCCTCGAAGACGAAGCTCCTAATGAACGTCGAGAAGATCCGGGAGGACTTCCCGATCCTCTCCCGCACGGTCCGCGGGAAGCCCCTCGTGTACCTCGACAGCGCCGCGACGTCCCAGAAGCCGAGGGCCGTGATCGACTCCGTCTCGGACTTCTTCAGCCGGTACAACGCGAACGTCCACCGGGCGATCTACGAGCTCGGGGAGGAGGCGACGCGGGAGTACGAGGGCGCGCGGGAGAAGATCGCCCAGTTCATCCACTCCCGGTCCCCGAACGAGGTCGCGTTCACGAAGTCGACGACGGAGAGCCTGAACACGATCGCGTACGGCTGGGGGATCAAGGGGAAGCTGCGGGAGGGGGACGAGATCGTCTCCACGGTGATGGAGCACCACTCGAACCACATCCCGTGGTTCTTCGTCCAGGACGCGAAGGGCGTGAAGATGAAGTGGGTCGGGATCAGCGACGACGGGGCCCTCCGGATGGAGGACTACGACGAGATGATCACGAAGCGCACGAAGGTCGTCACGGTCACCCAGTGCTCGAACGTCCTCGGGACGATCAACCCCGTCCAGGAGATCGCGAAGCGGGCCCACGAGGTCGGCGCGATCTGCGTCGTGGACGCCGCCCAGAGCGTGCCCCACATGGCCGTGGACGTCCAGAGGATCGACTGCGATTTCCTCGCGTTCAGCGGGCACAAGATGCTCGGCCCCACGGGGATCGGCGTCCTGTACGGGAAGGAGGAGCGGCTCCAGGAGATGGAGCCCCTGATGGGCGGGGGCGAGATGATCCGCGAGGTCCATCTCGGCACCGCGAAGTGGAACGACATCCCGTTCAAGTTCGAGGGCGGCACCCCGAACATTGCGGGGGCGATCGGCCTCGGGGTCGCCGTGGACTACCTGAACAAGATCGGGATGGACAACGTGCGTCGGCACGAGGTCGAGCTGACGGAGTACGCGCTCGACGTTCTCTCCGACGTGAAGGGATTCCACGGGTTCGGGCTCCGCGACGCCTCCCGCCGCAGCGGCGTGATCTCGTTCACCCTCGGCGACGTCCACCCGCACGACATCGCCTCGATCCTGGACGTCGAGGGGATCGCGATCCGCTCGGGCCACCACTGCGCCCAGCCCCTGATGGAGCGGCTGAACGTCCCCGCCACCGCGCGGGCGTCGTTCTACGTGTACAACACGCCCGAGGAAGTGGACCGCCTCGCGGCGGGCCTCCGGAAGGTGCTGGACGTCTTCGCGTAAGGTCCCCGCCGGATCCCGAAACGAACGGGGCGATTCCATGAAGGTCGATGCATCGGAGGACGTCGGTCGCGTCGCGTCCCTCGGAGGCGGGCCTCCGGTCCAGATCGCCAAGGCAGTGGTCGAGGCCATCAAGCGAGACGGCCGTGAGACGTATCCGGAAGAGGGGTGCGGGTATCTCATCGGTCCGGACGCGACGCCGAGGCGGATCGACGAGTTCCGCGCCGCGAGGAACATCGAGACGGAGGACCGCGACCTCCGGTACAGGGTGGACCCCGCGGAGACCCTGCGCGTGACGAAGGAGCTCGCGGGGTCGGGCCGCGAAATCCTCGGGTTCTACCACTCCCACCCGGACCATCCCGCCCGCCCGTCCGCAACGGACCTCGAGCGGGGGTTCACGTGGTACACGTACGTGATCGTCGCGGTGGAGAAGGGGAGGCCCGTGGACCTGCGGGTGTGGAGCCTCGACGACCGGGACGGGAAGAGGTCGTTCCGGGAGGTGGAGATTGACCTGGTCTAGGCGGGGGACCGGGGAGCCGTTCACGATCACCCCGGAGGAGCTCAAGGCGAAGATGGACCGCGGCGAGGCCGTCGTCCTCGTGGACGTGCGGGAGGAGGATGAGTGGGCGGTGAACCGGATCGAGGGTGCGACCCTGATCCCCCTCATGACCCTCCCGCAGCGGGCGAGAGAGCTTGACCCGAAGACGGAGGTCGTCGCGTACTGCAAGATGGGCTCCCGCTCCGAGCAGGCTGTCCTCTACCTGCGGCGGCTCGGCTTCGACAAGGCGAAGAACCTCGAGGGCGGGATCGACGCGTGGATCCAGCGGGTGGACCCGAGTGTCCGCTCGTATTGAGGGACGGAATCGCCCCGCGGAACCGGGAGGGAACGTCTAAATAACCGGGGGCGGGTTCGAGGGCCCCCCCCGGTGCCTCCATGG
>Ga0184623_10000221_pt1 | contig 23773 bp, 17 predicted proteins | sample PLM1_100_b1_FD_133138 | JGI IMG/M metagenome (GOLD analysis project Ga0184623, IMG submission 133138) | Groundwater sediment microbial communities from an aquifer in East River, Colorado, USA - PLM1_100_b1 | ecosystem: Environmental > Terrestrial > Soil > Riparian zone | place: USA: East River... | reverse complement strand
GTCCGGTCGTGTTCACCATCGACTCGATATCGTCGATGCGAAAGACTCGATTATTCTCCGCGACATACAAGGAACCGTCTTTGAATGCCACGCCGTTGGGCGTATTCAGGCCGAGTGCGATGGCGATGACCTGGTCCGCTTTGTTGTCCTTATTGCGATCCGGCAGCGCGTAAACACTGCCGGCCTCTTGCGTGCCGACGTACAAGATCCCTGATGGACTGAGCGTCATCTCCCGAGGATTCTGAATGCCTTCGGCGAACAGACTGATAGTGAACCCCGGCGGCAGCTTGATATTTTCCAACGGGAGTCTGGACTGACCTTGACCGGGTGGAGCGATCCAAAGAGACGCGAGACCCATCACCACGACGGTTGTCAGCACGGCGCGATGATGACGAGAAAACATGATCACGGCACCCTCCGTTCTTCAGCAGTACTCAGTGCTCGGCCGGTCTAGAGAGCCGCTCTACCGCGCGTCGCTGGCGTCCTGGTAGACGCGGGTCTTTTGGACCCGCCTTTTGTGCGAGAATTCTGACATGACCAAGAAGCCCTTGTTCTCGCTGCTGGCTGCCTCGGCGCTCGTGGGATCGACCGCAGGCGCCCAGCGGACAACGCTGCCCGACGCCTCCGCGCTCACCGCGATGGCCGCACGATTTGCGCCCGTGGACGTTCGCGCGGACCTGTCGCGCATGCCCGTTAACGAACGGCGTGCGCTGGCCACGATCGTTGACGCAAGCCGCGTCATGGATGCGCTGTTCCTCCGCCAGGTCTGGGCCGGCAATGAGGCGCTGCTCCTGGATCTGCTCAAGGACGATAGCCCGCTTGGACGCGCGCGGCTACACTATTTTCTGATCAATAAGGGACCGTGGTCGCGGCTCGATCAGAACGCCGCTTTCCTGCCGGGCGTTCCGTCGAAGCCTGAGTCAGCCAATTTTTACCCGGCCGGCGCAACCAAGGCCGAGATTGAGGGCTGGCTGCTGAAGACACTCTCGGAGGCCGATCGGGCGCGCGCGACCGGTTTCTTTACCACGATCCGCCGTGCACCGGCCGGCGGAGCGCCATTCATGCTCGTCCCGTACAGCGTGGAATATCAGGGTGAGCTGGCGCGCGCAGCCGAGTTGTTACGGCAAGCCGCGGCGCTCACCACGCAGCCCACACTCAAGCGGTACCTGACCACTCGCGCCGACGCGTTCCTGAGCAACGACTATTACGCAAGCGATGTCGCCTGGATGGAGCTCGACGCCAGCATTGAGCCCACGATTGGCCCGTATGAGGTGTACGAAGACGAGCTGTTCAATTACAAAGCGGCGTTCGAAGCCTTCATCACGGTGCGCGATGACGCCGAGACGCAAAAGCTGACGAGGTTTGGAGCCGAGTTGCAGGACATCGAGAATCATCTGCCCATCGAGCCGCGCTATCGCAACCCGAAGCTTGGCACGCTGGCGCCAATCCGCGTCGTCAATGAGCTCTTCGCTGCAGGCGACGGGAATCGTGGCGTGCAGACGGCCGCGTTCAATCTCCCGAACGACGAACGCGTCATCAGGGAGAAAGGCTCTAAGCGCGTCATGCTGAAGAACGTGCAGGAGGCGAAGTTCAATCTGGTGCTGATGCCGATTTCGAAGGTGGCGCTGCCGGCTGCGGTGCAATCGGACGTGGCCTTTGACGCCTTCTTCACACACATCCTCATGCACGAGCTCATGCATGGTCTGGGGCCTCATGACCTGAGGGTCAACGGGCGATCGACGACCGTGCGTCAGGAGCTGAAGGAAACCTACAGCGCGATCGAGGAAGCGAAGGCCGACATCTCCGGACTGTTCGCGCTGCAGTACCTTGTCGACAAGGGCGTCCTCGACAAGAGCTTCGATCGGACGATGTACACGACGTTTCTGGCGTCAGCGTTTCGCTCGATTCGCTTCGGTATCAGCGAAGCGCACGGCAAAGGCATTGCCGTGCAGCTCAACTACCTGATGGATGCCGGAGCTGTGAACGTCGCGAGCGATGGAACATTCAGCGTCGTGCCGGCGAAAGTCAAGGACGCCGTGAGCAGCTTGACGCGCGACATCATGACGCTGCAGGCAGAAGGCAGCTACGCCAAAGCGAGCGACCTGTTGAAGCGGCTTGGGGTTGTGAGACCGCCGGTACAAACAGTGCTGGATCGACTTCAGCGGGTGCCGGTCGATATCGAGCCGAAGTTCACGACGGCCGAGCAGCTGCGCACCGAATAACGATCAACGCTGAGGACGCGGAGGGCGCGAAGGACGCAGAGGTATTCCGAAATTAAGAATTCTTTGCGACCTCTGCGAACCTCTGCGGCCTCTGCGTTGAAACGGCGTAGGGGGGGCGACTAGCGGCGCGAGGCGTTGGGCTAATTGATCGAACACGCTCCGGGGCCGCGGGGATCCCCGCAGCTGCCGCATGGCCCTGGAGACGCTGAGAAACTCGACTTCGGAGCAGCCGTACCGACAGCAAACACCGACAACATCCGCTCGAGTTGTTCACTTTGACATGACGGGCACGACGCTTTCGCTGAGCCGTTCACCAGCGCCTCGAACCGCTGCCCGCATTGGGTGCATTCGTACTCGTAAATAGGCATGCGTCTATTGTACCTGTCTTTCACCGTCACTGCCTGCGCCCCATGGCGATGCGCAGACCGACCGCCATGCCGAGATGGAAAGCGGCTTCCTGATGCAGCCAGATGTGGCGGGCCAGGTTATCGACCAGCTCGTCGACCAGCTCACGGTTCGTGTCGCTTAATGCCTGCTTGATCTGGTTGACAAGTTCCTCCTGCCGCTCCAGGCTCACCGGTTCGAACAGCTCGTCTTCGTGCAGCGCGTCGAGCAGCTCGCTGTACTCGCCCTCGCACTGATCTTCAATGTCGCTGAAGCTGGGAAACTGTCGAGCCTCGCCCTCGATCTCCACTCTGTCGGCGCCGGCCCTGGCGATGTCCATCAGATCATCAGAGGTTGGGGACATTTGATCATCCTCGTGGTGGTCAGTTGGCAGTTTTCAGTTTCGCAGTTCTCGGAGTTGCATCGCCGCCCACTGCGTTGGCAGAGCAGACAGCTGACAACTGGTCACTGATTACCGAAAGCTACGGTAACAGAAGCCGAACGTGCACGCCAGCAGACAACGGGCTAAAATGCCGAGCATGCGCGTATCACACCGCTTAGTCGTCCTGGCCGCAGCGCTCGCGCTGGCCGTGGCATCGCCGACTACTCAATCCTCCACATTCGACACATATTTCACCGGTGGAACGATGCGCCTGGACTACGTCCATTCAGGCGGGCTGGGTCAGGAGATTGTCGCACTCGACCGCGTCGTCTCCGACAACCCGTGGCCGGGCAGCCGTACGCGCCTCGTCGACGATCTCAATCTCGGCAAGTACCTGTTCGAAGTCATCGATCGCACGACGAATCGCACGATCTACTCGCGCGGATTTGCGTCCATCTATGGGGAGTGGGAGACGACGCCGGAGTATCGACAGGTGCACCGATCGTTTCATGAGTCGCTGCGCTTCCCGTGGCCGAAGGCGCCCGTCCAGGTTGTCCTCAAGAAGCGGGACGCTGACAACAGCTTCCATGAGTTCTGGTCGACGGTCGTCGATCCGGAGTCGCGCTTCGTCAATCGGGCGGATCCTCCACCGATCGGGTCGGTGTGGGCCTTGTTCGAGAATGGCCCGCCCGCGCAGAAGGTCGACCTCCTTCTCATCAGCGAAGGCTACACGACGGCCGAGATTCCGAAGTTTCACGCCGACGCCAAACGACTGGTCGATGCGCTGTTTGCGGTGGAACCGTTCAAGAGCCGCAAGAACGAGTTCAACGTTCGCGGTCTCGATCTTCCGTCGTCTCAATCGGGCGTCAATCGCCCGCAGGTCGACTCGTTCCGTCGAACCCCGATTTCCGCCGAGTACAACATCTTCGACTCCGAACGGTACGTGCTTACGCTGGACAATCGCGCGCTGCGCGACGCCGCAGCGATGGCCCCCTATGAATTCGTCGAGATTCTGGTCAACGAAAAGCAGTACGGCGGGGGAGGCATTTTCAATTTCCAGGCGACCGCCGCCGTGGACACAGGGTTCGGCGAGTACGTGTTCGTCCACGAGTTCGGACATCACTTCGCGGGCCTCGCCGATGAGTACTACACGTCGGACGTCGCGTACGAGACCGGCGCGGCGGAACATCCCGAGCCCTGGGAACCGAACATCACGGCGCTGCACGACGCAGCCAAACTGAAGTGGCGCGATCTCGTCGAGCCCGGCACACCGTTGCCGACGCCCTGGGACAAGGACGCGTACGAGGCCAGGAGCCGGGAAGCACAGGCGCGACGACGCGATCTGCTCGCCAAGCATGTCGCGGAAACCGAAATCGACCAGCTCTTCCGAGAACGGATGGACTGGGAGATGAAGTCTCTGGCGTCGATGACGTATTCCGGCAAAGTGGGTGCGTTCGAAGGAGCGGGCTACGAAACGAAGGGGTTGTACCGCCCCGAGACCGATTGCATCATGTTCACGCGCGACCCGGTCGGCTTCTGCCGCGTCTGCCGCCGCGCGATTGGACGGATCGTTGATTTGTATGCGGAACCGTAAGTAATGAGTACTTTCATCTGATGTTCGATCAGTCCTTCGTCTCACAGCTCGAGCAGATCGTCGGCTCTCACGGCCTCGTGCAGGATCCGAATGAGCTGACTGTCTATGAGTCCGATGGTCTCGCCAGATTTCGCTCGACTCCAGCCATCGTGGCGCTGCCAAACTCGGCCGCGGAGGTGCAGCAAATCGTGCGACTGTGTCACGAGCATAGCGTGCCATTCGTGGCTCGCGGTCACGGAACCGGCCTGTCCGGCGGTGCGTTGCCGGCGAAGGATGGCGTCCTCATCGTGCTGACGCGGCTCAATCGGATTCTCGATATCGACATTCCGAACCAGCGCATCACTGTCGAGCCGGGCGTGATCAATCTCGAAGTGACCCGACAGGTCGCTCCGCATGGCTACTACTACGCGCCGGATCCGTCGAGTCAGCTCATCTGCTCGATCGGCGGTAACGTGGCGGAAAATTCAGGCGGTGCCCACTGTCTCAAATACGGCTTCACCGTTCACCACGTGCTCGGTCTCGAAGCCGTGCTGCCGAACGGCGATATGATCCATGTCGGTGGTCCGGCGCTGGATCCGCCCGGCCTCGATCTCATGGGCGTGATTGTCGGTTCCGAGGGCACGCTCGCCGTCGTGACGAAGGTCACACTGCGACTCTTGCGAAGACCGGAAGCTGTTCAGACATTACTGGCGGCGTTTGATTCGACCGAAGCGGCGGGAAATGTCGTGTCCGACATCATCGCCGCCGGAATCATTCCTGCAGCCGTGGAGATGATGGACCGTTTGACCCTCGAGGCGGCCGAGGCCGCGGTGCATCCGAATTTTCCAGATGCTGAAGCGGTTCTCATCGTCGAGCTCGATGGTCCGAAGAGCGAGGTCAGTGAGCTTTTTGTGCTGGTGGAACAGCGGTGCCGGGCGCGGAACGCACACGCGGTCGAAGTGGCACGCACTGAGGAGCACCGGGCGCGCATCTGGATGGGGAGGAAGGCCGCGTTTGCTGCGATGGGACGTGTGTCTCCCAACTACTACGTGCAGGATGGAGTGATTCCCAGAACCAGGCTGCCGGAAGTATTGAAGCGCATCCGGGCGCTCGAACAGCGCTCCGGCCTGCGCATCGGAAATGTCTTTCATGCCGGAGACGGCAACCTTCATCCGCTCGTCTGCTATGACGAGGCGGTGCCTGGCCAGGGCGAGCTCGCAGAAGAGGTGGCATACGAGATTCTCATGTATTGTCTCGATGCGGGCGGATCGATTACTGGCGAGCATGGTGTGGGAGCCGACAAGACCAGAGCGATGGCGAAGATGTTCAGTCCCGATGATCTCGACATGATGCAGCAGCTCCGTTGCGCCTTCGATCCGGCGAATCTCTGCAACCCGGGCAAAGTCTTTCCCACGCCTCGTCTCTGCGGCGAAGTACCGGGTCCCTATCGTCAACATCCGGCCGAAAAAGCGGGGCTTGCCGAGCGATTCTGATGGGTACCAGCCGGTCCCTTCAGAGTCTCGTAGATACCGCTGCGGGCGTCGTCGGCGCTGACAGCGTTCGCGTTGCGACGCCGGACGATGCCTTCGATCACGTAAAGCCTCTCCTGGTTGTCGCGCCCCGCGATGCCGAGTCGGCCGGGGGCGTGCTGGCATGGGCGTCGCGCGACAAGGTGCCTCTCGTCATTCGTGGCGGCGGCACGAAACTCAGGTGGGGTCCGCTCACTCGCCCCGCTGACGTCATCCTGTCGACCGCACGCCTCACCAGCATCATCGAACATCGTTATGGCGATTTGACGGCGACCATTCAAGCTGGTGCGCCACTGGCAAAGGTGAACCGTCAGCTCAGCGCGCATCGCCAGTGGATTCCTCTCGATCCATCTCACGAAGCCGGCACGATCGGTGGCATTCTGGCCACGAACGACAGCGGTCCGCGGCGACATCGGTACGGTGCGCCGCGTGATCTGATCATCGGCATCACGGTTGCGCGCACCGATGGACGACTGGCGCGGTCAGGCGGCATCGTCGTCAAGAATGTTGCCGGCTACGACATGGGGCGCCTCATGACCGGATCGTTCGGCACGCTCGCGCTCATCGTTGATGCCACCTTCAAGCTGGTGCCGGTCGCACAGGCATCCCGCACCGTCGTCGTCACAGCACCGAGTACTGCTTTGCTGGGCAGTGTTCTTGCGGCCATTGTGTCCAGCCAAACGATGCCGACTGCGGTGGAGCTCGAGACGCCACCGGGGCGGTTCTTGGTGCGATTTGAAACCGTCGAACGAGCCGCGGAGCAACAAGCATCAGAGGTCGAGAATCTTGCGTTGTCGCGCGGTGCTCAGAGTGACATCGTTTCCGGCGCAGATGAGGCGGCGTTGTGGCAGGCACATGCTGCCCGGCCATGGAACAAGTCCGGGTGCGTCATCAAAGTCAGCACGCTCTTAGCGGAGATTCCATCTCTGCTCGACTGGCTGCGAGACGCAGAGGCAGGTTCTGACTGGGAGCTCGTGGGGCGCGCTGGGGTCGGGGTTTTGCTGCTGCGGCTCGATGGTGCAGACGACGAGCAGGAACGAGTCGCTATTCAGCTTCGAGCGCGCTTCAAACCAGGTGAGGGTCACGTGTCGGTGCTTCGGGCCAGCGCTGATCTCAAAAAACGGCTGGAGGCCTTCGGGTCAGTGGGCGATGCGCTCCCCTTGATGCAAACCATCAAGCGCCAGTTCGATCCTGCCGGCATCCTCAATCCCGGCCGCGGTCCCGGCGGCCTCTGATCGATCAATTGGCTCTGGCTCCAGCGTTCTCGGTCGTTGAGTCTGCTATTGCTTATGCGGAATAAAGCCCATAACACGGAAAACGAACAACGGAAAACGCGGAGGTCGCGGAGGTAAACTTCTGCCCCCAGAGTTCGCAGAAAAACCTTTAGATCATTCTCTGCGTCCTCTGTGACCTCTGCGTCCTTTGCGTTGAAAGACTGCGGAGGCTGGCACGAGGAGGTCTCAAAACTGAAAACGACATCAGCCCCGGCCGAACGTCGTCTTGACTTTCGACGGGTCAAAGGGCGGCACCCCGCGGATCGAGGCATCGACGAGTTCCACCAGATGCAGCATCGGCATCGTATGTCCTATCTCCTCGAGTTCCTTGCGCAGTTGCAGCAGGCATCCAGGATTGCTCGAGGCCACCGCGTCGGCGTCGGTCGCCAGGATGTTGCGCGCTTTGCGTGCGCCGAGGGCGTGTGCCGGTTCCGGTTCGATCAGGTTGTAGATGCCGGCCGAGCCGCAACATAGCGAACCCTCAGGAATCTCGAGCAGCGCCAGACTCGGAATCGTGCTGAGTACGCGTCGCGGTTGTGTGGTGATTCCCTGACCGTGCTGGAGGTGACAGGCGTCGTGGTACGCGACGCGCAAGTGGACCGGATGACGCGGCGCTTGTGGCTCGAGATCAGCCAGCACTTCCGAGATATCGCGGCAGCGCGCTGCCAGAGCCGCCGCGCGCGCCGCGTACTGCGGGTCGTCTCGCAGCAAGTAGCCGTACTCCTTCAGCGTGGATCCGCACCCAGCCGCATTCGTCACGATGACGTCGACGTCGGCCTCGTCGAACGCATCGATGAGTTGTCGGGCGGCGGCGAGCGCCTGCTTCTCCTGTCCCGCGTGCACCATGAGCGCCCCGCAGCATCCCTGGCGCTGTGGCACAATCACCTCGCAGCCCTCCGCTGACAGCACGCGTGCCGTTGCCGCATTCACATTCCCGAAAAATACCCGCTGCACGCATCCGAGCAACAGGCCCACTCGCAGCCGTCTCGTGCCTTGCGCCGGGATCACGGCGGGAAGCCTCGCCGACGACGCTGGCGACAATGAAGGTGCCAGCGATTCCATCGCCTGGATCCGTTGCGGCATCAACTTCAAGAGTCCGGAGCTTCTGATGAGTCGCTGCAGACCGGTACGCTGATAGATACGAAGGGGCCACGTCAGCGCACGGAGACGCGCCGGATACGGGAACAGCGCGAAAATCGCTTGTCGGAACAATCGATCGCTGAACGAACGTGGGGCGTGGCGCTCGAGCTGCGGGCGGACGGCCTCGATCAGGGCGCCGTATTTCACGCCGGACGGGCAGGCTGTGACGCATGCCATGCAGCCGAGGCACGCATCGAAGTGCTCGAGGTACGACTTCGTGAAGGCGGCCCGGCCTTCGAGCCCCATCCTCGTGAGGTAGATCCTGCCGCGAGGCGAATCCATCTCCTGGCCCCAGAGCACGTAGGTTGGACACGCCGGCAGGCAGAACCCGCAGTGTACACAGTCGTCGACGAGCTCGGGCGACGGGGGATGGTGCTCGTCGAAAATCCCTGAGGGTTGCTGAGCCACTTATCGATTCAAGGCAGTGAGGGCCGGAGCTTCAGCTCCGGTGCACCTGAATAGCGGTGCCCCCCGCCTGTGGCTGAATTATCGCACGGGAAAGAGCCTTAGCCCGTCAAGGACCGAGACGAGAATAGCAAGGGCCGATAAGCCGAGGCAGATCAACGCGCCGACGATATGGTCGATGCGCTCGGGGCGAAGCGGATCCAGCACACGCGCTGCCATATACCCGCCAGCAAACCCGCCGGCATGCGCGTAGTTGTCGATGCCCGGCATGATGAGCCCGAACACGAACAACGTCACGGCGTATCCGACCGCTTCGCTGCGAACCGCGCTGCTGCCGCCGCGTCGGCCGTAGTAGACCAGCGCGCCGAGCAGCCCGAAGATGGATGCCGATGCGCCAACCGTGAAGTTCGCGCCACGCAGAAAAAACGGAAGCGGTGTTCGAGCCAGATAAAATCCGGCCAGCGAACTCAACGTGAAGCCACAGATCCCCGCGACCGTGTAGATGATCACCATGCGGGCAGCGCCATAGATTTCTGCGGTTGCCGGACCAAGCTGCCGTACCCACAACATGTTGAACAGGATATGGAGGAAGCTGCCGTGCAGCCAGCTCGCACTGGCGACCGTCCACCAGCGGTCGGCGCCAAATACGGGAGTCGCGCCGCTGGCGCCAAACAGAAACAGGCTCTGAATGCTTGGGGCGAGGAATGACATGAGTCCAGTCATCTCGATGCCCGGTCCAGACATCACGAGCGTCGTGACATATAAGACGATGCACGCGCCGAGAACGAAGTTGACGAAGCCGAGGTCCCGACCCAGGCTGCGAAGCCCTGGCGCGAATCCCCAGAGTCCGGGGTTGCGCCTGCCGCACGTGTAGCAGCGCTCGTCGTTCACGCCGACGAGCGATCCACACGAAGTACAAACAACCGACCCGGTGCGCTGTCTCCGCCACATGACAATTTGTCCTTTACCGCAAAAGGTCGCGACCTCCGCGTCTGTCTCTGACCTCTGCGTTGAATGGCAGGTTATACTGGCAAGATGCCCACGCTCAAGAAATCCGCGCCGACGGTCGCGAATCCGTTCAGGCGCAATGTTGCGATTATCGCCCATGTCGACCACGGCAAGACGACGCTTGTTGATGGGTTGCTGCGTCAGAGCGGTATTTTCCGGACCAACGAGCGCGTCGCCGAGCGCGTGATGGACAACACCGATCTCGAGCGCGAACGCGGGATCACGATTCTCGCCAAGAACACGGCCGTGCACTATCGTCCCGAAGCCGGCGCGCGAGGCGCGCCCACCGACCTGAATGGTGCCGGTTCACAGGACATTTTGATCAATATCGTCGATACGCCCGGTCACGCCGACTTCGGCGGTGAGGTGGAGCGGACGCTGTCGATGGTGGATGGTGTCCTCCTGCTGGTGGATGCTTCCGAGGGGCCATTGCCGCAGACCCGGTTCGTCCTCCGCAAAGCACTCGAACGGCGTCTCACGCCGATCGTCGTCATCAACAAGATCGACCGGCCTGATGCGCGCCCGGTAGAGGTCTTGAACGAAATCTACGATCTGTTCATCGATCTGGATGCGAGCGAGGAGCAGCTCGACTTTCCGGTTCTCTATACGAACGCCAGGCTGGGCAAGGCCAGCACCGATCCGGACGAGAGCGGCCGCGATCTGCGCCCGCTCTTCGACGCGATTGTCGAGCACGTCCCACCACCGCACGGCGATGTCACCTTTCCCTTGCAGATACTGGTGGCCAATCTCGATTCAAGTGATTACCTCGGACGAATTGCGATCGGCCGGGTCTTCAACGGCCGCGTCCGTATTGGCGATCAGGTGGCGGTCTGCAAGCTTGATGGGCGAGCGCAGGAGACCCGCGTGACCAAGCTGTACGCGTTCGATGGGCTTCGTCGCGTCGAAATCGAGGAAGCCGCGGCCGGCGACATCGTCTGTCTCGCAGGTATCGCCGACATCACAATCGGCGAGACGATTGCCGATCCCGAGCAGCGGATACCCATTCCGCCGATTGCCGTGGACGAGCCCACCGTGTCGATGATTTTCGGCGTGAACACGTCGCCGGTGGCTGGCCGCGATGGGGAATATGTCACGTCGCGGAATCTGCGTGACCGCTTGGAGCGTGAGCTCCTCGGCAACGTGTCCATCCGGTTGGAGGACACCGACTCGCCCGAGCAGATCAAGGTCGTGGGCCGCGGTGAGCTGCAGCTGTCGATCCTGATCGAAATGATGCGGCGAGAGAGCTTCGAGCTCCAGGTGTCTCGGCCGGAAATCGTGACCAAAGAGCAGGACGGTCGGATCGTGGAACCCGTCGAAGAGCTCGTGATCGACGTACCCGAGGAATTTCAGGGCGTCGTCATTGCGCAGGTCGGGGGGCGGCGCGGCACGATGACGAAGATGGTGAACCACGGAAGCGGCCGTGTCAGGCTGGAGTTCGGCATTCCTACCCGCGGGCTCATCGGGTTCCGGTCGCAGTTCCTGACCGACACGCGGGGCACCGGCATCATGAACCACCTCTTTGCCGGCTGGGAGCCGTGGCACGGGGCCATTCCGGCGCGTAGTACTGGCGCGTTGGTCGCGGACCGGCCCGGCGTGGCGACCGCGTACGCGATCTATAACCTCCAGGAACGGGGCGAGATTTTCATCGATCCGGTCACGCCCGTGTACGAGGGAATGATTGTCGGAGAGAACGCACGCCCGAACGACATGGACGTCAACGTCACGAAAGAAAAGAAGCAGACGAACATGCGTGCCTCGACGGCCGACGAAGCCATTCGCCTGATTCCACCTCGCAAGCACGGCCTGGAACAGGCGATCGAGTTCATCAACGATGATGAGCTCGTGGAAATCACGCCGCAGAACATTCGGCTGAGAAAAAAGATCCTGGCCGCGAACATGCGCCCGAAGCGCGCAAACTAATTTCAACGCGGAGGTCGCAAAGGTTCGCGGAGGTCGCAGGGTCCTTGACCATTGATTCTCTGCGCCCTCTGCGTGTTCTCTGCGCCCTCTGCGTTAAATCTCAGTAGTGGGTTACTCCTGTCTTTTCGTATTCGGTATTCGGTATTCGATCGTACTTAATACTCGGTCTTCTTCCTCAACGTGCGAAGTTCTGCCTTCAGCTTGTGGTAACTGTCCAGATGCTCCTGTGAGACGCGGCCCGCTGCGACGGCTGCTTTGACGGCGCAGCGCGGCTCCTCCAGATGCTGACAGTCGCGAAAGAAGCATTCGGGTGCAAGCGCCTCGATATCGTCGAACGTCTCCTGAAGGCCGTCTGCCGTTTCCCACAACTGCAGCTCGCGCAGCCCTGGCGTATCGATCACCAGCGCGCCTCCGGGCATCACAATGAGCTCACGATTCGTCGTGGTGTGCCGTCCGCGGCGATCGCTGGCTCTGACGTCGCGGATGCGCTGACGTTCTTCACCGAGCAGCCTGTTGATCAGCGTCGACTTGCCGACTCCCGAAGAGCCTAAGAGCGCCACGGTGTGCCCGGGTTCCAGGTAAGTCGCCAACGACTCGAGTCCTTCCTGACTCAGGCAGCTGACGGCATGAACCGGTATATCGGCAGTGATGCTTCTGACTGCGTCGATGGCGCCTGCCACATCCGCACAAAGATCCGCCTTGTTGAGAATGATCACCGGGCGCGCGCGGCTCTCGCGCACCACAACCAGATAGCGTTCCAGCCGCCGAAGGTTGAAGTCGCGATCAAGGGCCGAGACGAGAAAAATCGTGTCGACGTTGGCGGCGACGACCTGCTCTTCGGGCGTCGTGCCGGAGATCTTGCGCGAGAATTTGCTTTTGCGGGGAAGCAGCGCGTGAATCTGGGCATCACCGGAGGTGGTGGCGGGTCGCAGCGCGACCCAGTCGCCGACGGCAGGAAAATTCTGACGGCCGCGCGCTTCGTGTCGGAAGCGACCGGTGACCCGGGCGAGCAGGTCGCCCTCGGAGGTGTAGACGCGGTAGATGTGGGTATGTTCGCGGACGACACGCCCGGGAATCAGGCCATCGGCCGCGTAGGGCGCGAACTGTTCCGCCAGCGTATTATTCCAGCCGTACGCGACCAGATCCACGCCCACGTCAATGCATCTTCCGCTTCATGTGGTCATCTGAATTATCGCCGGAAGGTTGGCGCCATGCCAACGGCTCGCCTTCGGGCGAGGCGTCGGCGAGCCCTGGCGAAGCGTGCCTTGCCCGCCTGCCACCGGGTCCTGTACAGTTTTGTTGAGGCATGCGTCCCCTGGTTCTCGCGCTCGCCCTGACTGTGGCTCAGCGGCCGGCCACTTTCTTCACGACACCGTTGACCCTGCCGGAGATGCAAGACAAGCAGGCCGTGGTCGAGACGGCCCTGGGCACGTTCATCGTCGATTTGCAGCCTGACGCGGCGCCGAACCATGTGGGCTATTTCATCAAGCTCGCGCGGGAAGGCGCGGGCTCGACGTGGTCGACACAATCGAGGCCGCCGAGGTCAACGGCGAGACCCCGCGCACGCGTATCGACCTCCGCCGCTTCGCGTCGAAGCACAGTAAAAGATGGCACACCAATTCATCTACACCATGAAGGGGCTCGGGAAGGCGTACCCTCCTGACACCTTCGTTCTCAAAGACATTTGGTTGTCGTTCCTGCCGGGCGCCAAAATCGGCGTGCTCGGTCTCAACGGCGCCGGCAAAAGCACGTTGTTACGCATCATGGCGGGAGAGGAAAGGGAGTTTCTCGGCGAAGCCTTTCCTGCTGACGGCATCAGCATCGGCTCTCTGCCGCAGGAACCTCGGCTGGACCCGAGCAAGAACGTCCTGGGAAATGTCGAGGAAGGTGTCGCCGGCGTGCGTGCGTTGCTCGACGAATACGATCGAGTGAGCACGAGACTGGGTGAAGACCTGTCGCCGGACGAGATGGAGAAGCTGCTCGAGGACCAGGGCCGCATCCAGGATCGTATCGAAGCGGCAGGCGCGTGGGACCTCGATTCACGTCTCGAGCTGGCCATGGATGCGTTGCGGCTGCCGCCGCCTGACGCAGACGTGACCACGTTATCGGGAGGCGAACGCCGCCGCGTCGCGCTGTGCCGGCTGCTGTTGCGGCAACCGGATTTACTGCTGCTGGACGAACCGACAAACCATCTCGATGCGGAATCGGTCGCCTGGCTCGAACGGCACCTCAAAGACTATCCGGGAACCGTTGTGGCGGTGACGCACGATCGCTATTTCCTCGATAACGTCGCCGGATGGATTCTCGAGTTGGATCGCGGATCCGGCATTCCGTGGGAGGGCAATTATTCCTCCTGGCTCGAACAGAAAAAGAGACGGCTCGAGGTCGAAGAGAAACAGGAGACCAAACGTCAGCGCACGCTCGAGCGCGAGCTCGAATGGGTGCGCATGTCACCCCGCGCCAGGCAGGCGAAAGGCAAGGCCCGACTGAACGCGTACGAAGAGATGCTGAACGCTGATACCGCCCAGAAGATCGAGACGGTCGAGATTTACATTCCGCCTGGCCCCCGGCTTGGTGATGTTGTGGTCGAAGCGCGTGGTTTGCGAAAGGGATACGGCGATCATCTCCTGATGGACGATCTCACGTTCACGCTTCCTCGTGGCGGAATCGTTGGCGTGATTGGGCCGAACGGCGCCGGCAAGACCACGCTGTTCAAAATGATCACCGAGCAGGAAAGGCCCGACGGAGGGACCTTACGAGTGGGGGAGACCGTTCAGCTCGGCTATGTCGATCAGGAGCGCGATGCGCTGGGAGCCGACAAGACGGTGTGGGAGGAGATCAGCGGCGGTCAAGACGAGCTGGTGGTCGGGAAGCGCACGGTGGCTTCGCGCGCTTACGTCTCCTGGTTCAACTTCAAAGGGCGCGATCAGCAGCGCAAGGTCGGCTCGCTGTCGGGTGGTGAGCGAAACCGGGTGCACCTGGCGAAGTTGTTGCGCCGTGGCGCCAACGTCCTCCTTCTCGACGAACCGACGAACGACCTCGACGTCGACACGTTGCGCGCGTTGGAAGAGGCCCTGCTGCAGTTCGCCGGCTGTGCCGTGGTGATCACCCACGACCGGTGGTTTCTCGATCGGATTGCCACACATATGTTGGCGTTCGAAGGGGACAGCCAGGTCGTCTGGTTCCAGGGTAATTACCAGGACTATGAGGCGGATCGGCGTCGGCGTCTCGGTGCGGTGGCCGACCAGCCTCATCGGATCAAATACCGGAAACTGACCAGAACTTGAGGGGTCTCCGTATTCTCGGCGGCGATGTTATCTGACATTCCGTGACCTCCGGGACGAATCGCGCGTCTAAGTATCGAAGGGAATCTGTGGCTGAATCCAATAAGCATGAAAAGCGTAAAAGGCTGGAGAACGCCTGGCAAGAGGCGCGCGAGCTCATCTGGCACCATCGCAAGCGACTGGTGCTCGGTCTCCTCTTGATGCTCACCAGCCGCCTGGCCGGGATGGTCCTCCCCGCGTCTTCGAAATATCTGATTGACGAAGTCATCGGCAAGGGACGACGCGAACTGCTCGTGCCGCTCGCGCTCGGCGTCGCTGTGGCAACGATCGTCGACGCAGCGTCCTCCTTCGCGCTCTCCCAGGTCCTCGGCGTCGCCGCCCAACGCGCCATCGCGGACATGCGCAAAAGTATCCAGGCGCATATCGGCCGGCTGCCTGTGGGATACTTCGACTCGACGCAGACCGGAGTCCTCATCTCGCGCATCATGAGCGATGCCGAAGGCATTCGGAACCTGGTCGGGACCGGGCTCGCGCAACTGAGCGGAAGCCTCCTCACCGCGGTCATTGCACTCGGCGTGCTGTTCTATTTGAACTGGAAGCTCACCGCCGTGAGCCTGGTGATCCTGGCCGCGTTCGGCGCCGGCATGGCCGTCGCGTTTACGCGCCTGCGCCCACTGTTCCGGGAACGCGGAAAGATCAACGCCGAGGTCACCGGCCGCCTTGCGGAATCTCTCGGCGGCATTCGCATCGTCAAGGCGTACATCGCCGAGAAACGCGAGGAGCGCGTGTTTGCCCATGGCATCCATCGGCTCTTCCGCAACGTGGCGAAGTCGCTAACCGGCGTGTCCGCGGCCACCGCTTTCAGCAGCATCGTCATTGGGGCTATTGGTGCAGTGATGATCGTGATGGGCGGCCAGGCCATCCTTGCCGGCACGATGACGCTCGGCGACTTCTTCATGTATGTCTTTTTCGTCGGCCTCCTCGCGATGCCCGTCGTGCAGATGGCCTCCATCGGTACCCAAATCACCGAGGCGCTCGCCGGACTGGATCGCATTCGAGAAATCAAGCGGATGGCCACAGAGGACGAGGAGGATAAGCAACGAGAACCGCTGTCGGCGGTGCGCGGCGAGATTGTGTTCGAGGACGTGTCATTCGAGTACGAGCCTGGCGTTCCGGTTCTGAAACACGTGTCGTTTCGGTCCCCAGCCGGGTCGACGACGGCGCTCGTCGGATCGAGCGGCTCGGGCAAGAGTACTCTCATCAGCCTGGTGATGACGTTCAATCGGCCGCTTTCAGGCACCGTACGCGTGGACGGTTACGATCTGGCCGGGGTGCGCCTTCGGGACTACCGTTCGCAGCTGGGCGTCGTTTTGCAGGACAATTTCATGTTCGATGGCACGGTGGCCGAAAACATCCGCTTTTCGCGCCCCCACGCGACCGTTGAGGAGGCCAGGGCAGTGAGCCGGATTGCTCACTGCGACGAATTCATCGAGAAATTTCCGAAAAAGTACGAGACTATCGTTGGGGAGCGGGGCGTCAAGCTGTCGGGAGGTCAGCGGCAGCGGGTCGCCATTGCGAGGGCGATTCTGGCCGATCCGAGGATTCTCATTCTCGACGAGGCAACCTCGAGCCTCGACAGCGAGAGCGAAGCCATGATTCAGGACGGTCTTCGGATGTTGCGGCGCGGCCGAACCACGTTTGTTATCGCGCATCGTCTCTCCACGATTCAGAGCGCCGACCAGATTCTGGTGTTGGAGGCCGGGGAGATCGTCGAGCGTGGGAACCATGAGGAGCTACTGAGCCGCGATGGTCGATACCGGCAGTTGTATGACAAGCAGTACCGACTCGAACGCGATCGGTTTATCAATCCGGGCGAGGACTTTACTCCGGAACTGCCGAAAGTTGTCCCGGCCGTTCCCGAGAGGGTGGGTCGCTCCGCTCTGTGAGCCGCAACGGCATGCGCGGCATCGAGGCACGATGACCGCAGAGGCAGGCACATGAATAGACGCTATATCGCAGGCGCTGCGACCGTCATGGTACTGGTGGCGCTTATCGTGCTTGGTGTGCGTTACACGCGCCAGGTCAGCCAATCACTGGTCGGCGAACCCGGATCGGCAGGTGGAAAGCCGACCATCCGGTTCGTGAAGAACGCGGTGTCCGTCCCTGACATGACGTTCGAGGATCTGGACGGACGCAAGATTTCGACGCGGGACTGGAAAGGCAAGGTGACGATCGTGAATTTCTGGGCGACGTGGTGCGGGCCATGCCGCGAGGAAATTCCCGACCTCATCACACTTCAGGACCGATATCGCGATCAGCTCCAGATCATCGGCGTGTCGTTCGATGAGGGCTCGGTGGACGATGTTCGAGCGTTCGCTCGCCAATACAAAATGAACTATCCCGTGGTCATGTCGACGCCCGAACTGGTCAAGGGATTTCCTGGAGTGTTCGCCTTGCCGACGTCTTTTGTTCTGGATCGTGATGTGAAGACCGTGCAGAAGCACATCGGCTTGATCAATCCAGCCATCTACGAGCTCGAGGCTCGAGTTCTTGCAGGCATTCCAACGGATGTCAATGTCGAACGCATCGACGACAATGGCAAGGTGCTGCTGGCGAACGCCGCCCTGGCCACAGAAATCCCCGGCGTCGATCTCTCCAAGCTCACACCCGAGCGCAGGACTGCAGCACTGAAGCGGCTGAACGAGGAGGGCTGCACCTGCGGGTGCAAGCTGACGGTCGCGCAGTGCCGAATCAACGATTCCGAATGCGCGATCAGTCCCACGATTGCCAAGAAGATTGTCGAGGAAATAAGCGCCCAGTAACGTTTTCAGTTTTCTGTTGTCAGTTCTCCGTGTTTGTTCGTGCTTCGTAACAGAACGGATAACGGAGGACGGATAACTGACAACTGTCCTCAGCTGCCGGTGACACGGACCATCTCCGTGACGGTCGTCGCTCCCTGTAGAACCTTTTCGATCGCGGCTTCGCGCAGCGTGCGCATCCCCGCCTCGCGGCCGGCGCGGAAGAGCGCGGTGGAGTCGGCATGGGTCGACACGAGACTCCGGATCTGGTCGGTCATGGGCATGATTTCAAAAATGCCGTCGCGCCCGCTGAATCCGGTCTGACGGCAATGAAGACACCCCTGACCACGCTTCAACCGATGCCGACCCCGCAGCTCCGGAGCGATGCCGAGTATTGCGGCTTCTTCCGGTGTCGGCTCGTACCCTTCCGCGCAGTGGCTGCAGGTCACGCGCACGAGACGCTGCGCGAGGATGCCGATGAGGGTGGATGAAATCAGAAAGTGCGGCACCTTCAGATCGAGCAGGCGCGTAATCGACGAGGGAGCATCGTTGGTGTGAAGCGTCGAGAGCACGAGATGGCCTGTGAGCGCCGCCTGCACGGCGTACTCAGCGGTTTCAGTGTCCCGGATTTCGCCAACCATGATGATGTCGGGATCCTGCCGCAGCACCGTCCTGAGCGCGTTGGCGAAGGTCACGTCGATCTGAGGCCGGACCGAGACCTGATTGAATTCGTCGTGCACCATTTCAATCGGGTCTTCGATCGTGATGATGTTGACCTCGGGCTTCGAGAGATATTTCAGGGCCGAGTACAACGTGGTGGTCTTGCCACTGCCCGTCGGCCCAGTCACCAGGATGATGCCGGTCGGCCTCGCCAGAAACTCGTGGAAGATCGGAAGCTCATGCGCCGAGAAGCCCAGCTCATCGACGCGCTTCAAGAGCACGTCCGGATCGAAGATACGAAGCACCGCCTTCTCACCGAACGCCGTCGGCATCGTCGAGACGCGGATCTCGATCTCTCGACCACCTTGATCGCGCTTGATGCGGCCGTCCTGTGGCCGCCGCTTTTCGGCCAGGTTGCATCCCGACAGGAGCTTCACGCGTGAGACCAGGGCCTGGTAGACCAGCCGGGGGATCAAATGCACGTCGTGCAGGACGCCATCGATCCGAAGGCGGACCAGCGTCGCGTTCCGCTTCGGCTCGAAGTGGATGTCGGACGCGCGCTGCTCGAACGCATAGCTCAGAATTCGATCCAGCGCCCTGACCACCGGCGCGGCCGCCGGATCGATCTCGGCGGTCTCCGTCGAGAGGAATTCCTGGTTCCCCAGGTCAACGGACAGCCAACTGCCAGCGAGCTGCTTCTCGGCGTGGGTCAGACTGGTTTTCAGCTCGTAGAAGCTCTTGTTGATGGCCTCGACATCGCTTCGCGTGGCCACAACTCGCTCGACGTCCAGCCCGGTGACCCGTCTGATGTCGTCGGCCGGAAACGACGCCAGGGGATCATGAACGGCGACTGTGAGTGTCGTGCTCGTCTTCGAAATCGCGATGAGGCCATGTTTCCGCGCAAATGGTCCGGACAGCGCGGTGGTGACCACGTCGAGGTCGAGATCGAGCGGGTTGATCTTGACGAACCGCAACCCGGCGTACGTCGCGAGCGCCTGCGCGATTTGCGCGTCCGTGGCGAAACCGAGGTCGGTGATGGCCTCTTCGATGCTGGTGAACTTGAGCCTTGCCGTTCGACGGACCGGTTCCGCCTGGTCCGGCGTCAGGACCTTATAAAAGACCAGGATTTGAAGCAGATCGGTGCCGTCCGCAGTCGGCTGAGCCGGCGGAGCCGCGCGGCGGCGAGCGGCTGCAGTCGAGTGTGCTGAAGTCGATTTGGGAGGGGTCAAGGTGTCAGGCAATAGAGAGCTATCCGTGGTTGTTATCGGCCGGCAACGCGCTGCAGAACAGTAGGCGGGGTACCCCTTGCGCGCTCACGACTTGAGTGGCAAGAATGCATCTGTGCCCGCGCTGGGAAGAACTTATGTCTACAAGCCGCAGGTGCTCGACGCGCTGGCTCGGCATGGCCTGATCCCCAAGGCGACCACCCCGCCTGAGCAGCTCCGCGCCTTCCTCAACGAAGTCTATCGATACGAACTGCGCCGGCTTCGGGATCGCTACAGGAGTCGTGAGTTTTCCAAGCTCGACTTCCACGTGCGCGTGATCCAGGTGCGCAAGCGCTACCCGCTCATGTCAATCCCGGTTCAGTTGTGGACTGAATAACGCAGCTCAGAAAATCCCGAGCTGGAGTTTGGCAGCGTCGGACATCCGATCCTTGGTCCACGGCGGATCCCACACGATCTCGACGTGGACGTCCTTGATCTCCGGAATGTCGCGGACGCGTTGTTCGACCTGAACCGGCAGTATCTGCGCGGCGGGACAACCGGGCGCCGTCAGAGTCATCCGTATTTCGACCGAGGCTGCGGCGTCCACGTTGATGTCGTAGACGAGGCCGAGCTCATAGATGTTGACGGGGATTTCGGGATCGAAGATCGAGGACAACGCGGTAACGATCTGGGGTGTGAATTTCTCTGTCGTCGCTGGATCGGACACGAGCGGCATCCGCGAGGTGGCGCTACTCGAAGGGGGCGGCTCACCTGCGGTGTCGGGCATCAACGGGATCACGCGCGCGGGATCGGCGGCATCATTCTGTGGAGACGACATCCTGCCTTGCCTCGAGCGCCGCGCGCAGCGTATGCCACGCCAGGCTGGCGCACTTCACACGGACCGGGTACTCGCGAACACCTGAGAAGACGATCAGCTTGTCCAGCCGTCCCGTCTCGATTGGGACGTCGGCGGGCGAAGTCACCATGGTGTGGAATTCCTGGAACAGACTGTCCGCCTCGGTGACCGTGCGTCCTTTGAGCGCGGCGGTCATCAATGACCCGGACGCCTTCGAAATGGCGCATCCGGACCCTTCGAAGCTGACATCTTCGATGAGATCGCCGTTCATCCTGACGTACACCGTGATCCGGTCCCCGCACAGCGGGTTGAATCCCTCAGCCTTTTGACTCGGGGGCGCGATGGCCCGGAAATTCCTCGGCCGCTTGTTATGATCGAGGATGACTTCCTGATAGAGCTCGCGCAGATCTGACATCAGCCGAAAATCTCACGCACTTTGCCGAGCGCGGCGATGAGCGTGTCGATCTCCTCCCGGGTATTGTAAAAGGCCAACGAGGCGCGTGCCGTGGCCGGCACTCCCAGCCGAAACATCACCGGCTGCGTGCAGTGGTGCCCGGTCCGAATCGCCACGCCCTCCTGATCGAGAATCGTCCCGATGTCATGCGGATGGATGCCCTCCATGACGAACGAGAGCACGCTGGCCTTCTCGGCCGCCGTGCCGACCAGCCGCACGCCCGGCGCCGCCGAGAGCCGCTCGGTGCCGTAGGCGAGCAGATCCTGTTCGTACGTCTCCATCGCAGTCCGATCCAGGCCTGCCAGGTAATCGATGGCCGTGCCGAGACCAACCGCGCCGGTAATGTTCGGTGTGCCGGCCTCGAACTTGTGCGGGATGACGTTGTACTCGCTCTTCTCGAAGGTCACGGAGCTGATCATGTCACCGCCGCCCTGATAGGGCGGCATGGCCTCGAGGAGGGCGCGCTTGCCGTACAACACACCGACACCAGTGGGCCCGAACATCTTGTGTCCGGAAAACGCGTAAAAATCGCAGTCGAGCGCCTGAACGTCAACCGCCAGATGCGGCACCGCCTGCGCGCCGTCGAGCATCACCGGGATATCGCGCGCGTGAGCCATCGCGACGATGTCTCGCACCGGATTGATCGTCCCGAGCGAATTCGAGACGTGCACGACCGAGACGAGTTTGGTCCGCGGCGTCAACAGCGGCTCGTACTCCTCCATGCGCAGCTCGCCCGCGTCGGTCATGGGAATCACACGGATCCGCGCGCCGACCTGCTCTGCCAGTAACTGCCACGGAACGATGTTCGAATGGTGCTCGAGCGCCGAGATCACGATCTCGTCGCCGGCCTTCATCCGGGTGCGGCCGAACGACGCCGCGACGAGATTGATGGCTTCCGTCGTCCCGCGCACGAAGACGATCTCGCCCAGGTCCGCCGCGTTGATGAACTTACGTACCTTGGCTCGCGCGTCTTCGAAGGATTTCGTTGCGCGCTCGCTCAACAGATGAACGCCACGATGAATGTTGGCATTCTCTTCGGCGAGGCTCCGGACCATTCGATCGATCACGATTTGTGGCTTCTGGGCGGTTGCGGCGTTGTCCAGATAGACCAGAGGCTTCCCGTGGACCGTTTCCGCAAGGATGGGGAAGTCCTGGCGGATCCGCCGGACATCGAAGACGGTGCCAGACGTCCGAACGGCGGTGACGGTGCTCATGCTGTTTCCTGCGGTAATACCGCCAGCAATGCTGTCTCGAGTTGCGCTTGGAGAGCTGCCACCTTGACACGATTGATGATGTCACCGGCGAAGGCGTGAATCAGCATCGCCCGCGCCTCTGCGTGGCCGAGTCCACGCGACCGCAGATAAAAGAGCGCATCCTCATCGAGCTGGCCAATGGCGGCGCCGTGCGTGCACTTCACGTCGTTGGCGAAGATCTCCAGCTCCGGCTTCGTATTGACCTGGGCATCGTCGGAGAGCAGCAGCGCCTTGTTGGTCTGCTTGGCGTCGGTCTTCTGAGCATCGGGCCGTACGATGATCTTGCCGTTGAACACGGCGCGCGCCCGGCCCCAGAGAATACCTTTGTAGACCTCGTGGCTGCCGCAATGGGGCATGGCATGGTCAATGGTGGTGTGGTTGTCCACCAGTGCGGCGCCACCCGCCAGGTACAGGCCGTTCAGCGTGCAGTCGATTCCTTCACCGCGGAGCGCGGCCAGCACGTCGTTTCGCACCAGGCTGCCACCGAGCGTCAATGAATGCGATGAAAACGTGCTGCCCCGCTGCGCCGTGAGGTACATGCTGCCGAGATGAAACGCTTTCGAGCTCTCCCGCTGGAGTTTGTAATGGTCGATCACGGCGTTTGGGCCAGCGACAACTTCCGTCACCGCATTCGTAAAGTATGGGCGCTCATTCGCTCCCGCGTAGCTCTCGATAATCTGTGCCTGGCTGTGTTCGCCGGTGACGATGAGCACGCGGGGATGAGAGACGGCGGTGGCATCCGGCTGTCCCGTGGACATGAACAGGACATGAAGAGGACCGGAAACGACCGTGTCGTCCGGGATGAAAATGAATCCACCATCTTCCAGGAAGGCGGTATTCAGCGCCACGAACGCCTGATTGGTGTGGTCGGCCGAGTGCGTCAGATGGGCCTCTATCAACCCGGCATGAGACTCGAGCGCCGTCTTGAGCGATGAGACGACCACTCCGTTTGGAAGAGACGACAACACCGACAAATTCGGCGCGAACCGGCCGTTGACGAACACCGCCAGCGCCGATGTGCCGTCGAGCATCAATCGTTGGAGGACGTCGGTGTTGATGTCAGCCTGACCGTCACTGGACAACACTGTGGTCTGTTCTGCGATCGGCGTCACACTGGTGAATCGCCACGATTCCTGCCGCGCAGTGGGAAACCCGAGCTCCCCGAAGCGTGAGATCGCCGCGCGGCGCGCCTCAGCCAACCATGCAGGCTGATGCGAGGCAGTCGACCGATCGAACCGCTCGAATTCCGCGACGTACCGGGCGACATTGCGCCCGCGTTCTCCCGCTCGCGCGTTTGGCGCCGCCTCCTTGCGCCCGCTTTGTTCAGCGACGTGTGTCATCGTTTCTCCGGCTCGATTCTTGACGAAAAGACCGCAGAGGAGCGCAAAGGTCGCAGAGGAAATTATCCGAGACTCTTTGCGTCCTT
>Ga0184623_10000220_pt1 | contig 23809 bp, 15 predicted proteins | sample PLM1_100_b1_FD_133138 | JGI IMG/M metagenome (GOLD analysis project Ga0184623, IMG submission 133138) | Groundwater sediment microbial communities from an aquifer in East River, Colorado, USA - PLM1_100_b1 | ecosystem: Environmental > Terrestrial > Soil > Riparian zone | place: USA: East River... | reverse complement strand
TGACGGAACTGCGGCGGCTCGACGCCGCGTGAGGTCACAGGACCAGCCCGGCGAGCACGCGGGGCATCAGGACCGCGCGCGCGGGAACGCAGTTGCCGGTGGCGCGGACGAGCAGGTCCGCGAGGTCCGGCCGTCGCGTCATGCGCCCGACGACGCGCTCGATCAGCGCCGGCCATCCCACCGCCAGACCGATCAACCGCTCGAGCAGCCACTTGCCCATGAACTCGCGCCGCCGCGCGCGCACGTAGCGCCGCAGGCTGGCGCCGGTGGTAAACGAATCGAGGATCGCCGTCGCCGCAAGCTCGGCGCCACGCAAGGCGCTATAGATCCCCTGGCCGGTGAACGGATCGAAAAAGTCGGCGGCATCCCCGACGAGCAGCGCGCCGCCGCCTTTGGCCACGGGCCGGCGCGACCAGCGGGCAAAGGGACCGGTGGCAAGGACGCGGCGTACCACGCGCCGCGCATCGAAGCGGCCGGCAACGCCCGGAAAGCGATTCAACTCGTCGAAGAACTTGTCGCCACGCCGCGCCTCGGTCAGCGGTAGCACCAGGGCGACCGTCGTCACTCCGTCCCCGATCGGCCCGAGGCCCACATACCCCGGACGGCCCACGTGCATCTCGCCGAGATCGCTCACGTCGTGAGCGCCGGCGACATGCGCGGTGAACGCAATGCGGCGCGGTGGTGACGTGAATACGTCGCCGAGCCGTCGCGCCACCACCGATCGGAGCCCATCCGCGCCGACGACCACGCGTGCTCGATAGGTTTCCCGCTGCGCGATGACGCCAGCGACCGCTCCGGAGTTGTAAACGAGCTCCTCGACCTTCACGCCCTCGCGCACCTCCACGCCCCTTGCTGCTGCGGCCTTCAGAAGAATCGTGTCGAATCGGGTTCGCGGCAGCGCGAAACTGAACGTCTCGAACCGCCCCACGACGCCCGCGCCACTGGGGGCGACCACCTTCATTCCCGTCAATTGCGCCGGCGAGGCCGCCTCCACCGCGGCGAGAACATCGTGGCCCAGGCGTCCGAGGACGCGCGTTGATTCAGGGCTCAAGTACTCGGAGCAGGGCTTCTCCCGCGGAAACCGGGCGCGATCGAGCAGCAACACCCGGGCTCCGGCGCGCGCGAGCAGCAACGCCGTTGCTGACCCCGCTGGTCCGGCCCCGACCACGACAGCATCCCAGCGCGAGGGGGAAGTCACGCGATACGCGAGAGGGCTAGCAGCAGAACCGCCCGGCGACGGCCGCGACCGCGGCCCCGCCGAGCGTTGCTGCCAGGTTCACCGCGTCGTTGTCCAACCACCTGAATGCTCCTTGCAGGGTCGCGCCAAGCAGTGAGTCGAGGAACATACCGAAGACCCCGGCCACAGCGACCGCGACCAGGCTCCGAGGCTCAAACACGAACGCTAATCCCGCGATGAACGCCGCCCCGGCCATCCCGCCCACGGTTCCCAGCAGCGTGATACCCCCATCGGTCCCGGCGGGAACGGGTGTGCCGTTAGTGATCAGCCGCGGCGGCGTGCGTGAGCGCCTTCCGATTTCGCTTGCCCAGGTATCGGCGGTGGCAGCGGCGAGGGCGCCCGCGAACGCGGCCCAACTTCCCGCGAGCGCGGCCAACGCCGCGACGCCGCCGTTCGCGAGCACTTGGCGTTCGTTTCTGGTTGTTTTTTCCGATAACAAGCTTCCAGACACAAAAAAAGCGAGGAGCAGCAAAAGGCCTCGCCATGCGAATCCGTATCCAACCGCCAGACCGACCGCGAGCGCCGCCAACGCGCCCCGTCGTGTCAGCCATTTCACTCGCCGAAGAGTTCGCGCAACACGCGGCGCTTGAGCTCGGGGGGCGCCCCCTGCGCGCGGCAGCGCGCCCGCAGGAATTTCAGGAACAGCTCCTCGAAATCGAACTGCTCGCCGCACGGCGGGCAGTCTTCGAGGTGCTCCCGGAGCTCCCGCTCGAGCTCAGGCGTCAGCTCGCGGTCCAGGAATTCATAGAGATGCTCGACGCATTCACGACAATTCATGCGGGACTTCCTTTGATGTATCCCATCTCGACGGCGTAGTCGTACAGCTTGCCCTGCAGCAGCTGGCGGGCCCGGAACAGCCGTGACTTCACGGTCCCGATGGGGACCTCGAGAATGCCGGCGATCTCCTGATACGACATCCCTTCGACGTCGCTCAGGACCAGCGTTTCCCGGAACGCTTCGGGGAGCTGATCGATGGCGCGGAGCACCTCGTCGTCCACGATGCGATCGAAGAACGCACCCTGGGGATCCTCGTCCTGGACCTCCGAGAAGACCGCATACGGCTCGATGGTGTCCACGTCCACCGTCTCCGGGTGCCGGGTGCGGCGGCGGTACTCATTAATGAACGCGTGCCTCAGAATGGTGAGCAGCCAAGCCTTCGCATTGGTTCCCTTCTCGTACTGATCCCAGGCGCGGTAGGCCTTGAGCATCGTTTCCTGCACCAGATCGTCGGCGTCGGCCGGGTTCGCGGTCAGGCGCAGCGCCACCCGGTACATCACGTCCAGGTGGACGAGAGCTTCCTTCTCGAAACTCTCGCGCTTTTCGTCGATGGAAGGAGGAGCCATGATTGTTGGGTGAAGGCTCGTGCGCCGCCCCGAGTTCCGCAATGGGGTGGGCCATGCTACGTTTCGCGCTCCGTGGTCCACAGCATCGTACCGCTCGCCGTCCTCGAGGCGGTCAAGAATCTCGATACCCCCGTCGAAGATGGGCTCAGCGAGTTTGCCGACGAGCTGCTCGTGAAGCGTCTGGGTCTCTCGTCCACCGTCCAAATGCAGCTCGCGGAGTTCGAGCAGCTCGTCCGGAAGGACGCGCGCGTCGCCGCGTCGCATGTCGAGGCGTTGTTGCGACTCGTCGGCCGCCGCCCGGATGCGGATCTCGTGTTCGCCGACGCGGGACGCCGCGCGGCGCGTCGCGCCGTGAAAAGGATGTCGGGCGTATCGCGCTTCGCCGCGCACAGCATCCCACGGCTGTTCGGGCACGTCGCGGCCCGGCGCGCCGCGCGCGCGGTCCTCGGTGCCGAGCTGGGACGCGAGCAGCGGCTGCCGGTCGCGCGTGTCACCGACCCGATCGCGATCCAGGCCACGCCGGACGGGTCGGCCTGTGGCTTCTACGGCGCGGGACTCGTCGAGCTGCTGCGGCTGCTCGTGGGATACGAAGGCGCGATGGTGCACGTCGCTTGCCGGGCGCGCGGCGGCTCGGGATGCGAGTGGCGGGCTTCAGCCCCCGATCCTCGTCATCAATGACGCCTCCGCTCGCAGGATTCGATTTTTCCGCCTTGCGCGGCCTGCTCGGCGAGCTCGGCGCGGATGCGTGGCTGCTGTACGACTTCCACGGCATCAATCCGTCGGCGACCCGCGTGCTCGGCATCAACGGCATGGGCACGCGCCGCTTTTTTGTCCTGCTGCCGCGCGACGGCAAACCGGTCGCGCTCGCGCATCGCATCGAGCTCGCGTCGTTCGACGGGTTTCCCGGGGAAGTGCGTCCCTACGCGGCGTGGCGCGAGCTGCACGACAAATTGCGCGCGCTCGTTGCCGGTAAGACGGTGGCCATGGAGATTTCGCCGTCCGACGCCGTGCCGTATCTCGATCGCGTGCCGCACGGCGTGATCCAGCTGATCGAAGGGTTCGGCGCGCACGTCGTGTCGTCCGGCGCATTGATTACGTGCTTCGCGGCCCGCTGGTCGGCGACCGAGCTGGCGGGACACCGGCGCGCGGCGGAAGCGATCGCGGCGATTGCCGGGGAGGCGCTGCGCTGGGCCGGGGGGGAACTGGCGCGGGGCAGCGAAGTCCGCGAGACCATCGTGCAGTCGCGCGTGATGGAGGCGTTCGCGCGGGCGGGGCTCGTCACCGATCATCCGCCGATCGTCGGGTTTGAGGCGAACTCCGCCAATCCGCATTACGAGCCGAAGGCCGGCGCCGATCGCCGCCTCGCCGCCGGGGATGTGCTGCTGCTCGATCTCTGGGCGGGCGTCGCCTACGGAAGCGTGTTTGCCGATCAGACATGGATGGCGTTCGCGGGACGCGAGCCGGGCGCCGAGGAACGGGCGGTGTGGGAGGCGGTGCGCGGCGCCCGCGATGCGGCGGTCGCGCTGCTGCGCGAGCGCTCGACCAAGGGCCAGGCGGTGACCGGCGCGGTCCTGGACGACGCGGCCCGTGGGGTGATCCGCGCGGCGGGGTACGGCGAGTACTTCGTGCACCGCACGGGGCATTCCATCGATCGCGATTTGCACGGTTCCGGCCCGCACCTCGACAATTTCGAGACCGCGGACGAGCGCACCCTGATTCCGGGCGTAGGGTTCTCGGTGGAGCCCGGGATCTACCTGCCCGGGCGGTTCGGGATGCGCAGCGAGATCAACGTCTACGTCGCCGAGGGGGGGCCGGAGGTCACTCCGTCACGGCCCCAGCAGGAGCTGCTGTTCGTTTAGGAACGTTCCGGAGCCTCTTGCGGGCTCGCGGAATGGGGGGCAATTTCGGCCCCTCGGTAAGCCCAGGTGTTGACGTGACATTGTCTTGACGGCTCTGTGATGCCCGGCCAGCTTATTCAATAAGAAGACACATGCCGTCTTTTGATTTAGCCCGAAGGGAGGTGTGGTGCTGACCTCACACATTTCGTCCGGAAATTCACGCGCATTCACGTCTTTGGAGGACGCATCCATGTTGCCTCGTGTGATGAGCGCTGTCGCTCGCGTTGCGGTGCTCTGCTCCGTACTCACGTTTGCGATCGGCGTCGATATTTCGCCGCTCGCGGCGCAAGCCGTGACCGGGAAGGTCGAAGGCACGGTGACGGATCAGGCTGCCGCGCCGGTGGCGAACGCGCAGGTGTTCGTCGTGGGAACCTCGTTCGGTGCGGTCACCAATGATCGAGGTTACTACTTCATCAACAACGTGCCGGTCGGCACGTATACGATCCGTGCCCAATTCATCGGGTACGCGCCGGCGGAAGTGCGCAATGTGCGCGTCCCCGGCGGTCAGACGGTCACGACGGACGTCAAGATGCAATCGTCGGCGGTCGTGCTGACGGGGATCACGGTCACGGCCGCGGCCAACCCGATCGTGCCGCGCGACCAGGTGACGTCGAAGTCGATCGTCACGGGTCAGCAGATCGACCGGCTGCCGATCAACGACGTGCGCGAGGCGCTGCGCCTCGAGCCCGGCGTCGTCGAAAGCGGCAGCGCCAAAGGCTTGGTGATTCGCGGTGGCCGTCCCGGCGAGGCCGCGGTGTTCGTCGACGGCGTGCTCGTGCGCAACAGCCAGCAGGGCCAGACGAACCTCCAGCTCGGCACCAACGCGCTCGAAGAGGCGTCGGTCACGACCGGCGCGGTCGGCGCCGAATTCGGCGAAGCGCAATCCGGTGTGTTCGCATTCGTCACGAAGTCGGGCGGCAGTCGTTATCAGGGCGCGCTGTCGCTGTCGACCGATCAGGTCGGCAACCTCTGGCGCAACGTCGGGCAGCACCGCATCGAGGCCAGCCTTGGTGGCCCCGTAATCAGCGACCTGACCTTCTTCCTCGGCGCTACGGTCACCGGTCAGCAGTCCGGCGCGTGCGGCGGGTTTACATGCGGGGATATCCAGCTTGACCGCGACCTGAATCGGCCCGTGTATGTCGCGAGCGGCGTGGATACCGTGGTGCACCAGCCGGTGGATTTCGGCAACCCGCTGAGCGACACGGTGGACATCGCGATCCCGCGCTTCGTGCAATACAGCGGGTATTGCGGCGATTCCCCGAGCGGCAGCTCACCCCTGAAGCAGGCGATCTCCAGTAACTACGGGGTCGAGTGCCAGGGCCTGCGCCTGCCGTTCTCGGCGAACAGTGGGATGACCGGCAACGCGTCACTTCTCTACACGTTCGGTTCGGGCTCGCGTATCCGCGTCTCCGGAACGGGCAGCGTCACGCAGCAGCGGAATACGCCGCTGTTTGACCTGTACAACCCGGCGAACCAGACGGGGTCGCGCGTCACGAACCGGAGCATCGTCGTCAACTGGACGCAAAACCTGGCGCGGTCAGCGGAGCGGGCGATGGCGCTCGATGTCTATGCCGCCTATCAGACCGACCGCTCGATCACCGGCCAGCTCACGCGCGAGTCGGAGCTCGACTCCCGCGATCCCATGGGCGGCTTCCTGCTCAGCCCGCTGGACTTCCTGGTCGGTTTCAATTCGACGCATGACGTGACCATTGCCGGGACCACGTACCGCGGCGTGCGCTGGCTCGACGACCTCCAGATCCGCTGCCTCCAGGCGGGCCAGGCGGCGTGCAACGATCTCGCGCCGTTCCTCGACCGCAACGATCTGATCTCGGCGCAGCCGTACCGGATGAACCCGTACGCGGCGGAGCAGAGCGCCCGGCTGCCGATGTTCACCGCCGGCAACGACAACGGATTCACGCTGATCCGTGAAAACCGCTGGCAGTTCCGCGGCAACTTCGACTGGCAGGCGGACCGCTACAACCGCATCAAGCTCGGCGGCGAGTTTCACACGTTCGACACGCGGCGCTATGCCAGCGGCATCATCTCGGCGTTCGGGCTGAACGGGTATGCCGAGAAGCCGAACCGGATGGGTCTCTACCTCAACGACCGGCTCGATCTGGGCGACGTCGTGCTCGTTGCCGGACTGCGCTACGACCGGTTCGACAGCAAGTCGACCTTCCCGATCGTACCGGGCCGGATCTCCTCGATCACGGACAGTGTGCTCGTGCTCGGGGCTGACACGTTCCGGTTGGCGCCGTTCGATCCGCTCAACCCGACCGCCAACTTCGTCACGGCGCCGGCGCACACCGCCTGGAGCCCGAGCGTACAGGTGTCGTTCCCGGTCACCGAGCGCTCGAACTTCCGGCTGTCGTACGCGCATCAGGTCCAGGCGCCTGATTTCGATCTCATTTACCGCGGCAAGAACACCGACTTGTCGCAGAGCAACCGCAATCAGACGTTCGGCCGCGATCTCGACTTCGCGAAGACGATCATCTTCGAATTCGGCATCCGGCACGCGTTCAGCCAGGACATGGTGCTGGACGTGGCGGCGTACAACAAGGACAAGGTGGCGGATGTGTCGGGCCGGTTGTTCCGGATCCCCGATCCGGGCCAGGACGGCCAGCTGGGCGACTGGCGCGTTTTCAACAACGCCGACTTCGGGAACGTGCGCGGCCTGGACTTCAAGCTGGACCGCCGCTTCTCGAACATCTTCCAGGGCACCCTGGCGTACACGTTCCAGATCGCCAAGAGCACCGGGTCCGATCCGTTCGCCTATTTCCGGACGACGGCCCGCGTGATCAGCTCGCTGACGAACGAGACCGCGCCGCCGCCGCAGGCGTTCCTGCCGAACGACGACAACCGCAAGCACACCATCGCGGGTGCCCTGGCGTTGAGCTTCCCGACCGACTGGCGGCGCGGGACGACGGTGGGCAACGTGCTGCGTGACGTGGGCGTGTTCGCCACGTTCCGCTTCGCGAGCGGCCTGCCGTACACCCGGATCCGCAACTCGGGTGAAGGGGTGGCGCAGGGCCAGTCGCCGCTTGAGTTCACGAATGAAGAGCCGATCAACTCGTCCACGATGCCGTGGTTCAAGAACGTGGACCTGCGCGTCACCAAGAGCCTGCGCGTCGGCTCGCTCGACTGGACGCTGTTCGGCGAAGCGAAGAATCTGTTCAACTTCCGCAACGTCGTGAACCTGTTCCTCGAAACGGGTGACGTCGTCAATGCCCAGCACCGCGCCAAGTTCGTGGACGAACAGACGGCGCAGCTGGAGTCGGAGGCCGCTGAAAACCGTCTGCTCAAGATCGTTGGCGGTGAAAGCGCCGTCGATCTCTCGTCCCCGGGGGTGTGCGCGGGGTGGTCAGCGCGGACTGGTAACGCGGCGGGCGGTCCGGTGGACTGCGTGCTGTTGCAACGGGCCGAAGCGCGCTTCGGCAACGGTGACGGGATTTACACGGAGTCGGAGTACACGTCGGCGTTCAACGCCTGGTACAACCTCGCCAACTCGCCCGATGTGTTCTATGGCGCGGGGCGACGGCTTCGTATCGGCGCTGAGATATCGTTCTAAGGATCCGTCCTGGAGACTGCCGGTGATTCCGTCCGGGCGCTTCGGCGCCCGGACGGAATCACCGGCGAGGACTCCGGGCCTGCTTTTTCTCAAGGAGAGCATGCAATGGCACGAGTATCGGTGAGAAATGGATTGCGGCTCGGCGTGCTGCTGGCGCTCGGGTTGGGCTTCGCGGTCACGACCGTCGAGGCGACACCGCGCCCGCGCGCGCGCCGCGTCCTCAACCTCTTTTCGGGGTTCCTCGGCCGGCAAAACGTGAACCGGTTCGACTGCGGGCTCAACGCGGTCGGCATGGTCTGCGTCGATCCCAGCGGCTCGACGACCGTCGGCGGCGGATTCTGGCCCAAGGGGACGCCCGATCAATACGTCTTCAACTCCGGCTTGCAGCTCGCGGGTGTTGTCGACCCCGCTGCTATCCTTCAGATCGACACCGTCTCAGTCGGACCACCCCTGGTCACCGACACGACGTTCTTCGCCTGGGCCAGCGATACGGTGGGCGCGTTCTTTTTCGATCCCAAGGGAACCACCGAGCATGGCGACCGGCTGTCGCTCGTGTGGAACTCCCTCGATCCGTCGGATAACGCCAACTGGCCGCGCGACGCCTATGTGCCGGACGACACCAGCCTGTACAACCCGGTCCTCATCGGTCTCAAGGCGGCATCGCAGCAGGACACGTGGGCGAGGTACTGGGACGGCAACCCGCAGCAGAACGCCGGCCGCAAGCACCCGCTCGGCGTGCTGGTCGATCAGCGCGGGTTGGCGTGGAACTTCCCGACGGGTAATGAAGACATCATCTACTACCTCTACACGTTCACCAACATCACCGCGTCGAATTCGGCGGTGTACGCCGGCCGCCCCGACGCCGACTCGTTGGCCCGGTACGGCGCGCGCTTCCAGACCCTGAACGAAGCGGCGTTCGGCGACCAGATCCCCGACAGCGGCTACACGATCAAGGAGATGTACGCCGCGTTCGCGATGGATGCCGACGTGTCCGACGCGGCACTCGAGAATTACTCGACCGCGTTCCTGCCGTTCAGCATGGGCACCGCCTTCAAGCGCAACTGGCACGCGCCGTCGATGCTCTTCCCGAGCACGATTTTCAGCGCGCCGTTCGCGCAGGCGCCCGGTATCGTGGGCGTGAAGTACCTCAGGAGTCCCGTGGTCGCCGGCCAGGAAGTCGGCCTCACGATGTTCAGCAACACGATCAACGGCGGCCAGTTCGACGACGCGCAGAACACGACGCAGCTGTGGCGCTATCTCTCCGCCAAGTTGAATCCCGCCGCCGGGGACGCCCCTTGCAACAATCCCGGCGTGCCGCTCACCACGAAAGTCTGCTTCGTGTCGCAAACGAGCGACGACGTCCGCTTCTTCCAGTCCTCCGGACCGATGGATTTGGCGCCGGGTGAGTCGAAGACGATCGTCGTGGCCTACATCGCGGCCGCGCCGGTGAACGTGCCGCAGATCGCGGGCCGGGGTCAGGCCTTTGACTTGAAGCCGGGATTCCCGGCGCAGCCCGCCGGCATGGCCGCCGGCAATCCTGCCGACTCGTTGCGATCGGTCGATCGGGTGTTTGGCGCCATTTCGGTCGTCGGCGATACCGGCGGCGCCGCGGGTGGCGGCCCGAACGGCAGGATCGATCAGAACGAAGTGCGGACCGTGCCGCGCTCGCTCCTCAACAAGGGGCTGGTGGCGCAGGCCGTGTTTGACGCCAAGTTCCTGCTGCCCTTCCCGCCGGCGAATCCGCAGTTCTTCCTCGTCCCCGGGGACAATCAAGTCACCATCGTGTGGCAGCAGAGCACGACCGAGACGGACGCGATCGGCGATCCCTATTTCGCCGTCGCGAGCAACTCGAGCTCGGTGCTCTTCGACCCCAACTACCGGCAACGCGACGTCGAGGGATACCGCGTCTACCGTGGCCGCACGTCGGGCGATCTGCAGCTGGTTGCCCAGTTCGACTATGCCGGCAAGCGGATCACCGACTTCACCGCGGCGTTCCAGTACGCCAATTGCGCGCCGGAGCTCGGATTGACGGCCGACTGCCCGGCCGGTTACACCACGACCGGCGTGGCGCACGACATCGTCGGAGACGTCGTCCAGGTTCCGCCGGGCGGCCGGGTGTCGACCTTGCCCGATACCACCGTGCTGGTCCTGGAAGCGGACACCGCTGTCACGGGCGGCGGCGTCGAAGGTGGGTGCCGTCCGTCCCGCTGCCCGCCAATCGAGGATACGGGCGTACCGTTCGCCTTTGTCGATCATGGCGTGAAGAATTCGTTCACGTACTTCTACGCTGTGACCGCGTTCGACGTGAACTCGGTGAAGTCCGTGGGCGTTGGTAACAGCGCACTCGAATCCCCGCGGGTCACGAAGACGGTGGTGCCCCGGAAGCCATCCACGAACATTGTCTCGACGGTCGTCGATCAGTCGGTCCGGGGTTCCGGCGGAGCCGTGCTCAATCCCGCGGCGCCCTTCCCGACGATCGATGCGGCGAACGGGACATTCAACGGGATCATTCCACCCGCGAACGACGGTGAGCTGCTCATGTCGTCCGCCGTCATCGAGGCGCTGCCCAGCGGCGATATCACCGTGCGGCTGGACTCGATCAGCGCCGGGTTCACCGGTGGGATCGGGGTCTTCCCCAACGCGTACTTCACGCTCCTGGCGGGTGGCTCGACGGTTCAAAAGGTCGTCCCGATTCCACAACCGAACTTCAACGCGACCGCGAATCCGACGTATTCGTTCTCCGAGCCGTTAATACCATACGACTCGGCTGCCGCACGCCGCTTTGGCATCCAGTTCAACCAGGACGTGCGGATGCCCGTCACGTTCGAGGCAGCCGCCGTGCCGGTCTACCGGACCTCGGGCGGTATTTCCGTGACGGCGGGGCGCTTCGGCGTCGGTAGCGACAACAGCCTGTTCCTGGCGCACTCGCGCTGGTGGGATGCGAGCGCCGCGGAACCGGCGGATCCCACGATCCGGTCGGGTCCCGACTCGGCGCGTAACTCCGGCGACCTGAGCGGCGTGGGGCGGATCTGGGCGCCGCAGGCGTATCGCGACGCCAACATCAACCTGAATTTCCGCGGCTACTCCTACGCGCAGACCGCGTGGTATCCAGCCGACTTCCTCGTGACGTGGAATGCCGACTCGAGCCTGACGGTGCGAGATTCGACGCATCGGGTCAACCTGGCATTCGGGCCGAACGGCGGAACGGGATGGGGCTTCGTCAACCTGAGATCCCTCATCGCCGCCGGCGTGACGGGAAGTACCAACCCCGCCACGGACGTGGCCGACGGCACCGGGTCACCCAGCATGACGGCGCTCGCGTACCATCACGCCTACGGAACGCAGCCGACGTGCTTCCCCGATTGGTGGGTGATTCCCTGCGCCCAGCTCGAGCGGACCGCCCAGTATCAGCCGCTCGACTTCAATTCCGACGGCACGGGCGATGCTAGCGGGATCGGGCTGATGATCAACGGTGAATACTTCCTGATGGAAATGGCGGCCATCCCGGCGGCCGGCACCACCTGGCGGTTCCGCGCCGTGACCGGCGACATGGAAGCCACCTGTACGCCGGGACCGGGTGTGGCGACGGATTGCAGCGGGTACACGTTCAGTCCCCCGCCGGTGCGGCCCTCGCGCGCCACGGGGCTGTCGTACGTGGCGACGGTGGTGCAGCAGTACGCCGTGGACAGCACGCGGACGGGAGACCTCGCCAACGTGCACACGGTTCCCGATCCGTATTACGTGACGAACGCGCTGGAGCAGTCACCCAACGCCAAGAAGCTGCGCTTCGTCAATCTCCCGAGCCGGGCGATCGTCCGGATCTATTCGCTCAGCGGCGTGCTGGTGAACGTCCTGACGTTGAACGACCAGACGGGCGGCGGTGAGCTCGAGTGGGGCCTGCGGAACCGCAATAACCAGTTCGTCGCCTCCGGCGTGTACTTCTATCACGTCGAAGGGCCGGACGGAAAGTCGAAGGTTGGGCGGTTCACCGTCGTCAACTTCGCGCAATAGCGCTCAAGAGGGAGCACTCGATATGACGCACATGATTCGCAAGATGAGCAGGGCCCTCGCGGCGCTGACGCTGGTCGCGGGGCCACTGGCCGGACAGGTGACGCTGCCGTCCGACAATACGGCGTACGGCACGACCGCGGGCGAGTTCCTGCTGCTGGGAGCGGGCGCCCGTGGTCTCGCGCTCGGCGGCGCCTACGCGGCGCTCGCCACCGATGTGAGCGCGCTGTACTACAATCCCGCCGGCGTTGCGCAGCTCGATCGGCCCGGCGCGCTGCTATCCACGTACAGCTACGTCGTGGGCACGCGCTACGTCTGGGCCGGCCTGGCGCTGCCGATGAGCGGCGGCTCACGGACCATCGGTCTGCAGATCGGCAATTTCGGTTTCAGCGACCAGCCTGTCTACACGGTCGAGAATCCGGATGGCGATGGCACGAAATACAGCGTAGGGCAAACCTTCATCGGCGCGACCTACGCGCAGAACTTCAGCGACCGGTTCTCAGCGGGCTTGACGTTCAAGGGCATTTCCGATCAGCTCGGAAAGACGTCTGCCAGCGCCTTCGCCATCGACTTCGGAACCAACTTCCACGCACAGGCAGCAGGACGGCCGATTCGCGTGTCGTTCGTGATTCAAAATCTGGGATCGGAGCTCAAGCATGCAGGCTCGGCGCTCGACCAGGCCGTTCCCCGGCCCCCGGTGCCGGGACAGGTTGACGTGCCTCAGGAGAACCAACCGGTCGAGCTGGCCACCAAGGAGTGGGGCTTGCCCGTCATGTTCCGGGTCGGCGCCTCGCTCGACGCCTTCACCAATGAACAGGCCCGGGTCACCGTGCTCTCCGAGTTCACGCAGCCGAACAACAACCGCGCCGGCTTTTCGGTCGGCACGGAGGTCATGCTGAGCGATCTCGGGAAGACCGGCATCTCGGTCGCTGGACGGGGCAGTTGGACCTACCAGGCCGATAACAACCTCGAGGTCGGGAATGGGGCCGGTTTCGACAGCAACGCCGGCACGAAAGGCGATGGTCTGGCCGCGGGATTCGGCGTCGCCTATCGGCGCTCCACGTTCGGCCTCGGCCTCGATTACAGCTACCGGAGCCTGGGTCTGCTCGGTGGCACGAACATGTTCAGCTTCTCGGTCAACTGGTGAGGTAAGTCGAGAAGAGCAGGGGAGAGCGTTGTGGTTGTGCTGGGATTGATCCTGCTGGCCGTGCAGGCGCCGCCTTCGCGGAGCACACCGCGTGACGTAGCGATTGGCGCGGTGCGGTCGTACCGCGGAGATCGCACCCTGATCAATGGGTTCGTGCGCATCCCGCACGAGCTGCTGAATGCGGTGATCATGGGGGCCGGCGGGTTCGCGGCGTTTCGGCTCGACGTCGGCGTGGTGGACGCACGCGGAGCGGTGCTGGCGACGGACAGCTGGACCCGGCGCGTGCCGTGGACCGCGGCGCGCTCCGGTGGAGCCGCCAGCGTCGAGATGCTGACGTTCACCGTGGACTCCGGCGCGTACGAGATCCGCGTGGCCGTGAAGGATTCGGCGACGGGCCGGCAGGCGGCGGCGACGCTGCCGGTGCGCGGATTCGCCTCGCGACCGCACGCGTCGGATCTGCTGCTGGCCCCGGCGATTCGACGGGCCGCGGCGCCGGACACGGCCGCGGGACCGGGAGAGCTGCGAAAAGGCGAGCTGCTGATCACCGCCGGTCCGGAAGTCACGTTGTCGCCGACGCGGGCCCAGCTGTTTTACTACTCCGAGGTCTACCGCGACAGCGCGGGCGAGGTGCCTTGGGCGTTGCGCGTCCGCGAGGCAGGCGGGCGGCCCGTCGTGACAACGGAGGTGAGCGCCGCGACGATCGCGGCGGGGGGTGGCGTGATCACCGGCTCGATCGATCTCGCCGGTCTTCCACCAGGTTCGTATCTGGTGGATCTGCGATTCGGTACGGGCGCCGACACACTGGTTCAGTCGGCTCCGTTCCGGATGGCGGGCTTCGAAGTGGAGCAGGAGCTGGCGCACCAGGCGCAGATGACGGCCGCGCTGCCGGACCTGTTCGCGCGGTTGTCCGAAGCGGAGCTGGACACGCTGTTCGCGCCGCTGTTCTACCTGGCGAAGGCTGGCGAGTTGACGCCGTACAGCGGCCTGACGCTCGAAGGGAAGGGGCGGTTCCTGCGCGAGTTTTGGCGGCAGCACGATCCCACGCCGGGAACGCCGGACAACGAGCTCCAGGTCGGGTTTTATCAGCGGATTGGTGAAGCAAACCGGCGGTTCCGGGAAGGAGGCGCGTCGCAGATCCCCGGGTGGCGCACGGACCGCGGGCGGATTCTCATCCTGCATGGTGAGCCCGAGGAGATCATGCGGCGGCCGTCCACAGGGCCCGCCAACCCGTGGGAAGCCTGGAGGTACACGCGACCGCGGCCGGTCAAATATGTGTTTTACGACCAGACGCGCTTGGGCAACTACGCACTGATCTACACGGACGACCGGAAGGAACGCAGCTTCCCGAACTGGGAGCGGCTGGTGGGGCCCGACGCGGTGCTGGATATCGCGAGATTCTGACGATGACCTTTACTCTGCTCTGGAGAGCGTGTATGAAGCGATTGGATTTTCGTATGGTGGTCGGGGTGCTGCTGTTCGGTGCCGTGGCGTCGTGTAAGGGGGATCCCACGGCGGATCTGCGCGGCGGTCCGTCTCGCATTGACTTCAATCCGAATCTGATGTTCGTGGATTCCGGCGACACGCGGAGCATCGTCGTCACGGTTCGCGATCAACAGTTGAACCCGGTCTCGAGCCCCGTGACGGTCACGACCACAGCGCCGGGCATCTTCACGGTGGCGATCGATACTAGCAGCCCGAGCGCTGATGGTGCCCGGTTTACGTACATCGTGACTGCGAATGCCCCCGGTGAGGCGAAGCTGGTGGCGGCGACCGGCGGGTTGAGCGATACGGCGACCATCGCGGTTCTGCTCCCGGCCCTGCCCCTGACGATTTCGGACACCGCCCCGAAAGCCGGAGCGACGATTACCGTCCGTTCAACGCCCACCCACAAGTTCACCGCCGAAACGGAAGTCCTCTTCGGCGAGACGCCCGGCTTGAATCACTATCTCAATGCCGATTCGGTCGTCGTGGTGGCGCCGTTCGGGTCGTCGGCGGGGCCGCTGACCCTTACGAACGTATCCGTCTCGTATCATGCCGGGCTGGTGCAGGATCTGCCCACGACACGTACGGTGGTCGTGACGGGTGATCTCTGGCCCCAGACCGACAGCTCGTACGCCACGGCCCCCGACGCGTTCGCGATTCTGGCGCTGCCGGCCGTGGGCGACAGCGTCCACACGATCACGAACTTCGATGCGGGCCTGGACAACAACGCGCAGTGCGGCGAAGCGTACGACTCGACCAGCGGCTCCACCGGGCCGTGCGTGATCTATAAGTTCACGGTGCCCGGCCCGGATTCGCTGAATCTCCTGTTCCGGATCGACTGGGATACGGACGGCGACATTGACGCGTACGTCTGCACGGCGCCAAACACGGACGGGAGCACCTGCAGCTTCACGGGTGGCGGGTCGGCGGCATCAGGACGCCAACCCGAATACCTGCGGAATCTGCTCGTCTCGGGTGTGCGGACGCCAACGCCGTTCAAGTATCCGCCGGGAACCCACTATTTCGTGCTCGAGCTGTTCGGCGGCGCAAAGCCCGCGAACATGTACTGGACGATCTACCGCAAGCCGTAAGTGCCCCAACGGAGTGACGTCGAGCCCCGGGGGAACCAACCCCGGGGCTCGGTGTTTTGATGCTCCTCATGGTTCGATGGCTTGCACTCGTGTTCGTTCCCGCCATGCTGTTTGCTCAGCAAGACTCCTTTGCGACAGCCCCCGAAGCGAAGCTCGACAGCCTGTACGGCCCGCTGATCCATCTCATGCGCGCCGACGAGCGGGGCCGCTACGGCAGTCTGGGCGTCGAAGGGAAACGGTCATACCTGCGGCAGTTCTGGCGACGGCGTGACCCGACGCCGGACACGCCGGGCAATGAGGCGATGGACAGTTTCTACGGGCGTGTCGCGACAGTCAACCGCATGTTCCGCGAGGGTGGCGCTGCCGAGATCCCGGGCTGGCGTACGGACCGCGGCCGGATCTATCTGCGGTATGGCGCGCCGCCGGCGGTACTGAGCCGCCCGCAGCCGTCATCCACGAACCCGTATGAGGTGTGGCGCTACGAGCGGCGTCGCGAGCTGAAGTTCGTGTTCTTCGATCTGACTCGCTTCGGCAACTACTCGCTGATCTGGACGAACGATCGCTTCGAGATTAGTCGGCCGGACTGGCGGTTGCTGCTGGGACCGGAAGCGGTCGAGGATGTGCTTCGGTTCTGAGCAGCGTCACGCCCGCCCACACCGCCGTGCCTACCGCCACATGCGCCGCCTGCAGTCCACCCGGTAACCCCAGCAGCACCGTCGCCGCGCCAATGCCTATCTGCACGACGATGAGCGCGAGCACGCCGAACGACGCTCGACTGGGCGCTCGTATCGCCCAGACCACAGCGACAATCGCCAGCGCGTAGGCGAGCAGCCGATGGGTCCAGTGGATGAGCGCGAGTGGCCCCGCCGTGACCCACACCTGCCCGTTGCAGAGGGGGAATCCGCCGCATGCCGCGGCCGCGCCGAGATTTGCGGTGAGCGCGCCAAAGAGGACCGTGACGAAGGTGAGCGAAACCAGAACGATCGTCCCCCCTCTCCCGAAGGGAGAGGGGGCCAGGGGGTGAGGACGATCGGGAGCGGGAGTCCGGGATGAGGCCGCGATCAGCAGCGTCGCAAGCAGCAACATCGCCGTGCCGAGATGCAACACGACGCTCCAGGCCGGCAGCTCGAGCTTCACCGTGATCGCGCCGAGGAGCACCTGCACGACAAGCAGGCCAAGCGCGACGTAGGACGGCCGGACGGAGGGACGGCCAGGCCGCCTCAGCTGCCAGTCGAAGACTGCCAGCGCCACCACGAGGACCGAGACCAGCGCCGCGACGAGCCGGTGACTCCACTCGATCACGGTACCGATGTCGTCGAGCGGCGGAAACAAGCGGCCGTTGCACAACGGCCAGTGATCGCCGCAGCCCATTCCCGATCCGGTGATGCGGACGACGGCGCCGAGGACGATGAGGAGATAGGTACAGGCCGCTGCGGACCAGGCGAGTGTCGTGAAGCGTCGCGTCATAGGCGCCGAAATGTAATAGTGAGTTGATCCCGGGCTGAGAGCCCGGGCTCGGCATTGTGTGCGCCCTGTAAGGGCGCACTCTAGAGCCGAGCGCGCCCTCTCAGGGCGCGTTCAATCGATACATCCTGCGATCATCTGGTTCGTTCATTCGACAACGATAGACAGTGTTTCTGGCCATGCCCTCCGACTCTATGGTCTGCTCACCTGGACAACATTGCGGCGGCTGCCGCTCATCCATGAAAAGCTGGCTGAGTTCCTTCGTCGCGTTCTTCCGGAGATCGCCCGCCGCCACGACGCGAGAGTTGTGGAAATCGGGATCGTGCGAAACCACCTTCATCTGATCGTGGAGCTCTCGCGCCGTCCCGATCTGCCTCGGCTGGTCCAGGGACTCAAGGGTGCGAGCGCCCGCATTGCAAATCGAGACGGGTACATGCCGCGGGCACGGCTTCAATGGGCGACGGGATATGACTTTCGCTCCCTGGGCGTGCGCGATCTGCAACGCGCGATCAGCTACGTGCGTGATCAGACACGCCATCACCCCGAACTGGCAATCGAAGCCGAGAGGGGTGATTGATACCGGGGCTGAGAGCCCCGGCTCGGCATAGTGTGCGCCCTGTAAGGGCGCACATCCGCCGAGCGCGCTCTTAGCGCGCGTCTTATCCAAATCCGAACCCGCCTTCCCACATCGCGTCGTATATTTGCGTTTCCATGTCTGCACCTCTGATGCCCGCCGACCGCTGGGGCGAGCGGCTGATCCGGCGACTCGGTCTGTGGAGCGCGGTCGCGGTACTGGTGGGCTCCACGATCGGCAGCGGCATCTTTCGCACGCCGGCGAGCGTGGCGCAGAAGATCGATGACGTGCCCCTCTTCCTGCTGGCGTGGGTGGTGGGCGGTCTCGTCGTACTGTGCGGTGCGCTCACCTACTCGGAGCTCGCGGCCGCGTTCCCCCGGTCGGGCGGCGTTTACGTCTTCTTGCGCGAGTCGTTCGGGAAGCTGCCGGCGTTTCTGTTCGCGTGGGCCGAGCTGTGGATCATCCGGCCGGGCGCGTTCGGCGCGATCGGCATCACGGCATCGGCGTATACCCTGCGCACGCTCGGTTCTGACCCTGCGGCCGTCCTCGTCTCGGCCGGGCCGGTCGACATTCGTGCGGAGCAGCTGCTCGGCGCCGGGTACATCCTCCTCGTCGGCGCGGTGAACTATTTCGGCATCCACCGCGGCGCCGTGCTGCAGAATCTGAGCACGATGTTCAAAGTGGGTGCGCTGGCGCTGCTCGTCCTGGTGGGCTTCGCGCTCGGTACCCCTTGGGCCGATATCCCGGCGGGCGGTATTTTCGCCCAGCGCGCCGCCGTGGGGCTGTCGCCGTTCCTGCTCGCGATGGTGGCGATTCTCTGGGCGTACGACGGCTGGGCGGATCTGGCGTTCGTGGGCGGCGAGGTGCAGAACCCGCAGAAGACGCTGCCGCGCGCGCTGCTGCTCGGGACGGGGATCGTCGTCGTTCTGTATATCGCGGCGAACCTCGTCTACCTCTATCTCATTCCGATTCAACAGATGAAGGGCGCGGAGCTGGTCGCGGCCGACGTCGCGCGGCTGGTGATCGGCCCCGCGGGCGTCGTGGTCGTGTCGGGCGCGATCGCGGTGAGCACGTTCGGTACGCTGAATGGCTCGATGATGACGGCGCCGCGCATCTTCTTCGCAGCGGCGGAGGACCGCCTGTTTCCCCAGGCCATCTCGCGCGTCGATCCCAAGAGTCACGCGCCCACGGGCGCGATCGTGCTGATGACCGTCATGGGCATGATCTTCATTCTCGTCCGCACGTTCACCGCGCTCGCGGATCAGTTCATCATCGGCATCTGGCCCTTTTACGCGCTGGCGGTGGCCGGCGTGTTCGTGCTGCGACGGACCCGGCCGCGGCTGGAGCGCCCGTACCGGACGTGGGGCTATCCGTTCGTGCCGCTCGTGTTTCTCGCGGGGGCGCTGCTGCTGCTCGGCAACTACCTCGTGTCCGAAACGGCGGCGTTCGCGATCGACATCGGCATCATTTTGACGGGAGTGCCGGTGTACATCGCGATCCGCCGTCGGCAGCGGCAGACGGCACCGCGGCCGATCACACCAGCCGGACTGCGATAAACGGTGGTCCGTTCAGTTCGCCTTCTTAGTGACTTCCCAATGCTTGGGGGGGGTATTTATCTGTGGGACCTGAATCATGTGCAAGTCAACGATTGGCTCGATCGGCCTAGTCGCTTTTCTCGCCTGCGCGGCACCAACCGACGGCTGCTCCTGCACGCCGCTCGAATATCAAGTCCATTTTGTCGGTTTCGTAATGCAGGGCGGTGGGCCGGCGACCGGAGGGCGCGTCAGCGCTTCAGTCCTGGATACAGACTGCCAATCCACAGCGAAAGCGCTTGCGTACCTCGCGGTGAACGGTTCGGCGGTTGATTCATCGGGCCATTATCGATTTGAGGTTCGGACGTGGCGCCCTGATACGTTGTGCGCGCGGCTGGTTGCACGATATGCCAGTGATAGCGTCGTGCGTGACAGTGTACCGGTGCCGTTCCCCTTGCCGGATACTGTTCGAGTCGATTTTGAGCTTCCATAGGTTCCGTTGGAACTAAGTGAAGAGGGGCGCAATTTCTCGCGCCCCTCTTGCTCGACCGCCCGACCGTCCGCTACCAGTTGAACATGTAGCGCACGCCCAGCTGCATCCGCCACACGTCCGCGGTGGTCACGATCTTCTGGAACGACTTCGAGATCAACTGTCCGCCGACCAGGTTCAGCCGGTACAGTGAAGCACCGCTCGCGTCGACACCCTGGGATGCCAGGGGGCGGTTCGTGATCAGCCCGTGGGACACGCCCCAATCCTCGTTGAGGAAGTTCGAGAAGTTCAGAATGTCGAGCCGGATCTGGAGACTGTTCGCGTTGCCCCCGATCCGGCCGGTGACGTCCTGCGAGATACTCAGGTCGGCCCGGTACACCTTCGGCCGCACCACACCGTTGCGCTCGGCATACTCGCCCCGGTGCTCTCGGAGATAGGGATCCTGATTGATGTACGCCTCCCACGCCGCCGCCTGCTGCGCCGCGGTGAACGTGTTCGCTCCGGACGTAAACTGCTGGAAATTCATCTCGCCCACGTTGCGGGGAATGTAAATCAAATCATTCGTGGCCCCGTCGCCGTTCATGTCGTTGGAGAAGATGTAGCTGTCGACCCCGGCGCTGCGACCATCGAAGTACAGGCCGACGCTCGTCGCTCCGAGCCCGAAAAAGTCCCGCGTGTACGAGAGCGCGGCGAAGATGCGGCCACCCGGAGAAAACTGGGAGTACGCGGCCACCGGGTTATTGGGGTCGACGGCGATCGCATTCCCCGTCCACGACCCGGACGCGATGGAGCCCGCGTCCACCGTGTTCTTGCTCTCGCCGTGCGAGTACCCGACCTTGGCGAATAGCCCGCCTTGGAAGGCCCGCTCGAGCGACGCGGCGAGATTCCAGGAATAACCGCGGCCCTGATTCGTGAGCACCGTGGCGTCGCTGACGTTCTTCTGGATGCGGGCCGGAAGGCAATTGGACGGCAAAGGTGGAATGCACGTCCAGCGCGGCCGGCCATCCGGGCCGGTGAACGCCGACTGGGGTGCCGGGAGATTCGCGTTGAGGTAGGCAACTCCGTTGACGTCTTTGGAATAGAGATACTCCAACGTCCCCGTCATGCCCCAAGGCAGCCGCTGGTCGATCGCTAGGTTGCTCCGCCACAGCTGCGGGAACCTGAACTTTGGATCCGTCAGCGCGAGCTGGAAACTCGTCGCCGGGGAGTCGGTAGGTGCAGGCTTGTAGTGATCGGGATCAGGGTGGAATGGAAACGCGGTGGTGCTGTCCGCCTGAATGAACCCCGTCAGGACTCCCGTGTTGCCGATCTGGTTCGAGATCCAGACGTAGGCGGGTCGGCCCGTAAAGATTCCCGTACCGCCGCGAATCTGCGTCTTCTGCTCACCGCCCACGTCGTAGTTGAAGCCTAGGCGCGGCGAGAACAGCAGATTGACTCCCGGCAGGCTACCGCTCTCATACTGCACCGGTGCGCCGCTCACGTCGCGGAACGTCATCGTGTCCGCCACGGCATTGGCGTACGCGGTGTTCTTGAACTTGGGAGCATCGACACGCAAGCCTGCGGTCAGGGTCAGGTTGCGGGTGGGCCGCCATTCGTCTTGTACGTACGCGCCCGCATACAGCACATCAAGCGGCTGCACGGGCTCGTCCTGTCCCGTGATGTTCGAATAGCGAACCTGGAAGCGCCGCAACGTAACAGGCGAAACCGTGCGTGTAGGATTGGCGATGTAATCGTTAGCGTCGGTGTAAAAATCCGCCAACGAATTGTACACATAGACGCTCTGCGCGCCCGGGAAAAACACGTTCGTCGAATGGTACTTTTCAACGCTTACGCCGAGCGTGAGCGAGTGCTGCGGCATGTAGATCGTGAAGTTGTCTTGGAGCTGGTAGCTGTTGTACACCAGCTGGTTCTGCGGCGTGAACGGCTCGAACCCAAACGTCGTGTAATTGCTTGTGCCCTGGAAAATCTCGACCAGTGGGAACCAGGGTGGGCTGATGACCTTCCGGCTCTCATCGGCGGTGTTATAGCCCACGATCAGATTGTTCGACTTGTTGCCGAACGACGAGTTCCACTCGCCCACGATGGAGCGGATGTTCTCTAGGATGGCGTAGTTCGAGCTCGCGAAGTTGAGCGAGGTCAGGGTGCTGCGCCGGTTCCCCAATCCCAGGGAACCGGAGTTGGAAACCAGGATGTCCGAGCTCGAGTTCAGCAGGTTGTAGCGCAGGCTCAGCTTGTTGCGGTCATTCAAATTGTAGTCAAGGCGCGCGAGGAATCGTCTCGAGGGGATCTTGAAGTTGTATCCCTGGTAGGGGCCCGTTTCATAGTTGAAGTTGTTCTGCAGGTAGCTGCTCAGCGAATCCAGATCCGCTGCGAGGACGCGTGTGACAACGCCCTCAACCGTCTCCACACCGGTATTCGCCCGGAACGTGGTTCCTGGCTGCGTTTGGTTATCGTCCTCGTAGCTGGTAAAGAAGAACAGCCGGTTGCGAATGATCGGCCCGCCGAGCGAGATCCCGATGTCGCGGTACTCGAACGTACCGGGATCGAACTTGTTCGGCCCCGCCTTCCTGCCGACGAAGTCGTTGTTCCGCGTGTTGTAGAAGACCGACCCGGTGAACCCGTTGGCGCCGCTCTTGGTGACCATGTTGACGCCCGCGCCGACGAAGTTGCCCTGGCGAACGTCATACGGAGCGATGTTCACCTGGACCTGCTCCAGCGCGTCCATCGAAATCGGCGTGACGCCGGTGCGGTCGCCGGGCTGTCCGGCGAGGCCGAACGAGTTGTTGAAGTACGAGCCGTCGATCGTTGTATTGTTCAGCCGGTTGTCTTGCCCGGCGAACGAAAACCCGAACGACATCGGACTATACTGGGGCGTGAGCCGGAGCAGGTCCTCCACCCGTCGGCTGATGGTCGGGAGCGTCGCGATCTGCTCCGCCGACACCGTCGTCGCTGCCCCGGTGCGCTGCGAGCTGAACACGTTGTCGGTCGAGGCGATGACGGTGATCGCCTCGAGCTCCACGCTCGCCTGCTGCAGCGCGAACCGCAGATCGCTGGTCACGCCGAGCGTCACGTTGATGCCGTTTTGCACTTCCTGGCGAAAGCCAACGCGCGAGACAGTTACGCCATACGGCCCGCCGACGCGCATGCCGGGTATCGTGAACCGGCCATCCGCCCGCGTCGCGGCGGTATAGGTCGTTCCCGAGGGTCCATGGACCGCTACGACGCGCGCGCCGTCGAGCGGAGCGCCGGCAGCGTCGATCGCGATTCCAGCAATCGCCCCGGTCGTGACGCCTTGGGCCGAGCCAAGGGCCGCAAAGAACACCGAAAACACCGCCGCCGCCACGAGGGCGCGGCTCGAGCTAACGATCCAGCGCATGGTTGGACCTCTCCTTCGAGGAAACGGAACGCAGGGTAGTGGTGCCCATCGAGACCGGGAGAAAGTGGTCCGCGGGTGGGACTGCGTCAAGGACGCTAGGTAGGCGCTTTACGCAGCAGATACACAGCCGCGACAGCAACGAGAATGTTCGGCGTCCAGGCCGCCAGCATCGGCGGCAGGACGCCGCCGGAACCGACCGCTTTGGCCAGTTGAAACATCAGCAGCACGATGAACGTGGTGGCGAGACTCGCCGCCACGCCCCACGCCGCCCCGCTCTTCGGTGTCGAGATCGCGAGGGGCGCACCGAACAACGCGATCAGCAGGCAAATAAAAGGAATGGCGATTTTCAGGGCCAGCTCGACCTGCAGCTTCTTGGCGTTCGAGCCGCTGCGCGTCAGCGCCTCGATGTAGCGCCGCAGCTCCCCGTAGCGCATCTCGTCGGGCGACTTGGGCTCGGCCAGAAGATCGACGGGGCGCTCGCGCAGCGTGCGCGACTGCAGCGAATCGAACTCGAACGCCAACTCGCCGCCCGGCTGGTTGCCCCCGAGGTAGCGCAGCGTGCCCCGATGCAGCGTCCAGCGGGGCGGCCGCACGTTCCC
>Ga0184623_10000219_pt1 | contig 23923 bp, 27 predicted proteins | sample PLM1_100_b1_FD_133138 | JGI IMG/M metagenome (GOLD analysis project Ga0184623, IMG submission 133138) | Groundwater sediment microbial communities from an aquifer in East River, Colorado, USA - PLM1_100_b1 | ecosystem: Environmental > Terrestrial > Soil > Riparian zone | place: USA: East River... | reverse complement strand
GCTTTGGATCTGCACAAATGGATGTATCTGCCGTACGAAGTGGGCTGTACCCTGGTGCGGGACCAGACGGCGCACCGTGCCACGTTCTCGGTGACGCCCGCCTACCTTGCGTCATTCGATCGCGGTATTGCCGCCGGCGGATTTCCGTTTGCCGAGCGCGGGGTGCAGCTGTCGCGCGGCTTCCGGGCGCTGAAGGTGTGGATGTCGCTCAAGACACACGGCGTGAACGCGTTCTCGCAGCTGATCCACCAGAACGTCAGGCAAGCGCATTATCTCGCCGGATTGGTCAGCAAGCATCCCCAGCTCGAGCTGCTCGCTCCTGTCCCCATCAACGTGGTCTGTTTCCGCTACCGTGTACCGGGAGCGAGTGATGACGCCATGAACGAATTGAATCGCGAGATTCTGCTGCGCGTTCAGGAGAGCGGGGTTGCCATCCCGTCCCACACGCTCCTCGGCGGGCGCTTCGCGCTCCGCGTGGCGGTGACCAACCACCGCAGCCGGCTGGAAGATTTCGACCTGCTGGTTCGGACGGTCACGGACATTGCCGCCGCGCTGCGCCGCGATTAGTTCAGCGGGCCGCTCCCGCTCCGAACGCCAGCCGTTCCAGCCGCGCGACCCGCTCCGCCGTCGAAGGATGCGTCGAAAAGAGCTTCAGCACGCCGTGTCCATGCGCCGCGAGCGGGTTTACTTGCGCGAGCGGCGCCATGGCAGGCTCGAGGCGCATCGGTACCTTGTGAGCCGCCGCGTCCAGCTTTTTCAGCGCGCTGGCCAGCGCCAGCGGCTGCCCTGAGATCTCGGCACCACCGGCGTCGGCCTTGAATTCGCGCTGGCGCCCGATGGCGAACTGAATCAGCATCGCAGCAATCGGCGCGAGAATGATCATCAGGAGTCCGGCGACTGGGTTCCCGTCGTCCTCGTCTCCCCGGCCGCCCATGAACATCGCCACGTACGCGAGATGACTGATCGCGGCAGCCAGGGTTGCCGTCACCGTCATCAGCAGCATGTCGCGATGCTTGATGTGCGCCAACTCGTGAGCCAGCACGCCTTCCAGCTCCGTCTCAGTCACGGTGTTCAGCAATCCTTGCGTCACGCAGACAACCGCGCGGCTGGGATTCCGCCCCGTGGCAAACGCGTTGGGTTGCGCATGCGGGGCGATTGCCAGGGTTGGCATAGGCAGACCGGCTCGCTGCCGGAGCCGATCCACGATGGCGTACAGTCCCGGCGCCTGCTGTGCGCTGACCACCTTGGCACCGTACGCGCGTAACGCGATCTGCGCGGACGCGAAATAGGCCACGAAGTTCATGACGCCGGCGAGCAGCAGCGCCGTCACGAGACCGCTCTGCCCGGCGACCGCCTGACCAGCCGCTGCCAGCAAGGCGGTCAGGCCGGCCATCAACACGAAAACCTTCAGATTGCTCATCGTATCTCTCGCTTTCGCGAAGGCTAGCTGGGGCCCTTCCGCCAGTTCAAGGGGGCTCCAATCTTATGCGACGGTGGAACAGCTCTTCGTCCTCCGCGATCTGGCGGTCATCTTCGCGGGCTCGCTGCTCGTCATTCTGGCATTCTACCGGCTGAAACTGCCGGCGCTGCCGGGCTTCATCGTCGCGGGCATTCTCCTCGGACCCAACGCGCTCGGCTTCGTATCCGACCCCCATCGGGTGGAAAGCCTCGCCGAGGTGGGCGTAATCCTCCTGCTGTTCACCATCGGCATCGAGTTCTCGCTCAGCCGGCTCAAGGAGATGGGGCGGCAAGTGCTCGCCGCCGGCTCCGCGCAGATGGGGTTTACGGTGTTGACAACGCTCGCGGTCGGATTGGCGTTCCTCCCCGGCTGGCGCGTGGCCCTGTTTCTCGGATTTCTGATCGCGTTATCGAGCACGGCCATCGTGCTCAAGGTAATGACGGACAAGGGCGAGATCGACGCGCCGCACGGCCGGCTCGCGACCGGAGTGCTGATCTTTCAGGACCTGTGCGTCGTGCCGATCATGCTGGTCCTTCCCTTCCTCGCCGGCAAGGCCGAAGGAGGAGCGCTGGGACTCGCGATAGCGCTCGGGAAGGCGGCACTGGTCGTCGTCGGCGTCGTCGTCGCCGCGCGCACGGTCGTGCCACGCGCGCTCCGGGAAATCCTCAAGACCAAAAGCCGCGAGCTGTTCCTTATCGCCGTGATTCTGATCGGGACCCTGACCGCGCTCGGCACGGCCGCCGCGGGAGCCTCGCTCGCACTCGGCGCGTTTCTGGCCGGCCTCATCATCTCGGAATCAGACTATGCGCATCAGGCGCTCGCCGAGCTGATGCCGTTCCGCGACATCTTCATCTCTCTGTTTTTCGTCGCGGTCGGGATGCTGGTGCAGCTCGACACGATGCGGGACCATTGGGTGCTCACCCTGATCGCCGTCGCCGTCATCATGGGTGGCAAGACGCTGTCCGCGGCGGTCGGTCCCGCTCTGATGGGTTATTCGGGGCGCGTCGCCTTGCTGGCGGGCGTCGCGGTCTCGCAGATCGGCGAGTTCTCCTTCGTCCTTGCCAAGGAAGGGCGGGTGGCGGGGCTGCTCCCCGAGCTTCTGTATCAGCAGTTCCTCGGTGTGGCGGTGATCACGATGCTGGTCACGCCGTTCCTGATGCAGGGCGGGCCGGCAATCCTCGACACGCTCGAGCGGCTGATGCCGCTGGACCGGCTGTTGCCGGGATTTCGGCCGCGGGGCTTCTCACCCGTACAGGATCCCGTCAAGGATCACGTCGTGATCGCGGGCTACGGACTCAACGGCCGAAATCTCTCTGCCGCGCTGCGCTCTATCAACGCGCCGTACCTGATCGTCGAGCTCAATGCACAGACCGTCCGGAAAGCGCGCGCCGAGGGTGAGCCGGCCTTTTACGGCGACGCCACGCGCGAGGAGATTCTCCACGCGTTGGGCATCGACCGCGCACGCCTGTTCGTCATCGCGATCTCCGATCCATCGGCGACGCGCCGGATGGTGCGCGTGGCCCGCGACATGAATCCCAAGGTCCACATCATCGCGCGCACGCGCTACGTGGTCGAGATCCCCGAGTTGACGCGGCTCGGTGCCAACGTGGTTATTCCCGAGGAATTCGAGACGTCGATCGAGATCTTCGCCCGGGTGCTCGCCCACTACAACGTGGCGCGCGAAGAGATCAACCGGCTGGTCGGCGAGATCCGCGCCTCGCATTACCAGGCGCTGCGGCCCGGAACGCGCCCGCGACTTACGCTCACTGGCGCACTTGGGGCGATGCCCCAGATGCACGTCGAGCGTATCGTGCTCGGCGCGAACGCGCCGGCCGTCGGTCAGACGCTGGCGGACACCGGACTGCGGTCACGCACCGGCGCGCTCGTGCTCGCCGTTCGCCGGGGCGAGAGCGATCTGGCGACCCCCGAGGCGACGTTCCGGCTTGCCGCGGGCGACGTACTCGTCGTGGTGGGGCAGCCGCAGCAACTCAAGGGAGCGTACCGGTTGTTGACGGGGGCGGAGCCGGCTTGAGGAGCTCCTTCGCGGCGTCGATCGCTTCGTGCGTACCGGCAAGCGCGAGCACGTCTCCCGCCTGCAGCCGTTCACCGGCCGCCGGGACGACGATGGAGTCACCGCTGCGCGAGATTGCCAAGACCGTGGCGCCGCTGCGACCCCGCAGGTTCAGCTCGGCCAGACTTTGGCCGACGCCGGCGCTCTCGGGCTCGATTCGCATCGCAACCGGTGCGCCGAGTCCGGGGAGCAGGCGGTTGACGTCGGCCAGGGCGCCGTCGTCGGGCGCCGGAGTGCCGGCACGGGCGTAGCGGCCCAGCGCGGCTACGACCGCTTGGGCGCCCGCCCGGACGTGTCCCTCGAGGTCCCGCACGCTGCGCCAGATCGCGATCCCGAATCCCGCCAACACTAGAAACAGCACGAGCGGTCCCGAGTAGCTGGGCAGGAAGATCTGGGTGACCGCGAGCACCACCCCGCCCGTCACGAGCGCAATGCCGAGCTGCAAGGTGATGCCCAGAGTGCGGCGCGGCGCCAAGTCCAGATCCGCCTTGCCCGACGCTTTCGGCAGCGCCGTTTCCGCCAGCGTCCCGCCCAGCCCGCGCGACAGGCGGCCGATGCCGACGACGAGCGGCAGCGCCGTCGCTGCCGTGGCAGCGACAGCGAGCGCGCCGGCCAGCGTGGGAGTGACGTGAAGGGCGCCCGCCAGTGCATCGGTGATGGTCTGAAATTGCAACGATATCGCGATGATCAGCGCACTCAGCACGGCCGCATCGAGGACGAGCAGACTGACGAATCGCCGCACCCGATGGCCGGCCTCCGTCCCCGCCCGCCGTGCCGCCGATGCCGCTCGCAGGCGTTCCAACCACGCGCCGTACAGCGCCGCGAACGTTTGTAATGGCCGCGGGAGCCTGCGGTCGATGAACGCCGCGCTCGGCACCGAGGCCCGGATGAGCCATGGCGTGGAGAGCGCGGTGAGCGCTGAGACGGCTACCGCGACCGGAAAGAGAAAGTCCCGCGTCGCGCCGAGGCTCAGGCCCAACCCTGCGATGATGAAGGAGAACTCTCCGATCTGCGCGAGGCTCATCCCTGATTGCACGGCAGTCCGCGTCCCGCTCCCGGCCAGAAACGCCCCGACCGATACGCCGGTGATCTTGCCTCCTGTGACGATGACGGCGAGCACCAGCACGGCCCCCCAGTGTTGGGCCACGAGCGTCGGCTCGAGCAGCATTCCGACCGACACGAAGAAGATCGCGGCGAATACGTCGCGCACGGGCCGCACCAGGTGCTCGATCTCCTCGCCCTTCCCAGACTCGGCGACCAGCGATCCGGCGATGAATGCGCCCAGCGCCACGGAGTACCCGAACCGCTGGGCGATGTAGGCCGTGGCGAAGCAGATTCCGATGCTGGCGACGAGCGTCGTCTCCGCGCGGCCGATGCGGGTGACGTAGCGAATGAAGCGCGGCACCACCAGCATGCCGACCACCAGCAGGCCCACGAGGAACATGGCGAGCCGGCCGACGGTGCCGGCGAGCCCGCTCGCCGAGAGGCCGGCTCCGGTGCCGACGGCGGTGAGTACCGCCATGAAGATGATCGCGATCAGGTCTTCGATCAGCAGGATGCCGACCACCAGCTCGCGCAGCCGGCCGCGGATGCCCTGCTCGTCGAACGCCTTGGCGAGGATCGTGGTGCTCGAGATCGCGACGATCGCGCCCGCAAAAACACACTCGAGGAGGGTCCAGCCGAACGCGCGTCCGGCCAGGAATCCGAGCCACGCCATCAAGCTCGTCTCGATGACGGCGGTGAAGCCGGCCGCCGGGCCGACGCGCACCAGCTTCGCCAGGTGGAATTCGAGGCCGAGGGAGAACATCAGGAGGATGACGCCCAGCTCGGACAGCGTCTGGATGATCCCCGGATCGGCAACGATGGGAATCGGCACATGTGGCCCGACGATGAGGCCGGCGATGATGTAGCCGAGCACGACGGGCTGGCGCAGCCGCTGGAACACGACGGTCGTGATCGCCGCGACGGCGAGGACGACGGTCAGCGACCGGAGGAATTCGTGCATGTCGGGCATGATCGGCAGGATAGCCTGCGAGAAGCTAGAATCCAATCGGTCTCGTTCCCCGGGGAACTCGCATGATCGCCGTCATCAGCGCTCTTCTGTTTGTCACGCAGCAGCCCACATCCCTTACCATCGGATCCGCCGTCGCGCGATCGGGCCAGGCCGCCTCAGGATTCATCGATGTGCCCGCCGGCGTCGACGCCGCGACGCGCATTCCAATCACCATCGTGCGCGGGGCGCAGGCCGGGCCCACCTTGGCGTTGATCGCGGGGACGCATGGTTCCGAGGTCGCGCCAATCGTCGCGCTGCAACGCGTGCGGGCGACCCTTGATCCGGCCGTCTTGCGCGGGACGGTGCTCATGGTCCACGTGGCGAACCTGCCGTCGTTCCTGGGCCGCACCGTCTACTACAGCCCGATCGACGGCAAGAACCTGAACCGCGTGTATCCGGGCAAACCCGAAGGCACGGTCTCCGAGCGGATCGCGTACGCCATCACCAACCAGATCATCGAGCGCGCCGACTTCCTGGTGGACATTCACTCGGGCGACGGCAACGAATCGTTGCGGCCCTACACGTATTGGAGCCCGCTCGGGCTCAACGCTCGCGCCGACTCGATTGCTCGCGAGATGGCGCTCGCCTGGGGCAACGATCACATCGTCGTAGACACGGTGCGTCCTCGCGACCTGCGGGCATCGGTGTACACGCAGAACACCGCCCATATCCGCGGCAAACCGGCGTTGACGACGGAGGCGGGCTACCTCGGTGTCGCGGCGGAGGACATGGTGCAGCGCAACGTGGACGGCGTGTTTCGCTTGCTCCGTTACTTCCGGATGGTTCCCGGCGACGTGGAGCTCGTTCGCCAACCCCTGTTCTTCGAGCGCACCGAGGTACTCCGGAGTCCCGCAACGGGCGTGTGGCATCCGAGCGTCGAGCGCGGACAAAGTGTGCAGAAAGGCGCGCTGATTGGCGTGCTCACAGATTTCTTCGGCGAAAAACAGGCGGAGATCCGGGCGCCCTTCGGCGGCATCGTGCTCTATGTGGTCGGCACACCGGCGATGTCGCAGAGCGAGCCGATGGGCATGATCGGGGAGCCGAGGCTGGAGCGCTAACCTGCAACCAGCGCCCGGCGACTGCCGGGCGCGTTGTCAGTCGGCGGATTTGTGGATTAGTGGACGGTGAGGCTCAACCCGAGCTGCCCGACGTTGAAATCGCTGTTCTCGGTGTGCGTGGCGAAACCGTTCCAGAACGGCGTGAGACTGACGTTGTTCCCCACGCGGATGTCGTATCCCAACCCGATCAACACGCCGCTCCCCGTCTCGGAGGCGCTGCCAAACCCGCTAAGCTCGGCGTCGACGGTTCCCACACCGACGCCGGCTGTCAGGAAGAACCCCCCCGGCGCTGACGGATACCAGCGCATCCTGGCGAGCAACGTTACGATCGTGATCGTGGCGCCGCCCTCTGACTTGCTCCAGCCGTCGATACTCGCTCCGAGCAGCACCTTGCGACTCAGGGTCCCCCCGGCAGCCAGGGCGAGGGTGGCGGCGCTCTCGCGGCCGTCACAGCCGTCGCACCCCGCGGTCCCGAACCCAAGCCCGCCGTTGAACCAGAAACCGCTGCGCGTTTGTGCCCGTCCTTGGCCGACTGCAAGCGCAGGTTGGAGCAACGCGAGCGCGACGATGGAGGCGATTGCCGAGACTTTGACTGACATGCAAGGCTCCGGGAAAAGAGTGACCCTATCATAGGAAATCCGGCAGCCAGATGCCACAGTCAGACTCCCCGTCGATCGAGGCTCCGGTACTGAATCGCTTCACCCACATGTTTGGGCTCGAGCGACGTCGCTTCATCGAGGTCGGCGACTGTGCGCGCAATCTTCAGAATCCGGTGATACGCGCGCGCCGATAATCCCAGCCGCGTAATCGCCGTCTTGAGGAGCGCGTCGGCGCCGTCCGAGACACGACAGTGGGCGCGAATGTCACGCGGCGCCATGTGCGCGTTGGCGTAGATCCCCGGCCGGTTGGCGAACCGCTCGCGCTGCACGATCCGCGCGCGGTCCACTCGCTCGCGCATCGCCTCACTCGGCTCCCCACCACCCTCGCCCGTCAGCGCCTTGTACTTCACCGCGGGCACTTCCAAATGGATATCGATCCGATCGAGCAACGGGCCGGACACGCGCGCGAGATAGCGCCGCACGACGAGGGAGCCACAGGCGCAGTTGTGGTGCGGATCGCCGAACCAGCCGCAGGGACACGGATTCATCGCGGCGGCGAGCATGAAGCGCGCCGGATACGAGAGGCTCATCGCCGCGCGCGCGATCGTCACCACGCCGTCTTCCATCGGTTGACGCAACACTTCGAGCACGTTCTTCCTGAACTCGGGGAGCTCGTCGAGGAACAGCACGCCCCCGTGCGCCAGGCTGACCTCGCCCGGCCGCGGATACGATCCGCCGCCGATCAATCCGGCATCGGAGATCGTGTGATGGGGGGCGCGGAATGGCCGCCGCGCGACGAGCGACTCGCCCAGCGGCAACGTGCCCGCCACAGAATGGATCTTCGTGGTCTCCAGCGCCTCGTCGAGGCTCATCTTCGGCAGCGTCGTGGGCAGCCGGCGCGCGAGCATCGTCTTGCCGGACCCGGGCGGGCCGGGTTAGCTCCAGCAAGTTGGCTCCCGACCGCCGGAACCTGCCGCCACAAGAACTCAACGGGCAGGTCGCCGCCCTTGTGCTTCGGTGCTTGCACCACCACGCCCGCCAGCCACTGCCCCAACAGATCGCGCGCGGCCACGGGGTCCGCTACCCGGAGGCGGGCTGGGAAATTGGCCGCCAGCCGCAGCAGCCGATCCCGTTCCTTCAGGAGATCAGACCGCTTGGGCTCTAGCCGCAACTCGGTTAGCTCGCGATCCACGCGCGCCAGCCCGGCCTCGATCTCCGCGAGCTTTACCTTGCCCCGTTCCTTCGACAGCGTGCCGTCGAGTACGGCATCCTCAAGCCGATCACGCTTAGCCTCGAACTCGCGCCGCTGCTTGTCCAGCGTGGCGCGGGCCTGCCGCTCGTTCGGACGTTGGCCAATCAGCCGGTCCAGCACCTTGGCCAGCGTGCCGGACTTCACCCACGACGCCACGCGCTCGGCCACTCGCTCGACCACGGTGCGCTCTAGCAGTGTTTGATTCACCGTCATGCGGCGCGGGCCAGGACACAGGCGCTCGGACTTGTCGTCGTCCGATGCGCCGCACTTGTAGAAGCGATTTGGCGCGTGCCCGCCACCACCGACCAGGGGCGCGCCGCACCGCCCGCACGTCGCTAACCCGGTGAGCAGATACGCCGTGCTGCGAACGCGGCGCCGCTGCTTCGTGCGGCGCTTGAACTCCTCCTGCACGGTCTTGACGGTCGCGCGGTCCACCAGCGCGGGCACGGCGCCGTCGAGGCGCTTCCACTCGGACTCGGGCCGCGTCGGGCGTTTCCCTTTCGGCGTGTCAGCGGCCTTGCGACGGTTCCAGATGTACGTGCCGCCGTAGACCGGATTCTTGAGGATCGCCCGCACCGTGCAGCCCCGCCATTTCCGAGCATGCGGCACGGTCGTGCGGCGGTACACGTCGAACGGACCGGGCACCTTGGCCGCGTTCAACTCCTGTGCGATGGCCTTGCACGCGGCACCCTCGCAGGCGCGCCGGAAGATCAGCTTGATCGTGCGCACCGCCTCGGGATCGCCGGGCGCCAGTTCGACGCGTTCGCCCTTCGCTGCATGCTCGAAGGGTTGAAGCGTGCGCTTGCGGTCGCCGTTTACCGCCACGCGGATGTAACCGAACGGCGCGCGCCCGAGCCACCGCCCTAGCTCGGCCTGCCCGAGCATTCCGGTATGTGCGCGGTACGCCTTTTCCTCTGACTCCGCGGCGGCCTGCGCGTCGTGCACGACCGAGAGCACACCGTCCGTCGTCCGGTTGCCGGTGTTCGGTTGCTGCGCGGCCTCGACCGTCCACCCCGCGCGCGACAGCCGATACTTGTAGAAGGCGCTGGCGTTGGCGTTGTGGACGAAGCGGCCCCACCGTGACGCGTTCAGCACGATGATCGCGCCCGGTGCCGTGCGGGTGCGAGCGTGTGCCTCGCACCAATTCGTGAGCCGTTCGAGCCGCGATTCATCCCGGCCGGATACGCCAGGGTCGGCCCACACATAATCCACCGTGAGGCCCTGCTTCGCCGCAAAGGCCCTGCACTCGCGCTCCTGCTCTTGGAGCGAGACGCGGTCCTCCTTGGCCTGGTCCTCGTCCGACACGCGCACGTACACGATGCACCGCGCGTCAGCTGCGATGGCCGGGAGCGTGGTCAGCTTGCGAAGCGCGGTCATGATTCCTCCCTTCCAAGTTCAAAGATTGCGTGGAAGCAGCGGGCTTCCGCGCGGTGAATGAGATCGAGCAACATCTGGTCTGGTGGCATCATGAGTTCTGCCAGCCGTGCCTCGGCCAGAAACAGCATCTGCACCGCGTTGGCGATGTGCTGATACGGCGTTTCGCGTAGCGGCTCCGACTCCAGCAGCTTCAGCACGGGCGCAGGGATCGGCTCACCCTGGCCGGGATCAGAGCGACGGCGGTTCATGAGGCCACCTTCGCTTTCGCGGCCCGCGCCTTTTTCACCGACGCCTTGCGGACTGCGTTCGCCTGCTGCCACGTGGTCGCGTCGGCCAGCGTGGTGAACAGCGCCATCAACGGGCGGTGCAGCTTCTTCTTCAGCTCGACAAACGGCGTGCCGCTCATCCACAGCTTGAAGGCCTCGCGCACGTCGGCGGCGATCTTCGGTTGCTGCTTGGTGGTGCTGGACATGACTTGGCTCCTTTCTAGGTGGACGTTCCATGTTGGAACGTACCTGAAAGGTAGTGTCCAAGTCTCTACGTCACAACGACTTACGGCGACGGCCTGCTTGCGGGCCGGCGAGGCAGCCTCGCCGGGGGACCTAGGCGCTCGTAGGGGGCTCGGCGGGGTGCCGGGCAGTCAGGTAGTAGCCCTGCCCGGCCTGCGTGGCCGTCTAGACCAACTCCATCAGACGGGCGTCGGCACGGCACGCCTCGCAGACGTCGCACTTGCAATTGGGATCGAGCAGACCGCGCTGCACGATCTCCAGCGCGTAGCGACCCCGCTGCTCGTCCCGTGTCCCTTCGAGCACCGTGACCGGCATGTCGTTGAATCCAGCCAGTGCGCCGTACAGCGAAAGCAGCACGTCGTCGGGCATGACGCCGCCTTCGGTGACTGTCATTAGTGGCTCCAGTCTGGCGCGGGTAGCGCGCCGTCCGGCTCGATGATCGCGCCGCCGATGGTGACGTCATCGGCGGGCGGCTGCATGTCTTTGATCCATGCCTCCATGTTGTCGAGCGCGCTGTCCAAGCCCTCGGTCACGCGGCGCTTGTCATAGTCGGCAATCATAGCCATCCATGCCCGCGCCTCGGGGTTGGTGGCCGGGGTGTACTCTGCGTCGTAGTAGTTCACTCGCCCCTGCACATGGTCGGCGAGATGCACCTTGACCAGGAGCGCGTGCGCCTGGCGCAGCGTTAGGGAAAGCTGGTAGCTGGGACCCATCGTGGTTTATCCTTTCGTTGGTTGTCCGGGTTGCGCCGGACGCGCGTTACGCCGCTGACTGCCGTTGCCGCATCCACTTCATCCGGTGCGCGGTGTTGATTGTTTTCTTATCGGTCCGCGCCGACGCCGGGATCTGCTGCCCGCATCCACACTCGCAGAGGCGAGGTAGCTTGGGTTCCGGTTCGGACTCCGGACGCCGTAGCGTTAGGCCCTTTGCCTTCGCCTTCCGGACCAGCTTGCGCTCTGCTACGTGCTCCCACACCCGCGACTCCATGAACTGCCGCCCCGTCCCTTTCCACTTGTCGTTGCCGGGGCGAGGCACTTCGACCGCCGTGTGTTCCCACGACGGCGCCGCTTCCCCCACGGCGACCGCCCAGCCTTCCCAGCGCCCGCGCACTCCTGCCGGGAGCGGCACGACATTAGTGGCCTTGGTGCGCGTCACGCGCACGGGGATCTCGGCGAGCTGATGCCGCCCAAGCTGGGCCAAGCAGTCGTGCAGCCGCAGGACCGGGCCCGGTCGGGGCGGCTTCCCGCAGCCGTCGAGATACGGGCGGGCGTCGAGGCCGCGCGGGTGCGATCCGTGCGTGGGCCGTCGTCTTGGGAGCGGGTAATACGGGTTGACGGCGCGGCGGTTGCGATTGCGCGTGCGTGGCGCACGGCACAGACGCCACTCGTCCGGCGTGAGGCCGGTCTCTAAGAAGTCCGCCACTCCCGCCGAGTACCTTGGCAGCCGGTCCGGCTCGAAGGGCGGGTAGCCGCGTCGCGCCGTCATGCCGCCCGCTCCTGCCGGACCTCAGGGGAGGCCTCGGCCAGCAACACGCGGGCGTATGCTTCGGCGAACGCTTCGAGATCAACGACTTCATCTGACTGAACGTCGGTAACAACGAGTTGCCTAGACACTGAAAAGCCCCCACCGAAGCAAGGCATTTTGCCTTGCGTTTCGGTGCGGGGCTTCGAGACCCGCCCTACATGGCCCTCAGGTGACGCAGCGCCCTGTCACCCGTCTACCTCATGGCGCTTACTGAACCGAGAATAGCCCTCGGCTTCCTTACGCCCGAGCATTGCTTGAAGCGGGCCAGTCAATTTTTGTGTTGCCAGGGGAAATACTACCTACCCCCTACTAGGTACACTAAATGTAACATCGGGGGTGCGAGATCCAAGGGTTCAGCGGATTGTTACAATTTGTGCTCAGACATGATCCGGGGGCACCCGGTGCCCGCCCCCATGTCCGAGAGCGTTCCTCGGGGCGATTAGGCCGCCTAGCCCGCCTCAACAACACGCTCGAACCGAAGGCGTCGAACCTACCGCGCGCGGCGGCGCTGGTACTGCTCCTCAAACACTTTCCTGAACTGTGCCTCGTACGCCGCCGACGCCGCGTCGAGCGCGGCGTTTAGGGCGGGCTCGAACGCCACGGGGTCGTAGGAAGGATGCAAGCCGTCCCCCGTCATCCAGGCAGTTAGGCGTTTGACAACGTCGGGGCGAATTGTGAAGTGCGTGGTGGGCGGCTGGGGCATTGGTGGCTCCTGTCGGCTGCCGCCGAAGCTACCACTCGGCCACGACGGCGGCCAGTCGTCCCACATCACTATACCGTCCACGCGCGGAGTCTAGCGCCGCACCATCAACGAGCGATCAACGCCACCCAGTGCCGAGAGTGAACGCTTGGAGTGGCGCCGGATCGCGGAAGTCACGGCCTCAGTCTCCTCTGGTCGGGAGGCGGCGCCGGCTCCTCGTACTTCGGATTCACGAAGTGATAGGTGCTCTTTTGCTCACACGCGAGGTTGCACAGCACCACACTATTCAGCCGGAGTCTATCCGACTCTGCTTTCGTGATTTCGAAAACCCAATTCCGCGTGAACGTGCGTTCGGGCCGCGTCGTATGCACTCGCATTTCCAACGAGTACTTGCCGGGCTGCCAGTACATCAGGCGATCAAGTGCGGCCCACGTATCAACGTGCGCTTTCTGAGTCGAGAAGGGCGTGTAGATATCCTTCTGCTGCAACAGGGCCGCGATCGCGGCGGGCGTGTATCGGTACGTCGTCCACTCCTCCACCAGTGACTCAACATGCGGTTTCATTTCCGCTGAATGCGCCGTGTCCGAAAACAGAATGCTGTAGCGGTGCGGCTGGGTAGTGAGCAGCATGAAACCGCTGGCGATTTCCGCCGACGTGTCCTCGGTCCCGAGACCTGTGATCTTCTCGGCGCGGAACAAGATCCAGTCAAAATGATGTGTCGAACCGTCTTTTTCTTTGATGACCGTGAGATCAATAGCTCGAACAAATTGGTCACGGTGGACGGCCCGCAGCGTGCCGCGTAGGCCGATGCAGGGCCCCCAATTCCCATAGCTCACGTCGAATAGGCCGGTCTCGTAGATGTCGACGCTTCCAGCACGGAAAAACTTCTTCCAGACCGCGATGACCCACGGCTGCGCGAGGGCTACCGCTGCGACAATCAGCGAGCCCAATCCCTTGTCGAGCACTGACCCCCCGTCGGTGTCGTTGCTACGCAGAAAGATACAGGAAGCCTTCCCGTCATGAACGCCGCGTCAACCGTGCGCGGCCTCGTATTCCACGATCAGCGCGGTGCGGGCGGCCGCGAGGTTGCAGCTGGAGCCGCCGCCGTCGGGGTGCGGTGTCCACAGCCACGGGCGACCATCGAGCGCCGCGCGCATTTCCTGAGTTGTCATGTCTTCCGGATGCTTACGAAGAGGCGGACCTCGGCGCACCGTCGGGCCAGTGGCGACGTACTCCTCCCGGTCCATCTCGAGGAACGCAGCGGTCCAGTCCCGGATAAACGCCGCGTGATCTTCCGGACGTAACCGACCGTCCGGGCCGCCCTGATGGGCCCACATGATCGCCTTCGCGCGGGCCTCGGCTTCTGGTGGGCGGCTCACCGGCCCACCCCCACGTCGCCCAGCCAGTCGCGGCCGCCCGCAATCGCCGTGCTCCACGTGCCCGATTGCTCGTCGCCGTGGGCGGCGTCATACGCCCGAGCGACCGCTTGGACTTTGTATTGCAACTGATGAATCCGGGCGAGCCGCATATGGGACTTGTACCACGCCCCGGATCGCGTCACGAGTTCGGCTTGTACGAGAAGTTGCCGAGCCTCGATCGTGTTCCAGGAGGGATCGCGCTCGATCTTCGCGCGAAGCAACGGCAGCACCGCCGCGACCAATCCGAGGTTTTTGCCGTACTTCGCCGGACTCTCGACCAGTCTGCCCCTTAACAAGGGCACGCCGATTGACGCGGGCAGCAGATCGAGCGTCGTGCTCAGATCGGTCGCCGCCGCGTAGTCTTGTTCGGTCGGCTGCGGGGCGACGTTGCGCAGCGCCTCTATTGTCTGGCGTTCCGCATTGGCCAAGGATTCGAGCGCGGTGTCGCGAACCTTCGCCACCTTCTCGGAGAATGACTTGTTGCGCACGAGGGCGTCCATCTGTTCGGACCGATACATGCCTTCGAGCTGCTGCTCGCTGGCGCCCGCCGCCTTCACGGTGGCGATCCACTCGCGGGTGTGATCGCGCGACGCCCGTTCATCCTTGGTCGCGGCGCGCAGATTGTCCACGAAGCCGGTGAGGTTCAGCCCTTCGCCCGCTTGCACGGCGGCGACTTTCTTTGCGGCCGTGATGTAGTTGGCCAACGCCACAGGCACGGTGACCACTTCGCGGCCGGGCGCGTGGAGCGTGGCATTCGATCCGTCCCACTCAATAGTAGAGACGTCCACGGCCTCCCAGTCCGGAGGTGTTGGCGTCGTGGGAGGCGCCGACAGTCCTTGCACGGGTGCGGGCTCCGGCGGCGCGGGCGTGGGCAGCGACTCATGGGGTACGAGGTTGGGAATCAGTGTTGCAGACATTGGTGATACTCCTTGCTTAGAAGTTGAGCGGCTCGTGGCCCTGGTTGGGCTCGACGCCGGGCTTGTAGGTCTCGGGAATGCGGTGACATGTCCCGCAGATCACTTCCTCCCACTGCCGCAGCACGACGCTGGGCAATCCGCGCTTTTCATCTTCGGGAAGGACAAATCCGCGCGTGCGCGTCACCCAATTGTTCGTGAAACAGACCGGACACGGCGCGCGGCGGGGCATCGGGTCGAACGGGTCCTGAGTTTCGAACTCCATTGATCTACAGATCCCCGACGTTGATGACGTAGAATTGCAGCGTCGTTTTCGACTCGCGCGTGAAGTAGCCGATGATTGGGCCGAGCACTTCCTCGCCGCTCGCGAGCCGGGGCACGATTCTGCGGATCGGATACTCCTCGGTGAGATAGGCGAGTGCTTCAGCTTCCGATGAAAACTTGAGCGCTTGGCTGGGGTCCGAGACATACTCGAATCCAATTTCTGGCGGCGTCGCGCGCACGTACCCGCCGCTGGTGCTTCTGAGAACAAACATGTGAGACTCCTCGTGGTGATTAGTTGAAGAACGCCAAGATTTTATATTTCTTGCCCGACGTCACGGTGACGATCACGTTCGTGGCGTCGTGCGCGCCTTCGGTGGCGGTGTACTGACCGATGGTCGCGGGTGCGGTGTCGGTTGGGATGACGAGCACGTGCACGGGTGGGCGCGCCATGCCGTGCGCGATGTTCTGCGCGCTGCCGGTGCCGGTCTGTTCAGTGGAGGTGAAGATTGCATAGAGCAGATTTGCAAAACTGGTTGCCATTGGAGTACTCCTTCGTGTGTAGCGCGTGGCCGACGCGCGGCGGTTTGTAGGACTAGGCGATTTGCCTTGGGGTCCTGAAAAGTTTTGTAGAAACGCGGATTTTGGTTTGAGCTCCGGTAATTTTGGAGCGCATGCGCCGAGGCCCAATGACGATTTCGCCCCCGGGACGGTCGTCCGCGCATGAATATTCATGCATCCTGTTCCGTCGCACTCGGTTAGCCCGGCACGCCCGGCTATCCTGTGGCACGCGGTCCTGCGGAAAGTGAGGTGGATACTCACATGTTGGCAGCGGCACGCGGTCGCATGCGCTGGCGACGCGTCACGCGGACCTGGTCCAGTCGCATATCTATACAGCGATATGCATTTTTATTCAGTCGTCACGCGGGTGGATGGACGAAGGAGCTTGGCTACCCGGTGATGCTGAGCTCGCCACGGTGTGGCACCGGCATCAACCTGTGAGCGTGTCCTACAGCGAGTTCCTATCGCGGCTACGAGAGGTTCTATCTGGCTGTGGGCCGCCCGACGGGACTCACTCTGGCGGGTGTGGCGCCTTGGGTTCTGAACGTTTGGCGGCTGGTCACGGTGTGAGACCACAACGAGTTACTTACGCTGCAGCCCTGACGGGTGGATTCAGGGGTACATTGGCGCGTGTGGCGGCTGAAGGCTAGGAGCTCAAGGCGCCACGGTAGCTACTAGAACCGAAGAAAATCAGTTAGAGCCTACCCCACCGTGGCACCGTCAATAATCCACGTCGCCCGCCCCGCCGTTACCTTCGAGCCGCCCAGCCGCCACTATGTGGCCGCGAAAGTACCCGTCAGGGCCGCAGCGTCAGTAATCACTGCCTGCACCGTCACTTGACCAGCCGCCAACTTGCGAAATACCAAGGCGCCACACCCGTCAGGGTGAGCGTTCCGGGTGCCCCGGAACCACCCAAGGCGTCAGCGTGAGTCCTGCGGCGCCCGTAAAAACTCGGCCGCTGCCTCCGAATTGGCGTCGCCCCGCGCCCAGAACGTCGCCTGCGCCTTCTCGGGCCAGTACCACAGCGAGAGCTGAACGCCGCCAATGCCTCGCCGCTTCGGCTTGATACCAAGTTCATCGGCGGCGCGCAGCAGCGTGCGCTCACTGAGGCCACGTTCTGCCCCGAGCCGATAAATCCTCGTGACCGGGCGCCCGCCACCCTCGCGGTCGCCAATGTATCGCGTCTCGTCGTCAGTCATGTGCTCCACCAAGAACAGCATTGCGGCGTCACGCTGTTCGCGATTGGCGCTGAACCCGCGATTGCGCCCACCGGCTGCCCCGACCGGCGACTCGGGCCAGCGCGCCCACCACGTGAACAACATCACCGGATCGGTCGTCGCATCCTTGCGCCAGTCCGCAAAACGAGGCCGCAGCCCTAGACACGTGTCAGGATGGTCGGGACAATCGCACCGGCCCGTCGTGCCGTCCCACACGCACTGCGGATGCACGCGCTCGCCGCGCCCCGCTCTGACGAGCGCTTCGGTCAGCTTTGGCCCAATGGCGGGCGCCGCGGTCCCCGGTACCCCGGTCTCCGGATCGAACGGCCAGTCGGGTGCCTCGTCCGCGACCGTGCCCAACGTCTGCATGCGCGCGTGCAGCAAACCGCGCAGCAGATCGACCGCCTTCGCCGGATCAGCGACCACGGCGGCGAGCTGTGTGCTCCACCACTCCGGGGGCGTGGCGGGCAGGTCGCGCGTCAGGCCCGCGAATTGATCGGCCACTGCTGCGGGTAGCATCGGGCCCATGTCCTGGTCGAGCCCGTCATCAAACGTTGCCGCGCGGGCGGCTAAAGCGGCATCCAAATCCTTGAACTGACTCATACTTCCTCCAAGTGAAAGTGTAGGCGGGGCCCAAGGACCCGCTTGGAACGGGCGCCCCTCGGCTTACGGCGCCTTTCAACGCACCCCGCTCTGATGTGGGCAGCCCCGAACGCGGCGCGGGGGTGGTACCTCCTGCGTTACCGCCCGGCGAGGAGTGCGCCAGGCACCGCGTTGGGCTGCGCTTAGGCTTTGGTTTGCTGACCGTCGAGGACGAGCAGGAGCAACTTGCGGATCATAGCCGACACACTCACACCGTGTCGCCGGGCGTGCGCCGCCAGCCTCGTCGCCTCGGGCCTGGGGAGCACCACCTGCACGATCTTGGTGCGCTTGAGATAGTCACGACTGTACGGCATGAAGCCTCCTGAATGAGCGACATACGAAAGCCCGCCGATGCTGCGCGGGCTGTCGTGGTTGGTAGGCGGGTGATGGCCTCTACAATTAGGGCGGGCGAAGTGTAACGGTGACCCGCACCATGTGGTCGCGCGGCCTTGGGTACTGACAAATAGGCTCCTCGTACGGTCGTCGGAGCAGTGGGCGCAGCAGCTTCCTCCACGCGCGTTGCTGCGCCTTGGTCAGCCGGGGCCGCTTCACGCTGCGCTCCGACGCCGTGGCCGCCGCAACGCGAAGCGCTCTACGACCGTTATGCTAGAGCTACCCTGGTGGTCCCACCATCAGGATATTGTGACCGCCGGCCGCGGCGACCTCGAGCGCGCGTTTGGCGTGCGCCTGGCCCTTCACCTCGGCGAAGTCCACGTCATCCGTCGCACGCTCGGCGAACAACCGCGCCACATCCACCGCCGCGCCGGGAAGATCGCCCTTGCCGTCGAGAAACTCGGCGATCTCGGCGAGGCACGTCGCGCCGAGCACCCGGAGGCCGTTCACGACGCCCGCCTCCGGGAGGTTCTCGCGAGGCAGGATCAGGGCTTCGATCCCTGCGGCTCGGACGGCCAACGCGACGGGTAACGCCCCACGCACCGGCCGGACCGCCCCTTCCAGTCCGAGCTCGCCCAGGACGGCGATCCTTGCCAGCCGCTCGCCCGCGACCTGCTCCGTCGCTGCCAGGATCCCGAGCGCGATGGGTAGATCGAACGCGGAGCCTTCTTTGCGAATGTCGGCGGGAGCGAGGTTGACGGTGATACGCTTCAGCGGAAAGGTGAAGCCGGTGTTCGCGAGCGCCGAGTAGACGCGGTCCCGTCCTTCTTTCACCGCGCCCTGCGGCAAGCCGACGGTCACGAACGTGGGCAAACCGTTCGCGATATCCGTTTCGACGTCGACTATATACGCATCGATCCCGAGGACGGCGGCGGAGCGGACGCGCGCGAGCACCCATCTAGGCTAGGACGGCGCCGTGGATGCCGCCAAACAAAACGCCGCCGGCTGGACCCAAAAGACGCTACCTGGCGACGGCCTCCACGCGAACGCTCGCGGTGATGCCGCTGCCGATCGTGAAGTCGAACGTCCCGATCCGCTGCGCCTTGAGCGTGACGAGCACCGCGGCGTCTCCCGACTCCAGAGCCACAATTTCGAGATAGCGCTGCCGGGCGGCGAGCTGCGTCCGGCTCGCGCGCAGCATTTGCGCCAGCGCGTCGATCGACGTCTCGTTGCCGTAGAAGTCACGGGCCGTGACCCGCAAGACGAACGGCGCGGCGACGCGCACGACCATCGCGCGGCCGGTCACCACCTCCCCGTTGTGCTCCATCACGAGCGTCGCGATCGGGCCCGGCTCCACCTGGAACGTCAAGAGCTTCTCGACGGAGTCGATCGTCGCAAAGACCAGTGCTTCCCCCGCCCGCGTGCCGAGCACGACGTCGAGCGGCACTCGTCCCGTGGAATCGAGCACGGCCGAATCGGGTTTGACGCGTGCGTTGACCGCTCGAAACCGCACCACCCGTCCGATGGGCGCGCTGCCCTGCACCGTGCGCGCCCGAAAGACGAGCGGCTCGCTGAGCGAGCTGCCCACCCTGCCGCGTCGCGCGACGGGGTAGACGAAGCCGGTCGCCGTCCCCGAGAGGCCGGCCGCGTCGGCCACGGGGATATCTATGGTCGCGAGCTTTCGCACTCGCAACTGCAGCGCGCCGCCGCGTGGCAGCGCTCCGGGCGCCAGCGCGAACGAGGCGCGTCCCAGAGAATCCGTGGCAGCAGAGATTGGCACGCCAACACCGGAGGTCAGTTCCACGGGCTCCTGCCCCAGAGGATTCCCCAAGGAGTCGGTGACGGTCGCGACGATTGTCGCGCCGCGCTCGAGCGATGCTATGTAATCCGGCGTCACGCGCAGCCGCCCCGGTTCGCCCGGCCGGACTACTAATGACACGCTCGGACGGCCCGGGAACGTCGCCCCGCTGTTTCCCAGCACCTCGAAGCGATGTGTGCCCGGCTGGCCGACAGGCGGGAGCGGGAAGACAGCCATGCCGCTGTCGTCCGTGAGTGCCGTGGCATCGCGTTGCAGGCCCACGGAGGTGGTGCCACGCAGCGTGAGCGGCACGCGCCGCTGTGGCACCCCGCTCCGATGCACGAAGACGCGCACGCTTGAAGGCGAACCGGCGACCGCGACAACCTCCGGAGTCACCACCACCGCAGTCAGCGCTGCCGGAGGCGCGCTCGGCGCTGCGGCAGGCGGCGCGCTGCGACGCGCGGTGCACGCCGCGACACTCGCGATGACCTCACCGCCGGCGCCGGCACTGCGGAGGTCCGCCCAATCGCGCTCGGTCGGCCGGAATCCCACGCAGCTACGGCGTACGACGTCGGCCACCTCGCTCTGCGCGAACAGCGGATTGGTGAGGAGGCGGATCATCTCGACTTTGTCGAGCGGCCGAGGCGTCTGTGCGGCAATAGGAACGGCGGCAGCGCAGGCCGCGAGCCACGCGAGTGCGACGAGCGGGGCGCGCATGTTATGGCCGGGTGCAGCCGGAGCGTTCAAACCGCCGCTCGACCGAGCGAACATCCGCGTAGAGCGACCGGTCGCGCACTTCGCGCTCGGAGTCGAACGGCGCCAGCGTCTCCTTGCGAGCGATGTTGTACGCGAGCCAGCCGTCTTCCACCTGCTGGAGACCGCGCGACAGACCAGTACACGACATTTGGCGCGCATCGAACATCCGCATGCGGTCGTCGAACGCCGCCAGCGCGAGAGCGAGAGTATCGGCTCGCCCATCGAGCACCGCAGCTGCGGCGGCCAGCGTAGCCGGACCAGCCGCGCCCCCGCCGACTCCGCCAGCGCGCGACACGGTGGACGATCCGTTACGCGAGCTGATGATAGCCGACAAGCCGGCGACGAGCAGTGCGCCGCCCAGTGCGCAGGCGGCGTACAAGGCGGGCCGTAGCAATGGCCGATACCAGGTGACCTTGGGCGACGCCGGCTGTGGCGTCTCGTCGTCGTCGAGGTCGTCGTCGGGCAAGAGGACCGGATGATTGATGCGTTCCGAGACGGTGGCCGCGACCGGTGTTGCCGACCGGACGACGGGCTCCGCTGCGCGGTAGTTGCGCCAGCCGAGCATCGTGGGCTTCGGCCCATCCGTACTGGCGGGCTCGGCGAGCCACTCGTAGAACGGCAACGCCTCCACCGGCCACGCCGGGCTCGAGGAGTGCCGGAAGACGGCGCCCGCCTCCCCGCCGGCGGAGACGACGACGACGATGCAGGGCCGGTCGCCGAACAGTTCGCTTTGCACGTCAACGTCGGACGGTGTCAGCGCCGCGTCGCTGAAGGAATGACCGCGATACCAACCGAAGATCTCGATGCCCGCCGCCGCGGACCGCATTCCCTCGGCCAACACGTCGATCGGTTCGTCTTCGGCGGCAAGCACGGGCAGCGGCAGTGCGCCATCGATGACGACGAACTGCGCTCCCGAACGGCTATCGGTGTAGCGCCGGCCGGCTAGCAGCCCCATGCCCAGTCCGTTCGGTAGGCTGGCGAGCCGATCGTGGATTTTGCGAAGCGTGTGTTGCGCGAAGAACATCAGGGGGGCCGGTCGATGCGCTCCGCCGATGGTGGGACTCCAGAGGATGGAATCGGCGACCGGCATCATCCGCACCTGGCGCGCATCCGGCGCGCGGGCCCCGTGCGGAACGATGGCAAGCTCCTGCTGGGCGACCGGGCGCATCCCAGTGGCTGGACTCGATTCTGACACGATATCCCCCTTGCTAGAGGAACGGGGGGCGCATATCCCGTACCGGGCATCGGCCCGCGTAAGCACTTTATCAGCAGCGACTTGGTTCAGGCGGGGGCTATGATTGTAAGCTAGCTGAAACACTTCGCGCAGCACGTATCTTCGACGCGATGGGCATTCACCTCTCGACCATTTCACGCAAAGGCTCCGAGACGGGGGCCTTTCCCTTTACCGTTCCCGCGATCCGTACCCTGAAATCGCTCGATGTCGACGCCGCGGTCACGTTCTTCGTCGGGGAAAACGGTTCCGGGAAATCCACGCTGCTCGAGGGCATCGCCGCCGCGGCTCAGCTGCCCGCGGTCGGCAGCAACGAAGTGCAGCGCGACGACACGCTCGACGCGCAGCGCAAGCTCGGCAAGTGTTCCAGTCGCGGTTTGTGCCGGGTGGGCTATATCTGATGGACGAACCGGAAGCGCCGCTCTCACCGCAGAGCCAGCTCGCGCTCCTGGCGATGATAGGCGACATGGTGGAGCAGAACGCGCAGTTCATCATCGCGACTCACTCCCCCATACTGCTCGCGTTCCCGGGCGCGCGGATTTACAACTTCGACGCCACGCCAGTGCGAGCCGTGGCGTATGAGGAGTTGGATCACGTGCGCATAACGCGGGATTTTCTGAACGCACCAGGCCGTTATTTGGACCAGCTTCTGTCCTCACCCCCTGACCCCCTCTCCGTTCCGGCCTCACCCCCTGGCCCCCTCTCCTGTCCGGAGAGGGGGAATGAAGGGACGAAGAAAAAGGGGGCCAGGAAGTGAGGTTACCGAATCCCGATCGACACCCCGATCTGAAAGACCCGCAGCTCGACCGGCGTTTCGACTCGCTGCGCCGAAAACGTTCCATCGGGATTCTGCGTCAGGCCGCCGGCAGGCACGTACTCGACGCGGTCATGCCGCATAGCACGGACACCGAGGTCGATCGCAATCGGCGTGCGCTTGCGCGCGACGGTGATGAGCAGCCCGGCGCCTGCTGACGTAGTCGTGGTGAAGTCGCCGTCGAGAAAGAAGTCGTCGGAATCGTAGCAGCCGCAGCCGCCGCCGTAGCTCGCGTTGCTCCAGAACAGCGAACCGCCCGCGGTCGCAAAGCCATAGAGGCGCATCGGGCCTTGTCCGATTGTGAGCTGCGGGCCGATCGCCAGGGTGCCGATCTGAGAAGTCGTCGAGACGCCATAACCTTGATAGCGCGAGTCGTAGACCATCCAGGCCCCGTCGATCCGCCAGCCGAGGACCGGGCCGCCCAGGACGACGAAACCGTTCAGCCCCGGCGCTACGCTTCCAGTGCGCCGAAACGCACCGAGCGGTTGCGCTACGACAACGTTGACGCCGAAGCTGCCGCGGTCGCGGACTTCCCGGAGAGCGGACCGCTGGCCGAACAGTGATGTCGTTACGGTCATCAGGCTCAGCACCGCCATGCCGGTCCGCATATCGATGTCCTGTGAAAGTGGAAGTGGCCTGCAGCCTGCACATGGCGGAAAGGCAATGCACGTGCCAAGCTTTTCGCCCATGCCGGAGCGCCCGGGCTGACCTCAAAAAGGGACATTTGGGAGCGGGGATGGACCAGATCAGCTACGACGATTTTGCCAAGCTCGATATCCGCGTCGGCCGCATCGTCCAGGTCGAAGAGTTTCCGCAGGCGCGTAAACCCGCCTACAAACTGCGCATCGACTTTGGCCCGGGGATTGGCCTGAAGAACTCGAGCGCGCAGATCACGAAGTACTACGACCCGAAGGATCTCGTGGGAAAGCTGGTGCTTGGCGTCGTCAATTTCCCGCCGCGGCAGATCGCGACGTTTTTCTCGGAAGTGCTGACGCTAGGCGTGATTCTTGGGGAGGGCGATATCTGCCTGGTGCATCCCGACCGCGACGTTCCGCTGGGCAGTCCCATTAGCTGAACCGAAGCGCGCTTCGACGTAATCCTCGAGGATCCGCAAAAAGTCGGCGACGATCGTCTCGCCTTTCAGCGTGACCTTCAAAGCACCATCGACATACACGGGTGCCCTCGGTTCCTCCGCCGTGCCCGGCAGTGAAATGCCGATGTCGGCATGCTTCGACTCGCCGGGCCCGTTGACCACGCATCCCATCACCGCGACGCGCAACTCCTCGGTGCCGGGATAGCGCGCCTGCCAGGCGGGCCGCTGATCGCGCAGATACGTCTGGATTTGCTCCGCCATCTCCTGAAAAAACGTCGAGGTT
>Ga0184623_10000218_pt1 | contig 24098 bp, 21 predicted proteins | sample PLM1_100_b1_FD_133138 | JGI IMG/M metagenome (GOLD analysis project Ga0184623, IMG submission 133138) | Groundwater sediment microbial communities from an aquifer in East River, Colorado, USA - PLM1_100_b1 | ecosystem: Environmental > Terrestrial > Soil > Riparian zone | place: USA: East River... | reverse complement strand
TCGGAGCTCTTCGAGATTACGGAAGGGTAAGCCTCACTGTCCGGGCACGTCCCAGTTCGTCGCGAAGAGGACTTCGATCCAGTATCCGCGTCCCGGGAGCAGCGGGTCCCCCGCCGCCATCGCCCGGGTCTGACCGGGGAGTGCCGTGGGGTCGAACGTGAGAATCGAGCTCGCGCCCGTCGTGCTCATCACCTGTCCCGCCGTCATGGAGGCAAAGCTCGGGAACGAGACGAGGTTCCACCCGCCGCACAGCTGGATCAGAGTCCTCGCCGGTAGGACCCCCGCGACGGTGAATCGGTCCGCGGCGGCCAGGTCGACGTATACCCCCTGGCCCCGTCCGATCGTCCGAAGCCCGTTCTGCCCGAGGGGCCTCGCACTCGAGTACGTGCTCCACGCCCCCGTGCACCCGTCGTACGTCCAGGCGCCCCGGACGGGCGTCGGAGCGAGGAGGGTCTGGAGGACGACGGTGAGGGTCGCGTCCGCCTGCAGGACGGGAAGGGAGACCAGGGACACGCCAACCGGGAGGTCGAGGCTGAACTTCCCCGCGCGGCTCGCGCCGTCTGCCGTGTTCCCACCGTCGTCGACGGTCCGAATGCGATAGAAGTACGTCGGGGACGGCGCTTGGTCCCCCGCCCCGAAATCCGTGAACGAGTACGTTGCGCTCCCGGTCGCAGGGATATCGGCGCCGACCTGCGTGTACGTCCCCGTGAGGGTCGTGGACCGCATCACGCGGTACGCGGAGGTCCCGCCGATGAGGCCCTCATCCGGGGCGCCATCCCAGCTCACCCGGACGTCGTTGAACGTCCCGCCGATGAGGGATGCCGCGCTCAGGACCGCCGGGGAGGGCGGCAGGGTGTCCGTGCCCGCGGTCGACTGGACCAGCGTGCAGCGGCTCTCGTGAGGTCCCCAGTTCCCGTTCACGTCCCGCGCGTGGACCCAGAAGCACGTGTTCCCGACGGGCCACGGGGCGGTCCCGGTCCAGATGATGTTCTCGAGGACGGTGTTGAACGTGCCGTCGGACGCGGACATCGGCGTCCCCGTGCTGTCCGCCCCCGGGGCGACGCCCGCGAAGAGCTCCGCGCCCGCAATCGCGCTGTTCCCGCGGTTCGTGTCGTCCGCGGTCCCGCGGAACGTCGCCGTGCTCCCGCTGACGATCGCGTTCGGGACGATCGAGACGCTCCCGGGCCAGATCAGGGGCCCGAGGAGGTCCCCGCCCGCCCGGGTGATCGAGAAGTCCGAGTCGGACGCGTCGGCGCCCGCGAGGAATGGCGTGCCGTCGTCCTGCGCGACGACCCGGACGCGGTACCGCCCGCCGTTCGGGAGCCCGGACACAGTCCAGAGGTACGTGGTATCCGTCGCGAGCGGGTCCGGGAGGATCCGGTTCCAGCTCTGGCCCGAGTTGTCGCTGTAGTACAGGGTCTGGGCCCCGATGTTCGTCCCCCCGAACGACTGCCGGGTCCACGTGATTGACGCCGTGTTCGTCGTGATCACCTCGCCCCCGTTCGGGAAGCGCACCCGCACCGCGGGATGGTCCCGCCCGACGAGCCAGATGATCGTCCGGTTCAGGATGTCCGTCCGGGCCGGGTTCGAGACGACGCCGGACACGAAGTTGATCCCGGTGAACTCGAAGTAGAAGATCACCGCCTTCGAGGGGCTGCCGCCCCACACGCCGACCCCCAGCGTCCCGTTGTTCGCCGTGGCCTGCCACTTCGTCGCGTCGTTGTCCGGGGTCGAGACGCCCCCGCTGTCCCGCCACACGTACGTGAGGATCGCGCCCGCCTGGTTGCACGACGCGCCGAAGCCGCACAGGTTCCGGACCTCGTCCCCGTAGCCGCCCGCCCGGTGGCCCACGTACGGGACGCCCGCGGTATACGTGCCGCTGATCGGGTCCCCCGCGAGCCCGACGTTCGAGGTCCACGTCTGGGGGTCCACGAGCCAATTCGACTTGAGGGTGGAGCGGAACCACGCGCACCGCGCGGCGGAGTAGTACGGGTTGCTCGTCGTGGCGCAGAGGGACCAGGCGATGTCCTGGGACGTGAGGAAGAGGCGGCCCCCGCCCTCGAGGTAGTTCCGGACGAGGAAGCGCTGCGCGTCCGAGATCTGCGGGTACTGCTCGAGCCCGGACTGCCAGATCACGACCTTGTACTTCCGGAGCTCCGTGAGGGGCGGGTCCCCGCTCACCGCGACGTGCCATTCGTTGTACGTCCACGCGCTGTTCAGGAGGGCGTCCCGGTACATCGGGACCCGGTCCGCGGGGAAGGTTCCGTCCGCGATCACGAGGAGGATATCCCCCTGGGCCGTCGTGCGGAACGTGTAGTGGTTCCCGCCGTTCGTGTCCCGGGTCCGGTGCCCGGTGCCGTCCGTGCTTTCCACGTCGTAGTAGTACAGGGTGTCCGTGCTCAGGCCGACGAGGGGGAGCGCGTGGGCCGTTACGCGACCGCTGTCGAACGCCGTGCTCGTCAGGGAGACCGGGGACGTCCCGAAGTACGCCTTCGAGTCCGAGGGCTCGTTCGTCGTCCACTTCAGGGTCACGCCCGCGTTCGTGATGTCCTCCGCGCGGACGTTCGAGATCGCGGGGGCCGAGGCGTCCACGGACGCGCTCGCGATCGCGTCGTGCGCGGGGTTCGCGTCCGAGTAGAGGGCCTCGAGGGTCCCGCCCTCGACCACCTGGATCTTGCCGTCCGCGACGGGGTCGCCGAACGCGGTGAGGATCTGGCCGCGCCAGACGGCGGAGCCGGGCGCGGTCTCCGTAAGGGTCACGGGCTCTGGCGTCGTCTCGATCGTGCTCCGCACGTTCGCGATGACGGACGCGGCGTTCGAGTCGTGGACCTCGATCCGGATCGTGTCGCTCTCGCTGTACACGGTCTTGTCGAGCCGGATGTCCCCGAACCCGAGGTCGACGTCCGCGACCGCGACGAGGGCGAACGGCTGGGGACCCGCGGGGACGTTCGCGGCCTCGACCCGGAGGGTCCACGTCCCGGCGGCCGGGGAGTTCACGATCACGCCCTCGATCGGGTTGCGGGTGTCGAAGCTCCCGCTGTTCGGGAGGGACTGTCCGAGGGAGAACACGGAGAACACGTTCCCCTTGTACACGCTCCCGTTCGGGGCGGTGACCTGGAGGTTCAGGTTGTTCACGAGGGACGGGTTCGCGTTCGGGAACGCGGGGTAGTCGCTGTACGCCATCAGGATCCGCAGGGGGGCCGCGGTCGAGTTCACGCGGATCTTATAATCGATCGCCTCGCCCGTGATCAGGCCGGAGGCCTGGTCGACGACCCACAGCTTCCTCGGTCCCTCCGTGGAAGGGTTCACGTACAGCGCGTCATCGAGGACGAGCCGCCCCCAGCCCTGCGCGTCGTTTGGGTACCGGTTCTCCGTCGGCGGGTTCGAGCCCGCCCCCGTGATCTTACGTGAGCCCGCCGCGAGGATCGCCTTCACGAGGGCCGCGCTCGGGTTCAGAGCGTTCCCGGGGACGGGGAGACCCGTCGGGTAGTAGCCCTGGTCGAAGTACTGCCGGACGAGGGCCGCCATCCCCGCCGCGAGTGGGGCCGCGTGGCTCGTCCCCGCGAAGCCCGTCGTGGCCCCGGGGTTCAGGTTGTCCGTGGGGTTCCCGCTCGAGCTCGCGGTGATGCCCGTGAAGAACGTCAGGGTGTCCGGCTTCAGCCGCCCGTCCGCGGTGGGTCCGCGGCTGCTCAGGCCGTTCACCGCGTTCTCGCCGGGGTACTCGTTCGCCCCGCCGATCGTGATCGTGGACTTCGACGTGCCCGGGCTGCCGACCGTGAACAGGGTCGACCCCCCGTTCCCCGCCGCGAAGAAGATCGCCATGTCCGGGTGGTTCCAGACGAACCGGTCCACCATCATCGCCTGGAGGTCGTACCCGTTGTCGGGGCCGCCCCAGCTGTTCGAGTGGATCTTCGATCCGTTCGCGTACGCGGGGCCGAAGAGGTCGTCGTAGCTGTCCGGGATGTACGAGAGGACGTCCCCGGGCCCGCCCCCGCACTGGGTCGACGGCCCGACGGTCCCGATGTCCTGGATGATGAGCTTCGCGCCGATCGCCATCCCGTCCTGGTTGCTCGTGCCGATCGGCGGGGCGTCCGAGCCGCCCGCGTTCCCGGAGGTCGAGGTGCCGTGGCCGGAGGGGCACCCTCCCGCGTTCACGCTGTCCTTGCGGGCCTCCGCGTCCCCGCCCGTCCACGGGTCGATCCCGCGGTACACGCTCATCGGCATGTACCGGACGAGCTTGCGCCGGGAGAGGTCCGTCGTGTTGTAGATCGAGAGGGCCCCGAGGGTCCCAGTGGTGTCTCCTGGCTGCCCCTTCTGGATTTGGGTGGGAGATTCGCGGAAGAAGTTGTTGTCGAAGTCAATCCCCGTGTCCCCGAGGGTGACGATCTCCCCCGTGCCCGTGATTCCGTTCGCCCAGAGGCGCCGCGCGTTGATGTCCGACGGCGGCGTGATCCCGGTCTGGAGGAGAGCCTGCGCGTTGTAGTCTAGGATCTGCATCTCCCGCCATGGCTCCACGTACATCACGCTCGGGTTCTGCGCGATCGCCGGAAGGAGGGCGGCGTCGATGCGGGCGCGAACGACGCCCATGTCCCCGACCCGGAAGACGCTCAGGATCCCGAGGGCGGGCGAGTCCCAACGAACCTCCGGGACGCCCCGGTTCGAGAGGAGCGCAACGACACGGTCGGAATCCGCCGCGTCCACGGTGAGGACCTGCACGGTCACGGTCCCCTTGGCGGAGGCGAGCTCGGACTGCAGCTTGTAGGCGGGATGATACGGACCGACCCAGTCCACGTATCGGAGGGAGCGTGCGCCCTCGCGGGCGGCCCCGTCCATGGAGACGAGGAACCCGTACGTCGGGACGGATTGGAGAACCCGTACGCCCCGTGACTGAAGCTCCTGGAGCCACGCCGGCTTCGCGGGGCCGATGAAGTGGATGAGGTACAGCGCGGGCGCCTGTGTCATGGGGGCGCTCAGCTCGGGGCTCACCGCGGGAGCGGCGCTGCGGGTGTCGATTTCGACGGACTGGAGGCTGATCCACCGCCCCTCGTCCTGGGACTCCACCGGGATGCCCCGGGCCTCAAGGGATGCGATGGACGCCGGATTCGCGTTCACGAGGACGAAGGAGTCGTACGATTCGATTACTTGGACGCCCGGAGCGATCGCGATGATCTGCGCGAGAGGCGCGTGGACGAGGACGGATGCGGGAGTCCCGGTCGGCGCCGTGGGGGCGGCTGTGAGGAGCGAGGGAATACCGGACATCAAGACGAACGCAAGGGCTAGCACTCCGACAAGTCGAACGGGCTTCAACTTCCCACCTTCCTCATTCGTCCTGGACAGAATCAAATCTGGCGGGCGACAGAACGTGAGCCGAGTAGGGGTGCCGCCGATAAAAAGATTCCCCCGGAGCCCGAAGATTCGATGGCTGTACCAGAGTCCGCGGTCCACGACGAACGTGCCGACCCGGCGACGCGACCTCACTCCGCGATGACGCGGGTCGCCTGCAGGAACCCGTTCTCGAACATCAGCGTGTAGTAGTTCGGGCTGTGCGCGGACGCCCGCATCTTCACGCACCGGATCCGGCGCTGGATGTTCGCGTCGTCGACCCGTTCCATCTTCACGTGGATGATCCCGTCCGCGAGGAACTCCTCGCCGTGCGTGCCGAACTCGTCGCTCTTCGTTTTCATCTCCGAAATCAGGAGGGTCGTCGCCTTCAGGTCCCGGAGCCACTCGAAGAGCTGGAACATCTGCTCCCGAGGGCGGTCGAACCTCGCGAGGATCTGGAGGACGGTGAGGGAGTCGATCACGAGGAGCTCGTAGTTCAGGGACTTCTTCAGGTTGTGGGCGTACATCTTGAAGATCTCGAGCCAGGTGGACTCCGCCATCCCCTCGAGGTTCTTGCGGATCATCGCCAGGTCCACGATGCTGACCTTGTCCTCGACGGCCTTCGGGTCCATCCCCATCGTCCGGAGGTGGGCGGAGAAGTTCTCGCGGCTCTGCTCGAGGGTGACGTACGCCCCCGTGCGGCCCTCCTTGACCGCGCCGCTGTGGAGGACGTTCCACGCGACCGTGGACTTCATCGTGCCCGCCTCGCCCGCGAGAAGGACGATGTGGCCGGGCGGGATGCCCCCGCTCAGCTTCTCGTCGAACCCCTGGACGTAGGTTCGAATCCTGCCGCTGGACCCCATATCGGCGGCCGGTTCATCCGGGAGGTTCGGAGATAAACGTTCCCCGCCGATTATCGTCCGTGGTAGTCTCGGACCCGGATCGCTGCTCGCGAACGCTGGAGAGCCGCTCCGCTCGACAGCGACAGAAAAAGAGAAAGGGGGAGTAATCGCGAGCGCTCGACCCAAGGCAGTCCGTCGCGACGATATCTAGATTTTTGAACTCGGTCTGTGAGCGATGCATCCGGTGGAAAGGCTTATTTGTTATCCGTTCTGTTACCGGCCCGCTGGGGCGGAGCCTCTCCCTTGTTCGTTCCAGAGCGGAATCTGAAGGACCTCGTCGTCTCCTCCGTGCGCGCGAAGGAACGGTCGATCAGCGCGCTCGCGAAGGACCTGACCCTGATCGGCTACAAGTTCCACCGTCTCTTCCTCGCGGGGTACCTGAAGGCCCTCGCGGACGTCGGGGTCCTGCGGGAGAAGGACATCCCGCCCGCGAAGGTGTACACGGCATCGACGTACCGGGGGAAGACCCTGTACGAGTGCGTCGGGGAGAAGGTGCGGGCCTCGGAGACGGACCCGAGGGCGCAGGCCCGCCTCGCGGCGTCCGTCCTCTACCGCCTCTTCCGGAGGCCCGTCTTCCTGCGGGAGCTGAAGGAGTGCGGCTTCGATGCGGTGGCGGACCTCCCCACGGCCTCGAAGGAGGAGCGGGAGGACGCCCGCCGCGGCCTCGCGAAGCTCCACCTGCAGATCCCGACGAACGAGCCCGCGTACTTCGTCGAGGACCGCCGAAACGACGTCCGGGACGTGATCATCACGGACCTCCTCGTGGAGAAGTTCGACATGACCCCGCTCGTCCTCGACACCCGCCAGATGAAGCTCGCAGACCGGTGAGGAGCTAGGCCACCAGGGTGGACGCCTCGCCCGATCGCTGGGGAACCTGGGGGCCTCCTCGGCCCCGCACCCCCGCGAGCGTTGGTCGTCCGCGGTAAGGCTGCTCACTTCCGTGCCTGACCCGGTCCCCGCGACTGAGGAACGGAGCACCGCTCTCCAGCTGCGCTCCGTACCGCCTCCAGCCCCGCGGGACAGGACCTCAACGTCAGCCTCCAGACCAGCGCCGGACGGGGACGCCGCCCCTGGCTGTCACCGCCCCTAAGGACCGTTTGGGTCTACAAGGGGAGGCCCAACCCCCCGGTCTAGCCTAGCGGAGTTCCCAACCAGACGACTCTATTTAATCCTTGGCGGACGGGAATCGAACCTACGGGCGTTGCGGTGGTCGCGGGGTCTCGGGAGGGCGGCTCTCTTCGAGCCCGTCCTTCCTCTTGCGATACCACCGCCCCCAGGCGCGTCGTCGCGAGCGGGTGGAGCGGGCCCTCCCCAACGTCGAGATCGCGAGGATGATCGCGATGACGATGAGCCCGCCCGTGCACACGGACCGCCACAGGTCCCAGGAGAACTCCGCGGGCCATCGGGAAAAGGGGCCGGAAGGGGTCGTGGCGGTGAGGAAGAAGTTCACGACGAACACGATCAGGAGGCCGCCGAGGATCAGCGGGGCCCACACGCCGAGGAACGTCCGAAGCCGATCGCGCATGCTGCGCGCGATGCCCGACCGTGGGAAAAAGGTAGGTGGCCGGATGCGTGGCAAACATGATGCCCCCTCGAGCCCCCTGATTACACATCAACCGTTCGGTAGTCGGCGCTCGATTCGAATGACTCATTGGTCAATCGTTCGAGGAAGCCGGTACTAGAACCAAAACCAGAAAACGAGCCGTACGTCGGCGGGGTTCACTTCGCGCGTATAGGAGCACACGTACTTGGCATAGGGAATGACGGCATCAAGAAACGGGCGAACCTTCTCGCGTATCGGTTCGTCCCACGAAATGTTGGGATATTCTTCCTTGGGAGAACCGGCGCCCACCACGGCCGAGCGCGGTGGAGGCCCCGTCCTTGGTTGACGCTCGTACCGTTCGCGCGCGCCAGGATTTTGCAGCCGAATGGCCCCGAATTCTCGAACAACCCTGTCCCAGTCGTAGTTCAGAATCTCCTCAAGGAGAAGCCATGAGTGACTTACGCCGTCCGGTCCGGAATAGGCAGCGGCCTCCGCCACTTTTGGCGTCGCATCGCTGGGCAGGCCTCGAGGGGGGACAATGGGCTCCAGCACCGGGTCGGTCCGAGCCGGATTGGAGATGCCTCCGAGAATCCGGAAAAGGATGTAGTTTCGATGGATGACGAGTCGGCACCGATAGTTCCACCCTCGGTTCGTATCGTGCGGATGGCATTGTTCAACAAACGCCGTTATGTCCCAACCCATCCTGTCTTCCTCCAGGCATGTTAGATGACTCCGGAGACGGGGGAGGGTTCGGCGAGGTCATCGGGACATCAGCCGGATGATCGCCTCGGCGGGCTCGCCGTTCGCCTCTTCGAGCGCCTTGCGGGCGACGGCCTTCGAGACCCCCGCCTTCTCCGCGACGAGGTCCACGTCTTCCTCGGAGATTGCGGGCGTCGGTGCGGGCGCCGCACCCGCGGTCTTCCGGTTCATCACGATCGGCTCGCCGACGATCTGCCAGGTCTTCTGGCCCTGGACCGTCATCGCGCTGACCTCGGCGGACTTGAACACGTACTCCTTCGTCGGGGTCCGGATCACGACCTCCTCGACGTCCGCGATTTCTTCCGTCTCGATTCCGAGGCGCTTCATCGCCGCTTTCATCTGGCGGGGGTTCATCCGCCCGCCGGGGACTCCCGGGATCATCGACTCACCGCCCGCTCCATGGAGGGGCGATTCTTTAGGCTTTGCGAACCTGTTAGATACCTGTTAGATATACGTCGACAGCGTGGAGCAGATGGAGGCGCTTCCTCGGCCGGGCCCTCGTCGGCTGCGCCCAGGGGGATGGGGTCGTGGGGGATAGTCGCAACGGCCACGTGGAGGTTGCGGCCTATTGGAAGGTTTATTAGGTAGGAATTCCTACCATTGAGTAGGAATGAGACGAAAACTGGGGTCCAAGGGTCAGGTGGTGGTGCCGAAAGAGATCCGGGAGAGACTCGGCCTCGGGGCAGGGTCGACCCTCACGTTCGAGGTCTCGGGCGACACAATCTTGCTTCGACCTGAACCCACGCCGGAAGAGATCGTCCAACGGTTCCTGTCGGTGAAGGGGCGGAAGCGACGCAAACTCGTCGACTGGAAATCCGTCCTGGACGACGAATACAAGGTGCCGGGTCGGTAATGTACGCGGACGCGGGGCTGTTCCTCCTGCCGGTGCTCCACATTGAGCGGTTGCCACGGGCCGCGGCGGCCGCGCGGTTCCTCGAATCCCTCGCCCGGGGGGCGCGGAGGGTCTCCACGGCGACCCTGACGTGGGACGAGGTGGTCTATGCCGTGCGTCGGTTCCTGGGACCGGAGGACTCGTTCACGAAAGGAGAGGAGTTGCTCGCATTCCCCAACCTCGCGTGGCTCCGGGTGGACCTGCCCGTGCTCCGCCGCGCGGCGGACCTCTACCGATCCCTGCCGATGCGCCCACGCGATGCGATCCACGCGGGTGCGGCGCTAGAGGCGGGGGAGACCGAGATCCTTTCCGAGGATCGGGTGTTCGACCACGTCCCGGGGCTCGCGAGGGTCTGGCCACCGCCTTGAAGGGGAGCCGTGCCGCCCGCTCGGCGACGGGCGCGGCCGGGGTGCGGGTTCTCCCGAGCGGGTTCTTTCGGCCAGCGCTCGCACCCTTAAATAGCCCGCCCTCAATCCATTTTCACCATGCGGATTGCGGTCGTCTTCAAGGATCGCTGTCAGCCGAAACGATGCAACCTCGAGTGCATCACGTTCTGTCCCCCGCAGCGGACGGGCACGGAGGTTATTTGGCTCGACAAGGAGACGGGGAAGGCTGCCATAAGCGAGGAAACGTGCATTTCCTGCGGAATTTGCGTGAAAAAGTGCCCATTCGACGCAATTCGGATCATCGGCCTGCCGGAACCTCTGAAGGAGGACCTCGTCCACCAATACAGCAAGAACGGCTTCCGGCTGTTCCGGCTCCCGGTCCCGAAGGCGGGCGAGGTCGTCGGCCTCCTAGGCCCGAACGGGATTGGCAAGACGACGGTCCTCTCGGTCCTCAGCGGGGAGCTGTGCCCGAACCTCGGGCACTACCGCCGCACGCGGCCGTACTGGGACGAGGTCCTCGAGAAGTACAAGGGCACGGAGCTCCACGACTACCTCGAGCCCCTCGTCGCCAAGGAGGTGCGGACCGCCCTGAAGCCCCAATACGTGGACAAGCTCCCGAAGGTCGCCAAGGGGACCGTGCGGGACCTCCTGAAGAAGGTGGACGACCAGGGGCGCCTCGACGACCTCGCGGCGAAGCTCTCGCTGGAGTCCGTCCTCCACCGGGACATCGCCCACCTCAGCGGCGGGGAGCTCCAGCGGACCGCGATCGCCGCGACGATGCTGAAGGACGCGGACGTGTACTTCTTCGACGAGCCCTCGTCGTACCTGGACATCTACCAGCGGCTCCACGTCGCCAAGGTGATCCAGACCCTCTCGAAGGAGAAGCGGGTGATCGTCGTGGAGCACGACCTCGCGGTCCTTGACTTCCTCGCGGACACCGTCTATCTCCTGTACGGGTCCGAGGGCGCGTACGGCGTCGTCGCGCAGCCCCGCCCCGTCCGCACCGCGATCAACGTGTACCTCGGCGGGTACCTGAAGGAGGAGAACATCCGCTTCCGGGACCGCCAGGTCACGTTCGATGTCCGCCCTCCGCGGAAGGACTGGAGGGCGGAGACCCTCGTGCGGTTCGAGCGCCTGGAAAAATCGTTCGATGACTTCTCCCTGACCGTGGAGGGCGGGTCCCTCCGCAAGGGCGAGGTCGTCGGGGTCGTGGGCCCGAACGCGACCGGGAAGACAACGTTCGTGAAGATGCTCGCGGGAGAGGAGACGCCGACGGCGGGGTCGATCGAGGGGAAGTGGGTCGTCTCGTACAAGCCCCAGTACATCGAGCCCACGTTCGAGGGCAGCGTGCGGGAGCTCTTCGCGTCCACGGTGGGGAACCGCGCGGAGAGCGGGTGGTTCGAGACGGAGATCGCGCAGCCCCTCCAGATCCGCGGGATGATGGAGCGGCAGGTGAAGGAGTTGAGCGGGGGCGAGCTCCAGCGGGTAGCGGTGGGCCTCGCCCTCACCCGGGACGCGGACATCTACCTGATCGACGAACCGTCCGCGTACCTGGACTCGAACCAGAGGATGGCGGCCGCGAAGACCATCCGGCGGGTGATGGAGAACCAGGGGAAGTCGGGGCTCATCGTGGACCACGACGTGTACTTCATCGACATGGTCGCGGACTCGATCATGGTGTTCAGCGGGGAGCCAGGACGGCGGGGTCACGGGGAGGGCCCGTACCCGATGCGGGAGGGCATGAACCGGTTCCTGAAGCTCGTCGAGATCACGTTCCGCCGGGACCCGGACACGAACCGTCCCCGGATCAACAAGCTCAGCTCGCGCTTGGACCGGGAGCAGAAGTCCGCGGGCGAGTACTACTACGCGCTAGCCTGAGCGGGAGGCGGCGCGTCGCTTCGCCCGCCGTTTTCTCCAGTATACGTACCCGGCGATTCCTCCGATCACGGCGAGGACGATGTACAGGTCCACGTTCTCCGTCGTCTCCGCGAACAGGGTCCACCGCTCCAGCAGGAAGTAGCCGGACACGACGAGGACCGTGTTCCAGATTGAGGCCCCCGCCGTGGAGAAGATCGCGAAATTCCGGAGGCGCATCCGGCCAACCCCCGCAGGGAAGGAGATGATCGACCGGACCCCGGGGACCGCGTGGCCGACCAAGACGCCGACGGGACCGTACTTCTTGAACCAGGACTCCGCCCACTCGAGGTCGTCGACTCCCAGGCCGACGTACTTCCCCCACCGCGCGATCAGGGGGCGGCCGAGCCGCATCCCGATCGTGTACGCGACGACGTTCCCGATCCCCGCGCCCGCGGTGCCGACGGCGATCACCGCCACGAGGTTCAGGTCCCCCCGCGCCGCGAGGTACCCCGCGAACGGCATGATGAACTCGGATGGGATCGGGGTGAGGATCCCCTCCACGATCATCAGGAGGAAGATCCCCGGGTATCCGATCGCCGCGACGAACCCCGTGATCCACTCCGTGAGCCCGAGGAAGAGGGAGGGCACCGCGGCCGAACCCGGAGGGCCGCGGATTAAGGTTTGTTTCGGGTTATCATCCGGCCGACCCGCTCCGTGACGAGCTCCCCCTCCTGCGCGACGAGTTGCCCGCGGACGAACGTCGCAATCGGGAACGTCCCCTCGGACCCCTCGAACGGGGTCCATCCGCACTTGTAGCGGCATCGCGTCGCCGTGACGTGCTCGATCCGTCGGGGGTCCACGACGACGAGGTCCGCGTCCCGCCCCACCTCGATGACCCCTTTGTTCACCCGGAGGAGCTTGGCGGGGTTCTCCGCGAACATCGCGACGAACCGCTCGAGGGGGAGGAGCTGACGCCGCACGTACCGGAACATCAGGGGGAACGTCGTCGCGACCCCGGGCATCCCCGCGGGCGCGTCCTCGAACCGGACAGACTTCTCCTCGAGGGTATGGGGGGCGTGGTCGCTCGCGAACATGTCGACCCGGCCGTCGAGGACGGCCTGCAGGAGATTCGTTCTCTCCGTCGGGGCGCGGAGGGGCGGGTTCACCTTCGCCCGCGCGCCGAGCTTGGACGTGACGTCGAGGAGAAGGTGATGCGGGGTGACCTCGCACGTCACACCGTCCGGACGGGCGTCCAGCGCGTCCCGGTTCGTGATGTGGGCGATGTGAAGCGGGCAGGTCCCGCGGTGCTTCCCGAGCTCGGCGACCGCGGAGGCCTCCGCCCGCGTGCTCCGGATCCGGTCGTGCTCCGCGAGGGACGTCGCGATCCCCTTCCCGAAGAGCCGCGGGTCCTCGCAGTGCGCGCTCACGTGGAGGCCCGTCCCGGCCGCGGCGGCGAGGATCCCGCCCGCGAGGTCGAAGGACGGGATCGCGGGCGCGTTCGTGGTCTCCGCGAGGTACATCTTGAGGGCGCTCGCATCCCGCAACGACTCGACGTCCCGTGCGGACGCGGGCGAGGCGTACAGGCCGAAGTCCACGTTCGCGGACCGCGACGCGAGTCGCATCTTCTGCTGCAACGCCTCCCGTGTCGTCACAGGGGGCTTCGTGTTCGGCATGTCCACGACGGTGGTCACGCCTCCTGCTGCCGCGCTCTCCGTCCCGGAGGAGAAGTCGTCCTTGTGCGTCATCCCGGGTTCCCGGAAGTGGACGTGGACGTCGATCCCGCCTGGGAGGATCAGGGCGTCCCCGTACCGGTACACGGGGTCGCCGCGGAGCTGCTTCTTGATCGCGACGATCGTCCCGTCCTCGACGCCGATCGCGCGGGGTTCGATCCGCCCTTGGAGGTACGCGCGGCCCTCAATGACGAGCATGCTCCGCCCCCAGGTCCCGCCGCGCGACGTCCCCCCGGGGCTCCACCTCCGAGAAGATCTCGGCCTGGAACGTGTAGACCCGGGTCGCGTCGTCGAGCCATGCGTCCGGGAGGAGGCCCGCCTTCATGCACGCCTCGGAGAGGAACTCCTCCGGTCCCCAGCCCCACTCCGTCGGGACCTGCGGGAGGAGGAGCCCGCGGGCGGGGCCCAGCGCGACGATGAGCCCGTCCCGGCCGACGGAGATCGCCTTCACGTACTCCTTCGGCCTCTTCACCTCGACGAGCTCGGGGCGGGTGAGGAGGGAGACCTCCACGACGACGCGGCGCACCTCGTCCTCCGGGAGGGGCGGGAATCGCGGGTCCTCGCACGCGCCCTCCGCCGCCTTCACGAGGGCCTTGATCAGCGGGAAGAACGGGGACGGGTACCCGATGCAGCCCCGGAGGTGCCCCTCGGGGTGGGTGTTCAGGGTCACGAACGCGCCCGCCCGCTCGTTGAACCGCTCGGGAACCGCCAGGGTCGGGAGGGGACGCCGGAGGACGTGGCTCTCGACGGCCTCCCGGGCGATCTTCACCGCGAGGCGGCCCTCCTCGTCCGAGTACGCCATCGCGTCCACAACCCAGCGGACTTTCTTAAACGTTCCCGGATGCCGCCGGGAGGGACCGTGCGAGTGGGAAACCTATTTATCGCGTGGGTCCGCTCCCACCGGAGATGAGGGCCCGCGTCCCCGTCCTGGAGATCATGTCCAAGTCGCCCGTCACGGCGACCCTTGACGAGACCGTGGACCACGCCGCGGCGACGATGCGGACGAAGGACATCGGGAGCCTGATCGTCGTCGAGAACGAGCGGCCGACGGGGATCGTGACGGAGCGGGACATCGTCACGAAGGTCGTCGCGGTGAACAAGGTCCCGAGTTCCGTGAAGGTGCGGGACATCATGTCCACCCCCGTCGTCGCGGTCGGTCCCCGCGAGGAGGTCGTGCAGGCCGCGCGCCTGATGTCGGACCGGAAGATCCGGCGGCTCGCGGTCATCGACAACGGGAAGCTCGTCGGCGTCGTGACGGAGAACGACATCGTCCGGATCTGGCCGGACCTGATCGAGATCACGCGGGAGTACGCGCGACTCGGGCTCGACGAGGACGTCCGCGGGATTGAGGGCCACTGCGAGGCGTGCGGGATCTATTCGACGAACCTCGTCCTCGACCGGAGGCTCCTCCTCTGCCCGGAGTGCCGCGTTGCCCCATGAGGTACGCGGCGAAAATTATCCGGAAACGTTTATAGTCCCCCCTCCGGTTCCGAGGACCAGTGGCCCGTTTCGTGAAGATTTCTCAGAGCGAGTTCACATCCGTCCGGAAACTGTACGAGAGCGTCATGTCGTACGCGTGCCACGGCCTGTTCTTCCGCGAAGGCTCCGTCCTCGCGGATGAGATCGTCCACGAGGTCGAGGAGGGCGAGGACCTCCTCCCCTCGGCCCGGAAGATCCTGATCGCGAGGGGCTGGGTCGAGGACGTGACGTTCACGGACGGCGGGGCCCGCGTCCGGGGGTCCGTGGAATCCTCCCCGGGCAGCGAGTCGGAGACGTGCCACCGGCTCCGCGGGATCGTGTCCCGCCTCATCGAGATCGCGACGAAGGAGCGCTCCCGCCTGTCCGAGGTCGAGTGCGTGAGCACGGGAGCGAAGGAGTGCGTCTTTGCGAAGGAGGAGAGCTGAATGCCGTTGGAGAGGATGCTTCGACAGCTCCGCGAAACCTGCGGCTCTCAGGCCGCGGCGGTCGTGAGCCGGGATGGCCTCGTGATTGCCGGAGACATGCCGGAAAACGTCTCGCGGGAGACGTTCGCGATCATGTGCGCGACGATCCTCGGCGCGGGGATGACCGCGGCGACGGAACTCCGGGTCTCCTCGCCGAGCCACATCGTCCTCGGGACGAAGGAGACCTGCATCCACATCTTCGAGGCGGGCCCCCGCGCGCTGATCGTGCTCGTGGCCCCCCCGAGCCGGGACGAGGCCGAGATCCGGAACGCACTGAAGCCGATCCTCGAGGAGATCCGGAGGGAGATCGGCTAGGCCCCGTGTCACTTCTTGGCAAACCCCTAAATAGCACACAACGGGGTCTACCAAACGACCTAAATACGCAGGGGTCGCTTCCGGATACAGGGGACGGACCGAGGATGAGGGCCGCACGGCTCGTACTACTGGGCGTACTCGCGTTCGCCGTCGTCGCCCTCGCCTCGACGACCGTCGCGCGGGCCGCGGACCCGCCCGGGATGGACGGCGGGATGGACCCGCAGGTCGTCCTACTCGCGGACATCCGGTCCGACTTCAACGTGATGGAGGCGGGCTCGACCCTCCCGATGCGGGTAATCGTCGTGGACCAGCACGGCGTGCCGGTCCGGGGAGCCCGTGTCGAGATCTCTGCGGCCGGAGCGACCCTGAGCCCCGCCGCGGGCGTGACGGATGCGGACGGCGTGTTCCGGTTCCGCCTCACCGCGGCCGCGACGCCGATCACGCGGGCGACCTCCGTCGTCGCGACCATCACGATGCCGGGAGCCGCGACGGGTTCGGACCGGTACGACCTCACGATCGCGCGGGCCCCGCCGACGGTGCAGCTCCTCCCGCAGCGGGAGGCGGTCTCCGTGGGCCTCGGCGCGCTGCTCGCCGCGGCGTTCCTGAGCACGGAGATCGGCCGGTACGGCGCATTCAAGGCGATCGTCTTCCCCCTGTACTCCCGGCTGAAGAAGGAGGAGGTGCTCGACCACTTCGTCCGAGGCCAGATATACGGGTACATCGTGTCCCACCCCGGGCAGCACTACAACTCGATGCGGCAGGACCTGAAGGTGACGAACGGCACGCTGTCCCACCACCTCCGGACCCTGGAGATGATGGGGTTCATCAAGTCGTACCGGGAGGGCGTGTTCAAGCGCTTCTACCCGATCGAGATGTCCGTCCCCCAGGAGCGGGGCGTGAAGCTCAGCGACCTCCAGATCCAGATCCTCGAGATGATCCGGGGCGGGGCGGGGCCGGCCCAGGCGGACATCGCAGCCCGGCTCGATGTGACCCAGCAGACCGTCTCGTACAACATCCGCACCCTGAGCCGGGAGGGCGCGATCCGGATGGAGAAGGACGGCCGGAACACCCGGTACTATCCGCCCGCGGCGTGACCTCCGGGGAGGGTCGGGTCACGCTTTATGCCGTATAGCGGCTATGGCCTCCGGAGGGCTTCGTCCGTGGGCATTCGGTGGCGTCTCTCCGCGGGGCTGGGCGTCCTCGTCGCGGGGATCATCCTCCTCTCCCTCCTGGGAGGGGCCGTGGCGACCCGCACGATCACGTACCCGTTCATCGCGGGGTCCTACGTGATCCCGATGGACGGGCAGCAGACGGACCTCCTCCACGCCTTCGGGCTCGTGCACTCCGTCCTCCGGGCGGGGGTCCCCGTGTACCGGGTCCTGAGCCCGCCCGCGGTCCTCCTGAAGGTCGATCCCCTGGCCCCGAGGGTCGCGTTCGATGGCGGGCCGTTCCTCGTGTGGGGGACGTACGGCGCGGAGTTCGCCGCCGCCGCGGCGGCGTTCCCCGGGGTCACGTACTTCCGCCTCGCGGAGCTCGAGGTCCTCGACCACGTCCTCCCGATCCGGAAGCCGACGGGCGTCCTGATTGTGAAGGGCGGGTTCGACTGGGGGCACACGGAGGTCCTCCTCGTCCAGCTCGGGATCCCGTACGACGTGGTGACGAAGTCGGACGTCGCCGCGGATCCCGGGGTCCTCTTCGACTACGCCCTCGTCGTGGACGACTGCAACGGGTGGAACGGCGTGTATCCCGGCGATGCGGTCGCGGACGCGTTCCGGATCTTCGTGGCGGGCGGCGGCCACGCGATCTTCACGGACATCGCCCTCCTGGACATGGAGGTCCTCTTCCCGGGCCACGTCTCCCTGTTCACGAGCCGTCGGGGGACGTACACCGCGACGATCCACTCGTTCGGGGACGCGCCGTCCCAGTACTTCGGGCCGGACAAGATCTCCGTGTACACGGAGATCGACGGGATCGTGATGGGCCCGCCCGTCGCGGAGGGCGTGGACGTGCTCCTCGACCTCCCGGACTATCCGTGGGGATACCAGTTCGCGTACCGGATCCTCGCCGCGGACTTCGCGTACGGGAACGGGACCGTCGAGGGGTTCGCGTACCACCCGTTCGAGCAGACCGGGGCGGGCCACACGTTCTCCTCCGTTCTCTATGGGAACACGTTCGTTAGCGCCGTCCCCTTCCTGCCCCCGGCCCCGCCCCCGGTGCCGATCGCGCTCGGCCTCCCGACGCCGCCTCCGGCCCCTCCGGTGCCCCCGCCGCCGCCCCCGCCCCCGAGCCTGCCCGTTGTGAACCTTGCGTACGCGGGCTATCTGTTCTCGGGCTTCACCGGCCTCGGGCTCGCGGACATCCTTCGGAACCGGCTGAAGCTCCGGACGCGGGAGAAGATTGCGGTGAGGGTGTAGGATGCGGATCCGGTTCGTCCTGGCAGCGGTCGTCCTCCTCGTGTCCGTCGCAGGGTCCGTCGTCGCCCCGCCGGCCCGGGCGACCTGGCCGAGCCCCGTCTTCGAGGACAACCTCGCGGTGGAGTGGAGCCCCCTGCGTCCCACGGACCAGGACCGCGTGACCCTCGTAATCCGGGTGATCCCCGCGAACACGTTCATCAAGGGAGCGAACGTGTACCTCTCGATCACGGACCCGGACAACGTCACGCGGGGTCCGTTCCCGAACTTCATGGTCGTGGGAAGCCCGCCCGCGCAGGCGACGTTCGGGGTGCGGGCGTATCCGAACGGGACGACCGTGAGCTTCTACTTCGTCGCCTGGGACTTCGAGAACGACATCGTGACGAGCCGCGCGTACTCGTACCGCGTGGAGGGCGCGCCCGCCTTCGGGTGGCGGCACACGGGGTTTGAGGAGAACGTCGAGGTCGGGTGGTTCCCGCCGCTGCCGCAGCCCCATGACCTGGTCACGGTGTCGATCCGGAGCCGGGAACCGAACGTCCAGATCGGCGGGGCGAACCTGTTGATCAGGTACATCTATCAGGCGGACCCGCCGAAGGCGGGCGGGTTCGTGATGCAGTACGTGAACACGACCCACCTCGCCGCGACGGTCCCCGGGTTCCCGCCCGGGACCCAGGTCGTCTTCTGGATCGTCGCGTGGGACAAAGACGTGAACACGATCACGTCCCCGTACTACGGGTACAACCTCTCCGTGGACAAGTACACGCGGCACGAGAACCTGCCGTTCCCCCCCGTTGAGACGTACGTGGGGATGTCGATCGGCCTTGGCGCCCTCGTGCCCGTCGCCGTGTACTTCGCGGACGGCCGGAGGAAGAGGAGGTCCGCGGAATGACCGCCCTCGACACCGCGGTCCGCCCGGCCCGGCGGCGCCGCCTCGCGGGGTCGATCGTGGACCGGGTGCGCGCGCTGAAGCTCCCGAACCTCCAGGCGATCTGGGTGAAGGAGCGGTCCCACCCGGTCCTGGTGAAGGGGGCGGCGTTCTTCGGACTCGGCGCGACCGGGTTCGCGTGGATCCCGTTCTATCCGTGGTGGGCGGTCCTGTTCTTCGCGTTCGTCGTCGGGGCCCTCGCCCTCCGGTTCCCGCTGTTCGCGCTGATCATCCTCGGGGTCCTCGTGTCCGCCTCCGCGGCCGCGCAGATGGCGGAGTTCGGCCTGTTCTTTCTCGTGTTCACCCTCGCGGTCTCCCTCGTCTCCCTGTTCGACTGGCGGTTCGGGTACCTCGTGTTCGGCTCCGTGTTCCTCTCCCTCCTCGGGGCGCCGTTCCTCCCGCCGATCCTCGCCGCGGTCCTGTTCTCCCGGTTCCTCGCGGTCGCCTCGATGGCCGCGTCCGCCACGTTCCTCTCCTTCCTCGTGACGTGCGGGAACCTGAACGTGGCGGGGTTCTTCGTGGGCCCGCCCCACGGGACGAGCTTCCTCGTGATCGGGACGGCCCCGAAGCCGGACTGGACCCCCGGGGACCTCGGCGGGGCCCTGTCGTCGATCGGGCTCGCGAACCCGGACGTGATGTCGACGCTCCTGTCGACGAACTACGGGGCGTCCCTCGTGCCCCTCCTGGAAGTCGTCCTGTGGTGCGGTATCGTGTTCCTCGTCGCGGAGCTCGCGCGGCGGAAGGACTCCCTGGAGAACTGGCTCGTCACCGCGTTCGTCGCCGCGGCGGCGCTCGCCCTCGGGTACGTCCTGTCCAGCCTCGCCCTCGGAGTTCCCATCCCGCTGGAGTCCGCGCCCCTCCTCGTCGGCGCCTTCGGCCTGATCGCGGGGACGACCGCCGCGGGGTACCTCTCGAAGGACGCGTTCCGGGAGTACTTCATGGGCCAGACCGCGACGACCGTGGGGCGACGGCTCGCGGACCTCCCGGAAGCGCGGTCGACGAAGTTCTCCCTCGTCGGTGGCCTCGCGGACGTGAAGGCGGACCTGAAGGAGTCCATCGTGGTCCCGCTGAAGAAGCCCGAGGTCGCGGCCCTGTACGGGATCGCCCCGCCCCGCGGGATCCTGCTCTTCGGCCCGCCGGGCTGCGGGAAGACCCTGCTGATGTCCGCCCTCGCGGGGGAGCTGAACGTCGAGATGTTCACGGTGAAGTGCTCGGACGTGATGTCGAAGTGGTACGGGGAGAGCGAGCAGCGGGTCGATCTGCTGTTCCGGACCGCGAAGGAGCGGCGCCCCGCGATCATCTTCTTCGACGACATCGACGCGATCGCGAAGTCCCGGGACCTGTACGCGGGGGACGACGTCACCCCGAGGCTCCTCGGGATGATCCTCTCGGAGATCGACGGCCTCGAAAAGTCCCCCGGGCTGATCATGGTCGGGACGACGAACAAACCCGAGCTCCTCGACTCCGCCCTCCTCCGGCCGGGCCGCTTCGACAAGATCATCTACGTGCCGCCGCCGTCGCGGCCCGAGCGGGTGGAGATCCTGAAGGTCCACCTCGAGGGGCGCCCCGCCTCGGGCTCCCTCGACCTCGATGGGATCGCGGCGCGGACGGAGCGGTTCTCCGGCGCGGACCTCGCGAACCTGGTGAAGGAGGCCGCCGTCGTTGCGATGCGCCGCGCGCTCTCGACCGGCCGCACGGAGCCGATCACGCCGCAGGAGTTCGACGACGTGCTCCCGAAGATGAAGCCGAGCATCACCCTCGCGCAGGCGGAGGAGTATGGACGGCTCCGCCTGATGTACGAGCGGCAGATGCACCGCGTGGAGCGGGAGGCGGAGGGGGTCGGCTGGGCGGACGTCCGGGGCCTCGAGGAGCTGAAGGCGTCCCTGCGGGCGTACATGGACCTCGTGTTCACGAAGCGCGGGGCGATGGCGGACTTCCGCGTGAAGGCATCGAAGGGGGTCCTCCTGTTCGGGCCGCCGGGGTGCGGGAAGACGTACCTGATGCGGGCCGCCGCGAACGAGCTCGCGATCCCGATCCAGATGATTGAGGGGCCCTCCCTGCTGTCCACGGGCGGGGACGGCGGGGCCGCGATCAAGGAGATATTCTACCTGGCACGAGAGAACGCGCCCTCCGTCGTCCTCTTCGACGACATCGACCTCGTCGCCTCCGCGCAGGACCGGAGCCCGGAGGCGCGGAACCTCCTTTCGCTATTCCTCGCGCAGCTCGACTCCGTCGGGGAGTCCGAGCGGGTCCTCGTCGTCGCGACGACGAACAAGCCCCACGTCCTCGAGGCGTCCCTCCTCCGCCCCGGCCGGTTCGACCGGATGTTCTACGTCCCGCCCCCGGACGCGGACGCCCGCCTCACCCTCGCGGAGTCCGTCCTCCGGGACGTGCCGACCGCGGGGGTGGACCGGGACCTCCTCGCCAGGCTGTGCCGGGAGGCGGAAGGGTTCTCGAGCGCGGACGTGATCGCGGCCGTGGACGAGGCGAAGCTCCTCGCGATCCGGGAGGGGACGGAGGCGGTCCGACCCGTCCACCTGGAGGCGGCGTTCGCCCGGATGAGACCGTCCGTCACCGTCGAGTCGCTGGGCTGGTCCCGGGAGTTCATCCGCTCGCACAACGTCCGGCTCTCGACGGATCGTCCGAAGGAGGGGCCGTCGTGAACCCGTACGAGATCGCCCTCCTCGCCCTCGTCTCCGCGCTCGCCGTCGTCGCCCTCGTCGCGGTCCGGTTCCCGCGGGGGCGGGCGGAGTGGCCCCTCGAGGCCCGCCAGACCGCGTGGCTCCTCGTGAGCGGGCTCACCGCGGTGATCGTCTTTGTCCTCCTTTACGTCGCGACGCGGGGTGTCCGGTGGCCGGACGTCGTGACCGTGACGTTCGCGGCGGTCTCCCTAGTCCTGGCCCTTCTCCTCGCGGTCGCCCTGTTCCTCCCGCAAGGCCTTCGCGCGCGACCGTGAGCGCCACACCACCGCGAGGAGGCCCGCCGCGAGGATCGCGAGGGAGGCCACCCAGACCGGCGTGAGGTCCACCCGCCTCGGCGCGTGGTCCACGTCGAAGGCGAATAGGTACGTGTTCGAGAGGCGGTTCCCCGCGAGGTCCGTGGCCGTGTCCCGGACCGTGACGAAGTACGTCTCCCCGTACCGGGCATCGAGGATCGCGAAGCTCACGGACTGCCCGTCCGCGCTCCACTCGAAGTCCCCCAGGCGATAGCCGACGACCGTGATCGCCGCTTCCGTCGCCGTGCGGTTCATCAGCTCCGAGAACGTGATCGTGACCCGGGAGCCGAACCGGACCCCGACGGAGTACGGGGCGGGGATCGTGTCGACGACGCGTGGCGGAGTCGCGTCCGTCTGGACGAACGTCTCCATATGCGTCGTGGACATGTTCACGACCCGGGGCGTCCCGAGGAACGTGAACGAGGGATGGTCGAGGGCGACCTCGACCCGGGACGGGGAGAGGATCGCGGGACCCACGGTGCCGGTGACCCGGCTCAGGACTCCGTACGCCGCTTCGATCCACCGGGTCGATCCCACCGCGTCCGTCGTCCGCCGGGCGATCTCCGCCCCGTCCTGAGTGACCCGCACGCGGACGCCGGGAATCGGGATCGCCGCGTCCGAGATCGCCCGGACATGGAGGAAGTTCTTGATCGTCAGGGCGGACCGCACGTCCGTCAGGTTCACCGCGCCCGCCCGGAAGTCGGTGTTCAGGGCGACGATGTGGGACACGCTCGTGAGGAGGAAGTGGTTGCTCGAGTTCGTCAACGTCGAGTTCACGACCGTCACGGTGCTGTTCGCGGCGAAGACGAGTCCGTGGTTGTTCCGAAGCCGCGCGTGGGAGATCGTCACGTTCACGGAGTCGTAGAGGGTGAGGAGGCCCTGTTCCGTCGCGTTCCCCGTGAACCCGGACGAGGCCCCGGAGTCGAGGTCCGCGTCCGCAATCACGACGTCCCGCACCCGGTAGCGGTAGAACGTCTCCATTGGGAGCCCGTTTACGACGTTCCCGCGGGAGAGCGGGAGGGTCTCCTTTGAGTTGTATGGGATCTCCACCCCGACTCCGTTGTTGCGGACGACGTTGTCCCGCAAGGTGACCGCGGAGTCGTACAGGAGGATTCCCGTTCCTCCGTACTCCGCGAGGCCGTTCCCTTCGATCAGGTTGTTCGCGACGACCGGGGACGAGCTCATGACGATGAGGCCGACCCATCCGTTCCGGATCGTGTTGTTCTCGATCCGAGGCTGTCCGCCGAGGTACACGTAGATCCCGAAGTAATTGTCCGTCAGGGTGTTGTTCCGGATGACGGGGTTCGCGTCTTGGGTGATGATCCCGGTCCGTTGATTGAACAGTTGGGTCCGGATCGTGTTGTTCTCGATGACGGGCTCCGCGTTCGGCCCGAGGACCTGGATCGCGCGCAGCCCACTCTCGAGGATCGTGTTGTTCGCGATCCGCGGGGAGCACTGGCGGATGTCGAGGGTCGTCGAACCCCAGGAGAGGTTCGCCCACTCGACGACGGACCCGACGGAGCGCTGGAACTGGATCGAGACCCAGTCGTTGCGGTCCGGGAACGGGTCGTTCGAGGTGAAGACGATGCGGAGGTCGGGCCGCCCGACCGCGAGGAGGGTCCCGGAGACCACGATTGAGTGGGAGGCGGGCGGGGTGGTGTCGAACCAGACCTGCACGCCCGGCTCCACGGTGAGGGTCACGCCCAGGGGGACGATGACATCCCCCGTGACGACGTACGGGCTTCCGGGGATCGTCCACGTCGTGTTCCCGGTCAGCGTCCCGGAAACGAGGGTGGGTCCCGCGCTCCCGGTCCTCAGGACCGGGGCGGGATGGGAGAGCAGGAAGGTCGCAACAAGGAACGCAAGAACGAGGAGCGCGACACGCCGCACGATGCTCGTAGCATCGGCTCCGTATTTATCGAGGTTAGTACGCTCGTCTGTGTCCTGTCGTGAGGAGACTCGTCCCCAGCACGGTCATCGCCTCCCCCGGCTGACGTCTCGAACGCGACCCATACCCTTTTATATCTCACAGTCCCGCGTACAAATCTGCTTTTATAACCTCGCTCGGCATCACGGGGGTGCTTGGACGGCACGGGATGTGCGTGGCCAAGCGCGCCC
>Ga0184623_10000217_pt1 | contig 24100 bp, 22 predicted proteins | sample PLM1_100_b1_FD_133138 | JGI IMG/M metagenome (GOLD analysis project Ga0184623, IMG submission 133138) | Groundwater sediment microbial communities from an aquifer in East River, Colorado, USA - PLM1_100_b1 | ecosystem: Environmental > Terrestrial > Soil > Riparian zone | place: USA: East River... | reverse complement strand
TTACAGCTGAGAATCATTGTAATACCATAGAAGTGAATATAATCATATGTTCGGGGTAACCAAATTTAAAATCTGTATGATTGGAATGCTTGTGGGAATAGGACTTATTGGCGTCCTGCCTTTTATTGGTCTGACCTGCAGGTGGTGTTAGGTCAGTAGTAATAGTATTCATAATCTCATGAAATCACAAAACGAAAAGAACTATGTTATTTATTATACGTTGACCACTTTTTTTCTTTAGTGTATTTTACGGGCCTGGAGGTTTGTGAACCAATTCTAAGTCTGAATCCAATGTCCCAGGATAATTACATTCATAATACCATTAAAATCAATCTCCAGCGGGAAAACAATTAGTATTAGTTCAGCTGATAATGGCACTTAATGACATTTTATGGGTCAACCTATTTATGGCATTGTTAAGGACTTGAGACATCAATAAAGAGCCTAAGTTTAGGAAGTAGCGTCTAAAATGAGAACATATCAAATTTTAACTCTTATTGGGTCACTTAGATTTAGACCTTAGTGGTAAGTCGTAGTCGGTAGTTTAATACAAATAATTTGCCAACTCATCTTATAACTTGCCTAATAACCGATACAATTTTCAAATACAAAGTCTATAATTTGAAAATTCAGATTGCCTGCTATCTTAAAAGTACGTCATTATTTGTGGCGGGTTGGTTACCTTCGATATAAACAATTTTATACTGACTATGGTCTTAAGGAATAGCTTGAAAGTGTGAAAATTGTGTCTAGAAAATTAATTTTGCCACAACCATGGCATGATCGCTGGCCTTTGGCCCATCATATCCTATCCTGGGCCATCTATCCCCTTTAAAACGATCAGCCCTATACGGGAGACCCCCTCTGAAAACAATCGGTCTTGTATCAGGATTTTTCTCTTTCAAAGACGGCGAAACAAGAATATAATCGAGCTGATGATAGGAATTATCGCCTGCATAAAAATGACTCCACCTTTCCTCTGGTTCAGTTATATTTTTCATGATATTGAAGCTAAAATCGTTATTCAGTAAATCATGTAAGCCATGATTATCATCAAGAATCCCATCCGTCTCGGTAAAATCATTAAGATCTCCCGCAATTATCCAATCGTGGGACGATGGGTCGCCAAATCTCTCCTCTATGATTGCTTTTACCGCCTTGGCTTCGGCTTCTCGTATTGGTCGAGTTTTTTGTCTTCCCCCACTCATCGATTTAAAATGGCATACAAATACTGGAAGAATCTTGTTTTGTACTTTAATATCAAGTTCCAAACAATCCCTTCTAAAAATACGTTCGGTTTTTGGTCCTTCCGGATAATTTACCTCTCCTTTCAAATCTTGGTGCGATTTAATATTCCCAAATTTAAATTTACTTAACACTGCTACATCAATTCCTCTTGGATCGTTTGCTTCTATGAGCATCTTATGCTCGTATTCTCTGAATATTCTTCTCAGATATCTGTCATGAAACATTTTTAATGAATGCATATTTTCAATTTCTTGCAAGCAAATCATGTCAGGATTTCCAGCTCTAATTGTTAAAGCAGTGGCAACTCGATTTTCCTCGTTAATTACGTTCCAGTGAGTTCTAATTAAATTGGCTCTGTCAATATCAGAATCAATATCTAAAAGGGTTGCAAGTCTTTCTTGTTCGAACTTTCTGAAGTTGAATCGTACTAGAAGATTCTCAACATTAAATGTAGCTAGGTTTATTGATGGCAAATTCAATTGTTATTTAAAAAACCCAGAATATAACCATTATCGGAACATTTGCTGATCGAGTTATTCATTGACATTTATCATTTTGCTTTATGGCAAGCTGTCATAAATAGCAGAATTCTAGAGTAATACACCTTATTGCCTGTGAAGGAATATCTTCTGCATGCTACCATATCATGTCTTCAATAGTACTCAAATCGTTACTGCGATTAAGTAGATTGCAATGTTTCATTTTTATAATCTAGATTTATCAAGAATGGACACTCATCTGTTTTAGAGTTAATTCCTACAAAGATATGGGATGTGCCTATTGGCTACGTCAATATTCAAGGTAGATTTCTGAATCCGAGTATAGATATAATTAAAATTAAGTTAGAACAAAGGTCATTTCATTTCATTCGACATAGACTTATGCAACAACCCCATTTATGATTTAATCTAATTAAATATTCTTATATTATAGTAACATCAATTCCAAAATCATACCACGTCTCATAAATACGTGCAGGTTAGCTAGAGCCTATAGTTTGGAAATATTATGGATTTGTCACTTTACTTTGGTTAATTGGTTTAATATTGTTGAAGAATATAGGAGCTGGAGGAAATACAATTTTTTCTATAACATCTGAAAATTCTTGGGGACAAACTGGTTCTTTGTCAGGATTCACAGACATTATATTCTTTTTATTTCTCCTGATTGATAGCTTTGTTTTAAAAATTTTTTCAAACAATAATGGATCCCCTACCAGAGTAACCGTTATTCCATTTTGAAAAACTTCAAAACCCAATTCTTTCAATTTTTTCATTACAATCTTAATGTTTTCAGCTGGAGGTTCAAATTCATGGATATTCTTTGAAGTTATAGGACTGTCACTTTTTATCATAGACTTTCCAATTTTCGATTTAAAGATTACTTCTGCGGATATTGAATTTCTCTTATCCATCTTTAGTATATTATTCTGTATGCAATGTTCATATTTAATTCTTCTAATAACTGCAATTATAAATCATTCCGGTTCACTTATAAGCCCAGAAGCAAACTCCGAGTTTATTGAGTCTAATCTACCTCATTTATATTAAGATCCTCATATGACATCATATTATTAACAACAAATTAGCAAATATCTCTGGCCTTTCTTACAGCATTGAAGGCATCCACCATTCCTGCGCCGGTCGCAAGATCTGGTCCAGGTTTTGCAGAATTTGATCCTGTAGCTGGGGAACATTTGCCTTTTATCACGTCTATTGCAGTTGATGCTAATATGCCTTTAATTTGCGGCGGAGAAAGACGAGGACATACTTGCTTAATTAAAGCGCAAACACCAGCTATTTGAGGAGCAGCTGCCGACGTTCCACTGAAAGCTGCCCAACCATCGTTCTTAGTTGTTTCATCGCTGCTAGGGTAACTACCGCCTGAAGACAATTCATTATCTATCTCATCGCCAGGTTCAACCGGCAGCATGAGATAAATTGCTTTGGGCGGTAAACCCACCAAACCACAGACATCAGGAACATTTCTCCCTGGGTAAATCTTACTGCCAAAACCACTAGCATATTGTGTAGCTTGAATTGTAATCCCATCCTTATCCATATATGTGCCACCACCCGAAATCACTTCAGGGTACATCCCTGGAAAACCATAATGTCCATTTCCTGCAGAAAAAATTACTACAATTCCTTGTCTTACTGCATTAGCAATAGCTGCTTCTAATGGTCTGAGTCCTGCTGGTAATGGGGGTCCAAGTTGTTCATTTGTCTGCTCATTCCTCAAATCTACTCCCCAACTACATGATATTATGTCAGGTTGTAAAGATACTGCTACATTAAAACTGCCAGTCATATTAGTTGAACCCATCTTTACCATTGTAAATTCTATATCAGGGGCAATAGCAAATATGTTAGTTGACTCTCCGGTACCATGGCCTACTTCATCGTGCTGTGGATCTGATGCGCTAGGACCAATGATAGTGGGGTTTACCTTGTAGCCACGTCTTATAAAATAAGGATGGTTGTACCAACCAGTATCCACCATTACTACCTTCACGTTTCTCCCCGTAATACCAGTCCTATGGACCAATTCTGCATTTAATGCAGTTGCCATTTCTGGTGGATGTAAATTCCAGTATGTTTTTGCAGGGGGGATATACGATTCTGAACCAAAGAAATAGACTTTTCTATTTATAGCTCCTCCTTCCAGCATGTCTGCTAATATACTTTCTGATGTATCTATCAACCCCTCAATTGGAGTGTTTGTAGTATCTATTACAGTAGTTGTTGATTTTATACCCAAGTGCTTGATTGTTGGTTTTTCTACAGTCTTCAATGAAGTTTTGAAAACTTCTTCATAGAGTTTTGGGGCTCCGGCCACATTAATAGTTATATAATTTGTATACAGTACTTCGAATCCTAGTTCCCTTAGTTTTTTCATTGCCTTGTGTACCAAAGACTTTTCGGAAATAAAATCCTCGACCGATTCTACTGTTATTTGCTCATCCATATCAAATAATGATACTCCAACAGGAGAGATTGGTGATAATTCTGAATAGATAATAGCCGGAAGAGCTGCCTTCTTTTTTTCCCTCTTCTTCATATTCCAATTACCACTATAGATTATTTAAGGATGATCATATTTGACTGATTCTTAATTATTCTGATTAGACAAGTTTATGTTACCTTATTAGCATATTAAAAGGTTTAACACAAAATGGAATATTAATATTACGTGTTGATTCATCTTACTTTATCTCAAATCGCTTTGAGATTAGGAAAATTTTTTTGAAATTTATTATGTCTGTTTTCAAGTCAACAGATTTTTATAATCTTAATTTATACGTAATTGATAGATATCCATGGAACTATTTTATTTTCAAGTCCTATAGTATCTATAGCTCTCATTATAATTGGAATACTTTTTTTATATTGCCTTTGATATTCTTGTGCTTTTTTCTATTTTAAATATACTAGGACGATTTATTCCTGCATATGCATTTGGCACAAGTTCCTGTATGCTGAAAAAATTGTTGGTAAGACTCATAAAAAGTATCTTTTTATGGTAACAGGATTGGGACTATTTTTCTATCTACCGTCTATAAATCAATCTCCCGTGATATATATGAGCGATATTATATTCCTTCCATCACAATTACCACCTTATGGAATCGTCACTGTCTCATTAGTTGGACTGTTTGCATATATGATAGATATTGTTCATGTCGAAGATCTTCGATTTAATAGCAAGGGTGGAAAAAATAATTTATCAAAATAGAATATATAATGAAGCTCAGGTTGGTAGTCTGTGAATCAAGTCTCATTGAATTCTTATTTCTGATAAACTTAGATTATTAATTAAGGATGAAAATCGATTAATAGTCCAGTCTAAATTCGTAGGTCTGGAGCCGTCGGTACCCACGACGCTATCGGTTCTAAAAGGAGGTTCTTTAGATTACAAATGGAGGCATGTTTTGATTTTGCATGCCCGCTGGAACGAATCTGATTTTCATATGGATCAAAATTAGAATTTCTAGATTCATTTGGATTAATTGATATCATCGTAATGATTGATAACAGTAGAATACTTTGAACTGAAACACTTGTTTTAGCCTTCAGACTTCCTCTGTTTAATGGAATATGAAGGATATCTTTACATATTGGGAGGAGAATGGCACAAATCCGGAGTTTGTTTACAGTCGACACATTTTCCTTCTGCTAGATTCCTACCACAGGAACATTGATTCATCAATATTGTATTTCTACATTGGAATTTAAAAGTTCTGCTTGTTACTAGTCACACTTCTTTACTTTTACTTGAAATTACAATTTTTTAGTCTTTGACGGAAAATTCGATAATAAGATATTATAGTCTATCAAACTATCCTTTGGTTCGAGGACGGTTCTTCTATTTTAATAAATTTTTAACTTTTGAGGAAAGGGTTTTCCTATCTATGAATAGACCTCCAAAGAAGGTAAATATCGAAACCAGAAGCGCAAGAATATGTGCTGGTATACTTATTAGACCCTCCCATGCCGCTGACCAACGGTCACCCACATCCAAATCCCATACAATGAGTTTTTTATCTGGCAAGTTTGTTGCTGTGACTTTATCTGTTGGAGAAATATGAGCAAACAACTGAATGTGTAGCTTTCCAGAATCAATATTTTTGGTAACTAGAGTGACAGGTAGATAAACTAAGTTTGTTGGAGGGGACAGTTGGATACTATCTTGTATAGTACCATTAATTTTTCTAAAGTTCCAGCAATAATTATTGCATTCTACGGGTTTACAATACTCATCTTGACATAGTTTAATACTCTTCGACAATTTAGACGTCGATTTTACTATTACATTTATTATTTTGGTATCATCTGGATAAACTTTATTGATTTCTCGATCAAGCGACAAAGAAATTTCTTGTTCAGGCACTTCAATCCATGGAATAATATCAATTAACGAGTAGGTATGATTGTTTGGAAGATTTACCTTAGTCCAACCAAAAAATTGCACCTGAAAAGAGTCGGGTTTACCAATTTTGTTAGAATTAAAGTTTATTCTAACATAGTTTTCTGTTTTATTCAGGCCATGTGAATCTATTCTGCTCGGCTCAAAGGACCTTTCCTCGCCTCCGGCGTGTCGAATTGCAAGAACGTTATACCAAGCTCCTTTATTATAAACATACTTGTAAATATAATCAGCATCAGTTAATTCAGGTTTAGTAGCGTTCGGGAATGGATTTATGTTAATCGCCATACCGTAAGCTGTTCCTTCGTTAAACCTGTAATTGGTGGCATTATTGATTACTACATCGGCAATAATAGTTCCATTATCAGCATAAAAGAATTTTACGTTTTTTAGATCGATATAATTTATATCTGTAAAGTTTTTTGTTGGATTGGTTGTTTCATTGAGAACACTGAAGAGATCACTCTGATTTCGTAACACATTCATATCTTCATCGGTCATCAAAAAATCGTGATTTCTTATGGTTTCATCTTCATCCTGTACAATGAGACGTAAAGCTTCGACATTTCTACTATTCAAACTGAATATTATCAAGAATATCATTAATAGGAAACAGATTACTAATAGTTGAGGCTCAGGATTCATTTCTTTATATAGACACTGATAGCTGGTTCTCTCTTAAATAAAAGATTATTGATTATTATGTTTACAACACTGTGTTCCTATCATATGTGTCACCCTTACGTCTCGGCTGGTGTATCTTAATATAATAAAATATTCATTTCTATGATTAATGTAATGGGAATTGGTTATGGCTATGAATATTTGATCATTCCTATTTCAGGTATGGTTTAGCATTGTGACTTTACATATCCAATCCATTATATGTCTGATTCCATATTACTGTAGAAGAGATCACAATCTGATCTCTTGTTAGAACTAAAGTGTCTTCAAAGGTTCGGTTAGTATCTGGCTGTTTGCCATACTATATAGTTGTATTTATAATTAAATTCATTATAATTCATCGTAACGTGCTGGATAATGAGGATGACATGTATTTTCTACGACAGATATGAGGAAGACATTGGAAATGAGACAAGGAGATATAGTAAAATCTAGGAATGTATCGATGCAAGAGGATCGAAATGTAATCTTAAATTTATTGTCTGGAAATGTACTTTATAGATTTTACAGCCGATCAGATCACAGAATAGAGTAAATTAACTGATATCCTGAATTTGATATTTACAATTAGTGTAAGAAAGTTATTCTATTCATCAAGTTATCCGGATGAATTTTATCGTAGGAACGATTGGGATTGATGGGATCTCTATATTGATAAAAGCTTTTTTAGGAGATTACCTTTAAGTCAATTATAATAAATTAATATGATGTCCCTCAAAACTTCTAGAGGATGTTACCAAATTACTTAAATTCACGTGCTCACCAATTGTACACATTACAAATATGTCAAGTAAACAAGTTTCGATTATAATTGCAATATGCTTTATTATATTTGGTATGGTGGTTTTAAACCATGAGTTTGGGGTGAAAGGACAGCAGACTGCTATCAATGTGATCTTTATAACATTGACAAATGGTGTACCTGGTGAACCTTACACTTTAACTCTGAAGGATTCAATAGGTACGAAAGACCAAATATCTATAACACCTGACAGACCAACCGTAAATCTTAATTATTCTCCCCCTCCTGGAGTGACAATTAATATTAATGATCAAATATGTGCTTCTTCGGGGTGTTTTCCAATTCCTACTCCGGATTCATTTGGCACAAGCTCGATGACAGTCCCTCCTTCCTAACCTTTAGATTCAAGTAATTTTCTATGAAAACACATAGACCTTTAATTATTGCTACTAATTTACCTTACCAAATCACAAAATGTTTTTGCTTGTATCTTCCACGCTTCATAATTTTATTTAATGAGAGTCGTTTGCAACCGATATCTTTTGGAGTAAATTTTTTGTGTGTCTTTGTAAGACACATACTGCTAGTAGTCTTTCGAGGCCCGTCGGGAACCATGTTGTTAATAACTCAAATCCGGAGGGATGTAGGACGAATTTATAGAGTGACTTGCTCTGGTAAACCTAACAATTCTACAATTAAATTTAGAGTAACAATAATGGTATGGAGTTTAAATTATCAGCAATAATAGACTATCTAAAAATATTTTTATTTTCTATATTATCTGAGTTTCAGTGAATATTACTTACAGAAGTAACAGAACGATACTTCATTGAGGTTGCTACTGGTTTTCATACCGATTGATTATGCAATGCATTTAGTGTAATCTTTTGGTGGCAGCAGACATCCGCTACAGTTTCCGTCCGAATCCAAATAAAGGATACAACGACTTTTTCCCATAAAAGTAAAGTTCCTCATTGTGCAAATATAGGACTTCGTTTCAATTATAAACAAGAATCCAAATATTGTTACTTCTGAACGTGAAATGCACTTCATTTCTCCATGCTTGATTTATGCGGTTGCTTCATTTTCACGCTTGGCTATATGCTATATCTATGCTGCTACTAGAAGTGCGAATACGTCGGGATTTGAATGAAAATTCAATTGAATCTCTATTTCTATTTCTCCTGATTATTTCAGACCACGTATAAGGAAAACTAGGATAAGAACATATCTGACGGTTCGACATTCAAAAGAAGTGCTCTCAATCCTTACTGATAGAAAATTATGGGCTCGGAGGTTTGTGAACCATTTTTTTCATCTTATTGTATCAATCTCTAATGCACCTACATTTCACAAATACATCACCAATCACTTCGATCCAAGAATTTCAATCGAGATATTCATATGGTGAAACATACTAAATTGATATATTGAATCGAAAATAATCCTTTTAAATCGTCAAACCACTTGAACAAATGGGGCAATTGATGGAACTCCATCCTTGTTGATTATGAAGAGAAGATAATAACCTGGTGGCACAAGATTCATGTTTAAGGGTAGTGCAACAGTGAGAGTATTGAAATCTTTCGAGGAAAATTCTAATCCTACATACCTTTGTTCGGTATTGACGCAGTGTGTTGTGACAGTAGAACGAATAAGCGCTATATCAATAATATCCTGAGATTGGGGAGACTCTAATTCAAATGTTTTACCATAACTTATATTTTTAGGATATTTTGTGATTATGGGACGATCCCCTTTAAACAGATATGAAGGTCTGAAAATTTCAATTCTTAACTCATTAATAGTCCTTTGAGGATTACTACCTGCAGTCATTACACGACCATCAGGTAATAATAAAGCATTAGAATGATAAAGTCTATCGACTTTCATATCAGCCATTGGTTTCCATTGTTGATCATTGGGAGTGAATAGTTCCGGCTCCAGGACAGCATCAGGATGATGCTCAATATCATGCGGATGAGTATGGTCATGATCCATATGCGATGAATCATGGAGATGACCTTTTTTTCCTGTTTTTCCTCCGATAACGAGAACTGTTTTATCGGGCAGTAATACTGGATATACATAGTATCGGGCATGTTTTAATTTTTGTATAGATTTGTAGGCTGGTTGCAATACGGAGAAATCGATCATCTCAACGTCTGATATAGCATCATTACCAGTAGGGGTACCACCTGCAATTAGTAATAAGCGTGCTTCATAATTAGGAGGTACAAGAGGCAATAGTACGGTTGTGCCCTCTTCCCGATTAACATTTTTTGGATTACCTACGGTAGTCCATTTCCCAGTATTTACATTAAGGGTCGAGCTTGGAAAAGCATATACTGAGAAAGGGAAAGTGTAGTGCGTATTGTATGAACCGGCATAGAAAATTTCACCTGTTGGAAGGAGATGTAATCGTGGATATAGTGGTAACCATCTATTTGCACCATTTAAGACTCTCCATCCTGAATTTGAATAGACCTCTATCTTGTTAATGAACAGCCATGGTGGATATTTTGTCAGTCCAGCCATTGTTACTACTCGACCATCTGGTATCATGATGCAGGTAGGATACCATCTTCCATAGTTGAGGTTCTGTATTCTACTCCACTTTAAACTAATTGGATCAAAGAGATAGGAGTGTTCAAGGCCACTAAATGGCGGTATTGGACCAAATATAGCACCATCATATTTGTAAGTGCCACCAGTTACAAGCAATTTACCATCAGGTAGGAATGCATGGCCGGCGCAAAATATATCGCCTTGGATACCTTCGTTAGAAATTTCATATACTTTCCCGTTATCCTTGCCAATTTCATCTGGCTCAAATATTTCTGCAGGGTATGGATTAGTAAGATGTTTCGGGTCATTTCCAGAGCCTCCAAATGCTAATACTTTTCCAGTTGAAAGAAGGGCCATATGAACCGGCAAGTGTTGAAATCTATACTTTACTGGTTCCCATGTTCCATAAATAGAAGGATCCTCTTTGTTAGACAATAATCAAATAAATAATTATTAAGATTTAAGTAATTCTAAGTATAGTTTATGAGTTATAATGATTTTTGTGTTTATAGATATTTGCAGTTAATTATTCAAAGAAAATTAATGTACAAATGGGCTGGAGGTTTGTGAATACTTACTGATAGAATTTTTCGGGCTTGGAGGGATATGATTGAATATTCAGTCGGAACATAATTAGAATTTCTGAAGTATTGCTCATTGGTGAGTTCCGCTAAATGAACCAATTGTACAGTACCGACTATTTGTTATGGATGCTGAACAGGAAATTTATGAAGCTATACAAGACTTCCGATGGCTGTGTCCTTAGCTGAGGTAATCCTTATCTGATTGTTTATCAGGTTTATTTTACTAGAATTGCAGTGATATACAGATCCATTCAAATTGAAAAAGAAGTTGCAGGATACGCTACCCTGAACCCAAACACAAACATAATCTACATATCTTATCCCTTTTCTAATTTTATTCTTGCAGTTAACATAACTAAAGGATCAATCGAAGGTAAAATCTCTGCTAGTTCTCCTGGCAATATCGTTGTTAATCATGTTACTAATAAAGTATATGTATCCTCTGCTGACGGCATATCCCAATTTAATGGTATTACCAAAAAAAATAGACTGATAAACACCGGATATTCACATTCCACTGGTACCGTTAATGTTAATCAAGTCACAAACACACTTTACACCACATGTGAGTCTGGTGATATAGTCACAGTAATAGATGCAACCAAAGGTTCAATAGCAACTATGGGTCTCCCTTCACCTACTGGTAAAGCGGTTGAATTGTTATTAGTTATTGATATGGAAACTGGAATAGAGATCAATCGTGGTGGAACATCTGAAAATGCTCAAGTAGGATTTGCATTCAATCGGCTTAGTAATACACTGTACATGAGAAAAGGCTCTAAAAAGACAATTTCGAAATTTGATTCATGTGCAAAAAAAAAATTAGATATCACAACATTAGAAAAGGCCAGTATTTGGAGACAAATAGTCAATAATTTCTTCCCACGCTTTGCTGAGGTCATAGCAGTAAATCCTTCCACCAACAAAGTATATGTTTCAGATAGCAAGAATAATCTCATACGAAATAGACGGGTATCATTATGCAAATCAGGTATAGCGAGATGATTTTTTGATTGTCTGAAGAAAATACCCAAACATCGCCGATTTGGTTCACTCATAAAGAGTACAGATATGATGCAGAACTGAAAGGAACACAGAAGGTCATTAAATTTACAAAGTTTCAAAAATGGAATTGGATTAATTGTTTTGTATCTTGGATTAAGATTTCTGATACAAAAATCAAATTTGTTATCAGAAGTGCAAATAATGTCAATAGTAAATACAGAAATAAAAAAGTCACATTAAACTATATGTTAGGATTTGATGTGGATAAGATGACGAACTTTGATCTCATTGAAGATAATTATGCTGAGCCTCTTGACAACCTTAGTGAGTCTTATGGAATAAAAAGAAAACGATGGGTTATTCGACTTGATGAGGATCATGAAATTTGGCAATGGAAAGAAGATGGAAAGATAAAGGAAAACAGTGAAATTTTCAAAATTATGACAGCTATACTAAGATCTTTAGAGGAACCTGTGTCGATAAGTTCCAAAAATTTTTTCAACGTGAACGCCAATGATTACAACGATAACAAAATTATTCCTGTCGTATATCAACCTGCAATTGATTCTTGGAAAAATTTCATACGTGAGATTCATTGCCATAAGAAAGATCATGACAACAAGAAAATAGAGGTTACAATACTATTCAACAACGAACAATTAAGGGAACACGCATTAGCAAATGGAATTTACGAATGGTTTAGAAGTTGGTTTTATGGACGAAAGATCGATATAGAATCATTTGACATAATATCTTATGATGAACATCCAGAAAATTTTGATTTCCCCAATATATATAGTGGTAACAATGACGTACAGCAAGATGATATTCATCAAAAATTAAACATCAGAATAAAATATTATTTTGGAAACATAAAGCATCCAATTGTATTTGTAAATACATCTAATCATGCAATGGCTGAGCATGATAATAATGATAAATTATGGAAATGGGAGTATACTGCATGGGATAATGATTCTCCGATATTCTTTGGAGAAAAATCAAGAAATGAATTAGAAAGGTCGTTTAAAGCAAAACTGAAATTTTGGTAAGAGAATTATTGATTATACATACTTCCGAAACATAGTTAATCCGTTCATAACAAGAAAAATTAGATCAGATCATAAACAAAGTAATAAAAGCTACTTGGAAATGAAATTCAACTGAATTTTTCTGTTCATAAATCATATATTACTTATGTTGAAGAAAATGCATGATCAATTATTACGATCAATTAGAAAAATTACCTAAAGATAGTAATTATTTGGAAATGTTAAGAAAATACAAAAAAGACATTATGTACTAATATGGTAACGGAAAGATCAGTGAAAAACAATACGAGATATTAAATGAACAAATCTCTAATCTTGAAAAGCAAGTTGAAGGAACTAGCTATTAAATTCATTATAGCCCATTTTAAATATCATCTGTGTCGGAGGATAATCCTAATCTTTTTTGTAATCTTTTGTTTATCTCTGCCTTTACTGTTATCATCAAGTTATCCTCCGTATCTATAGCTTCGGTTGATAGCAAAAGAGGTTTAAGGTTTTCAAGAGCATTTTTGCTCCATGTCTCAACGGATTTCACTCCGGGATCAAAGGCAGAGTCTACTGCTGTTGATGCAAGTTTTGGAATGACATCAAGCATTTGTTTTTGATAATCATTCTTAAGGTTAGTCCTCAAGTCTTTTAGAAGTTTTTGCATTGCGGACTCTGTGAGTTTTGCTCCAAAATCCCTGAACTCCTTATTTTCTTTGAGATCCATCGCAAATTCGTGTCCCTGTTTCCTCAAATTTTCTTGGAATTCTTTAGGGATATGACCTTTGCTTAGATCATTCCAGTATATACTAAGCTTTTCAGGATGTTCCCTCATTTCAGTCCAGCTGTCCTTTGCCAGCTTTTTGAACCTATCAGTAACAATATCCCTGAACATAATCTCTTGTTCGTTGGTCAAGGGGATACCCCTACTTCTGAGCCATTGTACAAGTGCGGTAACCCCAAGTCCCAAGACGGAAGCTACAATTGCAATAGTTTCTTGTACAAGGGAGTTTACGACATCTGACATAACATTCTCCGATAAGGGAATGTTATTTTTGGAAGTGTTATTTTGGGCATTTATGAAATTAACAGTAGACACCAAGACAAAGACTGTTAATGCAACAATCATACTCCTTTTATTCACAAATGCGAGGAGTGATTTTTGGGTATCCATTATGTGTATAAATAACAGAGATCTACTTATGTATTTGTTAATTTTGAAACCATCGCTGCTACGCATATTGCTGAAATAAATAACTACAATCTCAAGTTTACTATCATGTTTCTCACTCAAGTAACAGCGCATTATCCTTACCTTTTTGGTGACTATTTGATATTCAACTGGCCGAAAAATCTAGGGATCTCATTGGCCCTTCAAGATCGCTGTAATTTAACTTCCAAGTACCCCATCCGATAGGTCTTCAACATATATGAATGGATGCATTCGTTTTACAGTCATTAGTTTACTTGAACCGCATAGGAATTAAAGAATGCCCGTCAGAATTAGTGTCCTGCATGTAGTAGGATTCTATAACATGGTATTTAGCTTTTCTTCAGTTAACACCAATTTAAGTTATAAAAAAGAACATCTAAAGATAGGATCCAAGTCACGTAACCAGATCTTTCAGTTTATCTTGAATAAAGTATAACATTACTCTTCATGATTTGCATATAATACATTGTGATTGTCTGTCCATTCCTCTTTAAACTTTTTATTTTCATGTCCTCCTGCACCATTAAGTATATGGAATTGTCCATCAGGAGCGGAAAAGTCGAAGCTTCCGTCTGGCAACTTTGTAAACTTTTGGGCAGCATCATAAACCATGGACAGCCATAACTTGCTCTCCATAATATGAAGTAATCAACTCTGAGAGATAAATGGAGAAACAAAATTGAAAATACAATCAGCCATATCTTCAGCAAGTATTTGACGCTTATCTGTATCTGCCCGGATGTCATGAATGACTTCAATTTGAATTGCTGCTAATCTTTTTTTGAATTGAGAACTACCATATGTTTGAATGGTGTAACCACCGTCCAGTAGATGATTCTGTAATTCTAGATCTTTATTCGGAGGGAATACTATTATGTTTTTGTCTTTCAATAAAGGTATTAAGCCTTTGACACTCCACCAAGCATCAGGATCAACCTCTGTTAATGCTTTAATGGACTTTTGTTCATCAGTTCCAATAAGTACTTCAAAAGGAAAAGTTTGACCTCCAACTTGCACAGATTCTAGACCTGTGCCATGAATATCGAAAAGAAAGGCCAAACCGTTCTCATTTTCAGGAAGCATTTCTTCAATTTTTTGTAAAATCCCATTGTGGTATTCTAGGTATGTTTGCTTGGCTAGAATGCTGGACAGCTCAAAGGCACATTCTTCATATCTGTTATAATCAACGTACTTCCGGTGAAATTCTGCTATCTGATCATACGGTTTTTTTCCGCTTAGGCTATGTATATTATTTACAATACTTGCGGTAAGCTGACGAGTAAATACATCATTATCATCACTAAATTTTTGACCTGGATCCTTCTTACATGAATCAGGTAAGTGATCTCTGACTCTCAGACTTGCTCTATCTAGCTTCATTATGCCATGATGTGGACATGCAAATAAAATGGGCAACTTGTTTCCATTGCTCAAAGTATAATCACCCTATTTAGAAAAAATGATATATTAATAGATATTCTATACACCAGCTAGTAAACCCACTTTTTATCTTCAAATGCATATCCAACTTGTAAATACCATAACTGATAGTTAACTAGCACGAGCTGAAACCGGTTGAATAATGAATTGGACCAGAACAACAGAGGTTTACCTCGCAATTCCTACCCACACAATTAAGGTAAGACATTATCTTAAAAAGATTAATTGTATAATTTTTCCTTTTAAATTATTATTTTTCGGCGCCGAAAAAATGTATTTGCTCGGTCCTAACATGCATAACATATTGTAACCGTGCGTTTCTAAAGCTTTATCCAGCACTATAAATTTGGGAGTATCTAAACCTCATATTAGTAACTTGAATCAATTCTCATCATATGCACACACTTTTAAGTTATACAAAAGAGTATCAGAGCAATATAACGACCAGGAAATTTGGATTCTGTCAAACAATTAGTACCAGATAAGGTATTAAAATTAACCCCGATGACCAATCTTTGAAGCCGCTCTTACATTGGTTCAAAAATGACTTTATGAAGTGGATGCCGAAAGAACTACAATGTACAAGATGTAATACACCAATGAGAGTTCAACTTGTAGATGACAATTCAGCAACATTTCGAAAAACAGAAATTCACATGTGTGATGTATGTGGTTCAACCCAAATATTTCCACGATATGACAAAATACTAAGGATTACAGAAACAAGAATCGGCAGGTGTAGTGAATGGTCCATGCTCTTTGGCGCTATTGTAAATTCGTTATCAATTCAAACTAGAATAGTACACGATTATCTTGACCATTGCTGGGATGAAGCTTTGATAAATAAGAAATGGGTACATATTGACTCAACTTTGGACTATCCTATTTCTTTTGACCATCCCTACTATTATGAGCAAAATTGGGGAAAGACTAGGGATAACCGAATTTGAAGGATCAAGATTTGTATTTACCCTCAAGTCGCTGGATAATTAAAACAAATTATAGTGCTTATGCTAAACTATTTCCATATTTCGAGTATTTTAAGGCAGTATACTTTCCAGTTTAGCCAGTTTTTTCTACGAGCCGGCAGTATTCTAGGGAAAGTTTGAGGCAAGTAACTGTCAAAGAGCTGTCTGGACTATATTGCGAATGCTGATGCTTCCGGTCTCTTCGTTATTGATGCGCCACCAAGTATAACTTATGTTTTCAAAATCTGATTTTTTGACCATATAGTCTTCCAGATTTTTATATTTATGCTCGATGCATTTGATAAAGTCAGCGCCGTCGTTCCAGTCGATCTCCATCTTTGAGTATATTGTTTTTTCCTGCTCGTTTGGGATTGTTGTGAGTCGCACACGGACCCATTGATTCAACTCTATATCTTTTGGCAGTTTCTTTTCAGGGCCATCGATATGGTTTTCACCTTCTTTCTCATGATATTTCTCGATTTTGAGGCCACATAGTTTTTCCTTTCTGTCTATCTTGTAATTGACGCCTCCAAATCCATTATCATTGTGCTCTGGGGGTCCATCTTCCTCGTGCCTTGATTGAGTCTGGCACGTGTGATTATCTATGATATTGTCGTTGAACATGAGGTCATACTCCGTCACAGCATTATAATTGACCGAGTCGATATAAACGCGACCATGACCTGAATCTGCTTCCAATGTCCCGACTCCATGACCATCCAGTATTAGACGGGGTTCGCCGGAGGCATGCATCTCAAAGCCCTTGCCATTTACAAAAGGCTTCGGGCATCTGTCATCAAAATCAGTGACTTTCTTGGCGGTGCCATCATTCCATTTGCCTATCGTGTTTGAGTCATATAGGATAGTGCCAGTCGAGACAATTATATCATCCACACACTTCTGTTGTGCGTCATCCCAATGCTGTCCTTGAGGACATTCATGGGTTACAACATCATCTATGCACTTGCCTAAGCTGTCGTCCCAATGCTGTCCGACAGGACATGTATGCGGCTCTTCAGGTTCGTTCGGAAGTCCTTTAATGACATAATCGCCGACAAATTGTTCAGCGAAATTGTTCTCCTTGATTCCAATTTTTATCTCGGTTCCCTGTGGCAGCTCATTAAGGCGCCTTGTCAAGGTCTTTGAATAAAATGCATCAATTTCTTGATTATTGCTATCTCGTATTATAATCTCTGCTTTCTTTGCCATTAGCTGATAACACCTCCATTGTTGTTATAGAACTTTGCTTTTATCTCCCCGGTATCGTTGTTTATGACAAACTCAAGGTATCCATCTGTGTTGTTTTTACAGAAATTCCATCCACTGCCTATGCCACATTCACGATGTTCCCTTCCACCCCCACCTGCGATATATGCTGAAGCATCAGATTTGCTAGCGAGTTCGTGGTTATGTCCTGCTATCTTGATTAGTTTGACACCTGCAGGAAGAATATTGGGTTTCACTTTATCACAGAAATTCTGCTTTACATCTTCTTGGACACTATGGTCAGAGTTTGGAAATGTTTCGCATGGCTTGTGGGTTACAATTACAACATTCTTTACTCCATCCATAATTGTAGAGTTTGTTACCCATCCCTTAGCCGTATCTCCCAGATCTCCAAGCTTTCCATTTGTGTTAAAGCCCAAGAGCAGTGTAGTTCCACCTGCAACTTTCTTAAGCCATATATCTCCACAGAAGTCTTTAGCTTGTTTGACTATTGGTTTTCCTTCTTCCTTTTCAACAGAATCATGATTTCCGATTACACAGTGATCGTTGTTCAGTTTCTCCCAATTTGCTTTGAAATCAGCAAGATCTTCTTGATATCCCAAGTCGCCAAGAGCTATGTTATAGTCAGCACTTCTATTCTTCATTGCCTTAATTGTTCCTGTTCCATCAAAGTCTCCAGAGAAGAATATCTTTGTCGTATTTCCGCTTGAAGTTACAGTACATCCTTCGTCAATTTGACCATCATTGTCATTGTCAACTGCATCTCCACATATTTCTACTGGATTTGGAGGCAGGTCCTCACATTGTTGACTTGTTGTGTTAAAGAATTGTCCATGCGGACAGGTTGGTCCTGATATATCTGGGACACAAACTCCATCCTGTTCGTGGGTTCCCGGGCCGCACACTAACGGTGGTACGGTTCCACTTTTATTATAAATCGTAAATGTCGAATTGTCTCCTTTTACAGAACCGATCAAGAGATCATACTGATCGTATCCATGATCTACTGCATTAGATAGATTGGCTAGAATCTTCTGTTTTGCCAGATTATCTTCCGGAGTGAGAATTACGCCTTGTGCATACACAATATTTGATGTCAGCAAGGTCAGCAACGTCAGTAAGATTGGTATTAAAACAAGTTTTGCCACATCTATAAGTAAAGAGGGTATTATAAAAAAGATACTTAAATTATTAATGTTCATCTTGGGCGGAATAGTTGGTTTATTGCTCTATCTACAACAACAGCAAATTATTTCGGTCAATCCAGAGAAGTTGGAATCTTCATCAACATTTATCGTCAGTTCGATAGCTTCCTCCTCCGATATTTTGGTAACAGCTCTCGGTTCGTACGCAGACAATAATTCGCAGAACTTGATTATATTGCAGATCTTTTTGGCTGTTCTTAATATAGGAATCTTGGTCCTAATTCTATATTTAGTCACAAGAATACTTAGGTCCATATCTGTGCTTACGCAGGCCACAAGGGAAATAAAAAAAGGAAATTTCAGCTACCACGTTGAGCAGAAGAGTGATGATGAACTAGGAGCACTCACCGACTCATTCAACTCGATGATTAATTCAATTAGAAGCTATATTGAAGAACAGAAGCGCTTAAGTGACGAACTTAAAACGGCAATTGAAGAAATATGACGCACTGCATTCTAAAGATTTAAAGGAATCCTAGAGCAAGGTTAGAAATGCTAGTTACATCTTCGGTTATACATTAATTTCCCTAGCCGAGAGAAATTTAAATGTGGCCTTGTGCTCTTCTCCATCTTCATCTGTAAAGTCTCCGGCATAGTACCTCATATTTCTTTTTTCCCCGTCAACTCTAAACTGGACCGAGCTATTGCTTTGAAGAGTGGTCCATGCCGACGCGGTTTTATGCTTATTATTATCTTCACCGAACCGACCACCTTCATCTCTTATTTCATACCACTGAATCCAATCCTGTCTATCTGGTTCAAATTCATCATTGTCGTTAATTCCATGAAGGTCTATCCAACATTCACAACGTACTTTATCATTTCCTTCATTCCATGTAATTCCTTTAATTCCTATCCACTTGCCCTTAAGGTCTTTTCGTGATCCTATATCGAACTTTCTATCTACTTTGTGGTGTGAGTATCCATTCCCGTCATCGTGAGGATATTCTTTTCCAAAATTATTCTCGTCTTGACTCTGCACTCTGAAAATATAGCATCGTGCCGAATCCGGCTTTCGATTACCCGAATGATGACCGCCTCTCAATTTTATTGCTACGTCGTCAATTCCATTAACGAATTTAAAGTATCCTGTTGCTTCCACATTCAAAATACCTTTCTTAAAATGCATGTCGTTAGACGGTCTAACCTGATCTTGAACGTGTCTTGTTCTATTAAGCCATTGGTGATAATCACCGCTGTCATATTTTCCCGCGCTGAAGTTTTTTTCACTGACTTCCTGTGGCTTAGATGTAGGAATATAAACTTCAATTCCACTGCTCTTAGTAGGATATACGCATTTTACGTTAAATTTATCGCTACCAGCCAGTGACATCTTAAAACTCAGCTAACGTTAGTTGCTACTATCATATATTTTTAGCTTATTGAGTGGTGAATTTGCATAAAACCGCTCTCGGAAATTTCAATGGTATCTTGTCAAGGAATTATTCTGCTGACAGAATTGCTACCTTAATTAGCAGGGATCTTATATCTCATTCAGAATAACTCCTCAGACCAAGTAGATGAAATGATACGGCAAACACAATTATACTTTGTTCCTCTAAATTACGTGCGACTGGTTCATATGAGCAAATTCATGAAAAAACGACTAATTATATCTTTTGGCACACTGTCCATTTCTATCTTATATTCGATATCATTTATTAGTAATACTGGAGCCATCATAACACAGGCCGATCCATTCTGGATGCCATTGGAATTCGATATTGGTACTGGGTATTTTAAAACAAATGTATTCATTGTTGGTTTGAACGAAGATACAGGATTGATAAAAGTATGCGTTACTCCTGAAGTGATAAGTCACAAGTTATGTCATTATATGAATGCCCTAGAAGAAGGACAGATAATAGCACCTAGCATATCTGTACATGCTGGAATATACGTATTTCCTTCTTCAGACATTCCAGTTGACAGTAGTCTCGATATATGTATTACCATATTGAAGGACCAAAAAACATTATGTAAAGTTATAAACAATACTCCTGAAGCAAAAGAGGAGATGGTGTACCTTACTCTCCAGAGATGATCTCTTTTCATGAAACTTATGTCTTGATGCTACTTGTTACTTTATTCCAGTTTTAAAACTACTTGTTTTGACTTGTCGGAACTGGTACTGTTGACAATTCGGATCCATTTAGAGAATTAGTATAAGAACGAATGCGTCGGTACCCACGACGCTATCGGTTCTAAAATAGGATTCTAATTATATAGTAAACTGCTAAGCTTTAAGTTTTTCATTCTTGTGAAAGTATGATGATGGAAAAGTTCCAACTTTGCATTCCAGCTTACGGTTGACGCTCCAACCATGTCCTTAGAAGAAAATAAAAACAATCGGCCTAGCCACAGGAATGGGGACTTAGGATTTGTAATACCTGAAATTTTCTTTTTGCAACTACGGTTATAAATTAGTAATTATAGATTAATTTATTGTCCATTCAGGAGCAAAAAGATACTTTAGATAAGTATGGAAGAATGTTCGAAAGCTGGGTAAATACCGAAGACGGAAGACAAATAGTCGGTGAGCATAGAGATCATCAAAAATTCTTCAAAGATAGATTATCGGCAACCAATCTATCCAAAATGACAGAACAAGAATTTATAGAATTATTTCTTAGAGCACAAATGAACTTATTAACAAATGATAAATACTTTCAATTTTTGAGGACAGCAAATCAGCATTTGGGATTAAAAACAGAGGAGTGGGAGAGCGGCAGGAAATTCTTCCAATCTTTGGATAATAAACAAATTGAAAGAGTGGCTGAAGCTATAGTTGGAGCCATTCCTATGCTAGAGAATCGAAATCTTTTCCAACCTTATTATATTCTTTACAGCATATTCAAAATTTAAGTCGCCCTGGGATGCTTAAGTTGACCGTTATCTATTAATGATTGAATCAATTGTTCGAACTTTTCCTGTTTCTTTTGCAGCTGTTCAATCTGTTTATCTTTCTCCTCTAATTTTCCTTTAATGATGTACTCGTTTTCTTTACTTTTATCTCTTAATTCTTCAACTTCTTTGGCAAGCTTCATTTCGCTACCGTTGATTGATAGGAACTCTATAGCACGTAAATAATCCTGTAATAATTCAAACTCTGTTGCTCTATAATAGGAATCTGAAATGTCCGTAGAATGATTCATTAGTATTTCTATGTTAATTGGCTTCATTGCAGACATCTCGCAACGAGTCTTGAACCATTTTCTGTATGAATGGTTAACTTGAAATTCATGGCGTTTCTTGTTATTAGAAAGGCTTTTTCTGATACCCTGAGCCCAAAGTGCACGCTCCATTAATCTTTTAATCCCATCGGGCTTGAGCTGCTTAGGTAAAGTAACAACTCCTTTTCCTTTTGGTGTCGTAACATCCCAGAGGTTACGCATTAACCAGCTTTCTTTAGTTATTGTTTCACCACAATCCTGCCGATGTTTCATCCAGGTAGATAGCTCGTTCCAAGCCTCTAAAGAAATAAAGGTAAAATATTCCTCCTCATCTTCTGCATACACTCTAATCTTTGCAGCCACAGTCTTTCCATCTCTTATAATCTGTGAAACATGTCCCCATTTGAGGTAGTTCCAAGCTCCAAGCCGGATTCCTGAAGATGCCATGGTATAAACGATGGGTTTAATCCTCCTATCAGGATATTCTACTATCTTATGTATTTCTTCAATGGTCGGTACTCTATCATTTGCATATCTCTTTCCTCTCGGCATGCCTCTTGTTATCCTTTTCCATGGTAACGAAATTTCTAATTGTTCACAGAATAATTTGATAGGTTTTAAATAATTTTAATAAATCATAATATAATAATAGAATTTCTTTTATAGAACTTTATTAGAAATATATTTGTTACCAATATTGAATTTTACAAATAATATGCTAATACCCACTTGGACCAGAAGACGAATTCTTATTGTGATTGCAATAGCCATTTTATATGGAATATGGTTTAACATTCTTGATTCTGCAGCTTACTGTCCACATAAAGTAACGAACACTTGTGATGAAAAATGTTCCCCCATATCTATTTGAACTATATTTGGTGGAGATCTAATATATCAACCGTGGAATGTTGTTGGACATCTTATTCCAGGATTGTTTCTAGTATGGTGGACACCAAAGAAATTAGAATTATTTGTAGCAGGTGCATTAATTTCTTCGATAGTAATGGATTCTCCTCTATGGGGAGTCATAAGACTTGAACAAGGTCTGCCATTATGGTATACTGATGGAAAAAATGAAGGGTTTACAAATACTTGCGATCTTGACAAGTGGATCAAGTTCTATTATAATCCCCTTGGCTTCTATCCAGTCTGGAATACTCCTAGCGGTTTACCGAACGCGGCGATGTTGTTTTGGAGCCTAGTAGGAAGATCAATTGGTGCAGGTTTACTAATATGGTGGCAAGCCAGACAAGAAAAAGATGGAAAGGAATTTTCATTGGTAAAGTTAATTCTAAGGGTTGGAAGAAAACATTAGAGTTTTACCATCAGATGGTACACCCATATTTTTTGCTAATCAGTTAAACATAAGCACAAAAATATCTTTAAGAAACATAGAAAAATCATTTATAGTAGATTTACCCCTGTAACACATGATTAAATATCTAATTAAAGGAAAAATAATTGACGCTAAAGGTAAACCGATAAATAATTTAAATCTTCAAGCCATGGATAGCGACCAAGAATGGTTCGAAGATCATAATGATGATCTATTAGCATCATCAAGGACTACTTCAGATGGTTCATTTGAAATTAGTTTTGATGATTCGACCTACAGCGATAGTTGGTTAGAAAAGAAACCTGAAATATATTTGATAGTGAGAAATGAAAATGGACAAATAGTTCATAGAACAGAAACAGTTAAAATCAAATCTGATGATAAAGCAGACGGAACTATTAATATACCAATAAATATTACTCTAGATTCGATAGAAAAGAAAACTGATCTAACAAGTACTGATCTCTATTGGAATAATGAGAGGATTTTATCTGCATTTTCGTCTGTGGGTGACACTATCACGTTAAATAATAGTGATTTTGAGAGGAATTTCAGACTATTGATTAGTTCTATAAATGCATGGTTAATCTATACTAATGATGGTATTTGGAAAAAAATTGGCTATGACGGTCCGCAAGTTCCACGATATCCATTGCAATCACCAAAACATAGTCATAGACTATCTTGGGAGCAAAGAAAATGACAAATTGTGTTTACGGAAGCGAAATATTTGAAAAGCGT
>Ga0184623_10000216_pt1 | contig 24104 bp, 18 predicted proteins | sample PLM1_100_b1_FD_133138 | JGI IMG/M metagenome (GOLD analysis project Ga0184623, IMG submission 133138) | Groundwater sediment microbial communities from an aquifer in East River, Colorado, USA - PLM1_100_b1 | ecosystem: Environmental > Terrestrial > Soil > Riparian zone | place: USA: East River... | reverse complement strand
TCGTCCATCCAGCGGCGGACCAGGTCTAGCGCCTGGCCAGTCGGATCCACCAGTAGGGCACCGACGTACAGCGCGGTCGCCACCATGGCGAGCCGCAATCGCCATAAGGCCCAAAGAACCGGCCGCCACGAGTTCCTCAACAATCCGGCGTCATATATGAGGACGGCCAGCAGTACCGCGCACACCACGAGCAGCAGCGACTTCGCGTTCGTAAAGCACCAAGAGGCGACAATGAGCCAGTCCGGCACGGTCCGCCCGGCGACCGTGAACTCGACTACGCCGAGCCGGATGATGTTCTCGATCGCGTCGAAGCCGGCCGCGCTGATCGCTAGGAACGGCCAACTGGGCCACCGAGCCAGCGATCGGAGTTGCGGCCAGCGTTGATCACCGCCACTGGGAACCGCCGTGGGATACGCCGACAGCCGTCGCCACAGCCGAATCAACATCGTTACATAGACCAACACGAACACCATGTCGACCGCGGTGTACAAGCGGACCGTCCAGGCAATGACATCGTGCGCCTGGGACGACTCCACGGCCGCCGAGCGCCATACAGAGAGCAACGCCTGCGTCCGAGCAACGAAGTCAGCACCCAGTCCGCTGGCGAGCGCCTCCACGCCGCCGAACGATGAGTCAGTTGCCAGCTGCACCTGCGCAAGGAGTTTCCCAATGCTCCTGAGAGCCAGCAGCAAGGTCAGCGCCCCCACGGCCCACGGCAAGACGCGAGGCGATCCCGGCGCCGGCAGAGGCTCCGCTCCCGGCTGTGTCGCGGCCACCGTGGCAGGTGTAGGGCCGGACGGCTGCGGCGAAAGCACGGGGTCGTCCACAACAGACCTCCCTTGCGGGCCCCGAACCGCAGCCTGGCGCCCTGTACTGCCTGGCACGCCGCGGGCCCACGCAACTACGAACCGTAGCCGTATGACCACGCAATGCACATCATCCGGAGGTGCCGCACAACTCGTCCATCAGGTCGGCGCGGCCCAACCGGTTGGCTGCGTACCTAACGCGCGTGCCCTTCCCGGCACCTTGTCTCCGTGGCGCCTCGGCTGGCCTACCGGGCGACCTCCGGGGTGTGGTCTCGCCGGAACGAGAGCTTCGACACAGCTGACGTGGGGGCTTGCGTGATCAGGACCTGTCCGAGGTGCTATTCCGCCGAGGCTCTCAAGTGCCCCCAAGCATCCGGTCACATCGAGTGTTGGAGCAGCTGTTGTCAGTAGCGCAGGGCGGTGGCGGTGTGGTTACGGTAGTTGGGATGCATCGTGCAATCGAAGTCGCCCTGCTGCCGACAGCTGCTCTCTGCTCGGGTCCACATCTCCTCCGCGTCGCGGCGGCAGTAGCCGTGTCCGGCGAAGTCGGGGGCAACTTCCACGAAGTGCCAGCCGAACTCCTGGGTCTTGCATTCCAGTAGCCTGTTGAGAATATCCGGCGTTCTTGATCAGGTCCGCTTCGTTGACGCTCATCGTCAACACGCCTACCTGGGTGGCGAAGATGTCACACGCGCTGTACTGCAGCCGTCCTCCGGCTCCCTCGACGAAGAACAGGTCGGTCGGGTACACATTTCATGTACACCTCGCCCACAGGTGTATCGCGGCGCAGGTTGTCGATCGCGCCGCGTCGCGGTTCATCGCGTCGACGACCGCGTCGATGGCTCGGGTGCGGCAGACTCGTCGTATGGATCTGGATCTGGATGAGAAGGGGCTGGGGCGGCTCCGCCGGGTCGCCGATCCGCGGGACGTGTGGCTGTCTGAGTCGACCGATTTCACTCCGTGGCTCGCCGAGAACCTGGATGTGCTGGCTGAGGCCATGCGCATGTCCTTGACACTGACCGGCAGAGAGGTCCCGGTGGGCAACTTCAGGCTCGATATCCGAGCCGAGACTCAAGACGGCCGCGTGGTCGTGATAGAGAACCAACTGGAACCGACCGATCACGGTCACCTTGGCCAGCTTCTGCTGTATGCCTCCGGGCTGGAATCGGCAGTCGTTGTGTGGGTTGCCCGCCAGTTCCGAGAAGAGTTCCGGCGCGCTCTGGACTGGCTGAACGAACGCACCGACACAGGCGTCGACTTCTTCGGGGTCGAGGTCAGCGTCGTCGAGATCGGCACCGGCGGACCACGCGCGCCTGTCTTCGACGTTGTTGCCCGACCCAACAATTGGCAGAAGATCGTCAAGGAAGGCCCCCCCGGGAGCGGGCCGACGCGGACGGCCAATCCACTAAACGCGGCGCGGCAAGACTTCTTCGTCGAGATACTCAGCGACGTCACCGCGCAACGACCCGCGATCAGAGTGCCCTCACCCGGCAAGCTGTCCTGGCTCAACTACGCTTCCGGCCCGTTCGGCAACTGGGTCGTCTTCGTCGCCGCCGACGGACGGTTGAAAGTGGACGCCTACATCGACACCGGCATCCGTGAGGTCAACGAGAACCTGTTCGACGAACTCGCAGCCGACTCAGAGAACTGGGCACAGCGCATCGGGCTCCCGCTCGCCTGGCAACGCCTGGACGGGAAACGCGCATGCCGGATCAGCGTCTCCCACGAAATCCTCGACCTCACGGACCCCGACGCTCGAACCGCGGCGAGGACCTGGGCAACCCACGCAGTGGTCGCGATGTACGACGCGCTCGACACCACCCTTCGCCGGCGCGCGCGTGAGCTACGCGCCGCCGCGAACGCTGCACCAAGCTGAGCCTGACACTCACCTGGCGACGTCAGGCACGAGTTGCTACACACACCTCGTGTGAATTGGCGTCGCCGCTATGCGGCGTCGTGTCTACTTAGGACTGGCAACGGTCAGCGTTTGACCGGCCGCGCACGGCGAGGGACGGCGAGGCCGAGCAGCAGGGGTCCGAGGAGCCTAAGGGTGATCTCGAGTGTCCGGCCGACGGGGGTGACTGGTCGTGGCTGGGTGGCGCGCAGCAGTGAGGTGGCGCTGTCGATGCTGTGATCCATCGCGGCGGGCCCATCCCGGGCGGCCGGCAGGTACGGCGATCTGCCGTATGCCGCGGGTTGGCCGGTTGTACTGGGGCCGATCGGGCGGTACTCCACGCGGGTGGAGGCAGCGAATCCCGCATTGGTGAAGCCGATCGCGCCAAAGGCGAGCAGAACGAGGAGGGCCGCGAGGGCACTGGTGGCGCGAAGCCCGGGGATGGGTGCGGATCGGGGTTCAAAACGAAAAGCGGCCCTGACCAGCGTTCCGGCTGATCAGGGCCACAATCTCGGGTGGAGCTGAGGGGATTTGAACCCCTGACCCCCTCTTTTGGTACGCCGGGGTTCCTCCTCTTTCATCGGTTGTCACTCTTTGGCCCTGAGCAGCCAGAACACCGCTGACGGCAGGAACATATCGGACTGCGGTTCGCGCGGACTGTCAGGCGTTTTTCATGGGTAAACCATGGGTGACAACGGTCGATCGGTCGCGGACTGAGTGCTCGGCAGGGTTGTTCGGCCATCTACGGCCAGCAAGCGCCCCTTACGATGCGGCAGCAGGTAAGCGACGTGTCGTCCTGTGCCTCCCCACGTCTGGAACCTGCAACCTCTTGATCTGGAGCATCTCACGAGCGCAGCTTTCACTGATTGTCAGAGACCGCCGCTGACCAGCCAGAACGCCAGCTTGCTTGGCGACAATCCGACCTTCTGATGTCACTGACGTGCACGGGTTTCCGGGGGGTAAACCGGGGAGTTCGTTTGAACGCGCGGACCCATCACGTAGGGCGAGGGGGCCGCTCCCGGCGACCCGCTCAGGGGGCTCCAGCAGACGGCCGGCCAGAGGTATGGCTGACCGTCATGAGCCAAGCGAGTTCGCCCACGCGATCTCGTCAGGATGTCGACGGTGTCGGCGTCGCTCGCGCCGCCGGCGTCAGCGCCCAGGCGGTCAGCAACTGGGCGCGCCGTCACTCCGGTTTCCCGCGCGCCGTCTGGCGCGGATCCCGAGCAGGCTATCCGGCCTCCGCGGTGGCGCGTGGCTTGACGGCCGCAATATTCCACGCCCTGCACTAACCCTGGCTCTTCATGAGCGGCGGCTTTGGAAGGGCCCTGTTTAGACAGAAAGTGCCTCTGTGCTAGAAGGATGGGATTTGCTGAAGAGTAAGGGGTCTGTGAATCGATCTCCAGACGTCCACATTGGACATGCTGCGACACGATCAAGGCAGAATGCCTGCCCGACCCGACCGCGCCGGAACTCCGCCGGGGTCTGGGGCAGGTGTGGCCTACTTCCTGCCTGGAGGCGCCAGCCAGCCACCTTGTCGGTTTACCAACGTTCCTCTTCTGGCCAGGCCATCGCCACGTTTCGCTCCTGCGCCTGACGCACGCCCAAATCGATTTTGAGGTCTGTCCGAAGCCTACTAAGTTCATCCCGTATTTCGGCTGCACTCGCATCCTCGTTTGCAAGCATCCTTCGTACCCGTTGGAACTGTGCCAATGCCCTGCCGGACAGCAGTAGGCCAGCACCCTGTTCGTAGAACCAGGCAGTGAGCCTGTCTGCAATGTCCCTCCTTCCGGCAGGCGAAAGTTCCTTAGGCTGATCCTCCGGGCCAAAGTCCGTTAGGGGCAGCAAGCGAGCATAGGCATCGAATCGCCGGTCGAATAACTGCGGGACCCGAGCGAGCACCGCCTCTTGTCGAAACGCGGTCGGCACTCCCATTGTCCCAAGGAGCTCAGGAGGCTGGGCTTCGATGATGGCCTTCCACTTGCTGTGAGCGCTGCGAAGTTCAGGGCTGCCAATTCTACGATTGCGCGAGACCTCGCCGAGGAAATACAGCCACTGGTGGCCGTCGCGTTTCTCCAACGCGATCCAGAGCTGGCTCACTTGATAAACGACGGTAGGATTGAGGCTGAGGAGGAAATCGCGATTCTGTGGGATCGAGTGCCGTTGGAAGAGCTCCTCATGGATGAACCGCCTCGCTGCATGCTCCCACCATGGCTTGTCAGTAACTGGGGACTCGGGATATGGGCCGATCTCCTCAAGCTCTCGGCGGATAATGCGTTGGAATTTTCTACCACGTTGGAGTGCCTGGATCCATGGCCAGAATGCAGCGATCGCTGCTCCGAAGAAGGCAATGATCAGCGGGAGGCCGATATCTTTCCAGGCGCCTGTGCCCGCTGAAGCGGCGATCAAAGCCATGGGATAGATCTCCAGACTGGCACTCGCGCGTCGTCAGATCCCTGGGTGCCGAACCCTCACTGAGAGTACATCATGAATGCGCCTACATCGGGGATCGCCGAACGTTCCGATGAGACCCCGGCCTAGATATCGATAGGGTCGATGGGCGACTTCAGACCCAACCCCGCGACGACACAAGGGCGCCTTCGAGGCGGTACTGAATCTGAACCTCGTAGGAGCCGATAGGGTCATCCAGGCGCTATGACCTGCGGTTCTGGGACGGAGCTGACGACCGCAGCACCAGGTACGCCACGATGATCCATCGTGTTAGTGCCACTGCCCTACCTGACGCTCACGAGCGTGTTCACCCTCATCCGGCTCGGGCCGATGAGCAATGTGGACAATGATGTCGAGATCCTTGCACTGCGCTACCAAGTCGCCGTCCTACAGTGCCAGATCGATCAGCTCACCTAACGCCGCCCGATCGAGGGTTCCTCGCCGGTCCACCCCGCCGGCTACCACGGCCGACAGTGCGGCAGCTGCACCTGATCGTCTCCCCGGAAAAAGTCCTCGATCGCCCAGACCCGCTCGGGCAACTGCCGCGCGTGCTGCAGCATCGCCAGGTAGCCGGGCCGGTCGGTGGCGTATCTACCACGGCAGAGGGTTGGTTAAGTTCGACCTATTCGGCCTGGGCATGCTCTCGGCGATCCACTACACGATCGACTTCCTGCGCGACCACCACGGCGTCGACGTCGACCTGGCCCGGCTACCGGTCGATGATCCGCACGTGTACGACGTCGGGGTGACCGGGGTTGTCAAGTTCGCGGATGCACAACGATTCTGGTGCCCGCATCGCGGGAAGGCAGTTGTCTCAGGGAGAGTCGTTACGCCTCGCCGTGCGGCGGAGTGGCGCTGGGAGAGCGGGTACAAATGCAGCGAGTGCACCGGACGCCGTCGCATGACCAAGGCAGTCAGAAGGCTGCGCCCGAGGAGGTCACGTTGCTTGCCAGTTTGCTCCCTGGTCTGCGCGAGGTCCGTGCGCCGCTTGCGGCCGGCTACCTTTGGCTCGTCGTTGCCTGGGTGGTGCTCGAGCCTGTCGTGCCCCAGCGCGCCGAGGCGAGCGGTGTGGTGGCTTCGCTCTACCGCGCGGGCGACATCCTGTCTGTGCTGGGTGTGGGGGTCGCGCTCTCGTTCGCCGCGTACCTGCTGGGCTCGCTCTCGTCCAGCACGCTGACACCGCTGTTGCGTCGCCTCTTTCCCCCGGCTTCCGCAGTTCGTGGTCACACGTGACGTCGAATCTGGGGTTTGAGCTGGGGAAACGGGTGAAGGGGCGGTGGGTGTCGTGTGTCCACGTTCCCTTGGCCCGGTTCTGGGGTTGTTCAGGTGGGGTCGAACGCGGATACCCGTGGTGGTGGCGGGATGGATAGTGCCTGGTAGATGGCCTGTTGGCCGGGCCGCAGCGGGGTGGTCTGGGTGATCGTGCCGGCTTCGCCGGCGAGGGTGACCTGGGTGAGCCGGCCGGTTTCGCATTTGATGTTTCGCCAACTTTGTTCGCATGATCGTTCGGCGACGCGGGTCAGCAGCAGGGCGAGCCAGCAGAGCAGGACGTGGGCGCGGATGCGGTGCTCGAGCCGGTGGAACACTGGGCGCAGCAGCAGCTCGGACTTCAGGTCGCGGAACCCGCGTTCGGCTTCGAGCAGGTTCTTGTAGCCCAGAGCGGCGTCCTCGGCGCTCAGGTGCGGGTCGCTGGTGGCCAGCAGGTACTTGCCGTCGAGGCGGGCCTCGGCCTTGATCTTGGCCCGGTCGATGACCAGGCGCCCGTTCCGTTGTTGGCGGATCCACCGCTTGAGCGTCGGGTGATCGCGCAGCGCACACTCGGCTCTGACGTGGGCGTCTTCGGCTTTCGCCTTGGCCTTGTCGCTGAGCTGGCCGTCCTTGGTCTTGGTGCGGTCCCGTTCGCGTTGGGCGGCGATCCGGGCCAGTTCGGCCTCGATCCGGGTGATTGCCTGTTCCCGCTGGGCGTTGTCGCGTTCGGCCTGGTCGGGGTTGTGGCAGATGATGAACCGGGTGTCGCCGGCGCCGTCGACGCGGACCTCTTTGACCCGCAGGTTCTCCCGGACGTCCTGGTAGCGGCCCTGGCGCGACAGCGCCTGCTCGACCAGTGGGTTGCCGTCGCGCATCCGCATCCCGGCGATGTAGTGCCCGCCGGCCCGCCGCAGGTAGGCCAGGTTCTCGGTGGAGGAGAACCCGCGGTCGACCACGGTGATGACCCGGCCGAGCCTCCACTGCCGCATGTCGTCGCGGACCTCGGCCAGGACGGCCTGGTCGTTGGTGTTGCCCGGCCAGCACCACACCCGCACCGGGATGCCCTCGCGGGTGACGGCCAGGCCGATGACGATCTGCGGCAGGTCGTCGCGGTGGTCCTTGGACTTGCCGTAGCGGCGGAACGCCTCCTCGCCGGTGTCTTCCTCGTCACGTTCGAAGTAGGTGCTGGTGGTGTCTCCCTTTACCGGCTAATCGGGCCGTGTGGTGAGGGGGCGACACGCCGATACCGTGCAGGTCCTTGTCTTCTACTCGGTGGCTGCTGAGATACGTGTCTCATGACTGTGACGAGTGAACTGCGGGTCGAGCAGCACGATGGCGGCTGGGTGCTGGCCGGCCCGGCGGGCCAGCCTGAGGATTTGCGGTTGTGCAACGACTACCTCGGCTATCTCGCCGATCGCCACTACGCACCAGGGACGCGGCGCTCGTACGCGTTCGACTTGCTGGCGTTCGCCCGCTGGCTGACCGAGCACGACGTGCGACTCGAGTCGGTGGACACCGACGCGCTGCTGCGATTCCTGGCCTGCTGTCGCAGCGACGGGTTGGCGCCAGCCACGACCAACCGACGGCTGGCGGCGATCAAGGGCTGTTCGCGTTCCGGGCGATGCGGGACCCGTCTGCGGCCAACCCAATGCCGAAAGGCGCGGCCGCCCGGCGAGCCGCCAGATCGCAGCAGCAAGGGTTGCTGGGGCACCTGGCCCGTCCGCAACCCCGGTCGGCGCTGCGGGTGCGGCAGCCACGACGACTGCCCCGCGGACTCGATCGCGTCGAGGTAACCGCGTTCCTGTCCAGCTTGCGGACGTGGCGGGATAAGGCGATCGCCGGGCTGATGCTGTTCTCCGGGCTGCGCTCGCGCGAGGTACTGAGTCTTAGAGTGTCCGATGTGGACATCGCCCAGGGCTGGGCGCGGGTGGCCGGCAAAGGCGGTCGGGAACGACAAACGCCGATCGATGCTGACGTAGTCGGCTGGGTGCAGACGTATCTGCTGGTCGAACGGCCCGTGACCGACACGCCGGTGTTGTTCGTGGTCGCCAAGGGCCGCAACCGGGGTCAGCCGCTGACCCCGGCCGGGCTGCGCACGATCTTCCGTTACCACCGCGCCAAGGCGGGGGTTCCGGCCGCCCACCCGCATGCGCTGCGGCACTCGTTCGGGACCGCGTTGGCCGAGGCCGGAGTGGACCTCGCGGTCATCCAGGCGCTGCTCGGGCACGTCCACGTGGACTCCTCGGTCGGCTACATCCACCTCGCACCGGTGCGGGTGCGGGCCGCCTACGACCAGGCGCGGCAGGTGCGGCGTGCCCGGTCCTGAACGTGGCGCCGCTCACGTGGCGGGCGCGGCCGAGTTGGTCGCCGACTACCAGCGGTGGCTCGACGCCGATGGGCGCGGCTCGGCCTGCTATGTCAACGCTGCGTGGGCGTTTCTGGGGAGCTGGCCCGACCCCGCCGCGTTCGCGGCCGAGCCGCTGAAGCGCCAGCTCGCCTTGACCGTATCGCAGCGGCCGTTCGTCACGTTCCTGATGCTGACCGGGCGGCTGCGTCCCGGCGATGACTACCTGGCCCACCGCAAGATCGGTGGCCTGATCGCGCAGGGCCGCCGAAGCGTGTTCGCCGCCGACCTGGCCCGTTTCACCACCGCGGCGACCGACCTGGACTACGGCGGCCACATCGTCAAACGCACCGCCGAGCGGGTCGCGCTACGGCTGCTGATCCAGACCGGCCGATCGTTGGATGAACTCACCATGGCTGACCTCGACGCGCTGGGCGCCGCGTTCCGCCGCTGCGCCGAGACGAAGGGCAACCACAGCAGCTGGGTCAACGACCGGTCACTAGTCAACACCGCGCACCGGGTGCTGTTCCACCTCGGCATTCTCGGCTCCCCACCGGAAGATCCTCGGCGCCGCCGGGGATTAGCCGGGCACTACAGCGGCGTCGACGAAGGTTTGCGGACGCTGTTTCTCGACTACTGCGCCCAGGCGGCGGCGACCCGCGCCCCTTCCACCGTGAAGTCGATCGCCAGCCACCTCGCCGGTTTCGGCCGGTTCCTCGCCAGCCTCGACCCGCCGCTGATCTGGCGGCCCTGGACCGGCGAGCCCACATCGAACCCTGGCTGGCCGCCCTGGCCGAAGCCCGCCACCCGGACGGCACGCCGATGTCGGTCGGGCATCGACGCGGGCAGATCCTCACCGTCCGGCAGTTCCTCGCCGACATCGCAGAGCGGGGCTGGCCCGCCGCCCCCACCCGGACGCTGATCTTTGCGCGTGACATTCCTCCGCTGGCGCATCCGCTGCCGCGTTACCTGCCCCCGGACGCCGACCGGCGCCTGGTCGCCGCGCTCAAGGAACTCTCCCAGCACGGGCCGACGGAGCTGGCCCGGCTGCACGCCGACGCCCTGCTGCTCATCCGCGCCACCGGTCTCCGCATCGGGGAGGTACGCGACCTCGAACTGGACTGCGTCCACGAGATCCCCGAACACGGTGCGTGGCTGAAAGTACCCCTCGGCAAACTCGCCACCGAGCGGATGGTGCCCCTGGATGCCGAAACCCTCGCGATCGTCGACCGGATCGCCGCCCGCCGCACCCCCGGCCGGCCGCTCCCAGACCCACGCACCGGAGCGCGAGGCGACTTCCTGCTTGTCCACCAGGGACGACGCATCTCCGACCAGGCACTGCGTGACGAGCTCGCTCGCGCCTGCCAGACCGCCGGCATCCCCACCGCGGTCCCCCATGCGCTGAGGCACACTTACGCGACCGCCTTGGTCAACGCCGGGGTTTCCCTGCAGGCGCTGATGCAGCTGCTCGGCCATGTCTCCGCTGCCATGAGCCTGCGCTACGGCCGGCTGTTCGACACCACCGTCCGCGCCGAGTACGAGCGCGCCCTCACCCAAGCCAAAGCCCAGCTCGGCCCCGTCCCGCTGGCTGGTGGCCCACCAGCCGCTGACAGCTCGACCCGCCAACTGCCGCTCGTGGCCATCACCGGCGGCGCGGACTGGAAAGACACCCCGACGATCAAGTCACGGCTCGCGGGCGGGTTCTGCCTGCGCGCTCCCGCCCAGGGATCCTGCGCCTATGCCAACATCTGCGAGCACTGCCCGAACTTCCGTACCGGCCCCGGTTTCCTCGCCGTCCTCAGCACTCAACGCGTCGATGCTCAAGCCCTGGCCGCCGACGCCGAAGCCCGCGGCTGGGCAGACGAAGCCGAGCGGCACCGCCGCCTCGTCGGGCGGCTCGACCAGCTGATCGCCCACACCAGCAGCGACCAGCCATGACCGACACCCAAACCCAGCAGGTGCGATCCGCCTGCGAGCAGCTCCTCGCCGCCGGACGCGATATCACCTTCACCGCCGTCGCCCAAGCCAGCGGGATCAGCCGCGCCACCTGCTACCGCAACCGCGACCTGCGCTCCATCATCGACACCTACCGGTCCCGCCACGGCGAGCTGCTCACCCTCACCGCCCTGGCCGACCGCGTCGACAACCTCACCCAAGCCCTCGACGCCCTCGCCGGCAAAGTCCGCCGGCAAGAAGAAGAAATCCGCACCCTCAAACGAGCTATGCGGCAACCGCCTCGGCGGAGCCAGACGGCCGACTAGCCGGATAATCGAAGAACAGCAGGTCGACCTCGAGGTTGAGCAGGTTCGCCACGGCGAAGAACACCGACTCCTGCACCTTGCCCTCGGTGTCGGCCTCGACCAGCAGGTCCATCGCCCGGTACGCCTGGTCGTCGTCCATCGCGGCCAGGCCGGGGATGATGACGTCCTCGCTCACCCACTCGGCGGCCGAGAGCTTGCTCATCGGCGCTATCGCCCGGTTGGCGACCAGCGCGAACAGCACACGTTCCACATTGGTGGTGAACCGGCGCCCGTCGGTGGCCGTCTTGATCGCCGAGGCGACCTGCAGCCGCGTCCACACCCCGTCGAGCAGCCACGACGTTCCGACCGGACGCGAGTCCAGGACCTGCATCGGCTCCGCACCCGCGACCAGGCCCGCCTCGGCGCCGTCGCCGGCCGCGACGCCGTCGCCGCCGAAATGCCTGGTGATCGAGGACGCCAGCCGGCGCAGACCATCCACATCCAGCCGGTCGACCCGGCCCAGGTTCATCAGCACGTCCGGTTTGACCCGCCCGTCCACCCGCCGGTTGTGTGCCAGCGCCACGTACCGGACCACCGAACCGTCGGCGTTGGCCCGCTGGGTGAACCGTAAGTACATGGCCACACCAATCCACAAAAACACCAGACCAGGCAACTCAATCCGGTCAGGTCGTGTTACTACACTTGCGAGCTCACGGCACCAAAATCGGCGGACCACACGTCCATGACCTGCGCCTTCTCCTCACCCATCACCGACGTGTGACCACGAACTGCGGAAGCCGGGCAGCTGTCGCCCACGCCAACATTCAATGTTCTGCCTGTCCAGAACCCGAACCAGGACGGCCATAGGTCGTGCTCATTGCGGCGCCGCGCAGGCTAGTCTTCGGCTACTCCCTGCGGGAGCGCGACGACGCCGGAGGCGATCTGCTCGATGAGCGCTCGCTGGTTAGCTAGCTCCTCGTGGCCGATGCCGGTGACGTGGTACGCCTCCAGTTTGGACATCTCCTCACGCGCGGCGTCGATCTCGCCGCACCAGGCGAGGACGACCGCGTACTGGGCGCGGACCGGGACAAGCAGGTCGGATAGCTGGTAGCCGGTGACAACGGGCAGGAGATGGTTCTCGCTGATGTCTCGCACTCCCTGCAGATCACCGAGGGCCAACGTCTCGTCGACTGCGTCCTGTCCGGTGCGAACGGCTGACCGCCACGCCGAGGCAGCGCTGTAGAGCTTCAGAGCGTGCAGAGATGCCATCGCAGCCGGTCGGTGTAGGCGCCGGTGGGCCGCGGCCAGCAGGTCCAGGCAGTCCCCCACCCGCCGGAGATCGTCGTCGCGGCCGGGAGTATCAGGCGCCGCTTCACGGATTTGCTCAGGCGTCGTCCGGAAGACGTCCTCGAATTCGAGGCCGAGATACTCGTAGTAATCCATAACCAGCTCGAAGGCCTCGGACTCAGCTTCGTCGTATGCGTGAAGGTGGAATAGGGACAGGGCACGGTTGTATCGCAGGATTCGCTCCAGCGGAGCGATCCCTCGGACCCGTTCCAGCCCGACATTGAACGCGGCGACAGCTCCTTCACTGTCTCCGCGCAGGCCCGCGGCGAGCATCTGCTTCATGGCCAGCGCCGCACTCGCCTGGGCGTCGAGGACTGGACCTGCAACGGCCGCCATCTGGCCGACCAGGTCAGGGATGCGCTCATAGGCGCCCGCCGTGTACTCCCACAAAGCCAGCGCATCGAGCGCCCAGAATCGCTCTTCGTTGCCCAGCTCCACAGACTGGGAAGCTGCTTCGAGCGCGGCCTTGACCTCGCTCGGGTCACCGACCTGGTGGAACTGCTCATGACTCGCCACGTCGATCAACGTGCTCAGGCGACCAGTCTGAGGCAGAAGACGTACCCACAGGCCGAACCGGCCAACGCTCCAATGAGTAGGCAGGGAGCGTTGCAACATCACCACGAGCGCCTCACGCGCGGCGTCGACGGACGTCGGCGGTAGAGCTACCCGGTGATCGCGAGCGAGTAGCCGGAACGCGTCATGCAGCTCGACGCCGCCGCCCTGGAACAGCTGAGCCACGCCGAACCTGGCGAGTTCGCGGATCGCCATCGCCGCGGATGACTGTGGCATCGCTGCGGCGCCGATGAGCTCAAGCGCCTCCTCGTTCTCTAGAGGCACATCCGACAGGTCGAGCAGCGCTGCGGCGATGCGCGCGGGCGGCGTCAGCTGCGCAAAGACCTCAGCGAGGATCACCTCATGCGCGGTCGGGACGAGGGCTAGCCGCCGCTCCATCGCGTCGAGGAATCCCTCGACTTCGCCAGCATAGGCTTGGGCGGCGAGCCGGGCGGCCGCGTTGACATATAGCGGCACTCCCGCGGTCAGCCCGAGCACACGCTGCCCTGCTGCGACCCCGATGGGACAGTCCACGGCGGCAAAAGCAGCGGCCACATCGTCCAAGGACCATCCGCCCAGCGTCTCCGCCTGGATTCCGAACCGGGCTTCGACCTCGGCCTGCCCAGGCCACGGCTGGCCGAGCAGGACGAACCGCACATCCACCGTAGCTTCAACCAGTGATCGCAGGGTCGCGGCGGAAACACGGTGCACGTTGTCGACCACGACAGTGGCATCAAGCCCTCTGTCGTGGAGCCGCCCGGAAACCAGGGCCAGCAATTCCAGACCGCTGGCCGCAGGCAACGCCGCCGCGCCGGCGCCCGAGGCCGGACCGCCCAGGAACCGGGCGACCAACTCGCGTGCCAGCGACGACGCCAATGCGGGGTCGGGTAGCTCCCCAACGTCGAAGTACGCCATCGGGGACGATTCCAGCAACGCCGCGCGCGAGGCCCAGGCCGTCTTGCCCGACCCGGACACGCCGGTGACCAGGCGGACCCGGCCCGGCGACCTCAAGTCGGGCTCGACGGTCTGTCGCCGGTAGTCCGCCGGCGGTTGCGGGAAGTCGTGCAGCTGAACGACGAGCTGCTCAAGGAACTTGCGCACCTGCTCCCGGGTCACAGCGTGGCCGACATGTCCGGACGCCAGATACTGCACGAGCCCCGCGAGCTTGAGCACCAACGTTTCTGGTGCCAGGCTGGCGAACGGAACCAGCGAAGCTTGGGTGATACACCCCTGCATCGCCGCGCCGAGGTCGGGCCACGGCGCAGGCAACATCAGGTCATCGGGGATGTCCGGGCCATGGGGCCACAGGACAGCGACGTCCGCTGGCCACGTCGGCGCCGCCATCCGGATTCGCAGGTCGGGGCCGGGCTCGGTGTTACTGACAACTGCGAATCGGGGTGTACCGGTCCGCTTGCCTTCCGCGTGCTCACGGCGTAGCCGCGCGAACCGTGGCAGTGCCTCGTTCAGGTCGCTGAACCGAAGGGGACGATTGCGGGTCTTCACTTGCACGTACACCCGCGAATCGGTTCGTACAAGCTCGATGTCCTCATCGTGCTCGACCACCGCCGTATGGGTGTCAGTTCGGTCCATCTCGAGCAGGCACGCCACCGCGTACAGGTGCTGGTAGCCGAACCCGCGGTGGGTCGCCTCGATCCGCGTCAGCTGGGCATGATCGAGTACCGGATCAATCCCGTCACCGCCTGTCGACGCCAGCATTGCTACCTATCTGATCGCGGGGTGAAACCTGACCTCAGGGCCTGTCCATGCCTACCTGGGTCTAGATTGTGGCCGACGATGGCGGCGCGAGCCTCGCCCCCACTGCTCAGCAAGCGGCGATGGCCACCCACCGACCGAGGGTCCAGGCTGGCGATTCTCCAGCCCGTTGCGCCAGTGAATGACTCCCCGAACCGACTCCTCATCGGCTTGCACTTACCGGGCGATCGCCGGAGGGTGTCCCGCCTACCGGGCCCAGAATCACCAACGCCGGCGCAATCGGGCCGCACCACACCATTGCTGAAGCCACTGACCCCACATGATCGGTCAACTAGTGCAATCGACCAGGGGCTACCACCTGTCCCGGACTACTGGGAGGTACCGCGCGATGCGCTCCGATCCGTTCAGGGGATCGAACGCATTGCAACCTGCACAGCACTGACTGTAACGTCGTCCTCTCACCCGATGCCGAGCAAGGGGTGGACTATGCCGCTCGTGCAGGTTGGTCTCACGGCGATGGGGACCCTCGTCGCAGTATTGCTGGGCGGTTGGATCACGGTGCGGGCGCAAGATCGCCTGTGGCAGCGCGACAACGCACGACAGTGGCGGGACATTCGACTGAAGGCCTACACAGACTTCCTGAGCGCCTTCCGGGAGTACATTGCATTCGCCCTGCAGCCGTCCGCCGTCGTGCTGGCGGTCCCGCGACCCCAGGTACCGAGCGATCTAATGCCGTTCTTCGACGAAAAGGGCAGCGAGTACAAGGAGCGGTTGGAGGCAACCAAGACTGCAGTGCGGTTAGTGTCCGGTGGTTCGTCGGTGATCCAGGCATCCAACACGATGGTGCGCCATGCCCGATGGATTGCCGCCAGCCGGGCGAGTCACGATGCCGGCGCCATCCCCCCAGAGCGGTTCCAGGATCTCTGGGCCGCTGAGCGCGAGTTCGTGCTTGCCGCGCGCGACGAACTCGGCCTCAGCAGCGCTCTCGACATTCGGACGGTCCCGCTACCGCGCGAACCGCCGGCCTAATTCCTCTGTGATGGGCGCCTCAGCCGGACTGGTAGTGGGTGTCCAGGAGCCGGATCACGTGCGGCGCGAACGCGGCTCGGCGGACGTGCGCGAAGCTGGCCCGCAGCATGGCGTGCGGGCGGCGCGAGCGTTCGATGCGGAGACGCTCACGTAGCTTTCGTTGGAACGCATCGAGGTTTGCACGCACACCGAGGTCGTCCCAGTACAGCTGTGGTGGCGGCAACAGTTGGGACTGGAAGACGCCGCAGCAGTACGCGTCTGTGTCATCGATGTAGTAGACCCTGGTCCGTCGGAGGTAGCCATGCTGCGCGGGCTCGGTGTGTGCTTCCATCAGGTGGCTTCGGCCTGCGAAGGTGAGCTGTTCATCCGAGCGCGCAGTGCTGAACTCGCGGTAGTCGAGGACGGTCCGCGTCTTGCCTGCTGCATCGCCACACAGTCGGGTGCTGGAGTCCACAAGCACGTACCGCAGCACCGGCAGGGTCAGGAAGTGCAGGCTGAGCTGATACTCAGGCGACGGACCGCGGGCTGGAAGCATGGGGTCACGCCCTTCAGCCCACAGCGTGATCTTGTGGCTGAACACGGTCTGTTGGTCGTCGTAGGCACCTGCGAACGTGCGCGCCCGCCGCCGAAAGCTGTCGACGTCCGCGTCCGGTACGCCTGGCAGCGCTGCAATCTGGTGGGCCACAGTCCGCAGCTCTCGCGCATCGCTCAGCACAACGACGAAGTCGAGATCCGACGCGCGCCCCGTGCCGCCGCCGTACACGTTGAAGTAGCCGCCGTAACTCGTCGACCCGGCCATGATTCCGGAGGTCGCGCCTCCCACGAACAGGCGTCGGACCAGTGTGGCGTCACGCAGTCTGCGACACGTTTCTACAACAGCCTCATACGGTGGCGGCCGACGACGGGAGCCTGCATCAACGGTGTCCGCTCCGTAAAACCGGAGGCCGGCGTAGTGCGCACAGAACAGATCCTCGTCGAACGCCTCGCTGCCTTCGACATCTGCGAATACAGCCAGGACGTGTTCGGCGAGATGCTCTTCCCGATCGACGTAGCTGGCAGCGATGCCGAAGACCGCCTCGGCCAGCGCGCCGAGCACTTCGTCCGGTGGACGACTGGTGGGGGTGCTTCGCAGCGCCTGGATGCTCTGCCCGTACAGGCCACGCACCTGGTTCCAGTCCGCACATGCGTTGGCGTGGTGCAGGACGTCGGCGACCCGTCGGCCTGCGCGTGGGCCGACCGGCCACTGCTCACCGTCCAGGTACATCGTGCCTCCCTCCCTGCGGCGGTACCGACTGGTGTCGGGCGCTACGGGCAAGGTGGCGGTCATGGGACGGTCTTGTGCGGCAGATCGTCTAGGGTCAAGATGTCGGCGCGCGTTCCTGCTGGGGAGAGTGCGTGTGGTGCTCGGACGACCCTTCCGGCGCGCGAGAAGGGCCAAGACGACGCAAGATGCCCGATACTCCCGAACGTGCTGATCCCGTTCGTGATGCCGTTCGGCATCTAGTTGGACACTGGGCGGGCAGGGGCACCCAAACAGACCTCGCTTCCCAGGTCCGCAGGCACGTCACGAACTTGGAGAGGGCTGAGCGACGCAACATCAAGGGGGGCCGGTCGAACAAGGCGATCAGCAGCTGGTTGAGCGGTCGGCACAAGCCCCGCAGCGCTGACATGCTGATCGCTCTGCGTCGTGTGGTCGACTGCAGATGCGAGGAGGACTACAGCGGGCGGCGCCGCTACAGCGATGAGGCGCTGCGCGCGCTACTCGCCGGAGCCACGCAGGTCAAGACCTCGAGCCCAGCACTAACGTCCAGGTCGGCTACTGGTTCCGATGCCGCAGCGCTCGCCCGGGCACTGCTCATCAGCGACGTCGCCGCGGCCGACTGCGATCTCGTCGTCAGCGACTACGGGGGGCGAGGGCTCCGACTCACTGACGTCTACGTCGAGCGGAATCTTGAGCAGGACATCCTCACAAACCTGCTCGTCCCGTCTCTGACAGCGGTGCGCGGAGAAGCGGGCCACGGAAAGACCGCGCTGCTGTGGCGCTTGCATGACCGGCTGACAGCGTCCGGGCGGTTGGCTCTGCTGATCCCGGCGACGGCATTGCTTCGTGGCGTGCGGGGCGACACAGACTCCGGGGCCATCACCGTGGACGACCTGTGGTCGGCGCTCCGCGCAGCCGCGCGGGATCGCCGCGATCCAGTGCTTCTCGTGGACACGCTCGACCTGCTCACGCATAGCCGGGAAGCGCGCGTCGAGGTGCACCGGCTCCTACAGACCGCGGCCCAGTGCAAGGTGCCGATGGTCGTCGCGTGCCGTCCCGCCGAGGCGGCGCAACTTCGGCTCGGCGACGAGGACAACGCGGGCCATAGCCCGCAGACACGGCCATTGCTACTCAACCGGTTCAACGCCGAGGAGCGGGAGCGGGCGATCGAGGCCTACGCCGTGGCCTGCTACGGCGACCTCACCGCCGTCGAGATCATCGCCACCGTGCAGGACGGACAGGTGCGCGGGCGACCGCTGCTCGAGGTGGTGAGCAGCCCGCTGACCCTACGGATGTTGTTCGAGCTTTACGCGGCGAACGGTGAACGTCCGGACCCGGACGTTGACAGCATCGGCCTGTACTCCATCTTCTGGGATAGGCGCGTGCTCAGTGATCGGCGCGACCTCGCAACACCACATGAAGGGCCAGACCTCAGCGGTCAAGCTGAACGGACTGCGCTCGCCATGCTCGATCGCGGACAGATCGACCTGAACCACTCGGACGTCGTGGGCTGGCTGGACGGGCCGCCGGCTCAGGATGAGTCCATCTCGCTCATGCGCGCGCGAGGGATATTGACAGAGCGGCCCGAGACGCGCCGGTTCTGGTTCTTCCACCAGACGTTCTTCGAATACACCGCAGCGAGGGCCATCGCCGCAATCGGTGCGGAAGCAGCCGCCGCGCTGGCAAATTTCGTGGCCGAGGAGCCCTACGACCTGTTTTACGGCGAGGTAGCAAGCCAGTTGATTCTGCTCGCCGGCCGCACGCCGGCGATCACCACACCGGCCGCAGAGGCGATGCTGACCGGATGGTTGGCCTCCACCGACACAGGACTGCGAACCCTGGCCTTGCGGACGTACGCGAGGTTCCGATCGCCTTCCACTGTCTTGCGGCAGACCGCCGGAGAAGCGCTAGCAGCAGCCGATGAACGCACGTGCAAAGACTTCTTGCGCATCCTTCCGTCCGTCAGCCACCCGCAGGCTAACCGGTGGGAGGACGACCTGGGCATCATCTGGCAACGCCCTCCGTTGCGGCTGATGGCAATCGACGCGCTGATCAGATTGGCGGCAGCCGACCCAGCGGCTGCCGTCGACTTCGTGCAGCGTCACGATTGCGTTGGTTGGCTCGCAGGGCGGCCCGTCCGACAGTGGCGTGAACACCAGAGCCCGCATCTGCGGCTCCTCGAGGCGCTGGCGCGGGAGGAACCCCGTTGGGCTGCGCAGCAGGCCATGCGATTCTGGCAGCCGCTGGGCGCGGCCGGCATCATCGGCGGGCTGACCGACATCGTGCGATTTCTTGCCCGACATGGCCCGGCCCACAGCTCGGTGCGCGACGCCATCACGGCAACACTGCGCGAGTTGCAGACCGAAGACCCCACGACAGAGCTGCAGCACGCTTACGCCGGGCTCGTCGGCTTCAGCGGTCGAACCCCCGCCGCGTTGCGCGAGGCGATGGACCAAGTGCTGGAGGACCGCGCATCGGCCGAACCATGGAGGCGTGCACGGTTGCGGGCAATCGCCGCAGCCGCGTTCACCTTCACCGAACTCACTGACGCGCAAATGTTTCTCGACGAGACCGTGCGCTTGCAGCGTGGCGACGCTGGCAACCAAGATCACTGCGCCACCGTTCTTGCCGAACTGCTATCCGGCCCGCTGGAAAAGATGACTGAGCCGCTGGTCACGCGCTTGACCCGCGCGGAGTGTCGGCGCGCGCTGGCGAAACAGGCGGGGGCTCCGCTTGGAGCGGGGCACGCGCCGCAGTCACTTTTCGTCAACGCGCTGCGCTACGCCAACCTCAGCGGCGGGACACTCGCGCAGCTGTTGCCCGGCGAGCATGTCGACCCCGCCGACTGGTTCGCCGCAGACGGGCTCGGCCCGCTGCTGGCCGACGCCGCTGCCGTCGGGCACCAGGATGCGCAGTCTGCGTTGCGCTGGGTGCTGGGTGAGGAAGGACAGACCCGGATGCGTAACGTTCCCGGTGCTGCGACCGCAATTCACAATGTGTTCGTCCTGCTCCAGTACCGGGTCGAGGACGCTCCACATCTGCTTGATCACCTCATCGACTACGCCCGGATCCAACAGCAGACCGGGCCGCTCTGCGTTGGGCTCGGACGCCTCCCCGCCGAGGTCGTGACCACGCGGGCCGAAACAGTCGCTGCTCTTGTCGCCCTTCGCACCCAGCTGGTCGAGGATGTCAGGCCGAATCTGCGACGAGCCGGGTACGTCCTGTGGCAGCTACTCGTAGAACGCCGCATGGAGTCGCCGCCCACAGCGGACGGACTCGCATCCGCGCTGGGCGCCAACCGCGACCGGTGGGTGATCAACGCAATCATCGCGCTGGGCATCGCGACTATCGAGCTAGACCAATGGCCCGAACAGGCGGCTACGTCGCTGGTGACGGTATTAGGAAACTTTGTCGAGTTCGGAGTGACAATCCGCCGCGCTGGCGAGCCACCGACGCCCGCACAACAGCATCTCATCAACCGCGAAGGGCATGCCCGACAACTGCTCGTCGGACTGATGGCGCGCGTCATTCCGCTGCCCGCCGACGAGGCGCGACGACAACGGCACGTACGAGTAGCCGGGTCTCTCGTATTTGACGCTGCATACGACCCGACGCGGAAGGACGACCTGCACTCGTTCACGCCATGCGCTACAGCCCTGGGCTGGCTCATCGAGCGGCTGGGGGCAATCGACAGCGGCGAGGCGACGGATGCGCTACTTCAGTACACAGCCCAGCTGCAACAGATACATCCAGCCCGGGTCAAATGGCGACGAACCATTGCAATCAAATGGCAGTACGCTGTTGTCGTACTAGTCAACGCGTCCACAGCGCATGAACGTCAGCGCCTGGTCGAAGAGCTCCTCACTCTCGACAGTCATCTGGCTACGTACGCCGTCACAGCCTGCGTCGCGCACGATGAAGCTGTACCGGCATGGATTTGGGAAAGGATCGACGATCTGCCAGGCGACGTCCGCGGCCAGCTGCGTAGCACCCTTTGGGAGCATGCTCGTGAAACCAGCCGCCGCCAGTGGCGCGACGTGCGTGCCTGGGTCCACCGTCGGACACCCCGACCGTCCTGATCGGGTCCGTACTGAGTTGCAGGTCCCCCGCGAGTTGGCACGGCCGGAATTGGCGGTTCGGCTCAGTGTGTGCGATGACAAGTGTGAACAACACAACCTTGCTAGTGAATGCTAAGTCATCGTTTCGAGCACCAATTGGGCAGTCGTTGCACTGAGGCTCGGCATTCCCACCGCGCGATACTAGCTGGGACGTCACGTTCTGGGCACGCCCGGTGCGGCGTGGGCGCGTGCCTGGTCTTCTCCGGCGAGGCCGAGCACGATCACGCCACTGCGGTGTTGGCCATTGCGGCGACGTCGCCGTCGAGAGTGCGCTTGTCCTTTCGGTGCCGCCGTAGAGCTCTGTCTTGAAGTCGAGGTCGTACGCCAGGGTCACAGCCTGGTGACCAGGCTGGCGACCTCGGAGTACGTGATGTCCTGAAGGCGGGCGCCGAAGAGACCCTCCAGGCGGCCGCGAGAGCGGAGAGCGAACATGCGTCCAATCATGTACGACACTGCGACTGAGTTCGACGCTCACGTGCGGGATGGAAACAGGGCCGTCGCGACGAAGCGCTGACGTCCGCGTAGGCCACATGACATGGCGTTCGAAACTTGTCGAATAGCACGGGAACAATGCCGTGTCGAGTCGACGTTGGCGTGTCGCCACGTGATCTGTCGGCGGCGCCACCTCCTCCGCATGAGTACCTCGTACGTGGCGCTGCTCACCGGCTTCTACGTCAGTAACGGGCCGCAGCTACCGGTCTGGAACCTGCTGCGGGACCGGGCATTTCGGATCCTGCGCCGTCGTGGCGGCGCTGATCATCGCCCGCGCCTATGCCCGGCACGGACGAACGCTGGGCGCGCGGCCCGGCCGGCCGCGCGCCGCAAGCAGAGGCGGGACGCGGCCGCGTCGCCTGATCCACGGCTGTCAGTCCATTTCGGTTGGCTCGCCATGCAGGAGGGACTGGCGCCACCCGTCGGGACCCCACCACAGGACGCGTTTCCCGAACTGCGGGGCAAGCCAGATGTGGGTGATTCCGCCGGGGAGCGGCGCTGGATCCGGGGGGAGGCTGTCGCTGCTCGCGAGCGCGTCCGCAACGTCGAACGGCCACGCGCTCAGGTGCATGGGCAGGTACAGGTGACGCTCGTCCGCGTCGACGGCGAGGAGTTTCGCGACGTGCCGTTTCATCTGCCGCGACGCTAGCTCTTCAACGAGTGTGTCGCGTAGCCCGGCCAACGTGCCGTCGGTCGCTCCGCCGCGGCCGGCGGGGACGACCATGACGTCGCGCACTCGCTCACCGTCGACCGCCGGCACGTCCGGGTAGCCCCACATGGTTGTGGACGAGCCGACGATCCACTCGATGTCGGGGTCGAGCGCGGCGCCTCGGTACGTGAGGTGTTCAGGGCGGGTTACTCCAGCGGCCTCGCATACCGCGATGATTCGGGCGTAGCGTTCCCGCAGTTGCGGGATGTCTCGCCTCGAGCCGACTGAGATCTCCCACCACCACTGCCCTGCCCTCGGCCACGTGAAGTCGTCACGTCTGAGCAGCGAATCCGTCTGCAGCGCGCCCTCGGCGGCGATCTTGGAGACCTCGAACGCCGCGCGCCGGCCGCCGCGATAGTGCAGCATCGCGTCGACCGCGCCTATGCGGCCCTGGACGTCCCACTCGACGGCCACGACACCCAAGGTGCGCTCGGCGACAAGGCACGCACCCCTTTCCTCGGGGCGAAGTTTGTCGTGGCGGTGCGGGTCCGGATTGTCGAAGTTCACGGTCATGAGCCGATGAGAACAGACCGGACCGGTTAACGTCGCGCCACGGCCTGCCGGGCGTCGCGGGCGGCACCACGCAGGGTCGGCGCGCAGAACGAGCGCGACTTCACCGCGGCATGGTTCGCGCCGCAGATTGGCGACCTGATCGGGTTGGCGCTGGCCTGCGCTTGCCTGACCTGCGGCAGGTGCTGGCGTCGGTGGTGGAGGGATTCATCGGCGCCGCCGCGCCGATTTCCTTCGGTCCGAAACGAGGCCACTCGGAGCATCAGCGGGCGATGGACAGCCTGGCGGGGATGACATCGGCGGGGAGGCTCGCCGGCGCTGAATAGAGGTCGGCGGACTGCAGGTGCATGTTGGTGACGTCGTGGCCGATGCCACCGAGAGGTTCGCGGACGCATTCCGCGATCGCCAAGCAGGCGGCGACTATGCCGACGAATGCTGCACCTACGGCGGTTCCGGCCACCTCGACGACACCGCATGGGTCGCGGCCCTTCAGGTCGTCGAAGGCGGGGGCGTTTGGCACCGCGGAGCGTGTCGGCGGCGCGTCGACCCAGCCCGATATCTGGTCGCTGGACTGGGCGGCGGGGAAGCGGCGGAGCAGGATGGCGTCGAAGTCGGCCGGCCCGGTGCCAAGTCCAGCGTCAATCGCGAGTGGCCATCCGACTGCGGAGATAAGCCGGCGGGTGGGGATGTTGTCGACGCCGATGAGGGCGATGTGAGAGTCGGCTGCGGTGATTGAGCTGGTGCTGTCCAGCCGCCGCTCGAGCAGGTACGTATCGAAGCCGAGTGGGTCGAGGGCGGCCGCGGTGATGCGGGTCTTGCGGATCGGGTTGGGATGCCGTGGTGTGAGGATGCCGGTGCTGTGGTTCGCGTCGACGGCCTTGTCGATGTCCTGTAGCACGATGGTGACGTTGGACGGGTCGGCGTAGGTGAGCCAGGCGATGGTCCACGCGTAGGCCTGGCCGAGGTGTCCCAGCCCGACCAGCCACCAGGCGGCGGGGGCGTGGGTGAGGTCCGGCCCGTCGTCGATGCCGGTGCCGGGACGCCACAGGTTGAGGCGGTAGGGGCGGTAGCCGGCATCACTGCCCGGGCGGTTCTGCAGTATCCCGAACGCCTCGTGCACGCCGAGTGCGGCCGCGGCGATAGCCGCGAGCACGTTCCCCGGCCGGCCGGTGGGCGTGGTCCGCTGCGCGGCGGGCCGCACGTGGGCGGTCCAGCCGGTCCAGCCGACCTGCAGCACGAGGCCGCGCTCGGCGAGGGCGCCGCGCAGCGGTGCTGCGGGCGGCCCGACGAGCAGCACTGGCCAGTGGTGGGGCACCGTGCGCAGGTCACTAGCGAGGTGGGCGCCCTCGGTGATGACGGCCTGGGCGATGCTGCGGCCTCGGTACGGTCCGGC
>Ga0184623_10000215_pt1 | contig 24212 bp, 17 predicted proteins | sample PLM1_100_b1_FD_133138 | JGI IMG/M metagenome (GOLD analysis project Ga0184623, IMG submission 133138) | Groundwater sediment microbial communities from an aquifer in East River, Colorado, USA - PLM1_100_b1 | ecosystem: Environmental > Terrestrial > Soil > Riparian zone | place: USA: East River... | reverse complement strand
CGATCGTCGCCCAGGAGCTGCGCCTGCGGACAGCTGAGCTCCTGGCCGCGTTCGCCGCCTCCCCGGCTGGCACCGGCGCACGCGAACTCCGGGTCCACGTTCGGCGCGGGGGCGCCCGCGTATAATCCCGCACACCTGCCAGCCACACGGCTGCGCGGGCGGAGATCTCGACTTGACCGGGATCCACCACCCGCCGTCCCGCGCCGCCTATCGAACACCGGCGTCTGCCGATCACGAGAAAGCTGCATGGCCGTCCGTCTCCAAATGAAGCTCGGCGTCATTGCCGAGCCAGATCGCGTAACCGACTCGCCCGACACGGTCGTCGTCGTCGAGCCGAGCGTGGGATCCGTGGCGCGATCGAAGGGAAACCTGTACCTCATCGTCACGGCGACGGTCGCGAGCCAGCGTGCCCAGGAGGCGACGCAGCTCGCCGCCGAGACGATCCGGAGCGAGTACTACTACGACGAGTCGGCAGGGATCCGGGTCTGCCTTGAGAAGGCGATCGCGTCCGCCAACAAGCGTCTGGCTCACCAGCGCGACCGGCTCAACCTCCACGGCGACGGGGTGAACGGGCCGATCGGGATCGGCGTGGCCGTCGTCCGCGGCAACGAGCTGTACGTCGCGACGATCGGGCCGGCCGAGGCATACCTGATCCGCCAGGCGCGCCTCTCGACGCTGCCTGACCCGCATCGCGAGCGGGGCCTGCCGACCAACGACCTCGAGCCAGACGTGTGGCGGGGCGAGATCTCCGTCGGCGATTCGCTCGTCCTCATCTCGCCGAACGTCATGAGCCGCCTCGGCCCGGACGAGCTCAAGGACGCGATGGTGACCCTCCATCCGCAGCCGGCAATGGAGCACCTCCACCACCGCTTCGTGGCGTCCGATGGGGCAGCGAGCGATGGGATGATCGCGATCGAGGCGACGGAGGTCGCCTCCACGCACAAGTCCCGGGCGCTCGTCCCGGTCCGTCCGGCAGAGCCGCTTGCCGGTGCGCCGGACCGCTCGCCGATCCCGCTCGCCGACAACGTGACCGACGGCGTCGCCGCCGTCCAGGCATCGGCATTCCGCGCCCGGGCCGCGGCCGGCGGGGCGCTCGAGCGGCTCGTCGTGCGGCTGCAGGAGCTCCTGCCGCGGCGCCGGACGGCGTATCGACGGGTCACGCCCGCGGCCGCGAAGCGGGAGATGCAGCGACGAGCGGCGGTCGCGATCCTTGCCCTGGTCGTCGTGTCGGGCGGGTTGTTCACGGTCGTCTGGGCCGTCGGTGGCCAGAACCCTACGCAGGATCTCGCCTCTCTGACCGTCGGAGAGGCGGCGCTGCGGACGGCGCGCGACAACATCGGCAAGGTATTCGGGCCAGGTGTCGATCTCGTCGACGGCGATCCGTCGCGGGCCCTCGATCTCCTCACTGCTGCCTATACGGCGCTGGACACGGCCGCCAAGAACGAGGTGCCCGCGTCGACGATCAACCCGCTCAGGAAGCAGGCCCAGGTGGGCCTGGACCGCCTGTACGGCGTCGTTCCGGTCGGGCCGGCAACGATCGTCTCGTTCGCCGACAGCGAGGTTCCGTTCGACATTGGCGACATGATCCTGGGGCCGGGCGGCGTCCCGTTCGTCCTCGACCGGGCCACGAAGTCGATCTACCGGGTCGACCTCGGGACGAGGACTGCCTCGCTGATCTACCGCGAGGGCACGAAGGCGTCGGGGACGACCGAAGGGGCACCGAAGCTCATGGCGCTCGGCGCCACTCGGGACCTGCTCGTCGTCGACTCCAAGAACGTGCTCTGGCGCTGGCGTCCGGCCGACGAGGCCGGCAAGGGGACGATCATCAAGGTCACGGTCTCGAACGGGGCGAGCTGGGGCGACGACATCCGGGCGATCGGGACGTTCCTCCGCATCGCGAGCACCGGGCTCTACAACCTGTACGTCGTCGATCCGTCCGAGGAGCAGCTCGTCTACTACTTCCCGGCGTCCGATGGCAGCGGCTTCCCGGCGGCGCCGGTCGACAGGCTGGCGGTCGCCCGGAACATGGACAAGGTCGACGACCTGTACATCGACGGCGACATCTTCCTCGCCGACGGCGGCAAGATCGTCCGGTTCCTGGACGGCCGGGCCGAGGGTTGGGAGGCAGATCCGCTGCCCGACACGCTGCTGCGGAAGGCGCCCGCATACCGCCTGATCACCTCGGCGACCGAGAAGCGGAAAGGCCTCCTGTACGCCTACGACCCGACGAGCGGCCGGGTCGTCGCGATCGACAAGGCCAAGGGGTCGTACCTCGGCCAGTTCCGGCTGGCCGGCGGCGCTCGGGGCTGGGAGGATCTCCGCGGCATGTACGTCGTTCTGGCAGCGGAGGAGGCCCCGCCGACGCTCATCTGGGCGACGAAGGACGGCGTCTACTCGTCGGTCCTCGACGAGGTCCCGGACGTCCCAGCCGCCTCGCCGTCGGGCTCGGGCGGTCCGGCGGCGTCCGGTGGGCCGTCCGGCAGCCCTGGAGGTAGTGCGCCGGCGTCGGCCGCGCCGTGATCCCGCTCCGGGACGCGAATCCAGTCAGGCGGACGCCGATTGTCACGATCGCGCTCATCATCGCCTGCGTTGTGGCATTCGCCTACCGCCTCGGCGCCGAATCGAATGCGGGCGAGGCCGGCGTCGAGGAGCTCTTCTTCACGTTCGGGATCGTTCCCGCCGAGCTGCTGGCGGATTTGGAGCGAGGCCGGTTCATCGGGGAGGAGATGCTCGCCGTCTTCACGAGCATGTTCCTCCACGTGAACTTGATCCACCTCGTCGGCAATCTCATCTACCTGTGGATCTTCGGCAACAACATCGAGGATCGCCTCGGCCGGCTCGGGTTCATCCTCTTCTACCTCGGTGGCGGGGTCGCCGCGGCGATCGCCCAGATCGCGATCGACCCGACGTCGCGCATCCCGATGGTCGGGGCGTCCGGCGCGATCTCGGCCGTCCTCGGGGCGTACCTCGTGCTGTTTCCGGGCGCCCGGATCCTGTCGCTCGTCTTCCTGGGCTTCTTCTACCAGCTCATCGAGGTGCCCGCCCTCATCGTCCTCGGCTTCTGGTTCGTCCTCCAGTTGATCGACGGCATCGGCTCGCTGGGGCTGGCCGGGGCCGAGGGTGGCGTCGCGTTCTTCGCCCACATCGGCGGCTTCGTCTTCGGCGTTCTCATCGGCATCCTCGCGCGTGCCGCCGGCGGGCCCCGGACGCGGCGGGCGGAGGGGCCGCTGCCGGGGGCCGGCGTGGGATAATCAGGCCATGGCCAGCGAGGAGCCGCTCCCGGGGACGAAGCTCGTCGAGATGGTGGTCGAGAGCGTCCGGGTCCACATGCTGTCCAGCCGTCACGTCGTGATCCTCAAGGAGACGGAGCGGGATCGCTACCTGCCGATCTGGATCGGGCCATGGGAGGCGAGCGCCATCGCGATGAAGCTGCAGGGCCTCGCCCCCGACCGGCCGCTCACCCACGACCTGTTCGCGGCCGCGCTCGAAGGGCTCGGCGCGCGCGTCGATCGGGTGATCATCTCGTCCCTGGCCGAGGAAACCTTCCACGCCCGGCTGCTGCTCGAACAAGATGGGCGGACGGTCGAGGTCGACGCTCGGCCATCCGATTCGCTAGCCCTCGCGGTCAGGGCCGGCGGCCGGATCTTCGTCGTCGAATCCGTGCTGGACCAGGCGGCACTCGGTGCCGACGGTGGCGTCGGCGACGAGGAGGGCGAGGGGACGGCCGGGATCGCCCTCGAATCGACGGGCGAGCAGATCGTCGACCCGCGCCTCGACGTGTTCCGCGACTTTGTCAACTCGCTCGACATCGACCCGGGTACCGGCGAGCCGCGAGCCTCCGGCAGCTAGCCGGACGCCTGGTCGGTCAGGACCGGCGTCCCTCGCCGGAGGGTCCGAGCGCGGTTTGCCCACATCCGCAGCCGGAGCCGCCAGAAGTCGCGAACCGCCCGAAACACCACGCTCGGCTTCGCCCCCGTCGCCGAGCCCGCCGTCCGGGGATGATGCGGAACGCCGACCTCGACGATCGTCCGGCCCGCGGCTCCGAGCTTGATGAGGAGCTCTGCAGAGAAAAACGCGCCGCCCGACTCGATCGCGACGTCCTCGAGCGCGGCCCGCCGGAAGAGCTTGCAGGCGCAGTCGACGTCCCGGACCCGGAGGCCGAACCAGACGAGGTTCGCGAACCGATAGACCCTCGCGTAGAGGGTCCTGACCAGTGGATCCGCCCGCTTGATCCGGTAGCCGACGACAACATCCGGCTGATCGGCGGCCGCCAGGCGCTCTGTCAGCCGGGCGAGGTCCGCGACTCGGAACTGCCGGTCGCCGTCGGTGAAGGCCACGAGATCGTGCCGGGCGGCCCGAAACCCCGAGAGCAGGGCCGCGCCGTAGCCGAGGTTCGTCGGATGGTGAACGGCCCGCACAAGGCTTGGATGCTGCGCGACGAGTTCGTCTGCGATCGCTCCAGTCGCGTCGCGCGAGCCATCGTCGACGACGATGATCTCGAAGGTCTCGGCCAGACCCGGCAGCGTCTCGAGGGCCTCCTCGACCAGGCCGCGCAGGTTGGCCTCTTCGTTGTGGGCCGGGAAGAAGTACGACAGCCGGGCCACCCGCTCCGTCACGGGCGAGCGTCCACGATGCTCCGCGAGTTCACCCGGAAGACGTTCGAGGCGAACGGCGACGCCAGCGGTGTGAGCCTGTACAGAGCCTGCAACTGCCCGAGCTCCCGGCTGTCGACCCGGATCGCATAGACCGGGCGTCCGATCGCGAGGTTGCCATCGATCACGTCGGTGATTTCTCCAAGGTTCATGTCGATGCGGGTTCGATCGTCGGCGACGAAGATGTCCGGGCGCCTGCCTTCGATCACCTGTGCGTACCATAGCGGCGTCGAGTAACTCCACCAGCTCACGATGATGGAGCCCGGCTCCACCTCATCCAGGACGGCCGCGAGCCAGAGTTCTGCGCTCCGATCGCCCGTCCGGTCCACCACCGCGGCGCGGGCCGGGAATGCCGCGATCGTAGGCGCGAGAAGCAGCAGAGCTGCGAGGGCGGCCGCCGTGAGGCCGAGCACGTCGATCGGGGCCCGCGCCCTTCGGCCGGTCGTAGCGGGCGCCTGCGCCTCTTGGCGGGCGCTGGAGCGGTCAGACGATGCCTCTTCGGGACCCCTCGCGAGCATGGCGCCGCGGAACCTGTCGGCGACAGACGCCACGAGGACCGCCAGCCAGACCCAGGCGATCAGCGCCGGGCCGAGGTAATAGCGCTGGATGTCGGCGTTGATGTAGGCCGCGTTGAAGAAACAGGTGATCGCCAGCGCGCTGCCCGTCAGCAGGGCGAAGGTGCGGTGGCGGATCGCCGTCACCACCAGCCCGGCGAGGACGAGGCCGGCAAGTGGCCCGAGCTCGCGGACCGTGAGCTTGACCAGATCGGTGAGCTTGCGCGGCCAATCGCCGAACGGATCGTTGAGCCCGCCGCGGAACTGCTCTCCGGTGACGATGTAGGCGAATCCGCCCAGGGTGTCGGGCTGCCCGTAGACCAGGGGCGCCTCGAGGATGTTGATCAGACCGCCGCGGATCGGCAACTCGAGATACACGAGGATGGTCGGGATGGCGAAAGCCGCGACGCACAGTGCCAGTAGCCGGACGCGCGACAGGATTGCCGGATCGACGGCGACGACGAAGAGGCCGACCGGCAGCGCCAGCAGCAGCGTCAGCGAGTGGTTGCCGGCCGACAGGCCGGTGACGATCGCGGCGGAAATGAGCCAGCGGTCGGCCCGCGACGGGTCCTCGTTCCGGGCGATTTCCCACCGGACGAGCAGCCAGAGGAGGCCGGCGAACAACACGAGGTGGAGCGCATGGGGGTCGGCATGGGTGCCGATGAACCACACGATCGGGGTAACCGCGAGGCCGAGCCCCGCGGCCACGCCGATGATCGTCGAGCGGGTCAGCAGCCGGACGAGATCGACGGTGATCCCTGCCGCGACGCCGACGAGGATCGCCGACAGGAGGTTCATCCGGAAGGCGGGCTCGCCGAACGGGGCCAGGACAATCGACGCGAGCCAGCCGAGGATGACGTAGGTCGGATAGCCCGTCGGGTGAGCGGTCCCCATGATTGGGGGGATCGTCTGGAACTCGGCGGTGTCCCAGAATCCGACGCCCGGCATCACGCGCCAGGCCGCGAGGGCGGTGGCGATGACCCCGACGCCGAACGGCGCCAGGCGGGCGAGGCTGGCCCCCCTCACCATCCCAGCAGGTTGCCCCAGACCACGCCCCACCAGTTGATCGCGATCGACAGGCCGACGAGGACCACGGCAATGGCGACGCCTGCCGCCGACCGGATCCGTTCCATTCCGAGCGCGACGAGCACGAGCGCCCACGGCACGAAGTCGAGGCTGAAACGATAGCCGAACTGGACCCAGCCCTGGCTGAAGTGCATGAGGTTGACGACCGCGATGATCAGCACGGCAAGCGCGGCGCCGGTCACCGCCCTGCTCCGGCCGTAGCGCCGAAGGGCGGAAAGGGCAAACAGGAAGGCCGGGCTCGTCAGGATGACGCTCATCCCGGTGTCGAGCGGCAGGGCCATGGGGCAGTCTGGTTCGAACAGCCCCCGGATCATCGCGGGATCGGTGCACAGGGCACGCCCGCCACCGAGGCCCGCCGGGTAGATGGTCGGCTCGATGGCCGGCGTGCTGAAGAGCATGATCCCGAGATTCTGGGGGATGTAGCGGGGATCCTCGATGGCCCACGAGAGGTTGTAACCGAGCGTCGTGTAGAAGCCCGCCTCCTGCTCGTAGAGGAACTGGTAGCCCGGGTGGAGGATGTGGCCCGTTGAGGCGAAGTTGTATAGGAGCAGCGCCGCTACCGGGACGGCCGCTCCCAGCCCGGCGGAGAAGCCCCGCCGCAGCCAAGTCCCCCCGCCGCCGACGAGCAGGAAGAACGGCGCGGCGAACAGGACCGTGAGACGAGCAGTGCAGGCCAGGCCGAACAGCAGCCCGGCGAGGAATTGGCGGCCATCGATCCCGGACCGGAGATCGCGGAACGCGGACGCTACCCGGCCGAGGCCGGGCGGGGGGGCCGGCTCGGCGGGCGCGGCGGGCTCGGGCTCGGGCTCGGGCTCCGGCAGATCGTCCTCGTCGGCGGCCGATTGCGGATCGGCCCGGAGTGCGACCCCGACAGCAAGCAGGGCCAGGCCGACGGCAAGGACGTGGGCCTGGTACCACGTCGTACCGATCTGCGCGGAGTACCAGAGCACCGTCCCGAAGGCGAAGAAGAGGGTCGCAGCGAGGCGGACCCAGCGCCGGATCGGCAGGCCCCCGAGCGCCCACCAGGCGATCCCCACGTCGATCGCGCCGACGACGGCAAAGATGAACTGCCCGTCCGCATCGTGCCCCCAGGCAGCGACGAACGGGAGCAGCAGGATCGCCGGCAGCGGCGGGAACGGGATGTCGCCGCGCGGCACGCCGTCGTTCGACGGGACTTGCCGGACGTCGTTGAAGAAGGCGTTGCCGGCCGAGTCGTCGGTGGCCTCGACCGGGTACCGGATCGCTGTCTGGCCCTCGAGGAACGCCTCAGCCTGCCACTCGAAATGGTCGTAGAACCGGAACGGCTTGTTGTGTGAGTAGACGACCAGGGCGATCGCCACGAGGACGAGCCCGATGGCCGCCGACGTCAGCGTCGTCCTCGACGGGCCGCGGCGCCCCGCTGCTTCCGTGACGACGCCTGGCGGATCCGATCGGGGCCCCTGCGACCGACCCTGTGCTACCCTGCGATCCACCTCAGAATGCTCGTGCAGGAGGCATCTCTCCGTTGACAGCCCGCGCACCTGGCGGGTCGAGCCGGGGCGCGGACGCACCGACGCGGATGACCTGGACGCGGGATGGCGTCGGCGCGATCCTCATCGTGCTCGCGGCCGCGCTCGCCTTCCGGCTCATCATCGCATACACCTACCCCGGGACCGGGCTGGACTTCGATCTCGCATCCTTCCGGGGCTGGGCCAGCGACCTCGCCAGGAACGGCCTCCACGGCTTCTATGAGCGGCCCGGCTTCCACGACTACACGCCCGGCTACCTGTTCGTGCTCTACCTCGTCGGCCTTATCGGGCAGGCGATGGGCGGCATCGGTGACCTGATCAAGCTCCCGGCGATCTTCGCCGACGTCGCGATCGGCTGGCTCGTCTGGTCGATGGCCAAGGAGCTCGGAGCGAGCCGCCGGGCGGCGATCCTCGCGGCGGTGATCGCCGTCGTCAACCCGGTGAGCTGGTTCGATTCCGTGGTCTGGGGCCAGGTCGACTCGTTCGGCATCGTCTTCCTCCTGCTGGGCGTCCGCGAACTGTGGCGTGACCATCCGGAGCGGGCGGCGATCTGGACGGTGATCGCGGCGCTCATCAAGCCGCAACTCGGGATTCTCATTCCGGTCGTCGCCGTCGTGACGATCCGTCGCGCACTCTGGCCGGACGGCGATACAGACGTGGCGGCGGGCGGGACCGGCTTGATCGACCGGCTTCGAGCATGGGAGCGCCGGACCGATCGGCCCATCCGGATCGTCACCACGGGCCTGGTCGGGCTGCTTACCGCGTTCGTGCTTTGCGCCCCATTCGGCTTGTCCGTCGTCGAGCTGCGCGACGGCGGCCTGCGCTCTGGTCTGGTCGAGCAGATCTTCAAGACCGCCGGCGGATACCCGTACGTCAGCGTCAACGCCTACAACCCGTGGGCCCTGGTCGAGCTCGATGGGACCGGCCTCGCGGCGAACGGCGGATGGATCTGCGACGCGGTCATCCAGGACGCGATCCCGGGCGGGCCAGTGTGCGAAACGGCCTTCCAGGTCGGTCCGATTCCGGCGGTCTTCATCGGGACGGGGCTCCTCGTCGCCGCGTTCTTCGTGGTCTGCGCGATGATCGCTCGGCGCCCGGACCGGCTGACGATCCTCGTCGGGGTGACGCTGCTAGCGATCGCGTTCTTCGTCCTGCCGACCCGTGTCCACGAGCGCTATCTCTTCCCGTTCTTCGCGCTCGGGGCGATCCTGGCCGCGGTCTCGGCACGGTGGCTGCTCGCCTACATCGTCCTGTCGGCAGCGACCTTCCTCAACATGTACGTCGTCCTGACGACCATCTACCCGGGCAACCCCGCGATCAGCGACTGGCTGGGCATCGGGCCGTGGATCCGGAGCTCGACCGGCGTCGTCATTGCTGCGCTGGCCAATCTCGGGGCCGCGATCTGGGCATCCCTCCAGCTCCGTCCGGGCGCGCTGGCGACGCTCGAGGCCGAGGTCGCGGATCGGGACGACGAGTTCGAAGAGGACGGGGCCGACGCGGAGGTCGTGGTGCAGGAGAGGAGGGTCGCGCCGCCTGCATCCGTCTCGGCCGCAACTGCCGCCGCGACCGCGTCCGCCGATCCTGGACCCCGTGGCCTCACTTCCACCGAGCCCTCACTCCCCAGCTGGTCCGAGAGCCCGAGCTTCGCGGAAGTAGGTGTCGTCGGCTGGCTGAAGGCGCGGCTCAACGAGCGGCCGCTCCGGGCGGATCGCTCCCGCGCGCTCCACGACGAGCCCACGGGACGCCTCGATCGGCTCGACCTGTGGTTCCTCGTCGTCATCATCGTCGCGACGCTAGGCCTGCGCGTCTTCCGGCTCGCCGAGCCATACCAGATGCATTTCGACGAGGTCTACCACGCGCGGACCGCGACGGAGTTCCTCCAGGCCTGGCGCTACGGGATCTCGCACGACATCTATGAGTGGACACACCCCCACCTGGCCAAATACGTGATGGCCGGCGGTCTCGTCGCATGGGGTGACGACCGGGTCAGCGCCACGAGCGACCTGGGCGTGCCGGTGCGCGACGCCCTCATCGAAGGGCGGCGGGACGATCCGAACCTGCCCGACGGGCGTGCCGGCGACCGAGTCCACGTCGTCACCGGCACGGAGCTCCGTTCGTATGACCTCGGGACCCGCGAGCCGGTCTTCGCCGCCCCAGTGACCGGCGCGGTCGCCCTGACGATCGACCCGGTCCTCCAGCGCCTCCTCATCGGGACGACCGACGGCCAGATCCTCACGTTCGATCTGTACTCACTCGACGGCGTCGTCAGCCTCGAGACGGCGGGGCTGGTCGGAGGCCCACAGGCCTTTGGGCAGGTGGACGGGTCGATCCGCCAGATGTATGCGGCGGACGACGGCCAGTCGTTGCTCGTCGCCACCGACGACGACCGGCTCACGACGCTCGATGCCGCCTCGGCGGAGCCGATCGGCACCATCGACCTGGCGGGGATCGCCGGATTTGCGCCCGGAGGAAGTGGGCCCGCGGTGTCGACTCTCGCTGGCGCCGTCGAGGACCCCGCGGAGGCGGCTCGGGTCCTGGCCGACCTGCTCGGCGGCGACACCGCCACGTACGAAACCCGCCTTCGCTCCACTGCCGAGTCGACGGTCGTGGCCGGGGTCGGCGGCGTCGACCAGAAAGCCAACGTCGACAAGGCGATCGCCGACGGCCGGCTCGCGGGCCTGACGGTCGAGACGCTGCCGCGGGTGGCGATCGCCAGCGCGGATGGCGTGACGTTTGTCGCGGCGGCAACCGGCGATGTGGTGACGTCGACCGAGATCGACGGGGGCGCCCACGGCCTCGGCTACGTCGGCATCGACGACGCGAAGCTCTATGTCACAACTGACGGGACGGCCGAGGGCGATCCCGGACGGGTCGCGATCATCGCCGTCGGCGGCGATCCCGCGAAGAACGGCCCCGCCCTCCAACGAACCCTTCCGTTCCCGGTCATTGGCACCCGCGTCGCCTGGGACGAGGCCTCCCAGATGGTCCACGTCCTCGGGCCGACCACCGACGGCACCGGCTGGACCATCTACGTGATCGAGCCGCATGCCAACGCCGTCTTCGCCGATGGTCGCCTGCCGTTCGAGCCGTCCGCCTGGGCAGTCGATGTCGCCCAGGCGTATCCCAGCACCGACCGCCAGCAGATCCTCGCGTTCGGCCACGACGGACCGGTCGCAAGCGTCGAGATCGGCAAGCATGCGTTCGCCTGGCGCCTGCCCGGCGTTATCGCCGGGGCCCTGATGGCGGGCCTTGTCTATCTCCTGGCACGGATCCTGTTCCGCCGCCGAGAAGTCGGCGTGCTCGTCGGCATCTTCGCCATCGCCGACGGGATGTTCTTCGTCCAGTCGCGGATCGGGATGAACGACGCGTACGTGGGGCTGGGGGTCATGGCCGCGTATGCCGTGTTCGCCGCGATCTGGACCGGCGCGTGGGGCTGGCGAGGGGCGTTCTGGGTCGCGATGCCCGCCATCGGTGTCTTCCTCGGGCTGGCCCTGGCCTCGAAGTGGGTTGCGCTGTACGCGATCGGAGGACTTGGGATCCTGGTGCTCGTTCGGAGCGCCCTCGGCCGGCTGGTCCTCATCTCGGCGCTGATAGCGATGACCGCCGTTCTCGGCCACCTCGCCCTCGCCGTCCCGGCGAACTCGGGGCTCGGCAACCTCCCGTTCGTCGCGATCATGGTCGGCCTGACGGCGATCGCCGTCGTCGTCAACATCCTTCACCCGATTGCCTGGTCCGACGATGAGACGCGCTTCGCGGTCGGTGCCCCGGCGGCCCTCGGCGGAATCATCGCCCTCGCCGCCATCGGCCTGGGCCAGGCCGGAACCCAACTCGTGGACGTCCCGCTGCCCCAGATCGCCAGCGAGGTGTCGCTGGTCCTGACCCCGCTCCATGTGGCGACCGCCCTCGTGGTCCTCTCCCTCGTGGTCTACGGGGCGTTCGTGCTGGCCGGCCGAGCCGGCTTCGGCCCGTTTGCTCCGACGCCTGACCCGACAGACCCCGCTGCCCTCCTGCCGCCCCCAGCTCCGCCGACGCGGGCGGACTGGCTGCGCCCCGGCGCATTGCTCGGGCTGCCGATTGCCTGGATGGCCCTCTGCCTGCTCCTCATCCCGCTCGGGCTGTACGTGGCGTCGTATATCCCATGGGCGTTCATCGAGGGTCACCGGATCACCGCGACCTGGCCACCGGGCCACGAGGGGCAGACGCTGATCGACCTGACCCGGCAGATGTACGACTACCACAACAACCTGACCGACGGTCACGCGGCCTCGTCGCCATGGTGGGCCTGGCCGTTCGACCTGAAGCCGGTCTGGTTCTACCAGGAGGGCTTTGCCGGCTCCACGACCGCGGCGATCTACGACTCGGGCAATCTCGTCATCTGGTGGCTGGGCGTGCCGGCGCTCGCCTTCGTCGCGTGGCAGGCCTACGCCCGCCGGAGCCTCGCGCTGGCCCTGATCGTCATTGCCTTCGCCTGCCAGTGGATCTCGTGGGTCCGCATCGACCGCCCCGCATTCCAGTACCACTACTACACGAGCCTGCCGTTCGTGATCCTCGCGCTGGCCTACTTCGCCGCCGAGCTCTGGCATGGCACTTCGCGGCGGATCTGGCTCCTGGCGCGGGTCTCGGCAGGAGTGGCCGTGATGGGCCCAGCGCTGCTCTGGCTCTTCGACCGGCCACTGTGCGCCTTTGTCGGCGTGGAACGAGCCGTCCCGAACTCACAGGTCTGCCCGCCGCTCATCCCGGAGTTCGTGTTGACGGCGCAGACGCTCGTCCTCGGGGTCGTCGTCTGCCTCGCGATTCTCGTGTTCCTGCGCCAGCTGTCATCGCTCGACATCGGCCGCGGGGGGGACGGCTCGGTTGGTCAGCTCCTGCCGCTCGGCGTCACCGCCGGCGCGGCACTCCTCGGTCTCGTGCTCGTCCGGCTCGTGCCGGTGACGCCGCTCGTAACGTTGACGTCGATCCCGGTCGAGCCGGTGGCCATCATCTTCGGGCTGCCGCTCCTGCTGCTCGCCCTGTTCGTGGCGACAGCGCGGGACGCGCGGCGGTTCGTGATCGGTCTCGTGACGGCTGTCGTCAGCTGGTTCCTTGTCTTCTACCCGAACATCTCGGCCCTGCCGCTTCCCGGCGTGGTCGCCAACGCGTACCAGGGGATCCTGCCGACCTGGGTCTACGCCTTCCAGTTCCCGAAGCTCCGGGAGACCGTTGCGACAGGCGTCAAGCTCATCGATCCGATCCCGGCGATCCTCGCCGTGGCGCTCACCCTGCTGTGCATCGTCCTGGCCTACTCGGCCTGGGTCTGGCGAATCGCTCTCGCCGAACGGGAGGCCGACGAGCTCGACGCGGCGGCCGGTCTGGCGCCAGAGGCTCCGGGCGGCTAGCCGACCGATTCGGGCGGGCGGCTAGGTAACCGACTCGACCGCGCCTCCGACCTCCTCGACAGGCACGCCGAGGACCGGGCTGGTCGGGACCGCCGCCCGCGGCGACGGCGGGATCGGGGCGGAGAAGCCCGCCGGCAGCTCACCGTGCGCCGCGAGCCGGCGGATGACGACCCCGTAGTAGTCGTCGACCTTGCGGGTGACCCGCTCCCAGCTGAATTCCTGGGCCCTCGCGACGCCGGCCTGCCCCATCTCGGCCCGAAGCTGGTCGTCCCGGAGGAGGCGCCCCACGGCGGCGGCGATCTCCTTCGGCTCCCTGGGTGGGACGAGGAGCGCCTCGCGCCCACGCCGGACGACGCCCTTGTAGCCGTGGATGTCGGAGGCGACGATCGGCGTGCCGGCCGCCATTGCCTCGAGCAGGACAATCCCGAACGATTCGCCACCGGTCGCGGGCGAGACGTAGACGTCGGCGGTACGGAAGAGCTGGGCCTTCTCCTTGTCGCTCACCCGGCCCAGGAACTCGACGCCCTGGAGGCGCCGTGTCGCGACGTATCGGCGGGCCTCGCGCCCGAGCGGGCCGGTCCCGACGATGAGGAGCCGGCAGTCGCAGCCCGTCTTTCGAAGGATACGGTGGGCCTTGAGCAGCTCGAGGAGGCCCTTCCGCGGCTCATGCCGTCCGACGAACAGGATGTTCCGCTTGCCGTCCTGCCAGCGCGCGATCGGGACCGCCCGCTGGAAACGGTCGACATCGACGCCGTTCGGAATCACCTTGTACTCGCCCGGAAAGTAACGGTCGATGAAGTGCTTCGCCGCGCCGCTGACTGCGATCCGGCCGTGGAGCCGGGCGGCCTCGCCCTTCATCACCTTGCTGCCGAACTCGTACGACGGCGAGAACCCGCCGTAGGCATGGAAAGTGGCGATGTTCACGCTCGTCGAGAGCCGCAGGAGGATCGTCGACAGGAACGGCACGAAGGGCTCGTGGAAGTGGAGGAGGTCGAACTGCTCGCGCTCGAGCGTCGCGCGGACCTGCGACACGAACCGAGGCGACAGCGTGATCGTGCCGACGGAGCCATTAACCGGCAGCGAGAAGCCCTTGCCGATCCGGATGATGTCGCCCTCGGACGCCCGCTGGAGGCCGTGGCTGCTGGTCAGGATCCTGACGTCGTGGCCGCGCAGGCGGAGGTTCTCGTACAGGTACCGGACGTGCTGGGTCACGCCGCCGGGCAGCGGGTAGACATACGGCGAGACGAGCCCGATCTTCACGATCGGCGCTCCTCGCGGGCTTGCTGGGCCGCCCACTCCTCCTCGAACCGCGGCGGTCGATGCCGGCCGCCGGGATAGCCGAGGTCGCGCCCGGAGCCGTCGCGCCGGACCTGGGCCCGGACGACCGCCTCCACGTCCCGGCCGTACTTCCGGAGCTGGCGGCCGAACGTCCGGACCTGGCCCGTGCCAAGGAAGCTGCCGTGGTGGCGCGACGTGCCGTCGAGGATCGCCGTCCGCACGTCGTCGGCGGTCCGGCCGGGAAACGTCGTCCAGCCGGCACCGATCGCTGCGGCCTCGTGAGCATCGCTGTTGCCGACAGTCGCGAGTCCGTGCTCAACGGCGAAGTTGACGACGCGCGCGTGCCACGGCCGGCCGAGGGTCGTCGGGTTGAACGCCTCGATCGCGTCCGGCCGGACCCGCGGGTCGCGGTCATTGATCAGCCGCCGCAGCAGCCAGCCCTGGGCGCAGAGCGGATACGGAACGAGGGGGTGGGCCGGAATCGCGAGCCCGCCTTGCTCGTGGATCTCCGCGATCGTGGTCCGCATCGAGCGGAGGGGTCTCACCCGCTCCTCGAGAAACAGCCCGAGAAGGTGGCCGCCGAGCGTCGAGACCTCCTCGCCGACGATGACCTCCGCGCGCAGCCCGCGGTCGCGGGCCATGACCCGGGCCGCGAGGGCGGCGTCGATGCGCTCATGGTCGGTGATGGCGACGACGTCGAGTTCGGTCGAGCGCTCGACGTGGTCCAGGATCTCGACGATCCCCGAGGTGCCGTCCGAGGCCAGCGTGTGGATGTGGAGGTCTGCCCGGCCCAGCCGCGACGTCATCGGCCGTCACCCCGGCCTTCCGCGTCGGCGGCGAGCTCCGCCTCGAGGTCCGGCCAGATCGGGAAGAAGATGGCCATCCACTGCTCGGGGGCGTTTGCGATCACCCGCTCGAATCCGCGCGCCTCCGCCTCCAGCGTTCCCTGGATCCGCTCGCGTCGGGCGCCGTCGCGGGTCACCGGGATCTCATCGAGGCGACCCTGGTAGCCGCGGGCCCCGACACGCCAGACCGACGCGAGGTAGAGCGGCACGCCGGTCTCGGTCGCGAGGAAGGCGGGCCCGACGGGAAGCGGCGCCGGGGCTCCGAAGAACGGCACTTCCATGCCACCGCCGGTGATGTCGCGGTCCGCGACCAGACCGACTGACTCGCCGCTCCGCAGCTCCTTGAGCAGTTCGTGGCGGGCCTCGCGGAGGCCGACGATCCGGACCCCGAACGTCGCCCGGGTCCGTTCGAACCAGCGCTGGAGCGCCGGGTCGCCCAGCGTCTCCATCGGTGCGGTGATCCGGCGGCCCGAATGCTGGGCGAGGTAGAGCCCCGGCAATTCGATCGGACCGAGGTGGCCGGAGATGAAGATCGCCGTCCGGTCGCCGGCCAGCGCCGTGACGACGACGTCGGGATTCTCCACCACGAGACGCTCGTCGAAGATCCGGGCGTCCAGTCCGGGGGCGCGCAGGATCTCGAGGTAGTAGCGAGCCCGGTGGCGGAACGCTGCCCGAACGAGCCGCTCGAGCGCCCGTGGATCGGCCGCTGCCGCGGTAGTCCGTGCGTCGGCGAGGCCGGTCGCGGCGAGATGGCGGACGACGCGCCGCAGGTTCGCTCGGGCGCGACGGGCGCGAGCGGGGGAGGTCCGGTAGGCGACCCGGCCGACCAGATCGGCGAGCGCGATCTGCGGACCCTCCGGCAGCCGGCAGGCGATCCGGGAGAGCAGCGCCAGGAAACCCGCGCGGATGCGCTGGGTGGCCGTGCCGCGGTTCGGCCCCCGTTTCTCGATGGCCTCGCGGGCGGCTCGTCGGACGGCAGCGAGACCGGGTCGTTCGTCGACGGGCTCGCGGTTCGCCGCCGCGGTGCCGAGATCCGTGTCCGTCACCCCTCGGAGGCCTCCGGCCAAGGTGCGGCGCCGGCGTCGGACACAGCCTCCTCGTCCCTGCTCTCGGGAGCCCGCGACCGCCCGTCGCGCGAAGGTTCATTCGCCAGCATCGCGGCTGCGCGCCGCTCGAGTTCTGCCGATTCCTGCTCGGTCTGCGGCCACATCGGCTTGAAGCTATACCATTGCTGGGGTGCTGCGGCGACTGTCTCGGCCAGGGCGTCGGCGACTGCCTGGGTGGCCCGCTGGAGGTCCGCCGGCGAGCTGGAGGCGACCTCGATAGTCGGCGAATAGGAGACGTGGAACAGGCCTTCCGGCGTCCGGCGGATCGCAACCGGGAGGATCCGCGAGCCCGTCTTCGCCGCGAGGGTCGCGGGTCCGGCCGGCAGCGCCGTCCAGGCCCCGAAGAGCCGGACCGGGATCCCGTCGGAGCGGTAGCCCCAATCGATGAGCAGTCCGAGCATCTCCCGCCGCCGGAGCACGGTGTAGATCTCGCGGAGGTTCCGCCACGGAATGACGTGGGCGCCCCACGCCTCGCGCAGGCGGCGGAATCGCTCGAACATCTCGGGGAACGACGAGTCGTCGGCCACGACGTTGATCGGCCAGCCCCGGGCAGCGACGGCCGCTGCGACCGCCTCGTTGTTGCCGACGTGACCGAGGGCGAAGATAAGCCCACCCTGGGATCCCTTCCAGACCGCCTCGATGTGATCGAGATCGGCCTGGATCACCTTCGCCCCTGCCTCCTCGACCGACTGGGTCTCCAGGTGCATGACTTCGACGAGGTAGCGGGCGTATTCGCGATATGCCCCAAGGGCGAGACGGCGGACCCGCGGATGATCCGGCGGAAGCCCGACGACGTGACCGAAGTTCGCGTTGGACCAGTGGCGCTTCGTCGGCAGGAACAGGTAGCCGGCCTGCGAGCCCGTCCCGATCACCCATCGCGACAATCGCTCGGGTACGTGGGCGACGACCCACGTCGTCGCTGCGTAGGCACGGACCCCGATCTTCTCGAGAATGCGAGGCCCGCGCTCGACGCTCCGTTCCGCGCGCCGGTGGGGAGCGTCCAAGCTACGTTGCGTCAAGCCGCCACCCTCCCCGCAAAACGAATGCCCGCTCTCCGAGGTCTAAGGCGGAGCTAACGAGGAGCGTAGCGACGAGTTGCAGCGCCATTTAGCCCGAGGCTGCGGCAGCCGCCGCCTTCACCTTGGCGGGAGCAGTATTCGCCAGCTTCTTGAGTTGCTGCTTGGTCAGGTTCTCCGTGCCCACGAGCGTCTCGTTGTCATCGCCACGGATGAACGCCTCGACGCGCTGGTGGGCGATGTCGTCGTGGATCTGGATCGGGGGCGACTTCATGAAGTAGCTCGACGGGCCGACCAGCGTGCCCTTCAGCCCGCGATCCAGGCCCAGCTTCAGGCATCGGATCGCGTCGGTGATGACGCCGGCACTGTTCGGGCTGTCCCAGACCTCGAGCTTGAGTTCGGCGTTGAGCGGGACATCGCCGAAGGTCGTGCCCTCCATCCGGATGTAGCACCACTTGCGATCCTGGAGCCACGGCACGTGGTCACTGGGCCCGACGTGGACGTTGTCTGGATCCATTTCGTAATCGAGCATCGACGTGACGGCATTGGTCTTCGAGATCTTCTTCGACTCGAGCCGCTCGCGCTCAAGCATGTTGAGGAAGTCGGTGTTGCCGCCGAAGTTCAGCTGGTACGTCCGATCGAGGCGGACGCCGCGATCCATGAAGAGGCGGGTCAGGACGCGGTGACTGATCGTCGCGCCAACCTGGCTCTTGATGTCGTCGCCGATGACGGGCAGGCCTTCCTCGGCGAATCGTCGCTGCCAGTACGGCTCCCGGCCGATGAAGACCGGGATCGCGTTGATGAACCCGACGCCTGCCTTGAGGGCCTGCTCGACGTACCACTTGGTGGCCTCTTCGCTCCCGACGGGGAGGTACGAGACCATGACGTCGACCTTGCGCTCCCTGAGGATGCCGACGACGTCGGCGGTCGGGCCGGGCGCCTTCTCGATGATCTGGCTGAGGTACTTGCCGAGGCCGTCGTGGGTCATCCCCCGATCGACGGGGACATCGAGCTTCTGGACCTGCTGGAAGACGAACGTGTTGTTCGGCTTCGTGTAGATCGCCTCGGACAGGTCCTTGCCGACCTTGTTCTTGTCGATGTCGAAGGCGGCGACGAACTCGATGTCGCTGACGTGATAGCCGCCGAGATCGACGTGCATCAGGCCCGGGACGAAGTCCGTCGGCTTGGCGTTCTCGTAGTAGTAGCGGCCCTGGACGAGGCTGCTGGCGCAGTTGCCGACGCCGACGATCGCGACGCGGATCTTCTTGCCGGGCCTGTGCCCGTTTTTGCCGTTCGTTGTGGTCACCTGGTGCTCCATCTGCTGGTTGCCTACTCCTGGGGGGATTGGCGAATGACGTGGACGATGCGTTGGATGGTCGTGATGGTCGCGAGGACCGTTGTCAAGCCGAGGGCGGCGGCGAGGACGGGTCGGCCGCCGTTGCCCGGCGCAACGCCTCCGGAGAGGCCAGCAAGGAGCAGCCCGAGCGTGAGGATCACGATCCGGACCTCGCGCGGGGCAAGCCCGACCGCGGCCATGCCGGTCCCGGCGGTGAAGCCGAGGCTTTCCGCCTTGGCACGGACGTAGCTGACCATGAAAGCTGAGGCCATGGCAGAGGCCGAGAGGATTGCGCCTGGTCCGAAGTCGACAGCAGCACATGCGGCGGCGATGCCGATGTAGACAACTGCCTCCCCCGCCCGATCGAACACGGAGTCCATGAATGCCCCGAGCTTCGACGCCTTGCCGGTGGCCCTCGCGAGGGCCCCGTCGAACAGGTCGAACACTCCGCCGACGATCAGGAGAAAGCCCCCCACGAGCCACGCTTGCATGCCCGCGGCGACGGCGGCGACGATCGAGATCCCGAAGCCGATCAATGTGAGGTGGTTAGGGGTCAGACCAAGTCGCCCGAAGCCGACCGCGATCGGCGTGGCGAGGCCGCGGACGCGCTGACGGAGTTCCGGGCTGACGATCGACCCGATCAAGACGCCGCGCTCCGGGGCGCACCCGCCGTTGGGTCGGCCGCCAGGCCGAGGATCGCCCGTTCGCGGGTCACGAAGGCCTCGAACGCCTCCGGCCGGAGGCTGCACGTCGTCTCGCGGCCGTTCCGGCGCGTCGCGACCAGCCCGGCGGCGCGCAGCCGGCCAATGTGCCAGCTCACGAGCGGCTGCGACAGCCCGACCTCCTCGATCAGGTCCGTCACCGACGCGTCACCGTACGCGAGGCGCTTGACGATACGGAGCCGATTGACGTCGGCGAGTGCCTTGTGGACGATCCGCAGCTCGCGGAGTTCGTCGGGCTGGTCGACGACCGAGGCGATGGTCGAACGGATTCGGGCGGGAGAAGGGGACAGGGGGAAGATCTCCGTGGGCGCGCACGTCGTATCAACGACGGTTTATATCAACGGAAGTTGATGCTATTCCTTTCGACAGCGGCGTGTCAACACCGCCATGGCGGCTGATGCGTGACTTACGCTTCGCCGATGAGAGCCGAGGGGCCAGCTCCATCGTCGCCAGAGAGCAATGACCCGCCGATGGCGAAGTCGAACGGCGTGATGGACGCGTGGTCTCCACTTCGGTTCACGGGTCGCTTCCGTCGCTATCAGTCGAGCATGCTGGAACTCGTCGCGGGACACCCCACGGCGGACCGGCGATACCACCTCGTAGCTCCGCCCTGATCCGGCAAGACGATCATCGGGCTGGAGTTGATCGGCCGCTTTGGCCGCCCCGCCGTAGTGTTTGCGCCGACGACCACGATCCAGGCGCAATGGCTCGACAAGCTGGCGATGTTCACAGCAGACCCGCGCACGGTCGGAAGCCTCGATGCGACGGCGCTCGCCAACATGACCGCGTTGACCTATCAGGTCATCTCGACCCCAGATGCTGCCACTGACGCCTTACGTGACATGGCGGTCTCGGCATGGGCGGACGAGTCGGCGGCCGGCCTCGTCACCGCATCGAATCATGCAGAGGCCATGGTGCGTATCACGCGGATGGCTGCCGCCAATCCTGAGGCCTACAAAGACGAGTTGGCCAAGCGAGTCAAGCGAGTCCGCCACGACCTGCTGGTTGCGGATGGTGCCGAGGTCTACGACTACCTTCACCCGAATGCCCGAGCGCTGATCGACCGGATCGTATCGGCTGGCGTCGGCACGGTGGTCCTTGATGAGTGCCACCACCTGCTCGACTACTGGGCGATCATCCTCCGCGCCCTTATCGCTCGTCTCGACCAGCCATACGTCGTCGGGCTCACCGCAACGCTCCCGTCCCCGGAGGACGCCGACGAATACGAGAACTACACCTCGCTCCTGGGTGACGTCGACTTTGAGATCCCGACGCCGGCCGTCATCAAGGAAGGAGACCTCGCGCCGTTCCGAGACCTCGCCTGGTGGGTCGAGCCGACCGAGGAGGAAGCGGCATTCCTCCGAGACGCATATGCCAGCTTCCTGGATGCCGTCGAGGAGACGACAACGTCGCCAGCCTTCACTCGATGGCTCAGCGAGATGGTCGCCGATCCTCCGCCCGAAGGAGCGGACTGGGCCGACTGGGCCGCAGACCACGACGCGCTTGCCCGGGCCGCCGTGACCGTGGGTCATCTGCGTGGTGTGGCCATGCCGCCCGCGCCATCGGCACTGTTGCTGGCGATGGGCGAAACGTCGCCTCTGTTCGATGACTGGCTCGTCCTGCTGGAACGCTACGGCCTCGATAGCCTCAAGTTGAGCGACGATCCGGCCGACCACGCCATCCTGGCGGACCTTCGCCGCGCGATCGCCCCGTTCGGGCTGACGCTGACCGAGCGGGGCCTGCGTCATGGCCGCTCGGTCGTCGACCTGGTCTTGTCGTTCTCGGAAGCGAAGGGCCGGGCCGCCGCAGACATCCTCGACCTGGAGCAAGCGGCCATGGGCACGCGGTTGCGGGCCTTGGTCGTGACCGACTTTGAGCGACTCGGGTCGGGCGTCGGGCGATCTGGTGGCGTCCTCGATCGGGACGCCGGCAGCGCGTTCAAAAGCCTTCGAGACCGTCGCCACTGATCCGCGCACGGCTGGACTGAACCCTGTTCTCGTGACGGGGAGTACCGTCCGAACCACCAAGGCGTTCGCCTCGGATCTACGAGACCTCCTGGCGGCTTGCTCCCAAGACGACGGCCTCGTGCTCAACCTGCGCGCCCGACATGCGGACGGTGTGGCGGTGATCGAGGCCGATGGTTCCTGGAGATCCGGCATCTACGTCGGACGCGTCGGACGTATCTTCGTGACCGGCGCCAGTCAGCTCCTCGTCGGAACGCGCGCATTGCTCGGCGAGGGCTGGGACCCACCATCCGCCAACACGCTCATCGACCTGACCAGCGTGACGACGCCAACCAGCGTCCAGCAGCTTCGAGGGCGCATCCTGCGGCTGGACCCGGCGTGGCCAGACAAGACCGCTCACGCCTACGACGTAGTCTGCCTCGACCAGTCGCTCGATCGCGGTGGTATCGAGTTCCGGCGTCTGGTGCGCCGCCACGATCGTACGTGGGGGATCGTGCCTGGCGGCGACCACGCCGGCGACGTGGTGCGAGGGCTCGACCATGTCGACCCAGGCGTCGGTCGCGATCTGCGGCGGGCGGCCAGGGCGGAGGAGGCGGTCGCGCTTGCGACGGCAGGTCTACGACAGCCCCGTCAGCCGTGGCAGCGGCTCGACCTCGACGCGGCCATCAGGATCATGGCGGCCATCCCGGAGCGCGCCAGCGTTCGAGCCCTGTGGCGTGTCGGCGAGCCGTATGACAACGCGGTCGAATGGTTCAGTCGTCTGACCGTCATCGCGACCGACTTCCGTACGGTCGCGACCATCCAGGACACCCTGCGCGCTTTGCTTCTCCGTATGACGGCCATTGTCTTCGCGGGCTTGGGCTCTGGCATCTTCTGGGGCCAGATTACGGGATCGCCAACGGTCATCCCGCTGGGGATCATCGTCGGTCTGCTCGCCGCTGGCCTGCTCAACGCACGCTCGGTCACGCGCCTGGTTCGGGCACTCCTGCTAGACCAGCCTCCGGACGCGATTGTCGGCGATGCGGCCCGGGCAGTCCTGGGGGCCCTTCGACGGGCCAACGTCGTCAGCGGCCGGCTGACCAACGAGATGCTCGCGGTCGACCGCTCCCAGACGGGTCAGTGTCCGTGGCAGTCCGCGACCGTTCAGCAGGCTAAGACTCAGCGACCTTCGCACGCGCGCTCGATGAGTTGTTCAGTCCAGTCGTCTCGCCGCGGTACCTGATTCGCCGAGACGACGGCCGGATGCCGTCGCTTGCGTTCCAGGCCGTGTGGTTACCGCTCCGCGTACTTCTGCGCCGGCGAGGTGCGGAACGACCGGTGTATTACGCGGTGCCCCAGGTGCTCGGCGTCAACCGCGAGCGAGCGGATGCCTTTGCCGACGAATGGCGTCGCTGGGTCGGCGGTGGCCATCTTGTCCTGGCCCGGTCCCCAGAAGGACGACTGGTGCTCGCCCTCGCGCGGGCCGATCGACGAGGCAGGGCGGCTGTCGCCGTCGCCGAACGCTGGCGCTAACGCCCCCACCACACGGTAAGCATTCGAGCCGGGACGTGGCTCCGTACGCCTTGCTCAGGTGTCAGCAATGCCACACCATCGAGTCGTGAGCACAAATCCGGAGGCTTCAACCCGCCGTGTTCGTCCGAACCGTCTCTTGATTGTCCTCTTGATCTGTCTGCTGGTCGTGATCGGCGCCTTCGCGATCGCGGGCGGCAGCACTCAGCAGCGACGAACGTCCCCGGTGTACGACCCGCCGGTCCTCGCTGGGCAGCAGCTCTGGGGAGCGTGTGCCGGCGGGTTCTACGCGCGCCTCGGGGACACGATCGTCCTCACATCAACGGGGCACTGCACCAACGAGGGCACCGTGGCCTACGAGCCGGACGGCATGACCGTGCGTGGGGTCTTCGGACCGGCCGCCCAGGATGCCACGTGCCCGCATGAAGGCCACACCTGCGCCTCGTCAGACATCAACTACCTCGTGGTCGCCGAGGACCGAATTCCGTGGGGGCACCTGAACGTGGTCGACATGGGCACCGCTGGCTACCGGGTCATCCCGCCCGATACGCAACCGCTCGGCTGCGATGACATCGCCGTCGGGGACCTTGTCGAGATCGATGGCCGCAACGTCTACCGGAGCGGGCAGGTGACCGAGAAGGGCCAATACCTCCACCCGGAAGACGGTGCCTACTTCCCGTGCATGATCGGCGCTCGCATCAGGGTGGGCGTCGGAGATTCGGGCGGCGCGGTCCTCGTGCGAGGAATCCCGGCCGGGGTCTCGAGCCGGAGCTTTGGTGGATGGCTCGGGTTCACGCCCCTTGCCGAGGGACTGGCTCAGCTGGGCCTGGATCTCTGCACCACGCCGGACTGCGAGGTCATGCCGCCCGGGTCATAGCCGGAGGATGCTCTCCTCCTTGACCTGACCGAGGCGATCGATTTCGGCGATGAATCGGTCCGTCATTCGCTGCAGAAGGGCCGTCTCGCGGTGGACGTCGTCCGAGCCGACCGGCAGCTTCGGATCCCGGGCGCGGACCGCGGCAAGGGCCTCGTGCCGCAGCGCCCTGATCTCGACACGAGCCTGGTCGATGCGCTTCCGGACGAGCCCGACAAGCTCCCGACGGCGTTCCTCGGACAGGGCGGGAACATAGAGCCGAATCGTGGACCCGTCGATTGTGGGCGTGAGCCCGATCCTGCTCTGGCTGATCGCCGTTCCGATGGATCGAAGGCTCTTCGGGTCCCACGGCCGGATGACGATCTGGCGTGGGTCCGGGATCGTGAT
>Ga0184623_10000214_pt1 | contig 24216 bp, 20 predicted proteins | sample PLM1_100_b1_FD_133138 | JGI IMG/M metagenome (GOLD analysis project Ga0184623, IMG submission 133138) | Groundwater sediment microbial communities from an aquifer in East River, Colorado, USA - PLM1_100_b1 | ecosystem: Environmental > Terrestrial > Soil > Riparian zone | place: USA: East River... | reverse complement strand
GGACAAGATCCTGCCGGTCAACCCGTTCCAGACGCTCGACGACGCGGTCGCCGGTCTCATGCGCACGGCTGTCGAGAAGGGCCGGGCTACGCGGCCGGACATCGAGCTCGGGATCTGCGGCGAACATGGCGGTGACCCGGAGTCGATCGCGAAGTGCGAGCGCATCGGGCTCGACTACGTGTCCTGCTCGCCATTCCGCGTCCCGGTCGCCCGACTCGCGGCGGCACAGGCCACGCTCGCCTCGAGCGACCGCGACAGATAGCCGCCGCCGCACGCCCCGCCAGGGATCGTGCAGTACTATCCCGGCATAGGACTACGGCAATGGGGACCCGACGTCCTGAGAGGCCACGCGATGCCCTTTGATTTGGCTGGACTCTACGAGGCCCTCATGAACGGCCTTGGGACGGTCCCGTCAGCGCTGATTGCTGCCGCACTTCTCGCCGGGCCGACGGCGGTCTGGCTTATCGCTCGACTCGTCAACCCGCCCGACATCGGCGCGACCCAGGAGCTGGCCTTGGAGGAGCTCCTCTGGGTCTGCCCGCAGTGCCGATCGATCAACGAGGATCGGATCGTCAGCTGCTACCGCTGCCACAAACTCCGAGCCGACGAGAGCGTCCCGCTCGTCATCGAGACCGCACCGACGGGGACGGGCCCGGGAGTCGGCATCGCCGTGGGCCCCGGCGCGCCCGTGCCGGCACCCGATAGGTCCTGGATCGAACGGGAAGTGGCTCGCGCATCCGACTCGATCGACGGCGCCGCCAAGCCGGAGGAGGACCTGCTGGCGGCTGAGCTGGGGTCGCTTGCCTTCGAGCCCATCATCCTGGAGCCGCGCGTCAAGGCCTCGGGCCGTCCTGGCGCGGCGGAGCCGCCAGTCCGCCGTGCGCGGCGCAAGCCACACGGCAGCGGCGAGTCGCACCCGAAGCGCGCGAGGAAAACCGGGTCGGGATGACCCCCGCAATCAACGGTCCTCACCGAGTCGTGATCGTCGGCGGTGGCTTTGGCGGGCTCTACGCGGCGCGCCTGCTGGGCAAGGACCGGCGCGTCGAGGTTACGCTCGTCGATCGCCGCAATTTCCACCTGTTCCAGCCGCTCCTGTACCAGGTCGCGACCGGGGCCCTGAGTCCGGGCGACATCGCCCAGCCACTCCGCTCGATTCTCCGGAAGCGGAGGAACACCACGGTCCTGCTTGGCGAAGCGGTGGGCCTCGATCCGGGCGAGCGCGTAGTGAGCCTGTCGGACGGCGGCCCGATCGGCTACGACTCCCTCATCGTCGCCACCGGCGCCCGGTTCTCGTACTTCGGCCACGACGCCTGGGCGGAGCACGCACCCGGCCTCAAATCGATCGAGGACGCAACGGAGATCCGGCGCCGGATCCTCATCGCGTTCGAGGCCGCCGAGCGCGAGGCGGATCCTGTCCGCCGCGCGGAGTGGATGACGTTCGTCGTCGTCGGCGCCGGCCCGACCGGTGCAGAGCTCGCGGGCGCCCTGGGCGAGATCGCGCGGGACACGTTGCGGCGCGACTTCCGCTCGATCGACCCGACGCACTCGAGGATCATTCTCATCGAGGCGCTCGATCGAGTCCTCCCGCCGTATCCGCCGGACCGCTCGCTATCTGCCCAGCGTCAGCTCGAACGACTTGGCGTCACCGTTCGAACTGGAACGAAGGTCGTCGACATCGATGACCGGTCGGTCCGTCTCGCGGTCGGCGACAAGGAGGAGCGTCTCCCCGCCCGAACCGTGCTCTGGGCCGCCGGCGTGCAGGTATCGAGCTTCGCTCGAACCGTCGCAGATGCAACGGGCGCCGAGGTCGATCGCGCCGGGCGAATCGTCGTCGGGCCTGACTTGAGCCTGCCCAGCCACCCCGAGATCTTCGTCGTTGGCGATGCGGCCGTCATGCCCTGGCAGGAGGGTCGGCCGGTCCCGGGGGTCGCTCAGGGCGGGATCCAGGGTGGCACGTACGCCGCCCGGACGATCCTGCGCCGCGTTGCCGCTGCGCCAACGCCGCCGTTCCGCTATCGGAACAGGGGCGAGGTCGCGATCATCGGCCGACTCGCCGGTGTCACGGACATCCCGTGGCTCGGGCCATTCGGCCGGCAGGGCGGCTTTCCCGCCTGGCTTCTGTGGCTCGGAATCCACATCGCGTACCTGATCGGTTTCGCGAACAGGTTCGTGGTGATCATCCGATGGGCGTGGTCGTTCGTGACCCACGGCCGCGGTTCGCGCCTGATCACCGGCGAGCCGCTGCTACCGCCAATCGAGGAGCCCGAGCCGCCAGCTTGAGGTCTATCCTCGTCGAGATGTCAGACGACGGCCGCAACGCCGGGCGCGAGTACCTCGACTACGCCACGTACCTCGGGCTCGAGGACCTCCTGGCCACACAGCGTCCGCTCAGCGATCCACCGCACCACGACGAGATGCTGTTCATCATCCAGCATCAGACCACCGAGCTCTGGTTCAAGCTCATGCTCCACGAGCTACGCGCGGCGATCGAGTTCGTCCGTCGCGACGACCTCGAGAGCTCTTTCAAGATCCTCGCCCGGGTCAAACACATCCAGACACAGCTCCTCAACCAGTGGAGCGTGCTGGAGACGCTCACTCCGACGGAATACGCCCAGTTCCGCTATGCGCTCGGGCCGGCCAGTGGGTTCCAGTCCCACCAGAATCGACTGATCGAGATGGCCCTCGGCAAGCGCGACGCCAGCGTCGTGGACGTCTTTCGGCACGTGCCGGCGATCCGCGAGGAGCTGGCGGCGGCACTTCTCCGCCCGAGCCTTTACGACGAGTTCCTGCGCTGGCTCGCCCGACGGGGAATGGCGGTCCCGCGCGAGGTCCTCGAGCGAGATGTCTCGACGCCCTACGAGCCTCACCCCGGCGTGACGGAGGTCATCGTCGGCATCTACGAGCGGCCGGCCGATGCGTGGGACGCCTATGAGATGGCCGAGAAGCTCGTCGACGTCGACGAGACCTACTCGCTCTGGCGCTATCGCCATCTCAAGGTCGTTCTTCGGGTCATCGGCATGAAGCGGGGGACCGGCGGCACCGCGGGAGCCGGCTACCTCCGCCAGATGGTCGACGAGGTCTTCTTTCCGGAGCTGTGGGAAGCGCGAACGACGCTCCGCGAGCGGGTCAAGGACGGCTGAAGGGCAGGCCGCGCCGTGACGATCTCGTCCGATCCGATAGCGCTAGGCCGACTCGGCAAATGCGCCTTCGACGAACCTCCGTAGCTCGGTTCGATCGTCCAGAGTCGATAACTCCACCAGAAGATGCCGCGTGGGCCCGAACGGCGGCATTGAGCGGCTCAAGGCGGCGCAATTTGTGCAAATGCCCGCCCTACGAGCGCATGTCAACCCATCCGCGTGCCTTCGCGGGCGTCGCAAGCGTGAGCCCGCCCATCCGACCGGCCCGTTTGTGCCAGATGCCGTCCTGGCGTGCACCAGACACGAATCCCGTGACGAACGCTCGCCGGGCGTGCATTTGACAGAAACTGGCGGCCCGGGTGCTAAGGGAGAGGTCCGCCCATCAGAACGCGATCACCGACCGAACCCCCTCCCCGCGCCGCATCCGCTCGAACGCCGCCTCGACGTCATCGAGCCCGATCCGGGCCGTGACGAGGCGATCGACCGGCAGGCGTCCGTCGAGGTGCAGCTGCGCATACCGCGGGAAGTCGAGAGCGGGAATCGCCGAACCGTAGTTCGAGCCGACGATCCGCCGCCCGCCGTCGACGAACGGAAAGACCTCGAACGACGCCCGGGCACCGAACGGCGTCATGCCGACGAGGAGCGCCGTCCCGCCGTTCGGCAGGCAGCCGATCGCGATCTCGATCGTCGACGGCAGCCCGATCGCCTCGACGCAGACGTCCGGGCCGCCATCGGTCGCGTCGCGGATGGCCGCCACCGTCGTCGAGGCGTCGTTTCCCGCCAGCACCGTGTCCGTCGCCCCGACCTCGCGGGCAAGGTCGAGCTTCGCCGGGACACGATCGACCGCGACGATCCGGCTCGCGCCGGCGAGGACGGCGCCCATGACGGCCGATAGCCCGACGCCGCCCAGTCCGATGACGGCGACGCTGGAGCCGGGCGCGGCAGCCACGATCTTCGTAACCGCGCCGACGCCGGTCGTCACGCAGCAGCCGATCAGCGCCGCCACCTCCGGCGGCGTGCCTTCCGGCATTGGGACAACGGCCGCGACCGGAACGACCTGGGCCTCCGCCATCGTCCCGATCGAGCAATAGCTGAAGACATCCCCGCCACCGTCCACGCGCCCAAGACGCGACGTGCCGTCGGGCATCAGGTGGGTGTACGAAGGAGAGTCCGGGCACTCCCAGGTTCGGCCTGCCAGGCAAGATCGGCATCGCCCGCACGGCGTCGTCCATGAGAGCGCGACGAGCCGCCCGACCTCGAGGCCGCCGGCCCCAGTCTCGACACCCGGTCCCAGCGCCTCGATGACGCCAGCACCCTCGTGGCCCATCACGATCGGGCCCGGACGGTCCCAATCGCCGTCCCGGACGTGCAGGTCCGAGTGGCAAACGCCCGACGCCAGCATCCGGACCCGTACCTCGCCCGGGCGCGGCTCGGCGAGCTCGAGCTCCTCAACTCGCGACCGGACGCCCGGGCGATCCAGGACCGCGGCACGAATCCCGATTGCTGACATCGTCCGCGAGCATAACCACCCGGCGAAAGTCGCAATCCGGCCCGGTGCGGGAGCGCACCGCAACCACTCAGCAGAGGATTGCGGGACGGAGACAAAACCTCGACGCTCGCGCGGTAGCATTCGAGGCCGATCAGCCGCCTGAATGTTCGCGTCGCCTGGCGACCCCCGTCGGGGGTAGGCCAGTTGGTCTGATGGAGGTCCTGGCGATGGCTCGTCGTCTCGTCGCGGTGACGGCCGCGTTCGTTCTCGTGCTCGGGCAGGCTGGAGCGGCGCTCGCCGCGGCCGCCGCCACGAACGGCGGCCAACAATCGGCCACCTCCGCGCCGATCGACAAGTCACTCCTCGCCGCCCTCGACTCGGGCGGCGTGGATCGTTTCATCGTCGAATTCACGGCGAAGCCGGACCTCCGCGGTGCGACCAAGATCAAGGAGCATGGCAAGCGCGGCGCCTTCGTCCTGACGACGATGACCGCTAATGCCCAGCGATCCCAGGCTGCGGGTATCGCCCTCGCGAAGAACGCCGGCGCCAAGGCGAAGAGCTACTGGATTACAAACTCGCTCGTCGTGCGCGGCGACTCGAAGCTCGCCAAGGAATTCGCCAAGCTGGCCGGCGTCAAGACGGTTCGGGCGCTCAAGGTCTATCCCCTCGTCAAGCCGGTCGAAACGAAGATCGCAATCCTCGCGGCTGCCGGCGATCCGGAGTGGGGCGTCGACAAGGTCCGTGCGCCCGAGGCGTGGGCTGACGGAGTCATCGGCCAGGGAGTCGTCGTCGCGAACGTCGACACCGGCGTCGACTACACCCATCCCGCCCTCGTCACCCAGTATCGCGGCAACCTCGGCGGCGGCGAGTTCGACCACAACTACAACTGGTGGGACCCGACCGGGATCTGCGGCGACGAGCCGTGCGACAACGCCGGCCATGGCACCCACACGATGGGCACGATGGTCGGTGGCGACGGCCCCGGCCCGTTCACGCCCGACATCGGCGTTGCCCCCGGCGCCCGCTGGGTCGCAGCGAAGGGCTGCGAGGACTTCGGCTGCTCTGAGGAGGCACTGATCTCCTCGGGCGAGTTCATGATCGCCCCGTGGGACAGCGCAGGCGAGAATCCTGACCCGTCGAAGCGCCCTGACATCGTCAACAACTCGTGGGGCGCCGGACCTGGCGACCCGTTCTATCTCACTGTCGTCCAGGCGTGGCGGGCGGCCGGGATCATCCCGGTCTTCTCGTCCGGCAACCCCGGCCCATTCTGCGGCGAGGGCGGCTCGCCCGGTGACTTCCTCGAGGTCTTCAGTGCCGGCGCGACCGACATTGACGACAACATTGCCGACTTCTCCGGCCGCGGACCGTCGGTCTACGGCAAGGTCAATCCGGACATCAGCGCCCCGGGCGTCGACGTTGTCTCAAGCGTTCCCGGTGGCGGCTACGAGTCCTTCTCGGGCACCTCGATGGCGGCACCGCACACGGTCGGTGCGCTCGCCTTGGTCCTTTCGGCCAAGCCGGAGCTCATCGGCAACCCGGACAACTATGTCCCGGCGACCGATGGCGTTCGGGCTACCGCGGTCAATCGCATCGACATGGACTGCGGTGGCGACACCGACGGCGACCCGAACAACGTCTATGGCGACGGCCGGATCGACGCCAAGGCGGCGGTCGACCTCGTCGCTACGGGCGGGACCCTCGCCGGAACGGTGGCCCGGCCGAGTGGCGTGCCGATCCCCGGCGCCCAGGTGACCGCGGCAGGCGGATTCCGCGACTTCACCGTTACGACCGACACCGCCGGCCACTACGAGATGTTCCTCGCGGCCGGGACATACGACGTCAGTGCCGTGGCCTTCGGCTTCGCCCAGAAGATCGCCCCGGGCGTCGAAATCGTCACGGATGAGACGACGACGCAGAACTTCGCCCTCCGGGCGCTGCCGCGTTTCCGCATCACCGGCCACGTCCGCGCGGCCGAGGACGGGACGCCTATCAGTCGCGCCCACGTCCTGGCGATCGGGACCCCGGTCCCCGCCGCCAACACCGACGCCACGGGCGCCTACCGGCTGACCCTGCCCATCGGGACGTACACGATCCGGGCATCGGCCGGCGGCTGCACGGAAACGGCAGTGGTCGATGGCGTGGAGCTCGTCGACCAGGACATCACCCTCAACTTCAGCCTGGGCCGCAAGCTCGACGACTTCGGGCACGGCTGCCGTGCGGTCGTGTTCAACTGGGTCAACGCGACGACAGAGACGGCGTTGTTCGGTGACGACTTCGCCGGGCGGCTCCACCTGCCGTTCCCGTTCAGCTTCTATGGAGAGGACTACAACCAGGTCTTCCTGTCCGACAACGGCTATTTGAACTTCCTCGGCGCGGACGTATTCAACCCATTCCCACCGTCGATTCCAAACAAGAACGAGCCGAACGCTGCGATCTATGCGTTCTGGCGCGACCTGTATCTCACCGACGAAAGCGTCATCGAGTACGCAACCCTCGGCACAGCGGGCAGTCGCACGTTCGTCCTCGAGTTCACGGACATTGGTGTTCGCGGGGCGACCGCGACCATCGACTTCGAGATCAAGCTGTACGAGCAGGGCGAGACAATCGACATCCTCTACGGCGCTAATCCCGCCAGTCCCGGCGACGGTCGTGGGGCCACGATTGGGATCGAGGATGCGTCGGGCACGGATGCCCTGGAGTTCTCCTTCGGCGAGGCCCTTCTCGTCCCGAACACCGCCTACCGCTATCAGCTTGTCCCGTCGGGCGTCGTTCACGGCACGGTGACCGACAGGAACGACGGCGAACCGATCGCCGGAGCGACGGTCTCCGCCTCACCGGGTCTCGGGTCAACGAAGACCGGTCCGGACGGTACGTATAGCCTGCGGCTCTATCCGGGTGTCTACACACTCACGGTTGCCGCAACGAACTACGTCTCGAGGACCAGCGCCCTGACCCTGGTCAACGGTGGCAACGTCACTCGAAACGCCAGGCTGAACGCGCCGGTCCCGACGGTCGACCCGACCGAGATCGCCGTCGAGCTCGACTTCGGTGCCGATCCGACAACGAGGACCGTGACCCTGGGCAATGCCGGCTCGGCGCCGCTAGCCTGGGAGACCAAGGAGCGCAGCCGGGGCTCCAGCCCGCCGGTCATCGGCGGAGCGGCAGCGGGCACCGGCGCGTGGCGCCAGGATGTCAAGCCTGCGATCCGCATGCCGCTCAACGGCGGCGGCACCGCGGTTGCCCATCCCAAGGCCTTCAAATGGACGGCGGCCAAGCCAACGGCCGACACGTCGATCCTCATCTACGCCGACGATCCGGTGCATCCGGCGCCGGAGACCTACGTCGACCAGGCGCTGCAACGGCTGGGCCTGTCGTACACGGCCCACTACGAGGCTGACTTCGACGGCTTCGTGGCCGACCTGGAGTCGGGCGACTGGGATCTCGTGATCTTTGCCGACGACAACTGGGGACCGGACTTCTCGGTCTTCGACAGCCTCAACTCCTATGTCGAGAGTGGCGGACGGCTCATCTTCCACACGTGGGTGATCGAGTTCGATCCCAGCCATCCGCTCTTCGAGCGGCTCGGCTTCTCGTTCGCCGAGAGCAACTTCGATCCTCCGAACCCTGTCCACTGGTGGCAGCCGGAGCATCCGGTCTTCACTTTCCCGGAGGAAACCCCCGAGTTCACCGAGCTCGACGGCGAGATCTACGGGATCTACGGTCAGCGTGGTGACCCGCTCGAAGGGGCGGAAGCACTCGCCGGCTACACGACCCCCGGTCCGGACGAAGGCCAGGCGGCGCTCATCGTCGCCAACGAAGAACGCACCGCCTTCAGGGGCTTCCTTGACGGCCAGAACAGTGCGGATCTCGACGCCGACGGCGTCCCCGACGGTGTCGAGTTGTGGGAGAACCTTGCCTTCGGCATCAGCTCCGGCTTCTTCACCGACCTCCCGTGGCTGTCCGAAAGCCCGGCCTCCGGCTCGCTCGTCGTGGGCACCAGCCAGGCAGTGACCCTCACCATCGGCGACCCGAATCTCACCCCCGGTGAGTACCGCGGTTCCGTCGTGTTCCTCACGAATGCGCCCAAGCCGCGCCAGGTCGCGGTCGACGTGACCCTGACCGTGACGCTGCCGGCATCGTGGGGCGGCATCTCGGGCACCGTCACCGACGCTCACAGCGAGGAACCCCTCGCCGGCGTCGAAGTGACCCTCCATTCAGAGTGGAACGGCAACCCGCTCCAAGCCAGCGCAACGACGGCCGGCGACGGCACGTACACCCTCATCGGGCCCAGTGGCTCGTGGCCGCTGGAGTTCGCCCGAGAGGGATACGTCGGCCTGGCGCGTGACGAGCTCGTCACGGCCGGTACGACGCGTACCGGTGTCGACGCAGCGCTCCATCGGAACCAGCCTCACGGGACCGTCGAGGGCGGCCCATTCACGTTCACCCTCACCCCGGGCCGCCAGGCCACTGGGACCATCACGATCGCCAACCCGGACGGCCACGCCGATCTCACGTTCGACATCGGCGAGGTCAACCTCGGCGGCCCGACGGTGGCCGGCGTGACCGGGAAGCGCACTCTGACCAAGGTCGCGCCGAACGCGACGTCGACCAAGGGATCGAACCGGCCGGCAACGGTCGTCCCGCGTAGCATCCTGGCCACCGGCGACGTCCTCGCCAGCTGGCCGACCGAAGGGATCGCTCTGCCGTGGGCCGTCGGCTACACCGGTAACGTGTGGATCGGCGATGCATTCGACAACGGCGACCTCTGCGGCTTCGCGGGCGTCTGCAAGTCGACGGAGTTCACGACCGACGGAACCCTGACCGGCAACTCATTCGAGTCGCCCTGGATCGAGGCGTTCGGTGGCGACATGGCCTTCGATGCCGGTCGGAACCTGCTCTGGCAGGTCAACATCGGCGGCGATAACGGAATCTATGGTCTCGATCCGGCCGACGGCTCGGTCGAGCAGGTGATCACGGGCTCGCCCTGGTCGTCAGTCGACCAGCGCGGCCTCGCCTACGACCCGGCGGCCGACGTCTTCTACACCGGCGGCTGGAACGAGGGCGTTGTCTATCGCGTCGCCGGCCCGTCGCACCCGACGCCGGGCGAGACGCTCAACGAATGCCAGCCATCCGATCCGAACATTTCCGGCCTCGCCTGGAATAGCTCGTTCGGGATGCTCTGGGAAGCGACGAACAGCGACACCGACACCATCTATCTCATCGACCCGGTCAATTGCGAGGCCTCGATGGCCCTGCCGCACCCGAACGGCGGGTTCAACGGCGCCGGCATCGAGCTCGACAACACCGGCAACATCTGGACGGTCAGCCAGAACGACGGTCAGGCGTACCTGATCGAATCCGGACTGCCGCTCTTCAGCGACGTTCCGTGGCTGACGGTAGACCCGGAGACGGGCACCGTGGCGCCCGATGGATCCGCCACGGTCGATGTGAACGTCGACAGCACGGGGCTCGAGCCGGGGGCCCATCGGGCGATCCTCGTCGTCCAGACCAACGATCCCGACCTTGGCAACGTCCAGGTGCCGGTCACGCTCCTCGTGCCGGCGTACCAGCAGGGCATCAACGCGGGTGGCTTCACGTACGTCGACCAGGCGACGGGCATCACCTACGCGAGCGACCGCGCGTTCAGGTCCGGCGGGTTCGGGTATACGGGCGGGACCACGCGCTCGACGACCAGGGATATCGCCGGAACTGATCGCGATCCGCTGTACAGGGACCAACGTTCCGGGATGAGCGACTACCGGTTTGCCGTTCCCGACGGCACCTACCGCGTCGACCTGTCGTTTGCCGAGTTGCTGGCGAGGGGGCCGGGGGCTCGTATCTTCAGCGTTGCGTTCGAGGACGCGCCGCTGATCTGGCAGCTCGACGTGGCCTCGGAGGCCGGGGGTCGGTACATCGCCCTCGATCGAAGTGTCATGGTCGAAGTCACGGACGGTGTCCTCGACATCTCGTTCGTCGGCAACGTCGGCGACACCCCGATCGTCAACGGGATCCTCGTCACGGAGATCCCGCAAGGCAGCCCGTAGTCCCGTTCAACCCTGACATGAGAAGGCCCCGCCTCCGGCGGGGCCTTCGTGATTCCTCGACTACCTCAGCCGCCGGTGACCGTAAGCGTCCCCTTCATGCCGTAGGCCTCGTGGCCGGGCAAATGGCAGATGAACGTCAACCGGCCCGGTTGGGCGAACGTCACCGTCGTCGAGCGCTCGGTGAGGGCGTCGATCGAGACTTCCGTCGGGCGAGCGTCGTGGACGGGCTCCGTTCCTGTGCGATGACGTTCGTGGAGCCCCTCGTCGCCGACGATCCACTCGTGGTCGATCGGGTCCGTGTTGTGAATGACGAACGTGACCGGCCGTCCGGCTGGCACGCTGATCGCCGCCGGCTCGAACCTCGAAAAATGGATCGTCACGTCGATGAGGATCGGCTCGTTCGAGCGAGAGACGGCCCCGGCGATTGCCGCTGCCCCGAGCGCCGTCGCGATCCCGAGCCCGAGCGCCGCGACGGCGCGATCGATGGACATGCCGCGCGCCTATCAGCCGAGCGCGCTGCTTGGCCGGTAGCGGGTCATCAGGTGGATCCCCGCCACTCCCATGAGTGAGAAGAGCACTGCGAGCAGCAGCCGCGCCAGGTCGGCCCCGCCACCTATCGATGGCGCGCCGGGGGTCGCGAGCCCGGCGTCGACCCGGGACGGCGCCCCGGCGCCGCTCGCGTCGATCGCCAGGTCGTACGAGAGACCGCTGGCGGCGGAATCGATCGCCACCTTCGTCAGCCAGGCGGTCGTGGGGACCCAGTCCATACCCCGGTCCGACCGGAGGTCATCGAGCAGGCTGTTCGTGGCAAGCGAGTTGTGATCGAGTCGCATCCCGTTGCTGCCGGTCGGCGCCGGAAGCAGGACGGGCGGCTTGTCGGTCAGGAGGAACACGTCGGCATCGATCCGCTCCGTGCCGGTCTTGCCGAGAGCCAGGATCCGGAGCGGAACCCACGGGTTGTCGGTCGGGATCGTGATGTGGACGGAGACTCCGTCGCCGACCTGCTGGCCACGCTCCGCCGCCGCATCGGCGTCGAAGGCTGCGGCGAGGAAGATCTGGCTGCGCGCAGCGTAGAACTCGAGGACCTCTGGCGCGTCGGGCGGGAGGCGGAAGCCGTGGTCGCTCGCCCACGTCCCGATGTCGGCCGCGCCGCCGCGCAGGACCGTGATGTCCAGGGCGTCGATCCGGACCTTCATGAGCTCTTCGGCGCCGATCGAAGCAGCCGGGCTCCCCGCCGCATCGGAGAGGAAGGTCAATCGTTCGGCTTCGGTCTCGCGGATCAGGCGCTGGAGGGTCCAGTCGCCGCCCTTCTCGACGCTCGTGGGAACGGCCGGCAAGGGCGTGATCGAGCCGAACGCGCCGCCACCACCGGCGAACTGGAACGCGGTGATGTAGTGCTCGACGCCGTCGTGGTAGCCGGCGAACGTCGTCGTCCGGAGGAGGTTGACCGCGCCGTTAGGTCCGATGAGCCCGCCACAGGCGAGTGTGGGACCGGCGGTCAGGAGGAGTCCCAGCAGCGTCGCCGGGAGGATGATGCCGAGTCGTCGCATCGGTCGATCTCCTGGGAGTCGGACCTGGTGGGTCCGCGTGGCGCCAATGACGCCTCCCGGGGACGACCGGTTCCTCAGGCCAATGGCGCACGACTACGCGCTGGCGCGCTCCGTGAGCTCCGCCTTGGACTTCGGAGGGCCGGTCGTAGACCAGCACTCGCCGAAACGCGGCCGTTAGGGCCTGACTTGCGTTCTCATGGCATTTCGATCCTGACGTCATCTACGCCGGCTTCGACGAGGCTGTCCGGGCCGCCATCGGTCGCCGTGAACACGATCCGGATCGTCTGACCGGCCCATTTCGTCAGGGGCACACCGGCCTTCGTCCACTTGCCCCGCTGGATGACGCCGGCGCCGAGGTCCCGGAAGACGCGTACCCGCGTCCCGCCGCCAAGTTCGACCCACGCCATGAACGAGTCCTTCGTCGAGCTGTTCGACCCGTGGGCGAGGTAATAGCGGAACGTCAGCGACCCGACCTGCGAGGGCAGCTTAATCGGGGCCGAGCGGATCGTCGTCGTCCCGCCGTCCAGGTCGTACTGGTTGGCGCCCGTCCCGGCCGGTCCGCCCGTCACCATCGCCTGCGCTCCAGAGGACGCCGTCCCGAGTTGGATCGGATAGCCGCCGATGAACGTCGGGCCCGGATGGCGCCGTGCCCACGCGCCACCCGTGGCCGTGTCGGTGCCATAAGGGTCCGTGGACCAGAAGCGATAGATCTCGAAGTCGTCGTTGAAGACGCCGCAGTGGGTCTTGTCCTTCGCGATCGCGCGGTACGGGCAGCCGCCGATGTCGATGAGGTACAGCAGAGCGCCGCGGTTGCGGGCTGTCTGCGGGGCGATTGCCTCATCCGGCGAGTAGTGGTCGGTCCAGACGCTCGACGTCTCGGGCGGGTAGAGCTCCCAGGTGAACGAGAAGATCCGGTGGACGCCGTACATCCAATCGATCTGGTCACCGTCGGTGATGTAGAGGTCGCTGGACTGCTCGGCCTTGTAGCCGTTTAGGCTCGCCATCGCCTTGCCCATCGCGACGAACGTGCTGTGGTCCTCGACCGACATGTCCGCCGGGATGTCCGTTCGGGTGTAGCCGTATGGCCAGAGAATCAGCTGGCCGTTGGTGTGGAAGGTCACGTGGGCGCGGATCTGCTGAATCCCGTTCTTCACGCGGCTGTTGACGAAGTCGCGCATGACCCGCGCCTCCGTGGCGTTGAACGGGCTCGATCCCCGGTAGGTGATCGAGGACGGGTTGCCTGACGAGCCGCCGCAGCAGCCCCAGCGATAGTCGTAGTTGCGGTTGAGATCGATCCCGATCGGCCCGAAGCCCGTCGGCTGACGGGTCTTCCGCCAGGCGCAGTAGGGGGCGTGGGCTCCACCGCAGGTCAGGTCGTACTCCCCGCCGTCCGGGTTGAGGGCGAAGACGATCCAGACCTCCCGGCTGTTGACGAGGTTCGTGACGGTCGCGTCCGAGCCATAGTTGTCCGCGAGCAGATGCAGGGTATAGAGCGCCTGCTCGACGGTCATGTGCTCGCGGGCATGGTGGAGGGCGTCGAACATGATCTCCGGCTCGTTTTCATCCACCCCGACGTTGTCGCTGACCTTCGCCGCCCAGATGGTCCTGCCAAGGTGGCTGGTCCCGAACTTGAAGACATCGACGATTGCCGGCTTGGCCGCCTCGACGGCCTTGATGTCAGCCGCCGTCTCGGCGTAGTCGTGATAGGCGCCGTCTCGCGGCGGGAAGCCGGCTGCGGCGGCGGGGCCCGCAGTGGATGCGAGGATGACCGACGCGAGGATCGCGGCGGCGACGACGATTCGGGAGAGGGGACGTGACGGGGGGCGGCGGTATCGTCCAACCATGAGCGTAGGGTGACCGCTGGCGGCAAAGCGGCGCAACCCCCACTCGGGGCCGACGCCCGGTACGAAGCTCTCATCGGGCGGCCGGCTGGGCGAAGATGGGCCGATGCTCGTCCGACTCGCCATTGCGCTGTTCGCCCTCCAGTCCGGCTTCCATGGCTTCACGGCCTCACTGCCGGTCGCCCTCGCCCGAGCGGGCGTGGCCGACGAGGAGATCGGCGTGATCGTGGGACTCGCAGCGGTCGTCCAGGTCCCAGCTGCCTTCGCCGGGGGAGCGCTGGTTGACCGCTTCGGTGGGCTCCGGCTGCTCGCCGTCGGCGCCGTCGCTTACCTCATCGGCGCCGGCGTGATGCTCCTGCCGGGGGTCGATCCGGCCGGGGACATGCTGCCGTTCGCCGTCGCCCGGGTCAGCCAGGGGATCGGGATCGCCCTGACGCTGCCGGCGGCTCTGTCGCTCGTTGCCCGACTCGTAGCGCCGGACCGCCGGGGCTTCGGGCTCGCGTTCATCGGCAGTGCCCAGAACCTCACGCTCGTCGCCATGCCGCCGCTCTCGCTCGCGGTGCTCGGCCGTGGCTCATCGCTCGATCCGGTGGCGCTCGTCGTCGTCGGCATTGTCCTCATCGGCGTCCTGTCGCTCGTCGCGGCCCCGATCAGGCTGCGGCCGGCGACCGAGCACCAGCATCCGGAGGCTCCCGTGAGCAGCGGCCATGCGCCGGGATCGGGCCCTCCCGCGCTTGCCTCGAGGTGGCTGGGGTTCGCCTTCCGCCGGGAGTGGATCCCGCTGCTCGTCATCACGCTGCTCTACGTGTCGCACTGGGGCGTCGTGACGGCCTACCTGCCGCAGCGTGCGGAACTGGCGGGCGCCGACGTCGGGCTGTTCTTCGTCGCGGACGGCATCGCCGTGCTCGCGCTCCGCATCCCGTCCGGTTGGCTGGCCGATCGGATACAGCCGCGCTGGCTGGTGCTGACAGGGTTGCTGCTGACGGCCGTCGCCATCGGCCTCCTCGTGCTGCCGCCCTCGACGCCGGTGCTCGTCCTCGCCGGCGCGCTGACGGGCGGCGGTGCCGGGCTCGTCCTGACACCCCTGCTCGTCGAGATGTCGCGGCGGAGCACCGATGCCGACCGCGGCAGCGCCTTCGCGATGCTGTCGGCGGCACTGGCCGGGGCGCTCGTGCTCGGCAGCATCGGCGCGGCGCCGATCATCGCGTCGGCCGGCTTCGAGGCGACCATTCTCGCGACGATCGTTGGCCTCGCCTGTGCCACTGTCGTCGCGCTGGCCGATCCGCGGCTCGCCGCCTCGGCAGGGTCGCGGAGCCGGCCGGTCCCCGGTTCCTGACGTTACCGGCGGCGAGTGACTCTAGTTAGTCTCGTCCGTCCCGACGGGGAGCCGGAAGCGGAAGGTCGAGCCGCGCCCGGTCGCGCTCTCGACGTCGATCGAGCCACCGTGCGCCTCGACGAGGCCGCGGGCGATCGCGAGGCCCAGGCCGGAGCCCCGTGAGCCCGGCGCCTTGGCGAACCGGTCGAACACGTGGGGCAGCAGGTCCGCGTCGATTCCCGAACCAGTGTCGCGAACCGTCACGTCGACCGAACGCGGCCCGCCGGCACCGCCCGCGCCGCCGCCGCCCACCCGGGCGTCGAGCGCGATCGACCCACCGGCCGACGTGTGGCGCAGGGCGTTCGCGACGAGGTTCGAGATGACCTCGCGGATCCGCACGGGATCGACCTCGAGAAGCGGGATGTCGTCCGCGACCTCGACCGCGAGCTCGACCCCGGCTGCCTGGGCCGTGGACCGGAACGCCCCGACAGCATCGGTCGCGACGACCGCGAGGTCTGTGGGCTCCCGGTGGAGCGGCAGGCTGCCGCTCTCCGACAGGGCGACGGTCCGGAGGTCATCGACGAGCCGGGCGAGGACCCGCGTCTCCTCGAGGATCGCGCCGAGATGTGCCTCGTCGACCTCGTGGACGCCGTCGAGCATCGCCTCGATGTTCCCCTGGACCACCGCCAACGGCGTTCGGAGCTCGTGGCTCACGTCGGCGAGGAGTCGCCGCCGCTGGGCCTCATTGGCTTCAAGCCGGGTGACCATCTCGTTGAAGCCGCGGGCGAGATCGCGCATCGGCCGGGGCCCGGTCCGCGGGACCGTGACGCGAGTCGCGTAGTCGCCGTTCTCGACCCGATCGGCGGCCTCGACCAGCTCGTCGAGTGAGAAGGCCACGCGCCGGAACATCCGGCCCCATCCGGCGATCGCGAGGACTCCCAGGACGACGATTCCGATCCCCAGCAGCCGCGCGACATGGCCGAATGGCCCGCTCGCCATCACGACGCTCCCGACGAGCCCCGCGAGCCCGACGACCCCGATGAGGAAGGCAATCCCGAACAGGCAGCCGAATCCGCGCGCCCATGGTCCTCGGCGCCGCCCCCACGGACCGCCTCCGCCGCGCGGTGGCCATGGCTCCTCGGCAGGCCACCAGCCCGGGCGCTCGCCGCGTCCCGCCCAGGATCTTCGGCCGCGCCCGCGACGCGATCCAGTCACGGGCGATCGTCCGCGAACCGGTAGCCCACGCCGTAGACGGTCAGGACGTAGCGCGGCTCGCGCGGATCGGGCTCGAGCTTGCGGCGGATGTTCTTGACGTGGGTGTCGATGGCCCGCTCGTACGACTCGAATGCGACGCCATGGACGGCGTCGAGGAGCTGTGAGCGGGTGAAGATCCGGCCGGGCTGGGCGGCCATCGTCACGAGGAGCTGGAACTCGGTAGGCGTCAGTTCGATCGGCCGGCCCGCGATATCCGTCCGCATTCGCGGAACGTCGAGTGTCAGGTCGCCGGCCCGGACGACATCCCGGCTGCCCGATTCGGGCTGGCGGCCGGCGTCGACCCGGCGGAGCACGGCCTTGACCCGGGCGACGAGCTCGCGCGGACTGAATGGCTTTGTCAGGTAGTCGTCCGCACCCAGCTCGAGGCCGAGCAGCTTGTCGATCTCGTCATCGCGGGCGGTCAGCATCACGATCGGCAGCGACGAATCGCGACGAATCGCCCTCGTCACGTCGAGCCCGTCGACCTCCGGCAGCCCAAGATCGAGGACGACGAGATCGGGCCTCGTCCGGCCGACGGCCTCGAGTGCCGATCGACCGTCCGCCGCGATCACGACGGCGAAGCCCGCGTGCTCGAGGTAGTCGCGGGCGAGGGCGGCGATCTTCGGTTCGTCGTCGACGACGAGAATGGTCCTCATCGGATGCCATCGTAGGCTGTACGTCGGAGGCGCCGGCCCCCGCAATGAGGCCGGCGCCGGTGAGGTCCGCCTGACGTCAGCTCCGCGGCTGGTCGGTCGGATCCTTGCCCGCCTGCCCGCTCTCGCGGTGCAGCTCGTCGTGGATCTCTCGGGCCCGGTCGCTCCAGGGTCCGCGTCCGTACGGGCCGCCCCGTCCGCTCCAGCCCGGCCCGCCCCAACCGCCTCGACGGCCACCGCCCAGGACGGCCCGGAGCAGCGCGAAGACGAGGAAGATGAAGAAGAGCGTCCCGAGGAAGCCGAAGAACCCGAAGCCACCGTTGCCCCAGCCGTAGCCGTAGCCCCCGACGTACGGCCCCACCGCCTGGCCCGGCCCGACGACTACCTGGCCGCTTTCGACGAGGCCCGCCGTCACACCCGCGTTGTACGCGGTGATTCCGATGACCGTTGCCCCGGCCACAAGGATGAGTGCCAACACCACGCCGGCGATCGTTCGTCCATTCATGTCGATCCGTTTCTCCGCTGGTCGGCGATCGGTCTCGATCGCCTGGTGAAGCCATCGTCGGGCTCGATTGTGAGCAGGCTGTGGAGGCGCGGCGGAGGTCCCGCGGAGACCCGTTGAGCGGCCGGTGAGTGCCGGCTGCTAGCCTTGGCCGGTGCCCACCCTCGCGCCGCCGGACCACCTCCTTGACGATCTGAACGAGGCCCAGCTCGAGGCGGTCCGCGCCGTCGACGGCCCGGTCGCGATTATCGCCGGGGCCGGAACGGGCAAGACGCGGGTGATCAGCCGGCGGACCGCATTCGCGATCGCTTCGGGCGTCGTGCCGGCGGACCAGGTCCTCGTCGTCACGTTCACGGACAAGGCCGCGAGCGAGATGATGGAGCGCCTCCGGTCGCTCGGCCTGCCCGGCGTGTCGGCCCGGACATTCCATGCCCATGCCCTGAGCCAGCTCCGCCACTTCTGGCCGCTCAACCATGACGGCGCGCCGGTGCCCGAGATCCTCAGCACGAAGCTGCCGATCCTCTCCCGGCTCGCCCGCGGCCTGCCCGGCCACTACCGCTTCACCCCGGCAAAGGACCTAGCCGACGAGATCGAGTGGGCGAAGAGCCGGCGCGTCGACCCGGCGGGCTATGAGGCTGCCGCCGAAGCCGCCGGCCGTGAACCGCCGCTACCCGTCGACCTGTTCGTCCGGGCCTTCGCCGACTACGAACGGGCGAAGGTCCGAGCGGGCCGGATCGACTTCGACGACATGCTGATCGGCGCGGTCGACCTCCTCGAACACGACCTCGAGGCAGCCGAGATCGTTCGAGCCCGGAAGCGCTGGTTCAGCGTGGATGAGTACCAGGACACGAACCCGCTCCAGCAGCGCCTGCTTGAGCTCTGGGCGGGCGGCAGGCCCGATGTCTGCGTCGTCGGCGACGAGGACCAGACGATCTACACGTTCACCGGGGCGACATCCGACTACCTGACCTCGTTCGCCGAGCGCCACGCCGGGACAAGGGTGATCGCCCTGACCGAGAACTACCGCTCGAGCCCGGAGGTCCTCGACCTGGCGAATCGGCTTATCGCCTCAGCGGGCCGCTCGAAGTTGCTGACTGCAACGCGCCCGTCCGGCCCGCGACCGACGATCACCCGTCATCCGACCGCCGAGGCGGAGCTCCTGGCTCTCGCGGCCGGGATCCAGACGCTGCTCGCCGGGGAGACCGCACCTGCCGAAGTCGCCGTGCTCGTCCGGACGAATGCCCAGCTGGCACCGATCGAGGCGGCCTTGACGCGCGCTGGGATCGGCTACCGGGTCAGGGGACTGGGGTTCTGGCGGCGGCCGGAGGTCAAAGCCGCGATCGAGCTAGTCGGCCGCGCGGGGGCGGCGATCGGGGAGAGCCTCGCCGGCGCGGTCCGGGCGCTCTGGGGCAAGGAGCTCGGGTACGAAGAGGGCGCGGCTTCCGAACGTGGCGAAGCCGGCGAACGAGCCGCCGCGCTCGAAACGCTCGCCACGATCGTCGCCGATCACGTCGCGGCGGACCCGGAAGCGGACAGCGACGCGCTGCTGGCGGAGCTCCGGCGACGAGCGGCACCGGAAGAAACGTCGACGGCCGCCGGCGTCGAGCTCGCGACGTACCACCGGGCGAAGGGCCTCGAATGGAACGCCGTCTTCCTGCCGATGCTCGAGGAAGGCTTCCTGCCGATCCGCCAGTCGTTCGACGACGACGCGGCGCTCGAGGAGGAGCGACGACTGCTCTACGTCGGGATCACCCGGGCCCGGATCCACCTCGCCCTCTCGTGGGCAGAGCAGCGGGAGACCCGAGGACGGGAGTCGCGCCGGCGCCCGAGTCGGTTCCTGGACGGCCTCGTGCCGCGCCCGGCCGGGGCACGGGCGCGATCTGTCCACGACGCGCGGCCGCGCCTCGTGCAGCTGCCGGATGGGTTCGCATCGCCGGCCGCGAGGGAGGGCGAATCGTCGCTGCTCGGGGCGTTACGGGCGTGGCGTACGGAACGGGCCCGGACGGACGCGGTGCCAGCCTTTGTCGTCGCCCACGATTCGACCCTCGCCGCGATCGCCGAGGCCCGACCGGCGTCATTGGCCGGGCTGCGGCGGATCAAGGGCATGGGCCCGACGAAGCTCGAGCGCTACGGTGCCGAGATCCTGGGCGTGATCGGCGCCGCTCGCTGAGGGCGATGCCGGGTCAATTGACGATCGTGTTGGCCGTCGCCGTGTTTGCTGCGTTATAGGCGGTCCGGTCTTGGGCCCATGCCCTTCGGACCACGGCGTCTGGGCCATCCGGGGGATGCACCGCTTGCGTCGAAGGGGCATACTTCCTCCTATCCGGGGTTTCCGCCCACCCAGAGGGCTGAAAACCACACACGTCGCTCCGGCAGTCACCCTGACCCGCTCACCGGGTCTCCCTCAGGCCGCTCACCGGCCCGAGTTGCCCACGCGGTGGAAAGCCCCGTCCCGTCCCCCAGCGCCTGCCGGCACGACTCATCCACCGTCGCTCGTGGTCATGCACGGCGTTCCGGGAGAGAGGAGGCACGAGTCTTGCGTGTTCCAACAATCGGCGCCCAGAGGGCGTCAAGCCGCGAATCTCTTACGCGCTCGCGATCGCGGTCATTTCTGGGGTCGCTCATTGCGGCCTCGCTGCTGGCCTCGCTGATCGCCGCACCGGCCACTGCCAGCTCCGGCTCCACCGTCCGGATCCCGACGACCCGGACCGTCACGACATCCGCCGTTGTGAAGTCCTGGTATGGCCAGGAGCTCTACTACCTCTCGCTCGTGAACTGCACCCGCACGGGTGGCTGGGTCCTGAACGACGGCACCTGCCGTGGCTACGGCAGTGGGCGCTACAGTGCCTACGTCACTCCTCTCCGTCTTAGCGCGGGGATTTCGGACAAGGTTGCGCGCCCCTACGCAAAATACCTCGCCGACACCAACCAGTGCAGCCACTTCCTTCGAGGTGATCCCGGCGACCGGCTCAGTCGTGCGGGTTACAACGGCTACAGCTGGGGCGAGAATATCGGCTGCCGTAACGGCTACCGCTCTGTGAAGCCTGCCATCCTCGCCTCCCACCTTGCCTTCCAGGCTGAAAAGTCGTCGAACGGCGGCCACTGGCGGAACATCAAGAACTACAAGTTCAAGTGGGTCGGGATCGGCATCTGGAAGACGTCCGGACGCGTCCGACTCGTGACGGACTTCTACTCAGGCTAGCCCCAGCTAGCCCGCTGGCGGAGACCGCCGGGCGATCGACGAGGAGCCCGGAGTGCATCCCGCACGCCGGGCTCTTCGCGTCGCTATGGCGTGACGATCACCCAGTAGCCGACCCAGTCGGCCAGGCCGTCGCGTTCCGCGTAGCGGGTGAAGCGCGCCGCCAGGCTCGCCGACGAGAGCCACGTGCCGGGCGCCGGATCGACATTCGGGCGCGGATACCACGGCCCGACGATCTGGGCCGACGTCACCGTGAAGCTGCCACCGAGCGCCGGATCGCTCGTCGCACTGAACCCGACGAGGACATTCGCGTGTTTGCCGTTCAGGACCAGGAGACCGACCGGCTTGCCGGTCATCCGCAGGTCATAGGCCGCGGCCCGGAGCGCCGCCGCATACGACCCGTGCCGCTCCCAGTGGTACGTCGACGTGCGGGACGTGCCGAAGTGGCGCAACGCCGCCGCCCAGCCCTGCGGGTCCGATCCCTTCGAGACCCCGAGGCTGTCGTTGGCCTGCTCGTACGTGATGATCGCCTGCTGCTCCGTTGCGCTACTGCGCGACCGACCCAGCACGAGGTTGAGCATCATCTGTGTCGAGGCCGCCGTGCACCATGAGGTCGTGGTCTGCGAGGCGAACGCGCTCGATCGCCAGATGCTGACGCTGCCGGTCCACGGGCCGGTGACTGGTCGCGCCCCGACGCTCGGCCCACGCGAACCCGCGTCCGCCGCCAGGGCCGAGACAGGTGCCGCTGCCAGCATCGCCACGACGGCGAGGGCAATGGCGGTTAGCCGAACTGACGCGAACACGATCTACTCCGGTGTGGTTCGTTGCGGACCATCGGTCCATGGCAACGATCTTCACGCTGGGACCGCGTTCATTCCATCGACATATCGCCGCCGCAACGCAGGACGTCTGTCCCGGATGATCCGGCTGGTCGCTGGGTCGTTGGGTCCCTGTTCAGCTCCTCGCCGGCCAGTCGAAACGCACGATCGTGCCGGTCGGATCTCTCGCGTCGATGATGAGCGACCCGCCGACCGCTGACGCCCGCCGGGCCAGGTCGGCCAGGCCCCGCGAGCCAGATCGGACGGCGTCCGCGGCGCTCTCGGCGGTGAAGCCGCGACGGTCGGCTCCGCGGGAGAGCGAGATGGGGACGCTCGACCCCGCGAGCGACGCCACGACGAGCGATGCCCAGGCGAGGCCCGACGCGCGATCGCGGGCGAGGATGGATAGGCACAGGGCGCCGATCGCGATGAGCACCGGGACGAGGTCGTCCGGTTTGGCCGGCGGCGCGATGAGGACGAGGCCGATTCCGAGCCCGACCACCGCAGCCGCGCCAATGGCCGCGACACGGAATCGTCCGGAGAGCCCACGCCGGACGATTGTCGACGTGGGCGGCCCGGCCAACACGGCGTCGGCGGACTCGCTGGTCACGTGTCGTTCCCCAGCCAGCCTTCGCGCACGGCGAGGAGCGCCAGCTCCGTTCGGCTGAGCACGCCATATCGCCCGAACAGCCGGCGGAGGTGGCTCTCGACGGTCTTGATGCTGATGCCAAGCCCGACGGCGATCTCGTCGTTCGTCGCGCCTCGGGCCAGCAGGTGCAGCGCATCGAGCTCCCGCGCGCTCGGCGGACGGGGTGCGTCGCGGAGTGCGCTCAGCGTCACGGCTGGGAAGCGCGTCTCGCCGGCGGCGACCGCTTCGACGGCCGCGAGGATCTCGTCGATCTCACTCGCCTTCGACAGGTAGCCGGCGGCGCCGGCCTCGAAGGCCGCCCGCAGGAAGCTCGGTTGCTCGAAGCCGCTCAACATCCGGGCTGGCCGCCGATCCAGACGTCGCAGACCACGACGTCGGGCCGGGTCCGCTCGAGCAGCTCGATCGCGGCATCGACGTCCGTCGCCTGCCCGACGACCTCGAGACCGGGGCGAGTTCTGGCGGCGGCGGCGATGGCGGCCAGGATCGCCGGGTGATCGTCGACGACCGCGAGGCGGATCATCGTCCGAGGGTAACGGGCGGACCCACTCCGGCGAAGCCGATGGATTCCCCTAATCCGGGCGGCCGGAGGTCACGCTTCGGCGGCGACTCGCTCGAGATCGATCGTGCGGACGCGGCGGGTTCGCCCGGCCTCGGTTCGCACGAGCGCCGAGGGGATGACTCCGCCCGGGAGCGACTCGACGACCGCTGTCTCGCCGTTGTACAGGCCCGAACCGATGATCCGAACGCGATCGCCGATCGCCAGATCTCGGCCGGCGGCGGCCCTCATGTCGATCGCGACGACTGTCGGTCGCACGAAGATGGGGTCAGGCGTGTCGCTGGGCGGCGGTGCCTTCTTGTTGCGTGGCGTGGGATAGGTGACCTTGCGCTTTCGCACGGTATCGGTGGTTCCTCGCTTCAGCATTGGATGGCCGGGTGACGGTCGCTAGCGGCCCCGCTCGGGACGTCCGGTGTCCTTCGGCGGCCGCGGCTCGTGGCCCGGGCGCGGCGGGCGTGGCAGGGTGCCCTTGGCCATATCGGCCGGTCGTTCGCGCGGCGGACGCTCCCGGGCGGCCTTGACCGATCTCGCGAACGCCTCGGCGGTCGCTGCCGGCAGGCTCTTCATCCACGCGTCTTCGATTTCCTTGACTCGTTCGGATTCCCGAGCGCGCCGTTCGCGCTCCAGCTTTGAGTGCTTTGTCATCGATCCTCGCTTCGGTCGGCGGCCGGGCGGTGTGCTCAGCCAACTGCAGTGTAGTCCCTCCTGCGGCGATTCCCGTGGTTTCGTGGTCCATTCGAGCGTGAGCGGGGGCTCGCGACGGGCCGCTTGACCGCGTCGCGATCGCGACCCACGCTTGTCGCATGACCCGACGGCCGCTCGTCGCGGCGATTCTCGCCGCGCTTGCCGTCACCTCGGCATTCATCTTCGTGCTGTCGCGTCCGGCCGCCGACGGATCGGATCTGAGCGGCATTGCGCCGGGCATCGGCACAGCAAACCCAGCCGAGCGGACCGCGATCCCGATCCCGATCCCGGGTCACGAGGTATACGGGTACGTGCCGTACTGGGAGATGGACGCCGGGATTGCCGATCACCTGGCACGGACGGACCTCACGACCCTGGCGCTGTTCTCGGTGACCCACAAGAAGAACGGGACACTCGGGGCGGGGGAGCGCGGATACAAGAAGATCGACGGCCCGATCGGCCGCGACCTTATCGCCGGTGCGCATGAACGGGGCGTCCGCGTCGAGCTCGTCTACACGTCGTTCG